>Ga0306923_10000055_pt1 | contig 66061 bp, 58 predicted proteins | sample sta12Can44000108_FD_203841 | JGI IMG/M metagenome (GOLD analysis project Ga0306923, IMG submission 203841) | Lab enrichment of tropical soil microbial communities from Luquillo Experimental Forest, Puerto Rico - statanox.12C.anox.44.000.108 (v2)... | ecosystem: Environmental > Terrestrial >... | reverse complement strand
ACCATCAGCAGGATCGAGAGGGTGAGCCCGGCCCGGCGGCCGGCGCGATCGGTATAGGCGCCGATGAAGATCGCGCCGATCGGGCGCACGACATAAGCCGCGCCAAAAGCGGCGAGAGCCGCCAGCAACGATGCGGTCTCGTTCTCGCTCGGGAAGAACACCTTTGCGATCGTGACCGCAAAATAGCCGTAGACGAGAAAATCGAACCATTCCATCGCGTTGCCGATCGAGGCGGCGACGATGACCTTCGTCAGCGAGGGCCGGGCGCGGAGTGCAGGCTGGATTGGGGCGTCGGCGGTCATGGCGTTTCCCCAAGCGCCTCGACAGAGGCTTGTATCATCCCTAGGTACGGGGCCGTTGTAGTCATTGTCGTGTTTTTCCCCGGATCACGCCAGAATGAAACGGGACGAGCTTCTGGAAGACGCCGATGACGATCAAGCTCTACGCCTTCACTTGCGGCACGGTAACCGGCGAATTCGCCCGGCTGATGGACGGCGGCGAGGGCGACATCACCATGCCCGTCCCGGTTTTTCTGATCGAACATCCCAAGGGCCGCGCGCTGTTCGACACCGGGCTGCACCCCGATTGCCAGCACGACCCCGCTGGGCGGCTCGGCACGCGGCTCGCCGGGCTGTTCCGTATCGACTTCAAGCCCGGTAAGGAGGTCAGCGCACGGCTGGAAGCGATCGACCGCGATCCCGCCAAGATCGACCTCGTCATCAACTCGCATTTCCATTTCGATCATGTCGGCGGCAACGCGCTGATCCCCAACGCGACAATGCTGGTGCAGCGCCGCGAATGGGAGGCCGGCATGGCCCCCGACACTGCCGCGCGGCACGGCTACAACCCGCGCGATTTCGACCTCGGCCATAACTTGCGCCTCGTCGATGGCGAGCACGATGTGTTCGGCGACGGCTCCGTCGTGTGCCTGCCGACGCACGGGCACACGCCGGGGCACCAGTCGCTGCGGCTGCGGCTCGAGGGCGGCGAGGTCGTGCTCGCGGCAGACGCCTGCTATTTCTGCCGGACTTTGCGCGAGCGCCGCTTGCCGCGGTATGTGCATGACCGCGAAGCGATGCTGACCTCGCTCGACCGGCTGGAGGCGCTGGAACGAGGCGGGGCGCGCATCTTCTTCGGCCACGACCCCGAATTCTGGCAGACGGTGCCGCAGGCGCCGGCCCCCATCTCATAATGGGAAGAAGATATTGTTGGCCTCGCACGTGTGTTTCGCTCTCGCTGCAATCATAGATCGAGTCGCATACTATGCTTTGTGCAATCTGCAGCGAATCAGCAGCTAATTCCCGTGAAAGTTGTGGTTACGCTCGATAGGGTGATCCCAATGTGATAGAGCGCCGCCAGGCCCGTCATTCCGGGGGCGGGATCAACCGTGAGCATTGCACCCACTAGCCGGCGTCGTTCTCGACCCTTTCAGCGACCAATCCGTCATTCGTTTCGGAGCCCGGTCGCGCGCGCGAGGCAAAAAGAAATCAGGACCAAGGTGTTGATATTTCACGAATCCGAGGCCAAAAAAAGAGGTGGTAACAGGCTGGCGAAGTTGGATCGGCGACGATTTTCCGGCATCAGTGGCCTGCGGGCAAACGGAGCCAGCTTATATGGGTTCACCATATGTTCCGATCAATGGCCCGACAGTCCGCCGGTCGCCGGGAGCACAACCCAACAGCGCAAAAGTGGCGTTCGCCGGGCACCTACGCCCAGCGGCACCGGTCGTCAAAGTACAGAAATGGAAAAGACGAACGGGGAATCCACGCCGCCGGCAATTACTTCATTCTCTCCGGCCCGCAGCAGCGCGTCATCGGTGCGGAAATGGTCGCCGATGGGCTCACCGTTGACGATCGTGCCAAGTGTGCTGCAGAGGTCGCGCACATGATAACAGCTATCGCGTTTCTCAACCATAAAATGGTTGCGCGATAGCCTGAACGGGGCGGTGTCATCAAGCAGGAGATCTGGCTGCCATGGCGGCAGCTCTTCTCCTGCAATCGGCCGCCGGCCTACAACGAACGGCCGATCGTCGAGCCCCAGCGGAGTGTGCAATTGACGCTGCAGCCATGGATCCTTGGCGGCGAGATAGGCATGATAGGTTAGCGGTGCCGGCAGTTGACTTTCTGCGTCCTCCCAGTTTTCGTGGGTTCTGCCGCTTCGCTGCTCGTCGTTGACAATGCGGTCGTCGGCCTCGCGCAGCCGCTGACTGAGGCGCCGGATTAACTCGCGCGCAGCCGGTGGCGAGTGAGCGATCTGATCGAAGAACTCGGTCGGCGTGAGGATTTCGACTTCGACCTCGTTGGCGGCTTGAGCCGTCGCATTTCGGGGCTGGTTCTCGACGACGCCCATTTCGCCGATAAACTGCCCCGCGCCAACCGTGCCGAGAAGGATGGGATCGCCGTCGAGTTCCCGGAGGATGTCGACGGCACCGCTGAGTAGGCGAAAAACACAGTCAGGCGGGTCTCCTTCTCTAAAGAGGATTTGCCCTTCGGCGAAGTGCGTGCGGGTCATTACAGCCCCCTGGCGCGATACAGCTACTTGGCCGGGCGCATCAAAGTCGGCCTGCGTCCTTGTTCCCTCAATATCCGCTGGGTAGATCGAATTCAACGATCCCGCTCGAAGCCAGGGCCGCCAAGGCGCTCGAGAACCCAACCCGGCCTGAAGCGGTCGGTCGCTATCTGAGCAATCTGCTCAAACGCCGACCCGCGCTGTCCTCGTCCCGGCGAAAGCCCGGGATCCGGGCCGCCGATGTGGCGGGGTATTCGCGCCTGATGGGGGCGGACGAGAAGCCACGCACGGGCGCCTGAAGACGTATCGCCGCGAGCTCGTCGACCCGAAGATCAGCGAGCATTCCGGCCGCATCGTGAAGACGACCGGCGACGCGATATTGGCGGAATTCCCGAGCGTCGTCGACGCGGTCCGCTGCGCCGCCGAATGGCAGCGGGCGATGAGCGATCGCGATGCCGGCATCACCGAGGCAAACCGGATCACCGAAGTTTCTTGCCCTGGTCCTTTATCCGGTCGAGCCAATCCCGTCGCCGAGCTTCGCTCGCGGCCTGCACCGTCCCAAGAAGCGTCTCTCGCACCGGCCTCATGCCGGCAAATCTGAGAATGCTCCGCTCCACTCCGCGCACCCCGTGCGCTCGGAAATACCATCGATAGATCAGGGCCGGCATCCCCATCGTCACGACGAGATGAGCCGAGCGCCCGGTCAGCAGGGCTCGCGGGAAGCCCTCCCGGCGGTATTCGAGAGCTACCCCGGGCCGCATTACTTGTTCGATAAAGGCTTTGAGGAGCGCGCGCGGGCATCGTGCCGTGCCATAAGGGGAAAATGATGAGCAGGTGCTGTGCGGCGATGATTGCGTCGCGCGCCGGCGTCAGCACCTCCGGAATGTCCCCTGTCTCGAAATCCCTCTGCGTGCGTAGTATTGGGAAATCGAGTTTCGCCGGTTCGATACGGGCAACCTCATGTCTACCGAGAACCGCCCCTTCGGCATAGGCATCGGCCAGCGCGTGGCAGAACCGATTTCCGGCGGGATCAGGGTGGCCCTGAATAATCGCGACGCGTCGCGGCATGGTTGGCTGACCTTGGGCTGGCTGACCTTGGGCTGGCTGAATTGACGTGCATCAACGGCAGAGACGTGAACTCAGAGCAGGATCATGTTGCCTTCCAGCGCTGAAGGGGCGTGAAAGACCGCGACGTCTGAAACGCCTCGGCGCGAACCTTGGAGACGCTATGTCGCCGCTGACCATATTCCTGGCAAAGTTCCTCGGGCTATACTGCATCGTCGTGGCGTTGGCGATGATGCCTCGCAAGCAAACGACCGTCGCAATAATCAAGGCGCTCGTCGGCAATCCGCCGCTTCTGCTGTTCGTCGAAGTACTCGGCCGCGCCGCCGGCCTGGCGATGATAATCGGCCACAACATCTGGTCAGACGGTGCGCTGCCCGTCGTCATCACTCTCTTGGGATGGGGATTGGCGATCCGAGGCGCCGGGTTGCTCGCCCTGTCGCCCGCTGCGGTGAGCAGCGTTGTCGACGCCTTGCGTTACGAAGAGTTCTTTTACTGGTACATGGGCGCAACGCTGATCCTTGGCCTTTACCTGACCTGTGCGGGGTTCAGCGCATGACCGCGACCCGCCCGGGGTCGGTACCGGGACCCTGCGCGTGGCGATTTCCGATTCCGCCGTGCCCCGCTGTATCTATGCTCGCCCGGCTGGCGCGCGAAACGCGGGGTATTGACGCGCGATCGGCGCAGGGCTCGCACTTGCGCTTGGCGTCGGTGTACGCTCGCCCGCTTGTGGCTCGTAACGGAGGTTTTCAATGGCTGCCCCCGTCCCCCCGTTCACGCGCGAGACCGCGATCACCAAGATCCGGATGGCAGAAGACGCCTGGAACAGCCGCGATCCGCATCGGGTTTCATTGGCTTACACCGAGGATAGCCGATGGCGAAACCGGACGGAATTCATCAATGGGCGTGCTGAAATCGTGGCCTTTCTCACACGTAAATGGAACAAGGAACTTGATTACCGCCTGATCAAGGAACTGTGGGCCTTTACTGACGACCGCATCGCTGTGCGGTTCGCTTACGAGTGGCATGACGACAGTGGCAACTGGTTCCGCTCGTACGGAAACGAGAACTGGGAATTCAACGCGGCCGGCGTGATGGAGCGGCGCTTGGCTTCGATCAATGATCTGCCGATCAACGTAGCCGACCGGAAATACCACTGGCCGCTCGGGCGGCGGCCCGACGATCACCCAGGCCTTTCCGACCTGGGGCTCTGATCCCGGTACAACCGGTCGAATTTTCTCGAGCGTGGCGCAAAGGGGGGCATCGATCTCCAGTCGGAGAGCAGGGGCCGGAGAATCCAATCTCCGGCCCCTTGCATTGTCGTTTGGAACGTCAGTCGGCGTCGAGATGATGGGGGCGAGCGACGTAGTCGTCCGGGAACCGGAGCTGGAAACGGCCGATCGTGCGGTAGTCCCCGAGGTTCGAGCTCGGCTGCGGCGTATTGTAGCCGGCGAAGACAATCGTCACCCTCGAACGATCGGTCACGATCGCTTGCGGGTCATAGACGCGGCCGCTGAAGAAGTTCGTGTTGTAAGTCGTGCCGTTAACGGTAGGAGGGACCCACGGCGATACCTGCGCCGGCGTCAGCACATTGGCCCCGGTAATGTTCACCAGCGGCGGATTGGCCGGATAATTCACGGCCGGAGGCCCTGGATCCGTGACCGTATCGGTCGACAGGATCGGATTGTCGAACCCGTTGACGACCGTCCAGCTCTGCAGATCAGACGGGCTGAACACGGCATTCACCGTCTCGGCATAGCCGATGAAGTGGAAACCGTCCGAATCGTTATCGAGGCAATTGCCGGCGCCGAAGAACAGGCCGTACCGGCCGCTCGACAGTGCGATCAGACTGCCGCTGCCGAGCCAGCGGATGCCGTTGAAGGCGGTAGTGGTCGGGTCCTGCAACCCGCTCGCCGGGCCGACGCCGCTGAAATTGATGCCGTCCGTCGTCGTCGCGACGCGGATCGTGATGACGTCGGTGTTCGCCTTTCTCGGGTTGCCGGTGACGATATTGGTGAGCGCCCAGCTCGGCGTCGGCGAGCAGTTGTCGCTCGTCGAGGCGCTGAGCTGCTTTGCAACATAGACGATAGCGGCGCCGTGGCCGATCCGCACAGCGCCGAGAATCGCGTCAGGGTTCTGGAGGCCGACCGTTGCCTCGGCCGAGGGTTCGAGCGTCGGATAATTCCCCACTGGAGGTGCGAACGGGCTCGGATAACCCAGATCCGGAAGCGAGGCCAGCGGGTGCGTCTCTCTGGGCCTCAACATGTGCACGACGAGCTGATCGGAGTCGATGTGGTTGTTGGCTCGGTTCAGTTGATAGAGGAGCTGCGCGCCGCCGATCGTCATCACAAAGGGATGGCCAAGGCCGTTATCGGCCGCGTTGGCGGAGTTCGAGCCGTAGGGGACGCTGACGCCGCTGACGATCACGTTGTTGTTGTCCGGGTCAGTTGGATCCGCCGGGCAGTACGGGTTCAGGCCCAGCGCCTCGCCTTGGAAAAACCAGCTTTTGCCCAAGTCGGTCGAGATCGCCGCGACGACCGCCTCCTGTTGGTTGCGCGGGCGGTAATCGAAGAAGCCTTGGAGCCGCCCGTCGTTCGGGCGCACGAATGGAAAATAGTAGGGCTGCATCGGGTTAAAGCCCTGAGCAGTCTGCACCTGGCCGTTCGCGCAATAACCCGAATAAGGCGTGCCAAATTGCGTGGTCGGCGGGTTAAAGGGCGTCTTGGTCCCCGACGGAGGTAAAATGCCCGAAGCGTCATGAGGATTTCTGCCAAGCTTCTGGTGCAGGGTCCAGGGCCCTCCCGCGATACTGGCCTCGGCAAGGCTCTTCTTCACATAGCCGATTGCCACGGGGGGGTCGGCGCTGGCGTCGATGCTCACCAAGACGCTGCTGATCACCGTGGACAACAGTAAGGCACGAAAGACGCGCATACGGGAATCCCCCAAAGTTGTTCAGGGCCTACGGAAGAGGCAAAAGGCACTATTCGGCGTCTCGATGACCGTTTGGTGACAACCACATTCAAAATTGTTAAACCCGGCCTCGACCGGGCGCGCACGCTCGCCTAGGTCACCAGCCTTCCCCATGTGCGTGACGCGATACCCTTCGCGGGGCTACCGCAGTTCCGATCGATCCTGCCTGGGCGTCAAAGAAGCTTCATGCTGTCCTCAACCGGCGGCACGGCCGGCAATTCGAGATAAACTGGGACGCGCTTTGTTCCCAAGATTGGGTAAGCGCATATGCACGGCAACCAGCGCGCGAAATCCTCAAAGCCTTGAGGCAGGCCAATCGGAGATCCTCGTCGAGAACTCCGACGGGATTGCCACCAATCACGTCCTGTGGTCCCGGAACGGGGTACGCCGCCACTGGAACACCGCAGGCCAACGCTTCGAGCTGAACGACGCCAAATGTATCGGTTCGACTGGGAAACACGAACACGTCTGCCGCCCCAAGGTGAGCCGCCAAGGTCTCTCCCTCCAGTTGACCGATGAAATGGGCATTCGGAAAGCAACGCTTCAGCTCGCCTGCCTGCGGCCCGTCGCCGATGATGATCTTCGAACCCGGCAGATTGAGCGCCAGAAACGCGGACAAATTTTTTTCCACTGCGAGGCGGCCGACACTGACGAAAATCGGGCGGGGCAGATCGATTGCCGCGGCGCGTTCAGGCCGGAAGAGGTCGGTATCGACGCCGCGGGTCCACATCGCTAGATGCGCAAAGCCGCGATTGCCGAGCTCTTCGATCAAGGAGCGGGTCGATACCATCGTCACCGCCGCGGCCGCATGGAAGCGCCGCAACAGCGCGTAGGTCCATGACTGGGGAACCGGCAGCCGTGCGGAGACATACTCCGGAAATCGTGTCATGTAGCTGGTCGTGAAGAACATCTTTCGCGCGAGACAGTAACGCCGCACGGCGAGCCCAATTGGCCCCTCCGTCGCGATGTGCAGCGCATCGGGGGCCGCCATCTCGATCCGTCGCGCGATTTCCCGCGAAGTGGGGATGCCGCAGCGAATACTAGGGTAAGTCGGCAGCGGAAAGGACGGAAAACCTTCCGGCGTCAGAAACTCGATCTCGGCCCCCAGCTTGCGAGCATTGGGGGCGAGAGACTCCAGGCTACGGACGACGCCGTTGACCTGGGGCAACCATGCGTCTGTCGCGATCAGTATTCGCATCGCATTGCTCCGCTTACGACGGCAAGCGCATCAGCGGCCTTCCCATCCGGATGACCGCTCCGTCCTGCACCGAGCCGCAAAGGGCAATGCCTTTCGGTGCAAATACGATGATGGTCGACCCGTGCTGGAACCATCCCATTTCCTGCCCTTTGCTGAAGGAGGCCCGGCTCGGAATCTCGGCTGTTCCGCGGTACTGCATGTTCAACAAAACGTCGAGAAAATGCAGGCGGATGCTAGCGACCAAAATCGCGGCTACCGGCACTAGGGTAATCACGATGCCAGAAGGGTGGAGCATCGTACGAATGACCGCGCGCTCGTTCTTGCAGAACAGCTTGGCGATGCGGTTGAGTGCGATCGGGTTGACGTTCCAGGTGTCGCCGGAGATGTATGTGACCCTGTCGACGGTGCAGTCGTACGGCGCATGGAAGCGGTGGTACATGCTGGGCGTAAGCCGCAATGTAACGTATTGGCCATCACGATAGAGGTCGACGAGCTGTGGGTCGATGAGCAAGTCCTGCAAAGTGTATGGGAGTCCCTTAACTTGAATCAGCTCGTTGCCATCGATCCGTCCACAGGCGCCGATGACTCCGTCAGACGGGCTCGTGAGGATCTGCGGGTCGCGATCGACCGGGCGGGCGCCGGGCTTGAGCTCTCGCGTGAAACACGCATGCAAGCTCGGAAAATGCTCCATTCGCGCTTCGCTCAGGTCGAGGTCGGCAAACAACCGCCAGATCGCGATTGACGCTCGCGCCAGCAACGGCGCCTCGATATGGCTGAACCAGCCAAAGAATCGATTCGCTAGCCGATGCGGAATGTGGTTGGTCAGCAAAAACCTGATATCCTCCCAAAGCAGGGTTCGGGGGGATGCTCCACGCATTGTCATATCTTTGTAAAAATCATCAAATAAGGATTGCCTCTATGCAGGTGGCAATTGCTAGTGCTGCCGCTTACAGCCTCGGCGCCATGGGTTTGGTGGCGTCTGCAGTCGGCCTGAAGGCACGCCTGGAGCTTTTGCAGGCAAAGCACGGATCGCTCAGCGGGCATTCGCACATTGCCCGCCTCGCGGCGTCGTTGGTGCCGTTCTATCAGTACGACGAGGCACAGATCTTTAAGGCCGACGCGGCACCGGACATCGTCGTCGCCCAGCGTCGCGCCGATTTCGCGCGGCTTGCGGAGTTCTACCGCAGCCGCTTTCTCGAGACATTGCAGCTGACGGCCGAGGCCACGGAACTGATCTCGGATCTGCGATTCACTCAGACCTATCGCGTTCCGTTTCAATTTAGCCGCCACGTGCGCCGTCATTTGCCGGTCGGCGCTTTTCTGCAATCGTCGTCTGGGGTAACGACGACCGACCTCGACGGGAATTCGTTCTACGATCTCACAGGTTCTTACGGCGTTAATCTGTTCGGCTACGATTTCTACAAAGATTGTATCGATCGGGGCATCGAGCGGGCGCACGCGCTCGGTCCGGTATTGGGTTCCTATCATCCGCTGGTCGCCGACAATGCTGCCCGCCTCGTGCGCCTGTCCGGCATGGACGAGGTTTCGTTTCACATGTCTGGAACTGAGGCCGTTATGCAGGCGGTCAGGCTCGCCCGGTACCATACCAGGCGCTCCCATTTGGTGCGCTTTTGCGGGGCCTATCACGGCTGGTGGGGCGATGTGCAGCCGGGCGTCGGCAATCCGGTGCCGGCGCACGAGACCTATACCTTGAGAGACATGTCGGAGGCCTCGTTGCGCGTACTGCGCAACCGGCACGACATCGCCTGCGTGCTCGTCAACCCGGTGCAGATGATGCACCCTAACAGCGCTGCGCCGGCCGATTCGACATTGGTCGACAGCGCCCGGCCGGCGCATCTCGATCGCGCTGCTTATGCCGATTGGCTGAAGCAGCTCCGCGCGGTCTGCACCGAGCGCGGCATCGCGCTGATCTTCGATGAGGTTTTTGTCGGCTTCCGCCTCGCACCAGGCGGCGCGCAGGAATATTTCGGCATCCGCGCCGACCTCGTCACCTACGGGAAGACACTCGGCGGCGGTCTGCCGATCGGCGCCGTTTGCGGCCGCAAGCACCTGATGAAACGGTTCCGCGAGGATCGACCTGCCGATATCTGTTTCGCGCGCGGCACGTTCAACTCGCACCCCTATGTCATGGCGGCGATGAACGAATTCCTGCGGCGCCTCGAAGAGCCGGGGATCTGCGGGCTTTACCGCGACCTCGACGACATTTGGGATCGCCGCGCCGCATCGCTCAATTGCCGGCTGCGCGACGCCGGCTTGCCGGTGCAGGTGGCCAATCTGTCGTCGATCTGGGTGATCTCCTACACGCGGGCTTCCGCCTACAATTGGATGTTTCAATATTACCTGCGGGCGGAAGGCCTGGCGCTGAGCTGGGTGGGCACCGGGAGACTGATCTTCAGCCTCAATTACACTGAAGCCGATTACCAGGCGGTCGCCGATCGCTTCGTTGCCGCCGCCCAAGCGATGCTGCGGGGCGGTTGGTGGTGGGAGCGCCCGCTTGCCAGCAATCGAAAGATCAGGCGTAGGATCCTCCGGGAGATGATCGCTCATCGGCTCTCGCTACACCGGGCGGCGCGCTGAGCGGCGCGCCTCCGCCGCCTCAGTGGCTGTGCCCGAGCGCCACCCCGTCCTCGATGTCACCGCGCAGCAAGTGGTACGGCGCCTTGTAATAAAGTCTAATGTCGTGGAACGGGTCGGTCAGGATCTTGACCGCCCAAACCAATCCGGTCTGCAGGTCCCTGATGAAGAATAATTGGATCGACCGCAGAATAACGCCGGCGACCCCGATAAATAGCCAGCACATTCCGATCTGATGAACGAACCCGAGTGCGCTTTCCCACGGACGGATCATTCCAAAGAACGTCGGCTTGAAGTATAGCGGCAGTGGAGATAATGCCCAAATCGAAAGCAGAACTGCCTTGCGTCGGAGATTGTAGCCGACCTTAACCTCTTCTTTGTATTCGTGAGTGGCATCGTTAACTTTATCATAACCCTTCGGTTCAAAGAAGAAATGGCCGATCTGGCGGCTGGTCATTGAGATGATCCATCCGATCAGGCCCGCTATTGCCGGATCCCAAAACAGCAGGAAATAAGTCAGGACAAAACTGCTCGCACTGAATAAATGAAGGGATTGGTTAACGAGGCTATGGTGGTAATACCGATGATCGTCCCAGCGCTGAACTTTCAGCGTCTGCGTAAAGCCAGTCATGCACGGTCCCCCTTTTGACAACTACGGTTCAGCAGAAAATATTTGGATCCCCGGCCGCTGCGACTACATTAATTACGCACACTGCCAGGCGCGTCGGCGTCGGACTGCGTTGCTCACGCTTCCGCTCCTTGCTCGCATTTCGCAAACCTGAGCAGCGAGAAATGGCCGAATGGCGGCATCAGCCGGCGCTCGATCAGGCACACATCTGATCGCCGTTCGGCCCAGCGAGCAAATCGGGCCCAGGAAAACTCCGCCCGCCATCCGAGCCGACAAACCACCGGCTGCAGCAATCGTTCGACCAGGTGCCGCAAGCCCGCATCTGCGCCAATGCGGCTGAGGAGGATTATCTCGCCGCCCGGTCTGAGCATTCGGGCGCACTCGTCGAGCGCTGCCTCCGGGTTCGGCACGGTCGAAATCACGTGATTAGCCACGACAACGTCGAACGAAGCGTCGGGGAACGACAGATGTTGCGCATCCATCACCTCCAGCTTTTCAACGTTGTTGAGGGAAAGGTCGGCGACCCGGCGCTGCGCTTTGCGAAGCATCGCCTCTGACAGATCAATCCCGATTATACGATTTCGGGGGAGTAGCAGGGAAGCGAGATGCCCGTGCCAACCCCGACCCCCAGTATCCGTCCGCCGACCTGTTCTGCCGCGGCGACCGCCGCCCGCCGACCGCGACCGAAGACGGCACCAAAGACTAGATCGTACACGGGGGCCCAGCGGGCATAGGCCTTCCGTAACCTCGCCAAATCAAGTTCTGCGGACAATTCCTTCGCAACTGCTTCCGTCACCAAAGCCTGCCGCCTCATATCTCAGGATCGTTACAAAAGCTACGTGGCCCTTGTTACAGTAAAGTGAAAGAACTATTGCGTTTAAATGGCGATATGTTCCGGCGACATTCCTTGTCCTGGGTTTTACCAAGCGCGAGGGCGGGCTTAAATTTAGTTTGCAACGCTCGATGTTGTCCGGAAGGATACCCTGCCCTAGCGATTCGCTGTCGGGAAAGCCAATCTCGACCCACCGGGTGGCCCAAGCCTGCGCACGCCATCGAAGCTCGCCTCGGCGTCCAGCTCGCGGTCGCAGCCTGGCTCCCTCGACCGCGTCACCGCGGTCGGGACGACAATGTCGAAAAAACGGCTAGGCGGTCGCCATGGCCAAGCGCGGAGCGCGCAAATAGCCTAACAAACGAGGGATTCGACGCCGAGTTCGACGAATCGAGAGCAGAGGGCCGCCTCTGACTGTCGTCATCGATGCCTCGAGCTTCGTCTCTGACGCCCTTAAGGCAGACGGCTACCGGAGCGCGCCCAGTTGCGTGCCGTCGCGTCCTCGACCGGCTTGTCCTCTTACGGGCGGTCGAGGACGAGCACCTGATGAGTGGCACCTACAAGTGCTCGCGCTTGCTCCTTGAACGCTGCGCGCTTCAGTATACTCCGGAACGGCGAGGCCCGGTTCTGATCCAGGAGGTCGAAGATGACGTTACCCACATCGAGCCGCTGCCAATTCACCGCCGATCTCGGGATCTGCCGAATATTGAACGGGATGTGGCAGGTCTCCGGCGCGCACGGCGCGATCGATCCCGCGCGTGCGATCGACGCGATGTTCGCCTACCACGATACCGGGTTCACGACTTGGGACCTCGCCGATCATTATGGGTCCGCCGAGGACTTTATCGGGACCTTCCGCGGGCACTTCGCCGCCCGTTACGGAGAGGCGCGTCTCGCCGAGATCCAGGCCTTTACAAAATGGGTTCCGCGTCCGGCGCGAATGACGCGGCGCGCGGTCGAAGAGGCGATCGGCATCTCACTCGCGCGCATGGGTGTCGAATGCCTCGATCTGTTGCAATTCCATTGGTGGGACTACGCCAATGAGAGTTACCTCGACGCCCTCGACCATCTCGCCGAGCTGCAAGGCGAGGGCAAAATCCGCCATCTGGCGCTGACCAATTTCGACACCGAGAGGCTGCGCGTGATTGCCGACCACGGCATCCGCGTCGTCTCCAACCAGGTGCAGTACTCTGTCATCGATCGCAGGCCCGAGGTTCGAATGGCTTCGTTCTGCCGCGACCACGGGATGACATTGCTCGCTTACGGCACGCTATTGGGCGGGTTGCTGTCGGAAAAATATTTGGGGCGCCCCGAGCCACGCCGCTCCGATCTCGTCACCGCCTCGCTGCAGAAATACAAGAATATGATCGACGCCTGGGGCGGATGGGCGCTGTTCCAGGAGCTCCTCGCCGCCCTTAAAGAAATCGCCGGCAAGCATCGGGTGAGTATCGCTAATGTCGGGGTGCGCTACATATTGGACCGCCCGGCAGTGGCCGGTGTCATCATCGGCGCGCGCCTGGGCGTCAGCGACCACCTCGCCGACAATGCCCGCGCCTTCGGCTGCGAGCTCGATGCCGGTGACATTGCAGCGATCGAGGCGGTGCTCGCAAGATCGCGCGACCTGATGCGGGTGATCGGCGACTGTGGCGCCGAGTATCGCTAGTGCTCAGACAGAAACGTAAGAATTTCCTCTTCGTCAGTGTTGCGGGCGTATCTGGCCGTCGTGGCCACGAGCCACGCCTCAGTTCGCCGTCGTCAACGATCGCGTGCCGCAGCTCGTATGCTTTGAACCTTTATGCATCCTGTGATGCCACCGGGGCGTGCTCGACCTGCCAATGAGCGGCCGTGACAAACGGTTCCAGGCTCATCCGGCCGATCACCTGCTCCAGAGCTGCGTCGTGACGGCCGGCGGATACGAGAGACGCGCTCACCGTAACCTGCGGTGAGTCTTCGAGATTTTCACTGGTCAGTCGGCGAAGGCCCAGTCCGGCACTCGCTGCGGCCTGCAGGAGGAGCGCGCGGACATGCGCTTCTTCCTGACCGCGGCAGCGTATCTCGACCGCATAGTGGGTCTCGACCTCGACTGCTGTGAGCGGCTGCCTGTTAATGAGCCGGACAATCGGCCGCAGGAACAGGTTCGTGCCGATCACAAATACGGCGCCAAGCGCACCGGCGACGATCTGGCCCGCCCCGGCAAATGTTCCAACCATGGCCGAGCACCAGAGTGTCGCCGCAGTGTTGAGGCCCTGGACATTGAGGCCTTCGCGAAGGATCACCCCGGCGCCGAGAAAGCCGATGCCGGAAACGATCTGGGCGGCGACCCGGCTCGAGCTGTCGTCGCCCGAGACCATCGTCGAGAAGACGACAAACCCGGCAGCGCCGATCGCCACGAGAGCATTCGTCCTAAGTCCGGCCATGCGCTGCCGCCACTGCCGCTCGAAGCCGATCAACGAGCCGAAAACCAGAGCGGATCCGAGGCGGATAGCGATTTCCTGCGGGTCCATGGCAGCTTACATCCTTGGGGTTCGATGGATCACTAAGACCCGGAGGAGACTCCGGAGACAAGGATTCTCGTCCGAACGGTTTCGGCGCCATACGGCGGCCCGGCGGTCCACGCGCCTGCTCGATGCGGCGCAGGCCTGCGCTCCAAGCCCAGTTTAAGCCGGGAAAGCCGGACAAAACCGGGTCAATCCAGTCGCTCTTTTGTGCATACTTCGATCAATAGCCACCTCCATGCCCGGGGCGGACGTTCGGACACTGGCCAGCAGGAGGGCAGAGGACGTCGATCGCATCGGCGCAACCCGAAAGGATCGACACCAGGCCGACCAGAAGCAGAGCTTCGAAAATTCGTTTCATCTCCGTCACCCGTGCTGGGGCACGCTGTGTCGGCGCCGGGGATCACGATTTCAGTCGGTTCGCGGCCTCTACGCGAGCGCGGCTCGGCCCCGAGGGATGCCGTCGAGGAGCCGATCGGGATTATCCACCCCGATCTGATCAAAACCGCTCTTATCGCCCTTAATGAATGTCCTCTTGTTCGTCAAAGGCTTGGCGCAGGCGCGCGACCGAGAAGCCGGGGGTCTTGGAGGCGTCGATGATCACCTTTTCGCGGCGCGCGAGCAGGGCTGCAGCAGCTGGAATCTCGTTGACTGCATCCGGCGGCACGACGACCGCACCGTGGCGGTCGGCGTGGATGATGTCGTTCGGCGATACGACCATACCGGCGACGCTGACCGTGCCGGCGTAATCGACGAGATGGACGTGCGCATGCGACGGCATGACCGATCCGGCGAGAACCAGAAAATCGGGCGCCATCGCATCGAGATCGCGGACCGAGCCGTCGGTGATGACGCCGGCGCAGCCGAGCCCCTTATGGATATGGCTCTGCACCTCGCCCCAGAACGCACCAAAGCCGATATCGGGAGCATCGATATCCTGGATGACGGCGATGCTCGGCAACGGCTCGGCGGCGATATGCGCGTAATAACCGAGCCGCATCTCCTTGGCGTCGTCGCGGCTGCGCGGATGCGGTTCCCGGGAGCGGATGATCGCGGTGCGGGCAAAGGCGACGACCGGCTTGAGCCCCGGGAATGCGGCGAACAGCGGTCTTCGCGTGAAGCCGATCGCCCGCCGCGCCGGCACGACGAGCTCCAGCGCGTTGCAGATTGTCGGCGTGTCGAACGCCTTCAGCGCTTCGAGATCGCCAGGATCGGGCAGGCGTGGCATGGCGGCTTCCTCGGACCATCATTACGGATGCCCAGCCTTTATGGGGAATGGCCGACGCCATCAAGGCTTTTCGGCCAATGCCGATTATGTCGGCCGGATCAGCAGACCCAGCGGGATCGCCAGCGACAAAAGAACGAGCGCGATCGCAACGCAGCGTTCGGCGCGGCTCCACCGTTTCCAATCAGCAATCCAATCCCGCATATGACAGCACCCCCGGCCACCTTCGGCCCCCCTCGGCCGAAATGCTTATGACCGATCAGCGTGATAAAAATTCGACGGAACTATGGCTCTGTGGTGATAAAGAAACCGTAATCTCGCCACAGATATTTACGCGTAAGGTTGGAGGGAGAGGAGTGTGCGATCCCGATCGGGTGAACACCCTGCGGCGTCCGCGCGGGCACCCTTTTCGCATCGGCAAGATCGGCCATGTCGTGCTCAATGTGCGCGACGTGGAACGCTCAGCGCGGTTTTATACCGAGGTGCTCGGCTTCGAGATTTCGGATGTCTATCCCGAGGAGATGGTCCCGGGCGGGATGGTGTTCCTGCGCTGCAACACCGATCATCACGGCATCGCACTTGCCGGCTCGCTGACGGAGCCAGCGGCGAATACCGATCTCAACCATGTCGCGTTCGAGGTCGCGACGCTCGACGAGGTCCTGCGCGCGCACGACCATTTGCGCCGGCATGGCGCGCAGATCGACTTCGCCGGCCGCCGCCGCGCCGGCTGTCAGATCGCCGTCGAATTCCGCGATCCGGACAATCATCGGCTCGAGATCTACTGGGGCATCGACCAGATCGGCAGTGACGGCCACGTGCGCGCGGCGAGCGAGTGGAAGGGTGCCCGCAGCCTCGAAGACGCGATCGCCGACCCGGTGCTCGGTCAGGACGCCACCCTGCACGACCCCTCTCTGCTCAGAGACTGACACGCTGCTGTCGCCGGACGTCCGGCCTGATCATAGGCGCGGGCATCTCTATGGCCCAGGCTCAAATAGCGAGAAGCTTCCGGGGCTGCCGCCGGACGTCCGAGCGGGCGCCACCGTCAATCGGCATTGACGTTATAAGCCCGGCTTTATAGCGTATGGCAGCGGCTCCAGCGAGGGAAGGCCGGGGTATGCGGAGGTCTCGGAGGTACTTTCTTTCCATCACTGCAGGAGGCTTGGCCTTCAGCGTCCGCGCCGTTTTGGATCCCTTATTACTCGACAATGCGCCTTTCGTATTCTTTCTCCCCGCAGTTCTTGTCGCATGCTTTTTTCTCGGCAGAGGCCCGGCGGCGCTCACAACGGGGCTGGGTCTTGTGCTTGGCGATGTTTACTTCCAACCGCCGAGGGGGACGCCGACGGTCGCCTATGACGCACTCGCCGAAGGCTTGGCTTATCTGATTGTGGCGTTCCTGATTATTGGGTTTTGGCCTGCGGGGCAGCGGTTCACGGCGTGGCTCGAACGGGCGTTTCTCGATCTTGATTCCCACAGAGCGGCCGGTCGGATTGGCGCAGGCGAACACCACAAGCCGCGATCGCCGGCTGGCGGCAATCCTCGCCGCCGATGTGGCAGGCTACTCACGGCTGACGGGCGCCGACGAAGAAGGCACGCTCGCCGCGCTGAAGAAGATCCAGCACGAGTTTACCGATCCCAAGATCGCCGCACACGGTGGCCGCGTCGTCAGGAGCAACGGCGACGGAACTCTGGTGGAGTTCGCTAGCGTCGTGGACGCGGTGCGTTGTGCTGCGGAGGTGCAAGAGGCCATGGCCGAGCGCAATGTCGGTGTGCCGACCGACAAGCGCATCGAATTTCGCATCGGCATCAATCTCGGGGACATCCTCATCGACGAGGGCGACATTTTCGGCGACGACGTCAACATTGCCGCGCGCCTCGAAGCCATGGCTGAGCCCGGCGGCATCTGCGTGAGCCGGTTCGTGCGCGACCAGGTGCGCGACCGGCTCGACCTCGCCTTTGAGGACATGGGGAAGCAAGCCCTCAAGAATATTTCCAATCCTATTCAGATCTATCGGGTCGCGCTATCGGAAGGATAGTTGCGCTGGTCGCGCGCAGGGCGACGGCGAGGCCTGCGCAACGGCTCTCGAAACCGAGTTCAGCGACGCCTGCCCTCTCGCACCGCGTGGGGATATGCAGTTCGAACTGCCACGTGCCGAGACTCCCTCACCTCAGGTCACGGTGGGCTCCGACGAGGATCCCGGCGTGGAGGGTCAACCTTGTTACTCCTGCACCAGCGCCCTCAGCCGGTAGATGAGCTCGAGCGCTTCGCGCGGGGTCAGCTCGTCGGGGCGGGTTTCGCGCAGCATGCATTCGGCGGCGGATTCGCGCGGTGGCGGCTCGGCGCGGCGGCGGGCGGCGCTGAACAGCGGCAGATCGTCGGCCAGCCGCGCCAGCGCGCCGCCCTGCTCGCCTTTTTCGAGCACCCCCAGGACCTCCTCGGCGCGCGCCGTGACGCTCTTGGGCAAGCCCGCGAGCTTGGCGACATGGACGCCGTAGGAGCGGTCGGCGGTGCCGGGACCGACCTCGTGCAGAAAGACGACATCGCCCTTCCACTCCTTGACCCGCATCGTGTGGCAGGCGAGCGCCGGCAGCTTCGCGGCGAGCGCGGTCAGCTCGTGATAGTGCGTCGCAAAGAGGGTGCGGCAGCCATTGACCTCGTGCAGATGTTCGAGCGCGGCCCAGGCGATCGAGAGGCCATCGAAGGTAGCTGTGCCGCGGCCGATCTCGTCGAGAATGACCAAGGAGCGCGGTCCCGCCTGGTTCAGGATCGCCGCGGTCTCGACCATCTCGACCATGAAGGTCGAGCGGCCGCGCGCCAGATCGTCGGCGGCACCCACCCGGCTGAACAGGCGATCGACGACACCGATCCTTGCCAACTGCGCCGGCACATAGGAGCCCATTTGCGCGAGAATCGCGATCAGGGCGTTCTGGCGCAGAAAGGTGCTCTTGCCGGCCATGTTCGGGCCGGTCACGAGCCAAATGCGGTTCTCCGCCAACACGCAATCGTTCGCGACGAACCCGCCGCCATCTCCGGAAGCCGCAAGTGCCGCCTCGACCGTCGGGTGGCACCCACCGCGGATCTCGAAGGCGGTGCTCTCCTCGACGACAGGCCGCACCCATTGCGCTTCAGCGGAGAGCTCGCCCAGCGCGGCGGCAAGATCGAGCCTAGCGAGCGCTGTCGCCGTCGCGGCGATCTCGACGCGACGGCCCATGACCTCCCCGACGAGGTCCTCGTAAAGCCGCAGCTCCAATGCCAATGCGCGCTCGGCGGCGCTGGCGATCTTGGTTTCGAGATCGGCGAGTTCGGCGGTCGTGTAGCGTTGCGCCCCCGCCATAGCTTGGCGGTGAATGAACTCCGGCCCGAGCTTGCCGGCATGGCCCGCCGACACCTCGATGTAGTAGCCGATGACGTTGTTATGGCGGATCTTCAGCGCCGCGACGCCGCTTTCGCCGGCATAGCGCGCCTGTAGCGCCGCGATCATGCGGCGGCTCTCGTCGCGCAGCTCACGCCATTCGTCGAGCTCCGCCGAATAGCCCGGCGCGATAAACCCGCCGTCGCGCGCGAAGAGCGGCAATTCGTCGGTGAGCGCGCGATCGAGGCGCTCGACGAGGGCAGTATGCTCGCCGAGCCCCTCGCGGGCTCCGGCGAGCTGCTCGGGGAGCGGAACGAAGCCCTGCTTGGCGAGCATTTCGTTGAGTGCGGCGCTCTCGTCGAGCGACCGGCGCAAGGCAGCCAGATCGCGTGGCCCGCCCCGCCCCAATGTCAGGCGCGTCAACGCGCGTTCGATGTCGGGACAGCGCTTCAACCGCTCGCGCATCGCGGCGCGCAGCTCGGGACCATCGACAAAGAATTGCACTGCGTCCAGCCGCGCCGCAATCGCCGCCGGTTCGGTCAGCGGCGCCGAGAGATGGTCGGACAAGAGGCGCGCTCCAGCGGCGGTCACCGTGCGATCGATCGTGGCGAGCAGGCTGCCTCTGCGCTCGCCGGCGAGAGTCGTCGCCAGCTCGAGATTGCGGCGGGTCGCGGCGTCGATCTGCATCACCGAATGGGGCGCGACGCGGCGCGGCGGATCGAGATGCGGCGCCCGCCCTTGCTGCGTCAAGGCTACGTAGTCGACGAGAGCGCCGCCAGCGGCGAGCTCAGCGCGGCCGAAAACGCCGAAGCCATCGAGGGCGCTGACGCCATAATAATTCTCAAGCCGGCGGCGCCCGGCTTCGCTTTCGAAGCGCGGGTTGGGGAGCGGCGTCAGCGCCGCCTTCCACTCGGCGAAGAGCTCGAACAGGTTTGGGCGGGTCAGCATGCGTTCAGGTAACAAAATCTCGCCCGGCACGAGGCGCGCGAGATCGCTGGCGAGCACGCTCTCGCTGGTCGGCGCCAGTGCAAAGGCGCCGGTCGACAGGTCGAGCCAGGCGAGCCCCAGCTCGCCGCCGGCCTCGGCGATCCCGGCGAGATAATTGTGCCGCCGCGCGTCGAGCAGACCCTCCTCGGTCAAGGTGCCGGCGGTCACGACGCGGGTGACCGCGCGCCGCAGCATCTTGGCGCCACGCCGCTTCGCATCGGCAGGGTCTTCCATCTGGTCGCAGATCGCGACCTTGAAGCCCGCACGGATGAGGCGCGCGAGATAGGCTTCGGCGGTATGCACCGGGACCCCGCACATCGGAATGTCGGCGCCGTCGTGCCGGCCGCGTTTGGTAAGCGCGATGTCGAGCGCCTGTGCGGCGGCAACCGCGTCGTCGAAGAACAGCTCGAAAAAATCCCCCATTCGGAAGAACAAAAGGCAGCCCGGGTTCGCCCGTTTGATCTCCAGGTACTGGGCCATCACCGGAGAGGCCGCAGGGGGATGTTCGGTCATCAGGGGAAGAGCAATGAGGGCGGGCGCTTCACGATGTTTGACGGTAGCATAAGACAGCACCGGGGCACGAAAGAGGGGTTCGGCATGACCGCGAGTTCGCCGTCTTTTCCCGTCATTCGCGAGGCGGTCGCCTCGTTTCCCGACCGCGAGCATTTCCATCGCGCCGTCGGGAACCTGCTCGCCGCCGGTTTTGATCCGGCTGATCTTTCAGTTCTGGCCTCGCACGATTCGCTGGCCGCGGCGCACGAGCCGGGCGGGCGCGAGCCGAAACTGCTGCCGGCGGGCCTCGCAGACGAGATCAAATACCTCGCGCCATTGACCATCGCCGGCATCATCCTGCTGTCCGGCGGACCGATTGCCGCCACCGTGGCAGCGCTGGTCGGCGCCGGCCTCGGCGGAGCCGCGCTGAAGGAACTGTTCGACGAATATACCGCCCCGCGACACGCGCAGGATTTCGAGGCGGCGTTGCACGCCGGAGCGGCGCTGCTGTGGGCGCGTTGTGAGGATGCCGAACGCGAGCTGACGGCGACCCGCATCCTCGAAGAAGCGGGCGGCCGGGATGTCCATGTCCACGGACGGCCGCCTCGTCCCATCCAACGCGGACCCTGAGGCTCAGATGAAAGGCCGGGCGAGCGCTGTCCTCGCTAATGCCTCCCGCTGTTTTCGCTGTTTTTCCCGGAAATTATCAGCGGGCGAGGCGTCGTTCGCCGCGGAAATCCTGGGCCGCCGAAAGCCCCGATAGCGAAATAACAGCGAAAGCGCCCGCTGTTATTCGCTGTTTCCCGCTATTTATATGCTAATATAGCAAAATATTGATGATCGACACCTTGTAATTGGGCTCAACGCCCGGTGAAAATATATTACAGAAGCTGGGATTTTGTCAATTTAATAAATATCGCGCTGTGCGCGTTTTTCAATCCATCAAGAGGCCGCCGGAGATGTTGATCGACTCACCGGTCATGTAGGCGGATTCGTCGGAAGCGAGAAAAGCCGCGATGCGCGCGACGTCGTCGGGCACCGAGAGGCGCCCGACCGGGATCGTGCTTGCCCGCTCCTCGGTCGTCGGAAGCCCGTACTGACGCTGCTGCGCCTCGATCGCCGTGCGCATTGCGGTGTCGACGACGATACCCGGGCAGATCGTGTTGACCCGAATACCATGCGGCGCCATCTCGCGCGCCAAGGCCTGGGTAAGGCCGATGACGGCGAACTTGCTGGCGCTGTAGCCGGCAAAATAAGCGTTGCCGGTCTTGCCGGCCCAGGATGCAAGGTTGACGACCGAGCCGGAGCGCCGCGCGATCATGTGCGGCAGTACCGCGCGGCAGGTGATGAAGACACCCTCGACATTGACCCGCAGCATCGACTGCAAGGCCCCGAGCGGCATCTCCAGCGCCGGCCCCATCCACGCGATGCCGGCATTGTTGACGAGCAGGTCGATCTGATCGAAGCGCCCCAGGACGGCATCAACGGCACGGCTCACCTCCACCTCCGCCGTTACGTCGGCCGTGACCGCGAGCCCGCTGATCTCCACTGCGACCGCCTCGGCTGCGGCGCTGTCGCGGTCGAGCACGGCGACCGCCATGCCCTCGCGGGCGAGGCGCTGGGCGATTTCACGCCCGATGCCAGAACCGCCGCCCGTGACCAGTCCGACGCGTCCGTTCAGCGTATACATTCCTCGCTCCGTGTTAGCCGACCGGCGCCTTCTGGCGCGCCAACTCGGGAAAATCCTCTTCCCAGAACTCCGCCGCGCCGCGCTCACCGCGATCCCGACGGGTGGCTTCTTGCTGACGCAGTTCGGCGCGCCTGATCTTGCCCGAGATCGTTTTGGGTAAATCGCAAAACTCGATACGCCGCACGCGCTTATAGGGCGCCAAGCGCTCGCGCATTTGCACAAAAATGTCGAACGCCGTCGCGCTGTCCGGCGCGTGGCCCGCGGCCAGCATGATGAAGGCCTTCGGCACCACGAGGCGTTGCGGGTCGGGGGACGGCACCACCGCGACCTCCGCTACGGCCTCGTGCTCGATGAACGCGCTCTCGATCTCGAAGGGGCTGAGCCGGTAGTCGGAAGATTTGAACACGTCATCGGCGCGGCCGATGAAAGTGAGCCGCCCGCCCGAATCCGATCGAGCCAGATCGCCGGTGCGGTAATACCGACCCTCGACCGGCAGGATCGAGCCGTCCTCCTGCTGGTAGCCCTGTAACAGCCCGAGCGGCCGGGGTCCGAGCCCAATCGCGACCTCACCCTCCTCGGCCTCTTCTCCATTCTCGTCGAGAAGTGTCACGACATAGCCGGGCATCGGTCGGCCCATCGAACCCGGCACGATCGCCTGGCCAGGGGGATTGCCCACCGTCAGAGCCGTCTCGGTCTGCCCGTAGACGTCACGCAGGACGAGACCCCAGGCGCGGCCGACATGCTCGATCACCTCGGGGTTGAGCGGCTCGCCACCTGAGAGCACCTCGCGCAGCCGCGCCGGCCGGGAGCCGATATCCTGCTGGATCAGCAGGCGCCAGACAGTAGGCGGGGCGGAAAATACGCTGACGCCGCAGCGGACCAAATCGGCCAACAACTCCTTCGGGTCGAATTGCGGCCGCGACCTCGCGACGATCGCGGCCGGTGTGCTCCAGGTTGCGAAGAGGCCCCATACATGCGCCGCCCACCCGGGCGGCGCGACGCCGAGACAGACATCGCCCGGCTGCACCCCGCCGGCATACATCGCGGTCAGCAGTCCGACCGGATAGCTCTGATGGCTGTGCAGAACGAGTTTCGGCTTAGCCGTTGTGCCTGAGGTGAAATACAGGACGAGTGGATCGTTTGCGTCCGTCTCGCCCTCGGGGAGAAACGTCGTCGGGGCGTCATAGGCGTCCTCGAAGCGGTGCCAACCGGGCGCGCCACCGACGGCAATTCGGGTAAAGCCGGACGGAAAATTCACCAACCGTCCGACGAGTGCAGCATCGACGATCGCATGCCGCATGCGCCCACGTTCGAACCGGTCCCTGATTTCGGTTTCGGTCAGCAGAGCCGGTGAGGGGCTGAAGACGGCGCCCAATTTCATCAGCGCCAGCATCGCCTCCCACAATTGGCGCGCATTGGGCAGCAGCAGCATGACACGGTCGCCGCGCCGCACGCCCAACCGGCGCAAGTGGTTGGCCACCTGATTGGAGCGGGCCTGTAGCTCGCCGAAACTCAGCTTTTCCTCGACCGCGCCGACGCACCACAACGCCAACGGGTCCGGCGGCAGATGGTTGAAATAGTCGATCGCCCAGTTGAACCGATCCATCACCGGCCAGCGGAACTCGCGCACCGCCGCCTCATAGTCGGTGCGCCGCAGCAGCAACAGATCGCGCGCGGCGATGAACGGCGCGGCATTATCCGGAAACATCGAAATCCTCCCCGTTTTTGAACATGGAGCCTGCCGCGTTCTTCGCAATTCCCGCTAAAGTGCGGGGCTCTCCCGGGAAACTTACCACGCGCCTGATGCGAGCTCACGCAACTCCCGGCCGAACCGTCACGGCGGAACTTGATCCGTGGACTATTGAAGAGGGTATCCTAAGTGTCATTCGCACAGCACAGACCCTTGGGTAGCGTCGTCAGGTGATTGGGATACAACGGGGCCATCACAGGGGTTGAACGCAAATCAGCCGAGACTCACGCGCTGGCTCATTTGTGTGGCGCACGATGCGACTCGATCATACGATGGTTCAATATATCACGCGCAAAACACCGAGGGACCCGTCATGCAAGACAAGCTGATCTCCGGCGACAACCACATCGACCTGACTTATTTGCCGCCCGACCTGTGGTCGTCAGAGGCGCCCAAGAAGTGGAAGCTATCGGCGCCGCGTGTCGAGGAGATGGATGACGGGCTGCACTGGTTCGTCGAGGCGCAGGACAAGGGGATGTGGAACGGCATTGGGCCTGGCTTTCTCCCCTATCAGAGAGGGATGTTCGGTCATATCGACGAGATGAAGGATCTCGGCTTCGAGTGGAGCTCACGCCCCGGCGCCAGACCGCGGCCGACGACGCCGGAATTGCGGCTGGCCGATCTTGACCGCGACGGGCTCACCGCCGAGGTCGTCTATGGCTGCCTGATGATCAACGATCTGATCGGCGACGCGCCGCTGCGCGCCTGGGCCGACGGGGTCTACAACGATTGGGTGGCCGATTTCGCCAAGCGCGCCGACTCGAACCGCGTATTCCCGCTCGCCATTGTGCCCAACACTGACCCGGTCGAGGCCGCCGCCGAGGTCCGGCGCTGCGCCAAGATGGGTCTGCGCGGCGGCGACCTCGCCTTCAAGCGCATGTCTCCGCCGCTCTACACGCACGAATGGTACCCGCTGTGGGAAGCGGCGGCGGAGTGCCGCTTCCCGATCTCGTTCCACTCGACCGGCTTCAAGGCATTGCGCGCACCCGACACGCCGGAGATGGAGAAGCAATATTTCACGCAGTGGCGACTGGTGCGCTCGGCGCTGTTCCAGCTCGACACGATGGAAGTGCTGGTCTCGCTCTTGGCATCGGGCGGCTGCGAAAAGTACCCCGACTTCAACTTCGTGCTCGGCGAGTCGGGGGTGACGTGGCTGCCCTATGTGTTCGACCGGCTCGACACCGAATATGCCGATCGCGGGCGGGCCCTCGGCTTCAAACTAAAGCCGAGCGACTATTTCCGCCGCCAGGGCTACGTGACTTACCAGCAGGACCAGTTCCTGGAGCCGATCATCCCGCTGATCGGCGAGGACAACATCATCTGGGGCGCCGACTACCCGCACCCGGACTGCATCTGGCCCAACTCACATGAGGTGCTGGATCGCAACCTCGCGGCGATCTCGCCTAGCGTGCGCCAGAAGATCACCGTCGACAACGTAACCCGCCTCTACCACCTGCACCAGTAGACCTCGCGGCAAAGGCGGCGAGCGCCGCCCTCTCGGATTTAGATCCGTCCCAGACCGCAGTAGCGCCGACGGTCGCCGCCTGCGGCGGTAGCTTGACCCGTCGCCGCGGGACGTCGATGGGGCAAAGCTTCGCTGACCCGGTGCGGCCCTGGATCACCGCGGCTAGACTAACGCGCATTCCCGTCAGCGATTACCGCCAGCCGGGGTTGACGCCTCAGCGCCGATGATCGCGGATCGCGGGCCGAAATCGGATGATTTCCTCGGACGCGATGCGCTCGACCCCCAAAGGCGCGGGGATGATTTCCTCATTCCAAGCGAAATAGGCCAGAAAGGACGGCACCGTTCGGAATCGGGAGTAAACTTCGATGAGACGCCGCCGCTTCCTCGCCGCCGGCTTGTCGCTGGCCGGGGCGACCGTGCTGCATGTTCCGCCCGCGCGCACGGCCGCCGCCCTCACTCGGGTTAGGCCCGGCATGCCCGGCTGGCCGACCGAAGCCGAGTGGGAGGGCCTCAAAGAGGCGGTGGACGGGCGTTGGTCGCCGGTCGCTCTGCCCGATTTCAAAGACCCGGCCGTCCGCAAGCTCCTGAGCGATCCGTTCTACATCGGCGATCAGCCGGGCCTCACGCAAAACTCCGGCTGGTTGGACGCGTGGCGATCCTCGCCCAGCGCCTATGTGGTGGCGGCCGAAACCGCCGCCGATGTCGCCGCCGCCATCCGTTTTGCGCGCGCTCACAATCTCCGCCTCGTGGTCAAGGGAGGGAGCCATAGCTTTCTCGGCACGTCCAACGCACCGGATTCCCTCCTCGTCTGGACCCGGCGCATGAACGCCGTCACCGTCCATGACGGTTTCACGCCCCAGGGCTCCGAAGCCGCGCCAGTCCCGGCCGTGTCGGCCGGCGCGGGGTGCATCTGGCTCCATCTATACCAGGCGGTAATCGGCGGCGCGGGCCGTTATGTGCAGGGCGGCGGGTGCACCACGGTGGGGGTTCCGGGCCTCGTGCAGGGCGGCGGCTTCGGCAGTTATTCCAAGGCGTACGGCACCGCCGCCGCAAGCCTGCTGGAAGCCGAGATTGTCACCGCCGATGGCGAGACCCGCATCGTCAACAAGGCCCGCGAGCCCGATCTCTTCTGGGCGCTGAAGGGCGGCGGAGGCGGCACGTTCGGCGTCGTCACCCGGGTGACGCTTGCCACGCACGAGCTTCCCCGGACTTTCGGCGCCCTGCACGCCGACCTTCGTGCACGCTCGGACGAGGCCTATCGCCGGCTCCTTGCCCGCTTTATCGACTTCTATGCGACAAGCCTCTGGAATCCGCATTGGGGCGAGCGAGCGACTGCGCGGCCGGACAACCTCCTGCAGATCCAAATGGTCTTCCAGGATCTCACACAGGATGAGGCTCGCGCTGTCTGGCAGCCGCTGATCGATTTTCTCGGTGCCAACAGTGGCGATTATGAGGGCCTGGACACCCTGTTTGTCGGCGCCCTGCCAGCCCGGTATCTATGGGACGCCGAGTTGCGCCGTTACTCCGCGCCCTCCAGTGTCGTGTTCGACAGCCGGCCGGGCGCTGCGCCGACCGACTTCTGGTGGACCGGTGACGCGGCCCTGGTGGGGGCCTTCTGGTACGCCTTCACTTCGGCCTGGTTGCCCGCCACGCTGCTCAAGCGGCAGAATCAGGCCCCGCTGGTCGACGCGCTGTTTGCGGCCAGTCGCCATTGCGGGATCGAGCTGGCCTTCAACAAGGGCCTCGCCGGCGCGCCGGCCGCAGCGATCGAGGCCACGCGGAACACCGCGATGAACCCCGGTGTCCTCGACGCGTTCGCGCTTGCAATTATCGCTGATTTCGGCGCACCGGTTTTCCCCGGCTTTCCCGCTCCTGATCAGGCAACCGCCGATGCCCGCCGCTCGCGCGCCCAGGCGGCGCCGTGGTGGACGGTGAAGACGCCGTCGGGGTCGTAGCGTTGCTTGACGCGCAAAAGACGCGGGTAGTTCGGGCCCCAGAAGGCCTTTTGCCAATCGGCCTGGAAGTAATCGCATTCGTTTCAAAAACTTCCCTGTGTTTTGCTGTTGGCAGGGAAGTTCACGGTGGCGGAATGCCCCCACGGTGACCCTCACCCGCATGCGGGCGAGGGAACGGGAGACCCCGGTGGGCGGAGTCGGGATGCTACGACGCGGTCGCTGTCGTCGGGTCGATCATGCGGCGCACTTCGGTGATCTTGTTCGCGGGAAATCCGCTGCGCCGGGCGTGCTCGCGGATGATCTCTTCGTCCCGCGCCAGATAGACGCAAAAGGTCTTGTCCGCCGCGACATAGCTCTCGACCCATTGAATGTCGGGACCGAGCTCCTTCAGCGTCGCATTCGATTTCTGTGCGGCCTCGCGCAAGGCTTGCCGCTCGGCGCTGCCGATCGCCGGCAGCTCGCGCTCGATGATGAACTTGCGCATGACTCCTCCCCTCAGTAGTGGCCGACTATAGCAATCAGATTACCGTCCGCCGGTAAAGCATGGCATCACCTGCTCGGCGAAGAGGCGCATCGATGCGCGCGCGGCGTTCAGCGGGACCATGTTGAAATTGACCTGCAGCGAGGCGTGCTCGTAACCGCCGAACTCGTCCTGCGTGCGGCGGATCTGGTCGATGATCTCAACGGGCGAGCCGATCCACGCCGCGCCCGACGAAATCTGGTCCGCGGCGCACGATTGCCGCAATTTCGCGATGACTTTGTCGTAGCCGGGATAATCCTGGGAGGTGCGGCCGTCGAGCCAATCGCAAGCGGCCTCGACTAGCGAATGAAGATAGTCGTCGATAAACGGGCAGGCAAATGCGCGGGCACGCTCGCCGTCGGTATCGCAGAGCATGTGGAAGGCCAGCATCACCTCGCCCTCGCCGGGGTGGCGAGCCGCCTTCCAGGCGCCGCGATAGGCCGCGAGCAGCGGCCGCATGACCGCCCCGCCCAGCGGGATCGCCATCACCGAATAGCCCATGCGGCCGGCAAAGGTGAACGAATCCGGCGTATTGAGGGCGGCAACATAAAATTTGGGACGCGGCTTCTGAGTCGGGCGCGGCAGCGCGGTCGTGTTCTCGATCGTGTGAAAGCGGCCTCGATGCGTGACGTTTTCGCATGTCAGCAGCAGCGCGACTTGCTCGATGCCTTCGCGGAAACGCGCGACCGACTCGTCCGGCGAGCGTCCGAAGCGGCGGAACTCGTGTGGGAGGAATGCTCGCGCAAATCCGACATCGAGGCGCCCGCCGCTGAGCGCGTCCAGCATGCCGATCTCGCCGGCGAGCTTCAGCGGATGATTGAAGACCGGCAGCACCGCGCCCGTCACCAGCCGCGAACGCCGCGTGCGCTGGGCGGCGGCGGCCAGAAACAACATCGGGTTCGGGCTGTAGCCGCCGTAGTAATGGAAATAGTGTTCGACGATCCGGATGTGCGTGAACCCGAGCCTCTCCGCCTCCTCGGTAAGGACCAGCGCCTCGTCGAAATATTGCGCGCCCGATTTCTGCTCGGGCTTGACGTCGGGAAAGAACTGCACGCCGAATTCCATTGCGACTCTTCGTGCGTTTTCTGCTGGGAGGCTTGCAGGATACGCCCGGCGCAACGACGGTCAAGCGGCGGCTGGAGGAGCGTCCGGGAACCTGGATGATGCGCTCCGGCAATTTCCGATTTTAATACATATTGCCGTGGAATACGCTTTATGCGCGTGCTACAGGTGATTACGAGGGTCGATCAGGCAGTCGATGCGAAAGTTAGTTCGTACTGGAAGGGTGGGCTCGCGCTTTGATGCTCGCTTGCTGTCGAGCGCGGCCGCGATATTGTTGCTGACGAGCCCGTCGCGGGCGACAATAACCACGATGGCGGCGGCGTTTACTGCGGGCGACCGCGCAGCAGTTCTTGAAGCAAACTTGCAGCCGGCGGGTAACGCATCGAACGTTTACGGTTCAGAAGAATTGATCGATTTCGCCCCGCAAATGAACATCGATTGCGGCGAAATCTTTGATGGCGGTCGCGACCCGATTATGCAACCGCTCGCGACAGCCGATGTCGCCCGGATAGCCTGGGTGGCCGCCGGCACAAAACTGTCGTCGGGCGAGGCAAAGTCTCATTTTCAAAGCAGCACGGCGTTTGACTTGGCAGTCGATGGCCTGGGTCCCACGAATATTGTAAGAAGCGGGAAATTTTCGGTGGGTGAACTTGATTTCAGCCTACTGCGAGTGTTTCTCGTAATCTTTGCTACTGTTCTAGTCGTATTCGCGTTGGTCTGGCGGAAACCCACGTAGCTCGCGGCGTCGGCAGGCGAAGGCCCGCGGCAGCGTCAGGCGGCCGGCGTATCGCGGTGCCGCGGCGGCGCTTGACGATGGTTGGCGAACGATGATCCGATTGTCGCCGACTGCCGGCACAACTTCACAGGAGTCCGATAATGGCCGACACGGCGATATGGAATTTTCGACAGCTCGCGCATCACGAGCTCGACGGATTTGGTGGGATCGGCGAGGGCATGTCGATTCAGATCGCCAAGGACGGGCGGCGCATCTTATGGCTCGCCCACGAGAGCGCACCCAAGAACTTCACCGCCGTCGATGTCAGCGATCCGCGCGCGCCAAAGATCGTTGCGCGGGCCGACCTGCCGCAATCGCATATGCGCTCGAACTCATTGGAGACGGTCGGCGACATCATGGCAGTCGCCTACCAGACCACAAAGCAGGGGCTGCAGCCGGCCGGCTTTGAATTGTTCGATATCTCGGTGCCGGAGAACCCGCGTTCGATCACATTTTTCGACTGCTCGGGGCCGCATTCGCGCGGCGTCCACCAGCTGTGGTTTGCCGATGGGCAATATATCCACATGAGCTCTGGTTCGGCCGATTTTGTGCCGACCCACCCGAAGGACGACCAGTTCTACCGCATCATCGACGTGAAAAACCCGGCGAAACCGGTCGAGGTCGGCCGCTGGTGGCTGCCGGGCACGCGGGAAGGCGACAGCGAGCCGCCGCCTGCTCGCCACCCGGAGGGGGCGGACACCGGCTTCCGCCCACACAACACCAACGTCTATCCGGAGCGCCCTGACCGCGCTTATCTCGGTTATATCGACGGCGGAATGGTCATCCTCGATATCTCCGACAAGGCGCGGCCCAAGATGGTGTCACGCTGGGACTATCACCCGCCCTATCACGGCTTCACGCACACCGTCGTGCCGTTTTTCGATCGCGGTCTCTTCATCGTCAGCGACGAATGCGTGCGAATGGAGGGCGGCGATTGGCCCAAGCTCGTATGGGTCGTCGACGGCCGCGCCGAAACAAATCCGGTGCCGATCGCGACTTGCCCGCTGCCGCCGCTCGAGGCATTCCAGCGGCGCGGCGGCCGCTATGGCGCGCATAACCTCTACGAGAACCTGCCAAAGCCGAGTACATGGAAATCGGAAACGATCGTGCTCGCCACCTTCTTCAACGGCGGCTTGCGCGCCTACGACACATCCAACCCCTATCAGCCGCAGGAGGTCGGTTATTTCGTGCCGGCCGCTTCCGAGCGTGCACCGACCGGAGCAATCCAGATCAATGACGTTTTCGTCGACGAGCGCCCGGTCGTCTACACCGTCGATCGGCACGTCGGAGGACTCTACACACTCGAGATGGACTTCTGAACCCTGGCCGGCGCCGCTCCGGCCAAAGAGGGGCGCCGTTGCGGCGCGCACAGGCCGCCGCGGGGGTGCGGCTGGCCCTCGGCGTGACCGGTTTCTCGGCGCGGGCGGCGACCCGATTGTCCGGCGGGTCCGCTGGCCTTGGTGCTGGTGGGCCGCCTGCGGCGGAAGTGGGGGTGCGCGATGGTTAGGTGATTGCCGAGAGCCGGTATTGCCTGCGAAGCGCCTCGCTAACGGTGGTTGCCGCCTACGCTGCGGCGCGCTGCCGCGTCCTCCCAGCCCGCCATAGGCATCGCGTTTCCCGACCTCGGCACCAGGTCCCGAAGCACGTAGCCGCGGCCCCACACGGCCTCGATGTAATGACTGCCGCCAGTCGCTCGGGTGAGCTTTTTGCGCAGCTTGCAAACAAAAACGTCCATGGTCTTGAGTTCAGGCTCGTCGATTCCCCCATAAAGTTGGTTGAGAAACGTTTCCCTCGTCACAGTGGTGCCCTTGCGCAGGCTGAGCAATTCGAGGATGGCATACTCCCTGTTGGTGAGTTTGACCGGCTGATCGTCGACCGAGACGACACGGGTGTCCAAATTGACGACGAGCTTGCCGGTCCGGATCGTCGATTGGGAATGCCCGTTGGAGCGGCGTACAATCGCCTGAATGCGCGCCGACAACTCGCCGCCATCGAACGGCTTGGTCACAAAGTCATCGGCGCCGAAGCGGAGAAACTTGACCCGCTGGCCGAGTTCGCGCGGGCCAGACAGGATCAGAATTGGCGTATCCACACGCGCCGCGCGCAGCCGCTGCAGCATTTCGTAGCCGTCGACGTCCGGGGGGGGCAGGTCGAGTAGGATGATGTCATAATCGTAAAGCTTGGCCATCTGCAGACCGTCCTCACCGAGGTCGGTCGTATCGTACATTACATTCTCCTTCGCCAAGGTCAGCTTGATACTTGCGACCGTGAAAATATCAACGGAGGCGATTAGCACACGCATGAACACCCCCAATCTATTCGGCGTGTAGCCGAATATTCAGCACGAATTAGAAAATGCCGATGACAATTAGCTCACCGAGTTCGATGTCTAGGTTGACCGAGTTCGTAATATGATGGTTCATCACCAACGCACACATAACATCCTCCTAATCTGTCGGGAAATCACACACGCCGGTTTTGGCTTTGCTCAATGTTCCACTAGCACAGCGCTCAGTACCGCGGCTTCACATGTCTGAGCAAAGGCTCATCACGGTAGATTTGCAGTCGGGTGGCCCGCAAACCCGGCACGCCATAGGCTGCAATTCCCCGCTCCCAGGCATGAAACTCTTCCTCCGACAGTTCATAGCGGCGGCACGCTTCTTCTAGATCGATCGCTCCGCTGCGCACTGCAGCAACTACCGCGGCCTTGCGGCGTGCGACCCAGCGTTTGGTCCCGCGGGGCGGCAAGTCGGCAGTGGCGGCGCTAGTGCCCAGCAATATTTTGCCGGCAGTCAAACCATCCATGTCTCGCTCCCGCGCATGCCGGGGAGAGTTGGCTAAGTCTTAGGACGCACCTCGGGCTTTCGGCGAAGATCCTCGTCGAGATAGGAGGTAGCGAACGGGAGCGGCGCGGCATTCCGGCGAGCGCTTTCTGCCCGTCACTGAGTCAATAGTTGGTGAAGCCAGCCGTCTCAAATTTTTTTTAAAAACTTGAACCTTTGGAGAGTCCCAAGTTTGCTGCCGTAAAACCTCGACGGGACCGGCCGGCGCGCGCCCGGTTTGACCGACGGTGGTTGGTGTGCAGGGCGCGGCAAACTCGGCTGCCACCTCCATCGGCTAAGCTGCAAGCTTTGAATAGAAATCGGCTGCGGCTCCTGAAAGCGGCCGGCCCCTCGTTGTTTTGATGCAATGACGAAATCCGCTGGGAAAGACGTGTAGCGTCCGGTCCTTCGGAGCCAACGGCTATCGATCACGCTGCCAGCCAGTACCGAGCGCATGAATGATGTCGTCGACGAACCGCTGTTTGTTTATACCTGTTGAGAGGGATGCCGAAGGAATTCACGCGCTTGAAATGGACTTCTGAGGGCGGACCGGAGACCCTTTTCGGCGGCAGGGACGCGCCGCTTTTCGGACGTCGCCAAAGGCGGCCACGCGGACCGCGCCTGCCGGTCATTGCGGTGACCGGATTCCTCGGGGCGGGGAAGACAACCTTGATCCGCGCGTTGCTCGATATGCCGGAGGGCGCCAACACCGCGGTCGTCGTCAACGAGTATGGCGAGGTCGGCGTCGACCACGCTTTGTTGCGGTCGAGCAGTGATGTCACGGTGCTGCTCGGCAATGGCTGCTTGTGCTGCAGCGTTCGCACCGATCTGCAAGAGACGTTGCGTGGCCTGTTCGCCGACCGGGCGCGCGGAGCCGTGCCGAGCTTCGAGCGGGTCGTCATCGAGACCTCCGGCCTCGCCGACCCGGGCCCGGTATTGCAGACCTTTGCCACCGATCGCGCCCTCGGCCGCGAATTTCACCTGCAAGCGCTCGTTACCGTCATCGATGCCGTCAATGGCGAAAGCAATATCGAGCGGATGCCGGAGGCGCGCAAACAGGCGGTTCTTGCCGACCGCATCGTCGTCACTAAAGGCGACCTCGCGGATGACGCGAGAACATCGCAGCTGGTCGACCGTCTCGGCGCGCTCAGCTCCGCCCCGGTCGCTATCGCCGCCAATGGCGCGATCGCGCCCGCTCTTCTGCTCGACGAGCCGGCGACGCCGCGGCAGGGGTTCGATCTCGGCGAGGACGCCGAGCACACGCACGGGCTGCAGAGCTTCTCGCTGATTTTCGAAAAACCTCTGTCCTGGCCTGCGCTCGAGCAAACAATTGCCGTGCTGACCGCATTGCGCGGGTCCGACTTGTTGCGCGTCAAAGGGTTCGCCGCGATCGAGGAATGTCGCGGGCCCGTCGTCATTCATGTCGTTCAACATGTCGCACATCCGCCGGTCGAGCTCGAGGACTGGCCCGAGGACGACCGTCGAACGCGTTTGCTTTTCGTCACCCGCGGCCTGCCGCGCGAGTTGGTCGCGCAGCTCTTCGCCAGCGTCGCCGCCGTGACCCCTGCGGCACGCGCGTGAGTCGTTCCTCGTTCGATCGTTCTTGCTCGTTTGTTCAAAAGGCGGCTGCCTCCTTTGCCAGCGCGGTCAGCCGCGGGGCATGGCTACGAAGCGGACGGTGCCGGTGCTTCGTTTGCCACAATAAATGCCCTCCGCCGGGGATGAAATCCGAGATACGCGAAAGCGGTTTTCGGTTGCCGTGACACAACAGCAAATTGCACTCGCCATCAGCGCAGGCTCTTTTGGCCTGATTATCGGGTTTCTCGCCGGATACGCGATGCGCGCCTACATTTCGCACCTGCGCCATCGCGGCAGGGTCTGAGCGCCGCTACCGCCGGGCGGGAAGGCGGCCCGCAATGTGGAGACCGGGATTAGAGCTCGGCGGCCCAACCGCAAGCTCTTTGCTTTGGTACGTGTGGGGAAGCAGCCGCTTGTGAAGCTGTGGCCGCGAGAAACGCCCGTGGAGCGTGCGCGACAGCGTCAAATGCGATGCAGAGGGCGCCAAGTAGGCATTTATCAAATTGACAAATGAGCGGTTTTCGTGATATTTGAACCCAGTGAGTACGAGTGGCAGCTGAATGGCTCGGGGTTACAAGTCAAGATTCCGAATTACATATTTTGACGGAAAGAACAGCGAAAAACAGCGGTGGAACAGCGGGCGCCTCGCTGTTATCTCAGCGGCCGAACCGCCAAACAGTCAGGATTTCCACGGCGGACGAGATGTCGCCCGCTGTAAATTTCCGGCCAAAACAGCGAAAAACAGCGAACAGCGCGATAACGGGACGCGTCATTCATCTCACTGAAGCCTCCCGACACAACCAATTCCATACGCGTCGGTTTTTCTTACAGCCGACGGTAGTCAATCCGGCTCGTTCCGTCGCCGCCTCGGAGTTCTTATAACTTATTGATTTTAAGGAGGTGTGCGGAAACCGCGTCGCCTTGGACCGGTTCCGGGCCCCAAACCTTTTTGGTGCCGACGGGCGTCGGGATTTTTTACATCTGATTCCCTGGCTTACCGCAAGTATCTGAAGAACCCTCCGATTTGGATTTGGCATGAACCTTGCTCGAATCTCTGACAGCCAAATAGGAGATCGGGTAATGCGGAAAAAAAATTACGGGCGGTTGTTGGGAGCGGTGGGTTTTGCAACGTTGTCAGGATCCGCGGCGCTCCTCGTCGGCGCTGCATTCCTAGGGGCACCGACCCCAGCACAGGCCGCTTACGCTGTCAACGTGTACGACGACGGGGTTCTGCAGGGCGGCATCACTACTTTGGTCTCCGGCAATAGCTTGATTTTTACCGGGACGACAACGCACTTTAGCATCACCAACGGGTCTGGGTTGAGCAACAACCCGGGGACGCAAGGCGGTAGCAACCTGGATCTGAGCAGCAATGAGCAGATCAATACGCCGTTCGGGGCCACCGGCGGTACCCACACTATTCAAATCGTGCTGTCTCAGACCGGCTGGACCGCGCCCACCGGGAGCCCCCTGGGATTGAGCAGCAGCGCCGGTGGATCCATCGCCTACGTAGCGGGCACCAATCTGTTGGCCACCGAAATGGTCACCTCCACCTACCAGGGCTTCCTGGACAACACGAATACGCTCTTCGGACAGCCAGCTGCGGGTGCGACACCCCTCCAAAACGCCAGTGACAGCCTGAGTACGGTAGGAACAGGCCCCCTGGTGTATAGCCCGGGCACGTCGATCGCCCTCGTGTCTGGAGGCACGCCGTTTTCGCTCACCAACGTTTTGTCGTTCACCTTTGCGCTGTCTGCGGGAAGTGGGCAGGACACCGCCAATGCCTCCGTCTCTACCGTCGCTGATGCCGTCCCCGAACCGGCCTCCCTGACGATCCTCGGTGGCGCTCTCGTTGGCCTGGGTTGGCTGGGCCGGCGCCGTCGCCTAGTCGCGTAAAAAATCCGACACTCCTAACGCGAGAGCGGCGCCTTCCGGCGCCGCTTTTCGTTTCGGGACAGGCTAGCCGTAGAACGCAGCGAGCCACACGGTGGCGGCGCCAGGGTCGGTCCACTCGACGCGGTGACGGCGGTGCGGGGCAATGTCGAGGCAGTCGCCCGGCCGCAACAGGCGCGCCTCGGCTTCGTCAGCAAAGAGCAGCCGGGCGGCGCCGGCGAGCAGCAGTACCCATTCGCCTTCATCCTGCTCGTACCAGAAGCCGGGCGGGCTCGCCTGGCCGAACGATACGATCCGCGTAATCCGCAGGCCGGGCCGGGTCAGAAGCTCATCGACATGCTCGGCGGCACGCGCGTCAGGCAACGGGGAGAGAACGTTCATGGCGCTGTCGCTGCCAGGACTCCTGCAATCGCGCGGCGCCACCCCGCATAGCGCTCCGCACGTTCGGCTGCGGGCATCTGCGGCGTGAAGCGCCGCCCGGCTCGCCACGCGCCAACCATGTTCTCGGGCTCCGGGTAGAGCCCCTGTGCTAACCCCGCGACATAGGCGGCGCCCCACGCGGTTGTCTCGATCTCCGCCGGGCGCTCGACGGTCGCCGGCACGACATCGGAAATGAACTGCATTGTCCAATCGCTCGCCGCCATCCCGCCGTCGACGCGCAACGTCGTCACGGAGATGCCGGCATCGGCCTTCATCGCGTCGATGAGGTCACGCGTCTGATAGCCCGCAGCCTCGAGTGCCGCCCGCGCGATTTCCGCCGGACTGCACTCCGCGGTCATTCCGATCAGCGCGCCGCGCGCCCGCGGCGACCAATACGGCGCCCCGAGCCCGGCAAAGCCCGGGACGAAATAGAGGCGCTGCTGCGGGTCGGCACGCGACGCGAGCGGCTCCGCCTCGGCTGCCGTCTGGATCGCGCCGAGCCGGTCGCGCAGCCAGTTGACTGCCGCGCCGGCTACGAAAATGCTGCCCTCGAGGGCATAGGCCGTCTCGCCGCCGAGGCGGTAGGCGATCGTCGTCAGCAAGCGATGGCGCGAGGCTACCGGCTCGCTCCCGACATTGAGCAGCGCAAAGGCTCCGGTGCCGTAAGTCGACTTCACCATGCCCGGCTGGAAGCAGGCCTGTCCGATCAGCGCCGCCTGCTGGTCGCCGGCGATCCCGGCGATCGGGACGGGCGCGCCGAGCATCTCGGAGGTCGTCATCCCGTAATCGGCGGCGGTATCCATCACCTCGGGCAATATTGCCCGAGGGATGCCGAAAGCATCGAGAAGCCCGCTGTCCCACTTCAGGCGCCCGATGTCGAAGAGCATCGTGCGCGAGGCGTTCGTCACGTCAGTCGCGTGGAGGAGGCCGCCCGTCAGGCGCCACAGCAGAAAACTGTCGACCGTGCCAAAGGCAATCTCTCCGGCCCTGGCACGCTCGGCCAGTCCGGGCACCGTATCGAGCAGCCAGCGGATCTTCGAAGCGGAAAAATAAGGATCGATGACGAGCCCGGTGCGCTGCGCGACGGTATCGGCGAGTCCCGCTCCGCGCCAGCGCTCGCAGAGCGCGGCCGACCGCCGGTCCTGCCAGACGATCGCGTTATGAACCGGTCGGCCGGTCGCGCGCTCCCACAGCAGCGTTGTTTCGCGCTGGTTGGTAATGCCGATCGCCGCAATCAGGCCATCCGCAGCCGCGGCCGCCTCGCGGCAGGTCGACACAACGCTCTGCCAGATCTCTTCCGGATCATGCTCGACCCAGCCTGGCCGCGGGTACAGCTGCGTGAGCTCGATCTGCGCGGTACGCCGAGCGCGTCCCGACGCGTCGAACAGGATCGCGCGGGTGCTGGTGGTACCCTGATCGATCGCTAGGACAAGGGCCGGTCGGCTCATCGCGCGAGTGACGCAGGAGAGGCTCCGGCGCCGCTGCGCAGAGTCGTTGCGCTTCGCTGAAGGATTTTGACGGCTCTGCCGCGCCAGATCCGGTCGAACTCGATCCGGTCAATCCCCGGCCGCCGCCCGCGTCGCCCGTAACGCGGCCTGCGTTCGGTTGGCGACGTTGAGGCGCCGTATGATCTGCTTGACATGCGCCTTGACCGTGCTCTCGGACATGCTGAGCGCGCCGGCGATCAGCTTGTTGGATTTGCCCTCCGCGATCAGCTCGAGCACGTCGCGCTGGCGCCGGGTCAGATCGCGCCACGGTGCGCGCTGAGCCCGCTCCGCGGGCGCGCTCTGGGGCGCCTCGCTCAAGGCCAACGGTACGTAGGTTCCACCGGCTCGCACCCGCTCGAGCGCCGCCATCAGAACTTTCAAACTATGGCTCGTCGGCATAAACCCGCGCGCGCCGCCGCGAAGGATCGCGTGAGCTCTCTCCGGATCGTCGCACTCCGCGGCGACGAGGATCGGCGTTTGCGGCGCGGCTGCCGCCAACATGGCAATATCGGAAAGGCCGATATGGGCGCAGGTCGATCCCGCGAGGAGGATCACGTCGAACTCCTCGCCGTGCCGCATCAGGCCAGCCAGGTCTCGCGCTGCTGTGACATCGGTGACGCGCCAGCGCCGCGGTTGTTGAGCGAGGGCGAGTTTGAGGCAGTCGCCGCGCAATCGACTCTCATCGACGATCGCCAGATGACGCCGGATCCCACTGGAGAATCCGTGTAGCACCCTCGGTGGAGAGTTCCGCTCGCTCTCAATGCAGTGATCGAGCATGTTACTGGTGTGCCTCGAAGAACGCAGTTTTATGTGTGTTTATCCGAGAGAATGACGCCGCGATTGAAGCATATGCCGTAAAATTTTGTAATCCCATGTAACAGTCGGTAAATAAAATCCGCCGGCGCCGCTCCGGAACTTGGTTATTACCGGAATTAACCAGCCACACCCGCCATCTCACATAGCGCTAACCATTCGCTGTCGGTCACGGGACAGACCGACAAGCGCGATTGCTTCAGCAAGGAAAGGCCGGAGAGTGCGGGATTGGCTCTCATCGCCGGGAGCCCGACGGGTGTCCTGACCGCGGCGGCTGGTTTGATGTCGATCATGCCGAGCTTGCCGCTCTTATCCGCAGGATCGGGATAGAAGGTCCTGACGACCTCAGCGATCCCGACGATCTCCTTGCCCTCGTTCGAATGATAAAAAAAGGCCCGGTCCCCGGCTTTCATCGCCCGCAGGTTGTTCAATGCCTGCGCGTTTCGCACCCCGTCCCAGTGCGTACGCCCGTCAGCCATTAGTTGATCCCAGGAATAGCTCGATGGTTCCGATTTGAGCAGCCAGTACGCCATCGCCTGTCTTTCCGTAGTCGGCTAAAGCAGCCGATAGTCGGCCTGGTCCTCATAAACCGAGCCGGCCTTGGTTTGGAAGCTCGCGATCAAGCTAAACGCTTCGACCGCAAGCGGGTCGGCGCGAAAGCGCGCATGTGTGGTAAGAAAATCGCGCAGCTTGTCGAGCGGCGGATCGCGAAGCCGCGCGAGGGTGACATGAGGGCTGAACTTGCGCGGCTCCGGCGGCAGCCCCACCCGGATCAGCGCCTGTTCGATCTTATCGCGCAACCCGACGAGTTCGGGGCTGCGCTCGATCCCCGCCCACAGGCTGCGCGGCTTGTCGCCGAACACGCCAGTTCCGGCCATTTGTAACGTGAAGCGGCGAGCGCGCAGCCGCGATAATGCGTCATCGATGTCGGCGGCGAGATCCTCGCTGATTTCACCGATGAAGCGGAGCGTCACGTGAAAGTTGCCGGGATCGACCCATTTCGCCCCCGGCACCCCGGAACACAACAGCGACAGCCGCAGCTTCAGTTCCGGCGGAAAGCCGATGCCGACAAAAAGACGCAACATAACAGCCGCTCACCCGCCAACGTCGCCCATTCAGGTAAAGAGGGTCAGTACGCCGGTATGGCCGTAAAGCCGGTCGCGCGAGATCTCGCCGTTGGCGAAGAAGCCGACCAGCGGGAAGTCACCAAAAGCATCGCGGATCAGCGCGGTTTCCACTCCGGCCTCGCCGAACAGCGCCGCCCCGCGGGCTACGCAGCTGACATAAATACCGGCTTTGGGGGGCTCGTTGAGGCGCGCGCCGAGCTGGCGCAACATGCGGCCCATGTCTTGCCGCGCGCTGTCGGGATCTCGGCGACAGAACACAATCGCCTCGCCGGCCGCGATCTCGGCACCGAGTACGAGCCAACCGTGGCCGGGATCGATAGCAAGCAAGTTGCGAACGAGATAGTCCCCGGTGTCCGAACCGGCAACCGGCAGGCCGGCAAAGATCAGCCCGCCGACGCGCCGCAAATCAACGGCGAGCGCGGGCCCGATATCCTCGACGAAGACCGAGAGCGCCGGCCGCCCGTCGATGATCATGACGACGTTGTCGCGCGCTTCGTCGATCCGGTGCACCGGCCCGATCGGCGAACAGCCCTGGGTCAATCCGGTGGCGACGGCAATCTCCGGCGCCAGCATCAGTCCGGCCAAGCCGTTCCCACCGAATCCGTCCTCCCCAGGAGTTCGGGACAGCAGCGGCTGGGCGCAGCAGTGTGATACGAGACCCCCGACGAGGAAGGCGCCGCTCGCGGCGGCCACCTCGATTGCCGCCCTCGGCAAATCTGGGCAGCGCGGATCGGCGTGGACCAACGCCAAGGTCGGCTGGACCCGTTCCATCCACTCGGCATGCCGGCGCGGCATATCGGATCCCGGATCGTCGGTGGGGGCAACAACCCGAAAACTGTCGGGCGGCAAGGCTGCCGACATCACCACCGCCGCCGCCTGATCGAAGATCTCCTCGCTGCCGGAGCAGACACCGAGACCGACCCCGCCAACCCAGGAGCTGATCCCGGTATGGTCGGTGAGCGCACGGACGAGTTGGGGCAGGACCGACGCCGCCGGCTCGGTCACATATAAAATCCCCAAATTCGCCCCATCGACTGCCGGGATCCCGGCAATGCACTGCTCCGTCAAGCTCGCCGGATCTCCCAGCGCCACCGTAGCCGCAAACCTCGCGTTCATGACTGGCTCCCGATCAGATCAGCGACCACAGGCGCGATTTTGTCGACAAGGACCGCCACGCCGCGCTCGTTCGGATGAAGTCCATCCGGTTGGTTGAGTTCCGGTTTCATCGCCACACCTTCGAGCAGAAACGGATAGAGCGGCAAATGATGGAGGCGGGCAAGCTCGGGGAAAATTAGGTCGAAAGCACGCCTGTAATCCTCGCCCCAATTTGGCGGTGCGAGCATCCCGACAAGCAGCAGCTTTGCGCCGCTCGTTTGGATCTTGACAATAATCTTGTCGAGATTGTCGCGTACCGTCGATGGCTCGATGCCACGCAGCGCGTCGTTGGCGCCGAGCGCCAGGATCACGAGATCGGGTTTGTCAGCGAGCGCCCAGTCGAGCCGCGCAAGACCGCCCGCGGTCGTGTCGCCGGAGACCCCCGCATTGACCACCCGCGCCTCGATCCCGCGCTCGTGGAGCCATGCCTCCAGCCGCACCGGGAAAGCTTGTCCGGCCGGCAACCCATAGCCGGCGGTAATGCTGTCGCCGAAATCGAGGATCACCGGCACATGTGCTGCCGCCGAAAAAGGAACAATTATGACGGTCAACGCGATTGCGGCAAAGAATCGGCCGAGGCGGGGAGCTTGGCGCAAGGACGAACCGGAGCGCTCGCGTCGCATCGCGTTGAAAGCCCGGGCCGCCGCGCCATATCGTCGGAGACCTTTGCGGCCCCAGCCGGTCTGCCGCGCTCCCGCTTCAGACGGAGAATGACCACCTCGATTCATCCCGGCGGCCCGATCGTGATGCTGGACGATGCCCACCTAACACTGGGGAGCGCAGCGGGCCCCGTCAACATTCTGCGCGGCGTCTCGCTCGAGATCAGGGCAGGAGAAACCGTCAGCATAGTCGGCCCGTCCGGCTCGGGGAAATCGACGTTGCTGATGATCGTCGGCGGATTGGAACGGCTGACCTCTGGAAGAGTGGTGATCGACGGCACCGACATTGGCGGACTGGACGAGGATGCTCTTGCCCGGCTGCGCCGCACCAGGATCGGCATCGTATTTCAATCCTTTCATCTGATTGCGACAATGACGGCGCTCGAAAATGTCGCGATCCCGCTCGAGCTCGCTGGTCGGACCGATGCCTTCGTCACGGCCGCAGAGGCGCTCGCAGCGGTTGGTCTCGGTCATCGTCTGACCCATTATCCCGGCCAACTTTCCGGCGGTGAGCAACAACGCGTGGCAATCGCGCGCGCGTTCATCGCCGGTCCGAAACTGCTGCTGGCTGACGAGCCCACCGGCAATCTCGACGGCGCGACCGGCCGTATTGTCATCGATTGCCTGTTCGAGCATCACGCCCGCCTCGGCACGACCTTGCTGCTGATCACCCATGACCCGGCCATTGCCGAACGATGCGAGCGGCAGGTTCACCTCTCGGACGGCAAGATCGTCGAGGATCGGCGCACCGGCGCGGTCCGCGCCAGTGCTGTGCGGCGCGCATTGTGAGCTTGGCGTCGCCGTTTTACGCTTTCCGCCTCGCGCGGCGCGAGCTGCGCGGCGGCATTCGGGGTTTGCGCGTATTTCTTGGCTGCCTCGCACTCGGCGTGACGGCGATCGCCGCGATCGGGTCGGTGGCGGCTTGCGTCACCGGGGCGATCAAAGCCGACGCGCGCGACCTGTTGGGGGGCGATGCCGAGGCGCGGCTGGCGTACCGCCAAGCCGACGACGCCGAACGCGAGTACCTCTCCCGCAGCGGCACGGTTTCCGAAATCGCGACGACGCGGGCGATGGCGCGCACCGAAAACGGCAATCGCCGCAGCCTCATCGAGCTCAAAGCGATCGACGCCGCCTACCCGCTCTATGGTACGGCCGTCGTTTTGCCGGCGCAGGCTCTCACCAACGCGCTGGCGCGGCGTGACGGCAGCTACGGCGCGGCGGTCGACCCTGTGATTCTCGGCCGACTCGGTCTCGCGATCGGCGACAGCATCAAGATCGGCGACGCGTCGCTACAGCTGCGCGCCACGATCGCGCGGGAGCCCGACGCAGCAACCAGCGGCCTGATCTTCGGCCCTCGGGTATTGATCTCGGCCGAAGCGCTTGCCGAAACGGGACTGATCCAACCGGGGGCGCTGGTCACCTATCATTACCGTTTGCGGCTTCCCGCCGGGGTCGATCCGGCGGGCTGGGCAACGGCGGCGCGGGTGGCCTTTCCCGAGGCCGGCTGGCAGATCCGCAGCTTTGGCGAAGCCTCACCTTCGCTAGAGCGTTTGATCGACCGCGTGGCGCAGTTTCTGAACCTCGTCGGATTGACCGCGCTGCTTGTCGGCGGGGTCGGTATCGGCAACGCCGTCAGCGGCTACATTGCCGGGAAGACCGAGACCATCGCCACCCTCAAATGCCTGGGAGCGGCGACCCGGCTCGTGTTCGCAGCGTATTTCGTCGAGATTATGGTCCTTGCTGCTCTCGGCATTGTTGTCGCGCTCGTGTTCGGCGCGGCGGCACCGCTGGCCGCGGCGCCGCTGCTCGGGTCCGTCCTCCCCGTCTCCGTCCGCTTTGCGGTCTATCCGGTGCCGCTTGCCCTGGCCGCATCGTTCGGTCTGCTGACGACGCTCGTCTTCTCGCTTTGGCCGCTGGCTGGCATTGGCCGAATTCCGGCGGGCGCGCTGTTCCGCGATACCGTAGACCGAGCACGACGTTACATACCGGCCGGGGTGGCGGCCGCGACCGCGGTTCTGATGCTCGCTCTCGCCGCGCTGGCCGTGTTGACCGCTCGCGATCGAGCCGTCGCGCTGTGGTTCGCGGGCGGCTCCGCTGCCGCTTTTGCCCTCTTTCACGCCGCGGGGACTGGAATCACACTGCTCGCCGGCAAGTTGAGGCGACCACACCGGCCGGCGCTGCGCTTTGCCATCGCCAACTTGCACCGCCCGGGAGCGCCGACGGCACAAATCGTGTTGTCGCTCGGCATCGGGCTCACCGTTCTGGTAGCCGGGGCACTCGTCGAGGGCAATCTCGTTCGTGAGGTCGAAAACCGGCTGCCGGCCGAAGCGCCGGCTTTTTTCTTCATCGACATCCAGCCGGATCAGCTGGCGGGTTTCGAGGGGATCGTGCGCGCCACCCCTGGCGCACGGTTCGAACAGGTACCGATGTTACGAGGCCGCATCACCCGGCTCAATGGGGTGCCGGTTGAGGAAGCGGCAGTCGCGCCGGAAGCGCAATGGGCGCTGCGCAGCGATCGCGGCCTCACCTATGCGACGACCATCCCAAAGGGTTCGCGGCTCGTCGCCGGAGCCTGGTGGTCGTCCGATTACCATGGCCCGCCGCTCGTCTCATTCGATGCCGCTTTGGCCCACGGCATGGGGCTTAAGGTCGGCGACACGCTGACGGTGAATCTGCTCGGCCGCGACATCACCGCGACGATCGCCAATCTGCGGTCGATAGATTGGGAGCGGCTGGGCATCAACTTTGCGATGGTGTTTGCCCCGGGTGCGCTCGAACACGCGCCGCAAACCCATCTCGCAGCCGCTTATCTGGCGCAGACCGAAGAGGAAGCGCTGGCGCGCGCGGTAATCGAGCGGTTTCCCAACATCTCGGCAATCCATGTCCGCGAGGCGCTCGCCGCGGTCGATCGCGTCGTCGGCATGATCGGAAATGCAGTTCGGCTGACCGCGCTAACAACGCTCGCCGCCGGGACGCTCGTCCTCGGTGGAGTGGTCGCCGCCGGGCATCGCCGGCGGGTTTACGATGCGGTCGTGCTCAAGGTTCTCGGCGCGACGCGCGGCGCGATCACCCGCGCCTTTCTGATCGAGCACGGGCTCCTCGGGGTGCTGACCGCGCTAATCGCCGGTGCCCTTGGGACCTTGGCCGCCTTTTTCCTCGTAACCCGGCTGATGAAGACCGACTGGGTGTTCCTGCCTGGGCCGCTGTTGTGGACTTCGGCTCTCGCCACTTTGCTGACCTTGACGCTGGGCTTTGCTGGAACTTGGCGCGCGCTCGGCACCAAGCCGGGTCCGTTCCTGCGAAACGACTGATCCCCTTGTCCCGCTCTAAAACGCTCGGTTGGCTCCTTATTGAAAAGATCCTGTTTTGTGCCAATATCGCTGCGCGAGGAATCATCCTCGCCCTTGCTACTCTCCTTGGAGGGGGTTTATGGCTCTAGGTTCGCAGCCCCGCTGGACGGTGCGGTCGGCGGACGCCCAGGTCGGTATCGATGTCGGCCTGCGGGACTACATGCTCCGCGTCTACAACTACATGGCGTCGGGGCTCGCGCTCACCGGTATCGTGGCTTATGTCGCGGCCTTTTCGGGTTTCTACGAGTCGATCGCCCGGACACCGTTGATCTGGCTTGTCATTCTGGCGCCCCTCGGCCTCGTCATGTTGATGAGCTTTGGTGTGCAGCGCATGCAGGCGAGCACACTGCAGCTCGTATTCTGGCTCTATTCGGGACTGATGGGGCTGTCCCTTGCGATGGTGTTCCTCGTCTTCACCGGGGCGAGCGTCGCGCGGGTGTTCTTCATTACCGCCGGTACCTTTGCTGCCATGAGCCTCTACGGCTACACGACGCAGCGTGACCTGTCGCAGTTCGGCTCGTTTCTGTTCATGGGGCTGATCGGCATCGTCATCGCTTCACTGGTCAACATCTTCATCGGCTCGACGGCGCTGCAATTTGCGATCTCGGTGATCGGCGTCATCGTCTTCACCGGCCTCACCGCGTGGGACACTCAACAGATCAAGGAGATGTACTACGCCGGCGATGGTTCTGAGATTGCCGGCAAGAAGGCGATAATGGGAGCGTTGCGCCTTTATCTCGACTTTATCAACCTCTTCATGATGCTGATGCAGCTGCTCGGCACCCGCCGCGATTAAGCCAAAACGGGTATCAACGGGACGATCCTCAACCGGCCGGGCCTCGCGCCCGGCCGCTTTCCGTATTGGGTTGTGGGGGGAAATCATGACCCGATCAGTAAGAACAGCCTTCCGCGCCGCGGCAGTCGTCGTTGTGGCGATGCCGGCAGCCGCGGTTCTAGAGAAGAGCGCGTCGGCCGGTGTGCTCGATCGCATAAGCCAAGACAAGACGATCCGAATCGCTTATCGCGAGGATGCGCCGCCCTTCTCCTACAAGGATAAGATAGGCGAACCCGCTGGTTTCATGGTCGACCTTTGCCGCGGGGTGGCTAAGAAGCTCGCGGAACAGCTGAACCTGACCCCGCTCAATGTGACCTACGTGGCGGTCACCGCTGCCGATCGCTTCGAGACCATCCGGCAGCAAAAGGCGGACCTATTATGCGAGCCGACCAGCGCTACCCTGTCCCGACGGGAGCTGGTCGATTTCTCTCTCGCGACCTTTGTCGACGGTGCCAGCCTGATGATCCGCGCCGACGGTCCGCACGATCTGAAGGCGATGTCTGGCAAGAAGATTGGTGTTCTCGCCGGTACGACAACCGAGCAAGGATTGCGTAACACCCTCAAAGCAGTTGGGATTACCGCCGATATCATTCCGGCAAAGACCCATGCCGAGGGCCTATCTATGCTGGATGACGGCAAGATCTCGGCCTATTTCGGCGACCGGTCGATCCTGGTGTCTCTGATTAGGGGCAGCAAGGCGCCCCGCAAGCTGGCGCTGGCTGAAAATTACCTTTCGGTCGAGCCTTACGCTCTGGCGCTGCCACACGGCGACGACGAATTTCGCCTCGCTGTCGACCGGGCTCTCAGCCACATTTATCGCAGTGGCGAGATTGCAGGCATATTCAACCGCACCTTCGGCGCCAACGCCAAACCGGGTCAGGTCCTGCAAACTCTCTATCTAATCACCGGACTGCCGGATTAGAACACGACCGGGGTTTACGTGTGGCTGTTTATTTTTGCCGAGCGATAATCTTGTCCTTGATCTGGTTATAGACGTTCGGAGGAATGACCTTACGCTGCGTGAGATCGTCCTTGCCGTTGTATGGCCTATTGGCGATGATCGCTTTTGCTCGCGCGGGACCGACGCCGGGGAGCCTATCGAGTTCCTCCGCACTTGCCGAGTTTATATCGACCAATTGTCCTGCTTGCGCGGATTTGGTGGCCGCCGTGGAGTTCGGTGATTTGGACGGCGAAGGTGTCTGTCCGACTGCGGGCAGCACGAGGAGCATGGTCAAGCCGATCACGGCCAAATAGCGGTTCAGTTTCATCATGATCCCTCCGAGGCCGGCGATACTCGGCCTCAACCTCTCGCCTTGAGGGCGGTCAGCCGGTCGCTGAGGCTCTGCGGCGCAGCAGGCTTGCCAGACACCGCGGCGATAGCGGAGGCGATATTGGGATCGTCCTGCTCCGGCTGCGTCGGGCGCAGTAACTTTGCCTTCGCCGTTGCCGCATCCGCCGAGGCGAGGTCTCTGGAGGCCGCCTCGTGCATCGCCTTCAACGCGACCGTCATGCTGCTCGTCGCGCTGGTCAGCCCCGCCGCGCGGCGCGCCGCCTCGGCCTGTTGTTCAGCCACTTCGCGCTGTTGCCCGGCGCGCGCCATGTCCCGCCGCGCGCGCTCGAGCTCGGAGCGACCCTGTCTCAGCTTGCCGCCGGCTTCCGCGTAGGTCTTCTCGAGCATCTCGAGGAAATCCTTGGCGTCGACCGCATCCTTCTTTTCGCGTTCGATCTCCGGCGTCATCTGCTCCAGCATCGTGACCAGAGTCTCGAGGCTGTGCTCGAGGCCCGCCTTGCGCGTCGCGTCGGTTTCCGCCGCGATCTGTCTTTGCAGCTGCTCCGCCGCCGCCATGCGCTGCTGCGACAACGCTTGGATCGCCTCGGACTCCTTCTGCTCCCTATCGTAGCTCTGTCGCGCGTTCGCAACCTGCCGGCCAAGGTCGTCCAGATGCTGCTCCATCGTGCGCAACTCCGCCTCGCTGGCGGATTGCGGATCCCACCGGACGAGCGCTTCGACACCGGCTTGCATCGCTTTGTCCGCCTTCACGCCGACCAGGTTGCTGATGAAACTGAGCATGAGTTTTCTCCTCGTTTAGCTGCGATCAAGCCGGCACCATTGCCGCGGCGTTCAGCAGACCGATCGAAAGTTGAGCCGCAACCAGCGGAATCGCCGCGGCGACCTCGCCCGCTTCGATCTTCACGCGCATCCCGCGAAGCAAATGCGATACGATGACGACCGTCAATAGCTGAAGCAAGACCGCCACCACTCCCCACACCAAGATGTCGAGCAGCGCTCCGGTGGTCGCCAGCAGTGCGGCAAGCGGGATCGCAATCGCGACGAGTGCGCCCCCGAGCACTGTGGCTGCCGCAGGGTTGCCGTTGCGTAGTAGCTCACGCTCGTGAAACGGGGTGACCGCCATGTAGATAAAGATGCCGGCCACCAGCAGCGCCAATACCAAAAGAAACTGTAGCAAAAGCATCGGCAAACCACTGCCGAGCGCGTCGAGAATTGCGACGCCGGTGCTGTCGGATGGGGTGTTCATGGGTGGCTCCGATCAGGCAGCCAGGGGTACGCTCGGCAGCATCAACGCGGCGGGGTTGATGTCGATGCCGGCGTCGATCGCGACCCATGCCTGGCCGGTCGCCTCTATGGCGCTGACGAGGATGTACTCGGTCTCGGGGGCGGGCGGCGTGCCGCCGGTGGGGCCGCCGTAAAGCATCGCCTGCAACTGGCGTTGTTCGACGTGGTCGACGAGCTGCAGTGTTTCCTCCATTTTTCGCGGCGCGATGCGGCTGTCGCTGGGCCCCCAGACACGTCCGTACATCTTGCCGTCCTTCGTCTGAAACGACGGCCATCCGATCATGCCCTGGGTGGGATCGAGCCACAGCCCCCACTCCTGGCCGTCCGCTGGGGTGACCTCGTCGACCCGTGAAAAATAGCGGCACTCGTCCGGCTGGCCGCCGGCGCCGAGATGGAGCTGGAAAAATGCCTTGCCTCCCGGCAAATAGAGCCGGTGCAGCAGGACGGCGCCGTCGCGCAACAGGCCCACGACCTCGACGCTAATCATACCGCTGCCTTCCGGCGGCTGCACCTTTGTCGAACCGGCGGCCAGCAGAAACGGTGAGGGATCGACGGGCATGGTCATGCCGACCCGGAACCGCGTGGTTGCGCTGCCGGCGAGGCCGGAGGCGGCAGCTGCGGTGGCAGGGCGGCCGATGCGGCGCCTCCACAACCAGAGCAGCAACAAGATGACGATACCAATGAACAGGATCGGCCATATAAAGCCTGACCCTTCCGCCTGCGCGGGCGATGTCCGAACAGGAGGTGACGCCGACGGGCTGCGCGGCTGACCCTCCAGTTGCGCGAGCCGGCTGTCGAGCTGATCGAGCTTGGCGGCGACCGCCGGATTGTGAGCTGCCTCGCGATCGGCCTCGCGACGCCATTGCACATACCCGGGGTCGTATTGGTAATTATGGAAATATTCGGCAGAGCCGGGTGACGACAGCGAATTTAACGCCGCCCACAATGCCACCGCGGTCAAAGGTCCCGAGCCCGGCAAGGCCGGCCCCCTCGCCGCCCTGGTCCCTAGCTGTTGCCCTCCCCAGACCGGCGGCCGGCGCGGCGCGGCGCTTGCCCAGTCGTAACCGCCGGAATAAGCCGGCGGACGACGAACGTATGTTTCTACCGGCCGTTGCGCCGCCTCATAGTCGCGAAGCGCCTGTGCCGAGAGGCGGCGGGAAACCGCCCGGTCGCCAAACGAGCCGGTGGCATAGCCGCCGCCTGAATACGCTCGCCGACTGTAGCCGCCGCTACTGGTGACCGGCACCCGGCGGTTCGGAGCCGAGTAACCGTACGCCGCTCCGCCGCCGGGTCGACTGTATCCCCCGCTGCTGTATTGACCCCAGGCGCGGTCGGGCGCATCCAATACGAAAAGACAGCATAAACAGCACAACAGAGCCGTTCGCCACCTCATCCCTCGAGGCGCCGCCGCGTCATATTTGTTGGGACGACCGCGTTTCGAAGGCGGTTCGTCAGCGCCACGATGACTCACGCGACGCAACTCGCGGTTTCAAAGCGATGTTTTGCGCCAGCCGGCTCAAGTAGCCTTCTGACCGCCCATCGCCTGTTTGATGAGTCCGATAATCACCATCAGGACACCCCCGCCGACCCCGCCCGATGCGATCTGGCCGATGATCGAGCCGATATCGACCCCCCCTGCCCCGGCGGCGGCGGATTCAGCCCCCCCGCCGAACAATGCCCCGATGATCTGCGCGCCCACACCGCCGCCAACGATCCCCGCGATCGTGTTGCCGATGGTACCCAAATCATACTGCTTCAGCGCCGAGCCGGCGATGTTTCCGCCCACTGCACCAGAGATCAGTTGGATGATCAACCCGATGATTCCACCCCACATTGTTGGCTCCTCCCGATTGGTTCGCCATCGTAGCTGGGCGCTCGACAGCACCCACACAGAAAATCTTAACGAATTTTTCAGTACCGCGCAATCAACCGGAGATTTTTAGATTGCGTTCTCGCATAGTTACGAAAACTGCCGGCTCACATTTCGGGTAATCGACCCCCGCTGACCTGCGCAGTGTCTTGGAAATGAGAGTTAATGCGCCTCCTCCCAGCTGTGGGCCCAACCGGTCTCGACGACGAGCGGCACCGAGAGTTCGCAGCGCGGCGCGCAGGCGCCTTCCATGACCGAGCGAACGACCTCCGCGGTGTGCTCGACCTCAGTTTCCGGCGCCTCGAACAGCAGCTCGTCATGGACCTGCAGCAGCATGCGCCCATGCAGCCTTTCGCGGGCGAGGGTGGCGGGGATGCGGGCCATTGCGCGCTTGATGATGTCCGCCGCCGAGCCCTGCAGGGGGGCGTTGATCGCCTGCCGCTCGGCGCCGGCACGCCGCGCCGGGTTGACGTCGCGGATGCCGGGAATGAAGCATTTGCGCCCGAAGATCGTCTCGACATAGCCGGTGCGCCGGCAATCGGTCTTGATCCGCTCCATATAGGCGCGGATCGCCGGGAAGCGCTCGAAATAGGCGCGGATATAGGCCCCCGCCTCGGCCTGCGGCACGCCGATCTGCGCCCCCAGGCCAAAGGCGCTGATGCCATAGATAATGCCGAAATTGATCGCCTTCGCCCGCCGCCTGGTGTTGGCGTCCATCTCGGCGAGCGGCACGCCGAACACCTGGCTCGCGGTCATCGCGTGAATATCCAAACCGTCGCGAAAGGCCTGCTTCAGCTCCGGGACATCGGCGACATGGGCGGCGAGCCTGAGCTCGATCTGGCTGTAATCGGCTGATAGCAGCACATGACCGGGCTCGGCGACAAAGGCGCGGCGGATGCGGCGGCCTTCCTCGGTGCGGATCGGAATGTTCTGCAGGTTCGGGTTGTTGGACGAGAACCGGCCCGTCGCCGCCACGGCGAGCGCATATGAGGTGTGCACGCGGCCGCTCTCGCGGTCGATCTCGTCGACGAGCGCATCAGCGTAAGTCGATTTGAGCTTTGTCAGCTGACGCCATTCGAGCACGAGCCCCGGCACTTCGTGCATTGGCGCGAGCTCTTCGAGGATCGAGGCGTCGGTGCCGTAGGCGCCGGTCTTGCCCTTCCTGCCGCCTGGCAATTGGAGTTTCTCGAACAACACGTCGCCCAATTGCTTGGTCGAGCCGATGTTGAACTCGTTTCCGACGGCGCGGAAGATCGCTCGCTCGATCTCGGCGATACGGTGCTCGAAGTCGCGCGACAACTCGGCGAGCGCCGCGGGATCGACCCTGATCCCCTCGCGCTCCATCGCGGCAACGACCGGCACGAGGGGGCGCTCGATCGTCTCGTAGAAAGCGGTCATCCTGTCCCGGATCAGGCGCGCTTTGAGGAGCATATGCAGGCGCAGCGCGGCGTCGGCGCGCTCGGCGGCGAAGCCACGTGCCCGCTCGGACGGCACTTCAGCAAACGCGATAAGGCTCTTGCCGGTGCCGATCAGCTCCTTGAGAGGCGCGAGGTCGTGCTCGAGCCAGCGCCGGACCAAATTCTCCATCGTATGCTCGAACTGACCGCCGTCGAGCACGTACGACATCAGCATCGTGCAGTCGTATGGTGCTAACGTGACGCCGTAGCGCGACAAGAGGTGGGCGGCGGTCTTAACATCGTGGCCGATCTTGAGGACCCCGGGGGCTTCGAGCAGAGGCCGGAGTTTGTTGATCGCCGCCTCCAGCGTAAGCTCGCCTGCATCGCGCAGGTCCAGGCCGCCGGACACGCGATGACCGATGGCGATATAGGCAGCAAGCCCGGGCGCCACAGCCACCGCGATGCCGCACAGGGCGGGGCGCATCCCGGCAAGCGCGCTTGCCTCCGGCCAGATCGCCACGGCGCCCGCCTGTTCCGCCGCCTCGATCCAGTGATCGAGACCTTCTATCGTATCAACCAGCGCGTAAGTGCGTGGCGCCGTGAAAGGCGGAATTTCGGGAATCACCGGCTCGCTCGGGCCCGGGGGGAGCGGTGCGGTGATTTCGAGACGGCGCACGATGCGCGATTTCAGAGCGCGCAACTCCATCTCATCGAGAAACGGAAACAGCTTGTCGGGGTCGTACGGTTTCACCCTCAATTCCGACAACGGACAGGGCAACGGCACGTCGTCGTCGAGCTTGACCAGTTCCTTCGACAACCGCGCCTTCGCCGCGTTTTCGATCAACGCCTCGCGGCGTTTCGGCTGCCTGATCTCGTGCGCGTGGGCGAGCAAGTTTTCGAGATCGCTGTAGGTATTGATCAATTCGGCCGCGGTCTTGACGCCGATCCCCGGCACACCCGGTACGTTGTCGGTGCTGTCGCCGCACAGCGCCTGCACATCGACAACTTTGTCCGGACCGACGCCGAATTTCTCGCGCACCTCTGCTTCGCCGATCGGGCGATCGGTCATCGGATCGCGCATCTTCACCCTGTCGTCGACGAGCTGCATCAGGTCCTTGTCGGAGGACAGGATCGTCACCTCGGCACCCGCTTCAGTCGCATGCCGCGCGTAAGTCGCGATCAGATCGTCCGCTTCGAAGTCCGGCATCTCTATCTGACAAATATCGAATGCCGCTGCGGCCCGCCGCACGTGTTCCAGTTGCGGCCGCAGATCGTCCGGCATCTCGCGTCGATTGGCCTTGTAGTCGCCATATATGCGGTTGCGGAAACTCTGACCGGACGCGTCGAAAATTACCGCCATATGATCGGCGTCGGTTTCCCGCCGATATTTGTCCAGCATGTTGCTGAACAGGGTTACCACCTCGGTGACCATGCCATCCGACTTGCGCTGAAACACCGGATCGGCAGTCCGCGCGCGGGCGAAGTAGGCGCGGAAGATAAAGCCAGACCCGTCGACCAGAAACACGTGATGTGGCGTCGTCGAGGGGGTAGGTGCAGCCGCGGCCGGTTGCGGCTGCGAAACCAACGGTTCGATAATGTCGTCCACGGTTTCCTTCGCTCAGACGTTGGGCTCTTCTGACACCCGCGGCGGTGTCGTCGCCGTGGCGGTCTCCCCGCCCGCCATCGCGCGATTGACGAAGAGACGCGAGCAATAGGGGCACTCGATCTTCCCGGCCGCGCCAAGATTGAGATAGACCTTGGGATGACCGAGCGGTCCGCCGCCGCCATTGCAGGCGGCGACCGTCTCATTGATGTAGATGGTTTCGAAAGGTCCCATCTGCGACCAGGGAAATGCTCACCGGACGTCAAAGCGTCCGGTTGGTGGATCAAGCCTCCGATGATACGCATTACTGCCGCACGATCAATGCTGGCTTGGGCGCTGATCGCCTCGCTGTGGTCGTCCGGCTGTGCGCCTACGACCGACGCCGAGGCGCGGCTCGCTGGGATCGGCACAGCGCGGGCGGCTCCTGACCCGAAGCCGTCGCCGCGCTTCATCGAGGCGGAATTCGTCACCGGCGACGGACAGGTGCTCCCGCTGCGCGGGTGGCTGCCGAAGGGCGAGGTCAGAGCGGTGATTCTCGCTTTGCACGGCTTTAATGACTACAGCAACGCGTTCGAAGACTCCGGCGGGGTTTGGGCAAAGCAAGGGATCGCGACCTATGCCTACGACCAGCGAGGCTTTGGCGCCGCTCCCGATCGCGGCTTTTGGGCGGGGCGCGCGGCGCTGGCTGCCGATGCCGCGACCGCGTCGCAGATTCTACGCCGACTTTATCCGCGGGTGCCGCTCTATCTCCTGGGCGAGAGCATGGGTGGAGCGGTGGCGGTGGTGGCCATGACCGGCGAGGGCGGCACGCCCGCGCCAGATGTCGACGGCGTGATCCTGACCGCCCCGGCGGTATGGGGCCGCGCGACGATGGGGTTGCTGCCGCGTTTGGCTTTGTGGGCAGGGGTGCGCCTTTTGCCCGGGCTCACCTTGACCGGCCGCGGGCTCGAGATCCAGGCGTCGGATAATATCGCGATGCTGCGCGCCCTGGCGCGTGACCCGAAGGTCATCAAGGCCACGCGCATCGACACAATTTACGGTTTGGTTGATTTGATGGATGCCGCGCTGGCGTCGGCGCCACGTCTCGATTGGCCGCTATTAGTGATGTACGGCGCCAAGGACGAGATCATCCCAAAAACCCCGATCAGGCTCTTCGTCGGCAGTCTGCCGCCGGAATGCCGGAGCCGCGCAAGGTTCGCCTGGTATCGCGACGGCTACCACATGCTATTGCGTGATCTCGAGGGCCCGATCGTGATTGCCGATGTCGCTAACTGGGTGCTCGCGCCAGCGGCGGCGCTACCCTCCGGCGCAGATCGCGACGCCGCGGAGGCCTTTTTGCGCGACGGCCACCAAATTTCGTCCGTCGCGCATTGATATGCACCCATTCGCCATCGGCCAATTGCTGTTCTTGTTGATGTTGGCCAACGGTACGCCGGTGATCGCCAAAAAGATCCTCGGCGCCCGCTATTCTTATCCTCTCGACTGTGGTGTGATATTTGCCGACGGCCGGCCGGTGCTCGGCGGTTCGAAGACGATCCGCGGGGTCTTGCTTGCGCTGCTGGTGACGACCGCGGGTGCACCTCTTGTCGGCCTTGCCTGGCAAGTCGGGCTCCTGGTGGGCAGTTTGGCAATGGCTGGTGACCTCTTCTCCAGCTTTTGCAAGCGCCGCCTGAATTTGCCGTCGAGCAGCCGCGCCAGCGGTCTCGATCAGGTTCCGGAATCGCTGTTTCCGGCGCTCGCCTGCCGCAACTTGCTGGGCCTTGCGCCTGCCGACATCTTGGCCGGAATCGTGTTCTTCTTTATCGGCGAGGTGGTGCTCTCGCGCCTCCTCTACGCTTTTCGTCTGCGCGATCGCCCCTACTAGGACTGGGGATTATCACGCAGCAGACGGTGCACCGTGATTTCCGGAGGACAATTCAGTCGAACTGGGACGATGGAGGAGCCGACCCCCACCGACGTGTAACCGACCATATCATGGTATTTCCAGGATCCCGCCCCCATCCGCCGCGGAAGGACCGAATCGAGCGTGATCGGGATTGCTCCGGGCAGACAGATCTGCCCTCCATGGGTGTGCCCGCTCAACAGCAGCTTGAAACCGGCATGCGCCGCCTGGCGGTAGATCTCGGGGGTATGTGACAGTAAAATAGCAAACTCCGCCGCAGGGATCTCCAAGGCTGCCTTTTCGATGTTGTCGACACGGTAGTAGTGAGCATCGTCAATACCCGCGAGATGGATGCGCTCACCGTCGCGCCCGAGCACTGCCGACTCGTTGAGCAGCATGCGGATCCCCATCTCCTCCAATGCCGGGACCATGCGGATCGTGTCGTGGTTGCCCAGGACGCCGTAAACCGGTGCTTCGAGATGTTCGAATATCCGTGCCAGGCCGGCGACCGCCGGCTCGAACGGTCCAAAGGTTTCTCCGCGGTAATCGCCGGTCAATACGCAGATGTCGTAAAATATGGTCGGAAGCAGCTCGATCAGCCGGGCCATTGCCCCTGCATTGATGTCGACATGCAAATCGCTCAGCTGCAGGATCGTGAAACCGTCGAAGGCGATCGGCAAATCGGGAAATCGGACGTCGTGCCGCCGCACTTGAATATTCTCGGCATTCTTTCGGGCGCGCCAATATAGCCCGGTTAGTTTCAGTGTATTACGAATGATCGACGCGCTGCGGCGCCAGTTCTCTGGGTGAAAGAAATTGAGGCCTTGCCCGAAGACCTGACCTTCGTGATCGTCCTCAATCCCGAGACGCTGCTTGGCGTGCAGTCGTCCGAGACGCTTTTCCAATTTTTCGAGAACGTCGTAATTGAGCGAGCGATCAGCGCAGTGCTGTGGTTTCTCGCCGAGCTGAAGATCCATTTATTCCCCCGGACGCATTCGACATGCGTCGCCCAGGCGATGCCCGCGGGCTTGTTCATCGGCGGAATCGGCCAGCAAATTACGGCAAATGCGAGGCGAGGGAGAGTTAACACGTACCTCCTTGCATCGGCCGCCCTGAGGCGATATCTGATCGCATCCGGGGTCGTGCACCGCCATTTATCGGCACCCGTAGCTCAGCTGGATAGAGCGCTGCCCTCCGAAGGCAGAGGTCGTGAGTTCGAATCTCGCCGGGTGCGCCATCGTTTCAGTCCGTGTGCACGGATGCCCGGAGTTCATACCCAGCGAGGGTAAACTTGCAGTGTACGGGTTCCGGCCCAGGGGCGACCGAGCGCGCGATTGTTGCCATCTACAGCCGCAAGTTCGGCGAATCCAGGCCACAGCTGTAATCCCATCGGAGCGTTGACCCTCGCCTGAAACGGCCGCGGTTCTCCTGGCGACTTCGCAACCCGGCTGACTTTTGCAGCGTGGCCGTGCGATGCTGGCGCTATGCCGATCGCCGATTTTGTTCATCTTCGCGTCCATACCGCCTACTCGCTTTCGGCAGGGGCGATCACGATCAAGGAGCTGGCCGGCCTGTGCAAAGCCGAGGGCATGCCGGCCGTCGCAATCACCGACACCGCCAATCTGTTCGGCGCATTGGAATTCGCGACCACGTGCAGCGCCGCCGGAGTGCAGCCGATCATCGGCTGCGAAATCGCCCTAGAGCGCAGCAACGCGGAACGCGGCAACCGTCTGGGTCGGCCGGCCGAACCCGACCGCATTGTCCTCCTGGTACAGAACGAGACCGGTTACCGCAACCTGATCGAGCTCGTCAGCCGCTCCTACCTCGCCGGAGAAGTGCCGAGCGAGCCGACGATCAACCGTTGTGAACTGGTGCGCGCCAGCGACGGGCTGATCTGCCTGGCCGGCGGTCATCGTGGACCGGTCGGGCGACTGCTCGCAGAAGGACAAACCGAAGCCGCTGCGGCGCTGCTGAGCGAATTCGCGGCGGCTTTTCCGGACCGGCTCTATATCGAGCTGATGCGCCATGGCGCGCCGGAAGAAGGACGATCCGAGCCCGGCCTCATCGAGCTGGCTTATCATCACCGGCTGCCGCTCGTGGCGACCAACGACGCTTATTTCCCGGATGGCGATTTTTACGAAGCGCATGACGCGCTGCTGTGCATCGCCCAAGGAAGGGCAGTTGCCGACAGCGACCGCAAGCGGCTGACACCATTTCATTATTTTCGTCCGGCCGCGGAGATGCGGGCAGCTTTTGCCGATCTGCCGGAGGCCTGTGAGAATACGCTCGTCATCGCCCGCCGTTGCGCCTTCATCCCACGCCCGTGCCAGCCGATCCTGCCGGCCTTTCCAGTAGCCGATGGCCTCGACGAGGAGACGGCTTTGCGCCGCGCCGCGCATGCCGGGCTCAGCGCACGCCTTGCAGCTCTGGGTGCTCTCGATGAGGCGACCGCCAAGCCTTACCGCGACCGGCTGGAATTCGAGCTCGAGACGATCATCCGGATGGGTTTTGCCGGCTATTTCCTCGTCGTCTCCGACATCATCCAATGGGCCAAGCGCCAGGGCATCCCCGTCGGTCCCGGTCGCGGCTCGGGGGCGGGCTCGGTCGCCGCTTGGGCCCTGACGATCACCGATCTCGACCCGCTGCGGTTCGGCCTCCTGTTCGAGCGGTTCTTGAACCCGGAGCGGGTGTCGATGCCGGATTTCGACATCGATTTCTGCCAGGACCGCCGTGACGAAGTGATCCGTTACGTGCAGGAGAAATACGGCCGCGACCGCGTCGCGCAGATCATCACGTTCGGCAAATTGCAGGCTCGCGCGGTTTTGCGCGATGTCGGCCGCGTGCTCGGCATGCCGTATGGCCAAGTCGATCGGCTGTGCAAGCTGGTACCGAACAATCCGGCGCATCCGGTGACGCTCGAACAGGCGATCGCCGGGGAACCCGCATTACAACAAGCGCGCGATACCGACGAAAGCATTGCTCGGCTGATCACGATCGCACTGAAGCTTGAAGGTCTCTACCGGCACGCCTCGACCCACGCCGCCGGTGTCGTGATCGGCGATCGCCCGCTGACCGAGCTCGTCCCGCTCTATCGCGACCCGCGCTCAAACATCCCGGTCACCCAGTTCAACATGAAATGGGTCGAGCTTGCGGGCTTGGTAAAATTCGATTTCCTCGGCCTCAAGACGCTGACGGTTCTCGCACGCACCCACGACCTGTTGGCAGCGCGGGGTGTCAGGCTCGATCTCTCGAATCAGCCGCTCGACGACCCCGGCGCTTATGAACTACTCGCGCGTGGCGATACGGTCGGCATCTTCCAGCTCGAAGGCGCCGGGGTCCGCGACATGATGAAAAAGCTTCGCCCCGACCGTTTCGAGGACATCATCGCGATCGTTTCGCTCTATCGGCCGGGGCCGATGGAGAATATCCCGCGCTATATAGCGGTGAAGCACGGCGAGGAGAGGGCCGACTATCTGCACCCGGCGATCGAGGGGATCCTCAAGGAAACCCACGGGATCATGATCTATCAGGAGCAGGTCATGCAGATCGCGCAGGTGTTGGCCGGCTACAGCCTCGGCAGCGCCGACCTGTTGCGCCGCGCGATGGGCAAGAAGATCCCCGCCGAGATGGAGGCGCAGCGGCACCTGTTCATCGAAGGCGCGACCGCCCGCGGCGTCGATGCGAGGCTGGCCGACCACATCTTCGATCAAATGGCGAAATTCGCCGGTTATGGCTTCAACAAGTCACACGCCGCCGCCTATGCACTGCTCGCCTATCAGACGGCGTATCTGAAGGCGAACTACCCGGTCGAGTTCCTCGCGGCGCTGATGACATTGGATCTCGGCAACACCGACAAGCTCAACGTCTTCCGGCAGGAACTGGACCGGCTCGGCATCCGGTTGCTGCCGCCCGATATCAACCGCTCGCGGGTGACCTTTACCGTCGAGCCCGGGGACAAACCGGCGATCCGCTACGCACTCGCCGCGGTAAAGGGGGTCGGAGCGCAGGCGATGGCCGAACTCGTCGCCGAACGCAACGCGCGCGGCCGGTTCAAGGATCTCGCCGATTTCTCGCGGCGCCTCGAGGCCAAGAGCTTCAATCGCCGACAATTCGAGAGCCTCGCCAAGGCCGGCGCCTTCGACGGCCTCAACCCGAACCGGGCGCAAACCTTTGCCGCCGCCGAGCAGCTGTTGCGTCAGGCGAGCCAGGCGGCCGAAGAGCGCGAGAGCCGCCAAGTGAGCCTGTTCGCCGGCATCGATCCGGCCTTCGCGCTGCGTCCGAGCCTACCGCTGGTCGCCGATTGGCCGCCGGTCGAGCGGCTGCAGCACGAGTTCGCGGCGATCGGTTTTTATCTTTCGAGCCATCCGCTCGACCCTTACGGCAAGAACCTCGAACGCGCCGGGATCATCCGCTGGGCCGACCTGCCAGCCGGTCTCGCGGCGAACCCGACGAACCGCTTCAAGCTCGCCGGCATCGTCGTCGGCAGGAAAGAGCGCACCTCGGGCCGCGGCAACCGCTTCGCGTTTGTCCAGATGTCCGATGCGAGCGGCACCTACGAGGTGACGCTGTTCTCGGAAATGCTGCGAGAGGCGCGCGGCCTACTCGATTCCGGCCAGCCGCTCGTCGTCACCGTCGATGTCCGCAGCGAAGAGGAGAGCCTGCGGCTCACCGTCCAAAAGATCGAGCCGCTCGACGCTGTCGTCGCCGGCGCCGCGGCGGGCCTGCGCGTCTTTGTTGGCGAAGCGCGCGCATTGTCCAATCTCAAGAACGTTATTGCCCGCGAAACCGGCGGGCGCGGCCGCATCAGCGTCATCCTCGATCTCCCCGCCCGCGAAGTCGAGATCGCCATCCCCGGCGGCTTCAAAGTCGGCCCGCAAACCCGCGCTGCCGTCAAATCCCTCCCCGGCATCATTGACGTCCACGATATCTGAGGCAGGTCGGACGCCAGCAGCTATCGTTTCCGTCTTGCCGCGATCAGCCGTGCAACGCGAAGCTGCAATTCCTCGCGCCAGAGCTGCGGCTGCGATGTCGTTCCGTTATCATCGAGTCCAAAGGCGCTCGGCAGCAATTCCGCGATTGTCGATATGACGATGCTGCTCAGTTCGCCATTGCAGCACAATACGCGCACATCGCCGCCTGTGACCTGAGCTGCCTCGGCAATGATCTGACGGCACGACCCGCAAGGGGTGACGACCTGCGAGCTGTCCCCGGCATCCCGGGTGCCGAAGCCGACGACCGCGATCGCCTCGACGGTGAAATCCCCCGCGGCATTGGCCACACTCAGCGCCGCCGCCTCGGCGCAGATGGTCAGACCATAGGAGGCGTTCTCGACATTGGCGGCGGTGTGGATCTTCCCCGACTTGCTGCGGACGGCGGCACCGACCGCGAACAGCGAATAAGGCGCATAAGCGCGGGTACACGCTTCCTGCGCCGCTTCTACGAGTTCGCGATCCAAATGATCGAGTTCGCTCAAAGTTACCCGTTTGCTCATTTGTCCGCCCGTCTCAAGGGTACAGCCGCAAGAGCGACGCTGAGGGTCGCGCCACTAAACCCGGTCATCTGCATCAAGGGCTAACCCCCGCGGCACGCCGGCCTTCGCCACCTGTTCTCCTGTTTTTACAGGAAAAATACAGGCTCCCAGGGCTGTGCGGATCCCGACACCGAGCGCGCGGCCGGAAGATTTGCGCCACTTTCGGGACCCACGAATTGCGATGTTTCAATTGTCAATCAGCACCGCAGGCGCGGCCATCACACTCGCACCTGCTAACCGAGACCGATACCAGATCAATGCTTATTTGTCAATGATCTTAGTTTTCGCAATAGTGGCGATGACTAGACTCGCAGCGCCGAAGCTTCTATCTGCCCCCGCAAGACCGGGCGGCAAATTCCTTCACATCCATCAGCTGAAACAGACTCAGCTTGCCCAGTGCGTGATCGAAGAAAAGATCGACGTCTGAATCGTCTCGCGCCTCGTCCTGCGCGGTCGAGCCGAACAGCTAAAGAAGCTCGACGCCGAGCCGCTTCAATTCGGCCTCGTGCGCTGTCTGAGCTTGGCAATTACGGCGCTGCGTTTCATGAATAGTACATGGGTAGTTGTGCAAATAGAGCAAAGGCCACCGATTTCGCCAACGTCAAGCGGCCGCCCTGCCGGGGGTGGCGAAGGGCTAGTGCGCGCGGCGGACGAGGCGGCCGGGTTTGGCGCCGGTCGGCTCGCCGCGCTCGAAAATCGGGACGCGGGCGACGAGGGTTGCCTCGTAGCCCTCGGCGCGCTGCACGAGGCGTTTGCCGCCGGCTGATGGCGAGCGATGTCTAACCACCCCGCCCGCTTGCCTCGATATGCCGAGCGAGCAGGGCTGGCTTGCGCCCGCTCATCGGGCGCGCCGGCAGGCGCAGAGCGGGGTATGATGCGGCGCAGCGCGCAGTTGCGTGCCAACAAGAGTGCGAGAGGAAACGATGAATCCGATCGTCGGCCGTGGCAAATACACCTACAAGGTCAACGAGGATTGGGCCAAACCGCCGGCGCATGTCGAGATCAGAGCCTGCGCCGTTTCCGCCGATTCTAAGGATCGGGTCTATTGCTTCAATCGAAATCCCGAGCATGCTGTCGTGGTCTTCGATCGCGACGGCAATTTCCTGTCGTCCTGGGGCGCGGGGTTGTTCAAGTTTCCGCACGCGATCCGCATTGACGAGAACGATTTCGTGTGGCTCTGCGACGAGCATCACGGGCAATTCTACAAGTTCACGACCGACGGCCGGCTGCTGCAGACGATCGGCGCCAAGGGGGAGCGTTCGGATACCGGCGTGCCGGAAGATGATTGGAGCTCTGCAGCGTGGAAAAAGGTGACGCATGGCGGCGGGCCGTTCAATCTGCCGACCGACATCGCCTTTGCGCCAAACGGCGAGATGTTCATGACCGACGGCTACGGCAATGCCCGAGTGCACAAATTTTCAGGCGACGCGAAGTATCTGTTTTCTTGGGGCGAGCCGGGTAATGCGCCCGGGCAATTCAATCTGCCGCACGGCGTGTGGGTCGACCGCCGCGGCCGCGTGCTCGTCGCCGACCGTGAAAACGACCGGGTGCAGATCTTTGACCAGGACGGGAAGCTGTTGACGGTGTGGCCGACCGAACTGATCGGTCCAGCATTTTTCTATGTCGACGACGACGATGTTGTGTATATCCCCGAGCACAATGGCGGCCGGATCAGCATCTTGACGCTCGACGGCGAGCGCCTGGCGCGCTGGGGTGACGGCCCGGTCCACCGCTCGTGCCACGGGATCTGGGTCGATTCACACCGCGATCTCTACGTCGTGCAGCCGGGCGAATGGGGCCGTGCGCGCCGCATCGTGAAGTACGTGCGGCAGTAAGCCCTCGAGAACGAGACGACCAGGAGGAAGCGCCGATGACCGACGACGAAGATGTCTCCTTCACTTTCAGCGAAGAGGGTTTCGAGCGGCGCTATTGCTCCGAAGACTCAGGGCCAGATTCCTCCCGTCCGGCAGCGCAACAAACCAAACCCGCTGCCGGCCAGCCGAGCCGCAGCCGCAATCGCTTCATGCGCACGCTGCTGCGCCGCCGCTTGGCCGCCTCTCAGTCGCGGATTTAATGAATTGCAAGACCGGAAGACACGTCCTTCCTCCTGATCGTTCATCACCGGGCTTGTCCCAGTGATTCACGTCCTTCTGTGCCGGTGATCCGCACCTTGATCGTTCGTGGATGGCCGGAACAAGTCCGGCCATGAACGATGATCTGAGCCGGCCGGATGTAAACGCCATCAACGTGCAACTGAGTGCTGAGCGCCGCGGAATTCGGCGATGACCTCGGCGATGGCGTTGTGGTTACGCGGCGCCATGATGTGAGCCCCGGTCACCGCCGGAATTTGCGCGAGCTCCTGCAGCAGTTCGATACAGATCCCCTTTCCCTCGGCTTTTGGGTCAGCGGCGCGTGCGAGCCGGTCGATGAGCCGATCCGGGATGATCGAGCCCGGCAGATGCTCACGCATCCACAGTGCCGTTCGTGCCGAAGGCAGCGGCGCGATCCCGATCAGCACAAAAAGCCGCTCGGCAATTCCTTCTTCGGCCAGCCTGTTCATGTAACGCCGCACGATTGCGGCATCCATGCAAAACTGAGTCTGCGCAAACTGTGCGCCGGCAGCGATTTTGTTCTGCAATGACACTGGTGCCCAGCCCGCTGGCGGATCCAGTGGCGTGTCGGCAACGCCGATAAAAAAGTCCGCCCGGCCGGCAACCTTGCGTCCATTGGGCAATTCCTGGCGATCGCGGATTTTGACTGCGGTTTCGATCAGCTTGCGGGAATCGAGATCGAAGACCGCCTTCGTTTCGGGCTGGTCGCCGGCACTGGGATCGTCGCCGGTCAGGATCAGCAGATTGCGAACCCCCAGTGCCGCCGCACCCAACAAATCGCTCTGCAGCGCAATGCGGTTGCGGTCGCGGCACGTGAGTTGGAGGACCGGCTCGACGCCGTGGTGAACAAGAATGCCCGCGGCGGCCAACGCGCTCATATGAACACGCGCGCTCGCCCCGTCCGTGATGTTGACGGCATCCGCCAGTCTGGCCAGCGGCATGGCCTTTTGCAACAGATGCTCGGGGTCGATCGACAGCGGGGGGGAGATCTCTGCGGTGATTACAAACTCGCCGCCGCGGAGCTTGGACTCGAAATCGCCAGTCACCCGAGCCTCCGTTTGCGTGAGATGACGAAGGCCTCGTCCCAGAACCACAGACCGCCATGCTCTCGCAGCACTTGTTGTGTGGCGTCGAGATAGGCACGATCGGCAAGCGCGGCCGACAGGCGCCCGTCATCGATCTGCGCGACATACACTGCGGCATTCCAGGCGGCCCACAGGGTCGATGTCCCGATCGCGTCACTGATCTCGCTCGGCAGCGTGTGCATCTCGTAGCGGAACAGCGAGCGCGCATCCGGATAGGCGCTGAGGTTGTAGTCGCGGCTGGCACTGCCGAGCTCGAGCTTGGTCGCCCGCAACAGATGATGACGATCGGTTCGGAACGGGTCCTCGCCCGGCCAGATCTTGCGGATTATTTCGAGCCCGGGGTCGTCGCCATGGGAATGGATGACAATCAGCCGGCCACCCGGCGCCAGAGCCCTTGTTAACGGCGCCAGTATGCGCTTCGCCTTGAACTCGACCGGCGCGCGCGCCCGGTAAGGCTGTGACGCAATGACGAGATCGTAATCCGCGATCGCCGCGCCGCGTCTCGGCCGCACCTGGTCGAGCAGAAATTTGTGGTCGTCGCGATAGAGCACGAGCACGACCGGCCGGTCGTAGATCGGATTGCCGCTCCTCGAGCTGATCCGCGCGCGCCAATGCTCGGACAGAAAGGGTTGCAGATCGGTGATCTGGTGCTCGAACTCGTGCGAGGTCGTGCCGGTCAGCGCCACCTCGTGCCACATCAGCCCGGTGGCGGCGGCCATCGAATTGGGCACCAGCCACGGCGCCTCCGAATAGTACATGTTGGTGATGACGAGCAAAGTCGCCGGATGCTCGAACAGCCGATCCGGCATTTTGTCGAGTACGAGGCGGACGTCCTCGAGGCTGATCTCCTTGCCGACGACATAGCTGGGCAAGGTCGGAAAGCGCTGGTGGATCGCGCGCATGACGCGCGTCAGCAAAGTGCCGTCGCCGACCCCCGCGTCGAAAATGCGGATCGCGGGCGGGCGCGGATAGATATTGCCCAGTTCCATCGCGACCCGCTGCGCAACGACCCATTTCTCGCTGCAGGTGTTGACGAACAGCAGATATTTCTGCCGATTGTCGAAGAAACGGAAAACCGGCTCGCCGGTCGCCAGCGGCACCGTGTTCGTCACTACCAGCGCCGTCTTCACCGCCGATCCCCGCGGTTCACGTTTCAATGAAGCGTTTGATCAGCCGATTGACTTCGCCCGCTTGTTCCATATGCGGGAGGTGCCCCGCTTGCTCGAAGATATGAACGGGCAAGCGAGCCGCCAGCGCTTCGGCGTGTGATACCGGGATGATCCGGTCCTCGCGGCCCCAGATGATTTGCACCGGCAATGGCAGCGCGGCGATCTCGGCGGCGATGTCGAGGGATTGCCTGCCGTCGGCGAAGCACGCCTCGGCGATCCTCGTCAATGCCGCAGTGACGCCGTCCAGTCGCTTATAGCGCAGCACGTCCTCGACCATCGTGCGGCTGACGAGCGCCGGGTCATAGACCAGCAAATTGAGCACCTCCGTCGCTTCGCGGCGGCGCGAGGCGCGCACGAAACCGTCGATGAATGCCGCGTTGATCTCGGCCCCTAGCCCCGCCGAGGCGATCAGCGTCAAGCTCGCTACCCGTTCGCCGCGCCGCAGCGCCAATAATGCCGCGACGGCGCCGCCCATCGAATGACCGATCAGATGGACCCGCTCGACGCTGAGCGCATCCAGTGCAGCGCCGACGACCCCGGTCAGGCTTTCGGCATCGCCTGCGCTGACGTTTTTGGCCGATCCGCCATGACCCGGCAGATCCAATGCGATGACCCGCCGTCCCTCGGCAAGAGCGGGCTGCGTGAACATCCAGGTATTGAGGTCGGCGCCAAAGCCATGCAGCAACAGGACGGGCACGCCCAGCCCTTCGCCCAGCTCGAGATAGCGCAGCCGCAGGCCCGCGGCTTCGACCTCACGCGAATTAGCAGCTTCGGCATCGGTCCCCGCTTCGGTCGCCGGCTCGGGGATCGCAAACCCGGCGACAAAGCCGTCGATTTCGTTGTCCGGCACTTCGCTTGGGGCAACCACGGCGAGCAGGGCGCCGACCGGCAAGGTGGCACCAGCCGGTGCCACGATCCGCCGCAAGACGCCGCCCGCTGGCGCCTCGACGACGTTGGTGATCTTTGTCGTCTCGATCTCGAGGACCTCCTCGCCCTCAGCAAAGCTTTGGCCCTGCTGCTTGAGCCAGCCGACGACTTTGCCCTCGGTCATCGTCAGGCCCCATTTCGGCATCGTGATCGCAGTGATTTCAGCGGGCATTACGGACCTCCTTCGTCATTCCCGCACAAGCGGGAACCCAGGGGG
>Ga0306923_10000052_pt1 | contig 66859 bp, 68 predicted proteins | sample sta12Can44000108_FD_203841 | JGI IMG/M metagenome (GOLD analysis project Ga0306923, IMG submission 203841) | Lab enrichment of tropical soil microbial communities from Luquillo Experimental Forest, Puerto Rico - statanox.12C.anox.44.000.108 (v2)... | ecosystem: Environmental > Terrestrial >... | reverse complement strand
GTCCGATGTCGTCGAGGCCCGCTTCGCGAGAAAGCTCGCTGCCGGCGGCGCTGCCGCCGCTCCAGGGTGATCCGCCGGCTGCGGCGGCCGGGCTGATGCCGCCCAACCCGGCGTGTCCGCCCATCATTGAGCGAATGCCGCTGAGCAATAGCGAGCCGCCGACCATTCCGGCCGCCGCCGCGGCTGCGGTGCCGAGGAACGAGCCGCCTTGTCCGATCGGCCCAGGCGCCGATTGAGCGGGCATCGGCTGCGTTCCCGCGCCCGCCCCAGTGCGCCAGGCCGGCGACATCTCGGAGGCGGATTCGTCCGGCCGCACCGACGGCACCGACCCGCGCGTCTCGCGCCGCCCGAGTAGGGCATCGCGCATGCCGCCGAGAAAACTGGTGTCCTGCGGCGCCGCACCGCCAGCCTGTTCGAGCTCACGGATACGCGCGTCCGCCCGCTTGAGCGCCTCGTCCTGCACCAGGACCGTCTGCACCAGGGCATAGGGCGCGTTGGGAGCCTGTCGCAGCCCATCCTTGATCAAGCGTTCCGCCTCGGGATCGCGCGGGGCGTCTTCCAGCGCGGCAAGGCGATCGAACAATTCGGTGACGAGATCGCGTTCCTCTGGGGTCATCGTGCTCTCCATGGTCCCGTGCCGTCCAAGTCATGTAGGCGCTTGCGTTAAAGCCCTCTAGGCCAGGGCGAAGCCACGGTTGGCGAGTACCACCGGAAAGGTCTCCCCGGCGAAATAGGCGTATTCCTGCTCGCGCAAGGTCGTCAGCGGATCGAGCCGCCGCAATTCCGCATCGACGAAGCCGGGATGGCACATGACCACGCCGCCATCGGGGAGGCCTTCGAGGAAGCGCGGGAACACGGCTGCGAAATCGGTCTTCTCCGCGAAATCATAGGTACCGGCGAAGCCGGGGTTGGTGCGCAGGCCGCCCGCCGCCGCGTGCCGACGGAATCGGTGGCTCAAGAGGTCGAGGAACAGGCCCTTGCGGTCGGCCAGGCGCGCGGCGAGCGGTGTCGTGCGTCCGCATTGACGCAGCCACGCTGTCGGCACGCTCGCCCTGACCACGTCGAGCAAGGCGGCGCCGATCTGCGGGAACAGGTGCACATGATGGTGCCCGTCGACGAAATCGGGGGCGCGGCCGAACGCTTCGCGAAATGCCTGCATCTGCGCCGCGATCTCGGCGGTCAAGGCATCATGCTCGAATCGATGCAACACGCCGTAAAGGAACATCGCGGCAAGCGGCAGGAAAATTCCCTCGCTCACCGGCTTGAAGTTCGTGCTCAGCGGCCGAAACGGCGCCGTCAGAGTGAGGTGCAGCCCGATCGCGACGCGCGGCGAAACGGTATTAAGCGCGCTCAGCGCAATCGCTTCCGAGCGACAAAAGCTCGGCGCTGTCACCATCACCGAGGTGGCGTTGAGGTGTCCACGTGCGACCAGATCGCGAATCGCCGTATTGACGGAGAGCGAGATGCCGTAATCATCCGCGCACAGCCAGATGCGCCGCGGTCGAACGGGCGCGCTCGTATTTGCATCCGCGCGCGTTGTGGCGGTCACGGTTTGGACTGTCGCGTTATTCGGCCGCGGAGCGTGCCGCTGAATCGACCGGCTCCGCAGCTTCGGCGGTCTTCACGGTATGCTCGGCCACGAAATAGACCGGCCGCGCCTTGAGCTCGAAGAGGATCTTGCCGATGTACTCTCCCAAGATTCCAATCATGATCAATTGCACGCCGCCGAGCACCATCAGGCCCACAACAACCGACGGATAGCCGGGAACCGATTCCCCGAACACCACCGTCTCGATCAGGATTTGCACGCCGAAGATGAATGCCGCCGCGGCGAGCAGCAGGCCGAGCAGGCTTGCGAGCCGCAGCGGCGCGACGGAAAATGACGTGAGACCTTCGATCGAAAGGCCGATCAGCGAATGGAGATTCCAGGTCGTGCGCCCGTGGATGCGTTCCGCCGGTTCGTAATCGACGCGAATTTGCCGAAATCCGATCCAGCTCGCTAACCCCTTGAAGAAGCGGTTGCGCTCCGGCAGCTGCTTGAGCGCGCCGGCGGCGCGCGGCGAGAGCAGCCGGAAATCGCCGGCGTCCTCGGGAATCTTTTGCCGCGCTCCCCAGTTGATCAGGGTGTAAAACACCTTGACGCCGAGCCGGCGCAGCCAGGGCTCGCGCTCGCGATGTGCCTTGGCAGTGTAAACGACGTCGTACCCATCATCGACCCAGTAGCCTACGAGTTTCTCGACCAGGGATGGTGGGTGCTGGCCGTCACCGTCCATGAACAACACGGCGCCGAAGCGGGCATGATCGAGACCGGCGAGTAGCGCGGCCTCCTTGCCGAAATTGCGAGACAACGAAATGATCTGAACGTCGAGAGCTTCCGGAGCAAGTCCGCGCGCGGCGGCGAGTGTCGCGTCGCGGCTGCCGTCGTCGACGTAGATCGCCTCCGCCGCCAAGCCGTACATGGTTCTCAGGGAGCGGGCGACGTTCACGATGCTGGCGTGCAGCGCCGACAGGTTGTCCGCCTCATTGAACAGGGGCACCACGATCGACAGTCCAGCCTCTGCCCGGCCGCGCGGCCGCGCCGGAGTGCCGGTTCGGGTGATTGCATCGGGTGCCATCGGCGCGGCCGTCATTCCTTGATCGCCGGGAGCGGGTTATATCCCAGATGTCGGCCGCTGTCGTGCCGCTCGCCCGCGCGGAGGAGCCTCGGCGGAATCGGGCGAACGTGCTAAGCGAAGCCCCCATGGCGCTGCCCCCTCTGCTCGATCGCCTCAAATCCCGCCTTGCCGAGGCTTGGCATGCGCGGGCGATCTCGCTCAAGGCGGTAAGCTTTGCTCTGGTCGGCGTCGTCAACACGCTCGTCGACTATGGGATATTTCTCGGCGGCTACTATGTGCTCAAGCTGCCGCTCGTCCCGGCCAATGTATTGGCTTGGTTGGTGGCGGTGTCGGGCTCCTACGTGATGAATTCGTTCATCACCTTCGCGCACGAATCCGGGCGAACGCTGCGGTGGCGTGCGTATGCGGCATTCGTGGCGTCAGGCGTTGCCGGGGTGGTGGTCAACACTACGACGCTCGTCGTCGCCTCGCTGTGGCTACCGGTTCCGATCGCCAAGCTCCTGGCAATCGCGGCGAGTTTCGCGGTCAATTTCTCGCTATCGCATTTCGTGGTGTTCAGGGGGCGCGGCCGCGGGGCAGAAGCCTCCGCCGAATGAACCGGACCCTGCGACAGGGACGACGCATGCGCGATGATGAAAACCTCACGCACGAGCGGCCGACTTTCGTCACGCATCTGGAATGTTCCGCCACCGGGGAACGGCACCCCGCCGACGTGCTGCACAACCTGTCGCGTGCCGGTAAGCCACTCTTGGTGCGCTACGATCTCGCGGGCGTGCGCCGCGCGCTGAGCAAGGAAGCGCTGGCTCGCCGTCCGCGCGACCTTTGGCGCTATCGCGAGCTGCTTCCGGTGCGGCGCGCGCAGGACATCGTCAGCCTTGGCGAGGAAATCACGCCGCTCGTCGGCATGGCGAAGCTCGCCAAGGCGCTCGGGTCCGCGGAGATCCTGGTCAAGGACGAAGGACGGCTGCCCACTGGCTCATTCAAAGCCCGCGGCCTGGTCGTCGCCGTGTCCATGGCCAAGGCGCTCGGCGTCACGCATATGGCGATGCCGACCAACGGCAATGCCGGTGCGGCGCTCGCCGCCTATGCCAGCCGCGCCGGCATCAGGAGCACGATCTTCTGCCCCGACGACACGCCGGAGGTGAACGTGAACGAAATCGCGCTGCAGGGCGCGACCGTCTACCGCGTAAACGGCCTGATCGACGATTGCGGCAAGCTCGTCGCCGAGGGCAGTGCCAAGGTCGGCTGGTTCGATACATCCACGCTGAAGGAGCCGTATCGGCTGGAAGGCAAGAAGACGATGGGCCTCGAGCTTGCCGAGCAGCTCGATTGGCAGCTGCCCGATGTGATCCTCTATCCGACCGGCGGCGGCACCGGGCTCATCGGGATGTGGAAGGTGTTTGCCGAACTCGAAGCGATCGGATTCATCGGCAGGCGGCGCCCGCGCATGGTGGCGGTGCAGGCGACGGGTTGCGCGCCCGTGGTATGCGCGTTCGAGGCGGGTAAGGATTGCGCGCCGCGTTGGGAAGATGCGCACACCATCGCAGCGGGCATCCGCGTCCCGCAGGCCTTGGGCGATTTCCTGATCCTGCGTGCGGTCCGCGAGAGCGGCGGCTTCGCCATCGCGGTCTCAGATCAGGCGATCACCGCGGCAATCGACGAGGTCGCGCGCAACGAAGGCTTGTTGCTGTGCCCGGAGGGTGCGGCGACCTATGCCGCGCTGAAGATCGCGCTCGCCGACGGCCGCATCGGCCGCGGCGAGCAGGTGGTCCTGTTCAACTGTGCGACCGGATTGAAGTATCCGATGCCCGCCATGCACCGCCGGCTCGACCGCTCGCGGCCCGTCGACTTCGCCACACTGTGATGGGGTCGCGCATCGGCGATATGATCGCCAATCATCGGACGGTCAGGATCGCGCGGTGAGCGCGGTCTCGAGCTTGGCGTAAAGTGGATTGACGCCGGAAAAAACGTAGCCGAGGTCTGTCACCACCACACTCTCGGCGCCCTTGCTGCGCAGCAGGTTTGCCAGGGCGTGCACATGCTGCGGCGGGCAGTGCAGTGTGAACATACCCGACGACGTCGAGTCCCCGAACGGTGTTTCCACGTGGAAGCGTTTGCGTGCCTCGGTCAGCAGCGAGTCGTCGCACCGGGAAAAGCGCGCGCGCACTTCGCGGAACGCGTGGGCGCGCGCTTGCGCTGCGATCCGGTCGAGCACCATGCGCGCGCTCTCGCGCGCCGCCGCGCTCCATTGGGCTCTCCGCGCCGCCAGCAGGTTGGCTTGCGAGCGCAGGATCAAGCCGTCTTCGATCACCTTGAGGCCGTTAGCGGCGAGCGTTGCCCCGGTCGTGGTGATATCGACGATGAACTCCGCGGTCCCGGCTGCCGGCGCCGCTTCGGTCGCCCCCGTGCTCTCGACGATGCGGTAGTCGGTGATGCCGTGCGCGGAGAAGAAGTTGCGAGTGAGATTCACGTATTTGGTGGCAAGCCGCATCTTGCGCTCGCGCTTGCTGCGGAACGAAGTGGCCACGTCGTCGAGATCGGCCATGCTGCGCACGTCGATCCAGGCCTGCGGCACCGCCACCACGACATTGGCGTGGCCGAACCCGAGCGCCTCGATGAAAATGACGTGGCGGTCGGTATCAGGAATCATCTCGCGGACGAGATCCTCGCCGGTGAGCCCGAGGTGCACGCTGCCCTGGGCCAGCAGGTCGGTGATCTCGGCTGCCGACAGGAATGCCACCTCGACGCTCGGAAGATCGGCGATGGTGCCGCGGTAGTCGCGCGCTCCGCGCGGCTTGACCAGGTCGAGCCCGGCGCGCGCGAAGAAGGATTCGGCGTTCGCCTGCAGCCGGCCCTTTGCCGGCACCGCGATGATAAGCGATGCGCTCACGAGCCGTCCTGCAATGCTGCCAGCCGTTCGATCCAGACGGCAAAGCCGACCGCGGGGATGGGCTTTGCACTGCCTAATCGCGTGAGCAACCCGTCGTACCGACCGCCCGCAACAAGCGGGCCGTTCTGGCGCGATGCACCGTCGTGCAACTCGAACACGAAGCCCGAGTAATAATCGAGCCCGCGGCCAAACGCGGTGGAAAATCGAATACGCCCGACCTTGACGCCGCAGCCCGCAAGGCGCTCGGTTCTTGCTTCCAGCAGGTCGAGCGAAGCGTCGAGCTTGACCTTTGCGTCGCGCGCGAGCGCGCGCAGTTTGCTCGCGACCTGCTCGAGATCGCCGGACACGGCGAGGAATTTTTCGATCAGCGCGCGGATTTCCGGCGGCAGTGACGTCTGCGCCGCCAGCGCCGCTTGCTCGAGAAAGCGCTCCGCGATCTCGCCGACCGAGCGTCCGCCGACCGCGGTAATCCCGGCGATCGACAACAGATCGGTAACGAGCTCGCGCGCCGCCGCCGGATCGGAGCCGGCGAGCGCGGAAAGCACGCCCTGGTATTCGGGGCGTGCTTGCGTCGCGCTGACGGCGAGCCGATCAAGGTCCTGCGCAAGCGAGGATTTGCGGTTGAAATCCTTGACCAGGCGACGCTTCCAGGCCGGTGCAAGATCGAGCGCGGCAATCAGCGCGGAAAACAGCCCGATATCGCCCGCGCGAATGTCGGGCGCGGCAAGTCCGTAATGCGCGGTGGCCTCGAGCCCGAGCGCGAGCATCTCGGCATCTGCCGCCGCCGTATCGAGGCGCCCGAACGATTCGACGCCGGCTTGCAGGAATTCGCCGGGCGCTTCGCCCCGATGCCGAAAGACCGGGCCCAGGTAGCAAAATGCCTGCGGTTTACCGGCCACGGGAGAGGCGAGATAGTCGCGCGAGACCGGGATGGTGAGGTCGGGCCGCAGGCACAATTCCTGACCGCGCGGGTCGGTCGTCAGGTACATGCGCTTGCGGATGTCCTCGCCCGAGAGATCGAGGAACGGCTCTGCCGGCTGCAGGATCGCCGGTGTCGCGCGCGCATAGCCGGCGCCCTCGAAGGACGCGAGCAGGGCATCCGCTTGCGCATCGGGCGCTGCGTTCCGCATGGTTAATTTCCGGTCGTGTCATGGCGCGCGCCGGCGTCGGTAAATGCCCGCGGCGGCGGCCGTTTAGCACGCCTGTCGAGGGATTTCGACGCCAATCGCGCGCTGGCCTTAACGAAACGCGTCGCGTCGTTCGAGGCGGTTGCCGCGCCTCACCGCCAATCGCCAAGCACCGCGCCGACCAGCGCCAACGCCGCCACCGCGGCGGTATCGGCGCGCAGGACGCGGGGCCCGAGGGCAAGCCGCACCGTGTTGGGCAATTGCATGAGCGCGGCGCGCTCGTCGGCGGCAAAGCCCCCTTCCGGGCCGACGAGAACCGCGATCGGCATCGGAGCGTTGCGGTCGGCCACGCGTGCCGCGGAGAGAGTGGCGATCGGATCCTTCACCTCCGCGTCCTCATCGCAGAACACGAGAACGCGGCCGGGATCGCGCGCCGCGATCACGTCGCCGAGGGGGCGCAGCGGCTCGATGTCCGGAACGGTGAGAATGCCGCATTGTTCGGCCGCTTCGATGGCATTCGCCCGCATGCGTTCCGCGTTAACCCGCCTGACTTGGCCGTGCCGCGTCATCACCGGCTGCAGCCGCGACACGCCCATCTCGACCGCCTTTTGCGTCAGGTAATCGAGGCGCGCGTGCCTGAGCGGGGCGAAGAGATAATGCAGGTCGAGTGCGCTCGTTTGCGTGCGCGTTTGCTTCTCGATTTCGAGCAGCTGCTTGCGCTTGCTGGCTTCCACAATCCGGGCGCGCCATTCGCCGTCGCGACCATTGAACACCAGCACCCCATCGCCGCCCTTCAGACGTAGAACATCGCGCAGGTAATGGGCCTGTGCGGCGTCAAGTCCGACGCTTGTCCCGCCCCCAAGCGGGGAATCGACGTAAAGGCGGGGCGTGCGGAAATCGTAGCGAGGCATCGGGTGCCTGATCTTACAATCGGCGGATTCATGGAGCTTATATCCGCGATCCACCGATCCTGGGGCTGGCGCGATGGCGGTGCGGGCCTTTTCAATGGCGGTTGCTCTTGCGGCCTTTACGTCGGGCCCGGCATTAGCGCAGTCCGGGGGCATGCCGTCATGGCCCACCTTCGCCGCTGGCATCGCCGCCGCCGCCCGCCGTTCTGTCAGCAAGTTGTTGGCCGATCGGGATGAGACGCAGAAGCACGGTCAAGCCTTGCAGGTGGCTGGGAAGAAGAAGGCCCCGCCCGATGAGGTTTGCAAGCTCTTCAACGCGTTCCTCGCGGCGGAAGGCAAGATGATCAAGGGCCTCGAGGAGAATAGCGCGCTCTGCGGCGTTCCCGCCGACGTGATCAAGCGAGTCAAAGCCGGTCACAGCAAGGCGTCGCAGGTCGGCAAGCAGGTTTGCGAGGTGGCGGGAGAGCGAACCCGACCTTTAATGAAGGTACTCGAGCGCGCGCCCGAGCAACCCTGTGCAGCCCTCTGGGCTCGGCTTTCTTGCCCGTTGGAGGGCGAAAATTGACCGACGGCCTCGGCCGGCTGGTCTTGTTATCGCCAGATTTTATAGGCTGTTAATACGGTTGGGGATGACCGGGGTCGGATGACGGCCCGGGGGCCGGGGATTATGCCAATGACGCTCAGCCGGGCTCTGCCGATCGTGCTCGCGCTTGCCGCTTTGCCGGTGGGGTCTGCGGTGGCGCAGTTCGGCGGCATGCCGGGTATGCCGGGTTCTCCGGGAATGCCAGGGGCGCCAGGAATGCCGGGCATGCCGGGAATGCCCGGGGCGGGATTCGGTGCACCGCAGGCGCCGCCTCCCGCCTGCCAGCAGCTTTTGACCTATCGCGATGAGACGCAGAAGCACGGTAACGCCTTGCAGGCGGCCGGGAAGAAGAAGGCCCCGCCCGACGAGGTTTGCAAGCTCTTCAACGCGTTCCTCGCGGCGGAAGGCAAGCTGATCAAGGGCCTCGAGGAGAATAGCGTGCTCTGCGGCGTTCCCGCCGACGTGATCAAGCAAGTCAAAGCCGGTCACGGCAAGGCGTCGCAGGTGAGCAAGCAGGTTTGCGAGATGGCGGAACGCGGGGCTCAGCCTGCTGCGCCGAGCCTGAGCGAGGCCTTGGGCACGACACCGACGGTGCCGGATTCCGCGACCGCGAGCAAGCGCGGCGCGGGGACCTTCGATACGCTGACCGGCAGTCCATTGGCGCGATGACCGACGGCCCGGGCCCGGTCGCTGATTCGACCGGCAACTGGGTTGATCGCGCGGCTCCCGCCTGGGCGCGCCCGTACCTGCGGCTTGCGCGTCTCGATCGCCCGATCGGTTCCTGGCTCCTCTTGATCCCATGCTGGTGGTCGGTTGCGCTCGTCGCCATTGCCGCGCGCGAGCGCGTCGATCTTTGGCATGGCGCCCTGTTCTTCATCGGCGCCTTCGCCATGCGCGGCGCCGGCTGCACCTGGAACGACATCGTCGATCGTGATCTCGATGGCCGGGTCGAGCGCACCCGCTCGCGACCCATCCCCTCGGGCCAAGTGAGCGTCCGCGCGGCGGCGATTTTTCTCGTCCTGCAGGCGCTGGTCGGACTGGCGGTCCTGCTGCAATTCAACCGGTTCACCGTTTTCGTGGGTTTTGCGTCGCTCGCGGTGGTCGCGATCTATCCTTTCATGAAACGCGTCACCTACTGGCCGCAGATCGTGCTTGGACTCGCCTTCTCCTGGGGCGCGCTGATGGGCTGGCCCGCGACGTTCGCGCGGCTCGATCTTCCCGCCTATCTGCTTTACGCCGGAGCGATCTGTTGGGTGATCGGCTACGACACGATTTATGCCCACCAGGATCGCGAGGACGACGCGCTCATCGGGATCAAGTCGACGGCACTGCTGTTCCGTGAGCGCACCAAGCCGATGCTTGTCGTGTTTTATTCGCTTGCTGTCGTGCTGATCGCGCTCGCCGGATGGAGCGCGGGCGCCGACCTCGTTTTTGCGATCGGCCTGCTTGCTTTCGCCGCGCATCTCGCCTGGCAAATTAAGCGGCTGGACGTCGACGATCCGCTCCTCTGCCTCTCCGTGTTCAAGTCCAATCGCGACGCCGGACTGATCCTCTTGGCGGGAATGGTGCTCGACGCGGCGCTTCGTCGTGGAGCGTAGCGCGCCGAGTCGCCTGCCGACTCGAAGCCTTGCGGGTATGAGTCGCGCCGGTTGTGGCTTGATACTGCCATGCTTATCTTCCCCGCGGTACAGGCGGTTCTTCCACCGCCGCGAACTCTTCTCCGATGTCCTCGCTGCTTGACCAAACCGCGCTCACCGAACTCGCCGAGCGGCTCGTCGGCGCCGCCTCTCGTGCCGGCGCCGATGCCGCCGACGCGGTTGCCGTGCGCGCGGTGTCGCTGGCGGTCGAAGTGCGCAACGGCGGGGTCGAAGAATCCGAGCGGTCGGAAGGCGACGACGTCGGCCTGCGCGTGTTCGTCGGCCGCCGCCAAGCGGTGGTGTCGACGAACGATATCAAGATCGACGTGGCGCAGCTTGCGGAGCGCGCGGTCGCCATGGCGCGGGCCGCGCCGGAAGACCCATTCGCCGGACTGGCCGATTCGAGCCGTCTCGCGCGCGACATTGCCGAGCTCGATTTGCTGGATCCCGATCTTCCCAGCGTCGCCCAGCTCGAGGAACGCGCGTTGCGCGCGGAGAGCGCGGCGCTCGCGGTCAAGGGCGTGACCAAGTCGGGCGGCGCCTCCGCCTCCGCCGGTATCGGTGGCATGGTGCTGGTGACCAGCGGCGGCTTCCGCGGCGCCTACCTCAATTCGGGTCAAAGCGTCGCGATGACGGCAATCGCGGGAGCCGGCACTGCCATGGAGCGGGATTACGATTATTCCTCCGCGCTCCACGCGGCCGACCTCGATTCGCCGGAAAAGGTCGGACGCACCGCCGCCGAGCGCACGGTCGCGCGGCTCAACCCCCGCAAGGTCGATACCAAGCGTGTCCCGGTCGTGTTCGACCGCCGCATCTCGGGCTCGCTCATCGGTCATCTGGCCGGGGCGATCAACGGCGCTGCGGTCGCGCGCAAGACGAGCTTCCTGAAAAACCGGCGCGGCGAGCAGCTGTTCCGGCGCGGCATCAGCGTGGTCGATGATCCGCTGCGGCGGCGCGGCCTGCGCTCGCGTCCATTCGACGGCGAAGGCGTGGCGAGCAGATCTCTCGCCGTCGTCGAGGACGGGGTGCTCAAGTCCTGGCTTCTCGATTCGGCTTCCGCGCGCGAGCTCGGCCTGACGACCACCGGCCATGCCCAACGCGGCGTCTCTTCGACGCCTTCTCCCGGCCCGAGCAATCTTCACCTTGCCCCTGGCGACGCTACGCCGGACGCCCTGATGGCGGATATAAGCGAGGGTTTTTACGTGACCGATCTCATCGGCGTCGGTGTCAACCAGGTGACCGGCGACTACAGCCGCGGCGCATCGGGCTTTTGGATCGAGAACGGCAAGCGCGCCTACCCTGTGAGCGAGGTGACGATCGCGGGCAATCTGATCGATGTGTTCAAGGCTCTTGCCCCGGCCAACGATCTTGAGTTTCGCTTCGGCACGAACGCACCGACGTTGCGCGTCGAGGGGCTGACCGTTGCCGGGCGTTGATCTCGTCAACAATCGGCTGGAATTGCGCGATCACCTCGCAGCCGCCATGCGCGAAGCGGGGGCACTCGCGTTGCAAACCTTCCGGGCCGAACTCAGGAGCTGGACCAAAGGCGCCTCGTCGCCGGTGAGTGAAGCCGACCTTGCCGTGGATGCGCTGCTGCGCGAGCGGCTGCTGACTATCCGGCCGGCCGGATGGCTGTCGGAAGAAACCGAGGACGATCCGGCGCGACTCGCCTGTGCCGAGGTCTGGGTGGTCGATCCCATCGACGGCACGCGTGCCTATCTCGCGGGCAGGCCGGAGTGGACGGTTTCCGCGGCGCTGGTGAGCGGGGGCCGTCCGGTCGTCGCCGCGCTCTATGCCCCGGCGCTGGGCGGGATGTTCCTCGCCATCGCCGGTAGCGGTGCGACGCTCAACGGAATGCCGATTCGTGCCAGCGCCGGTGATGCACTTGCCGGCGCAAGGTTTTCCGGGGCCAAACGGCGGCTCGAGCGCCTGGCGGCGATCGAGCCGACCATCCAGATGATGCCGCTGACGCCGTCGCTTGCGCTGCGCATCGCGCGGGTCGCGACCGGCGCGTTCGATGGCGCCTTCGCCGGTCCCAACAGCCATGATTGGGACCTTGCCGCGGCCGATCTTTTGGTGCACGAAGCCGGCGGAATCATCACAACTCTGACTGGCCGATCGTTGATTTACAATCAGCCCGATCCGGTTCACGACGCGCTGCTCGCCGCTGGTCGCGCCCGTCACGCGGCGTTGCTCGGCCTCATTCGCGACCGGATCGCGGAATTCGCGTGATTGGGTCACGCGGGTTGTGACGCACGAGGACGCAGCGATGTCGGAGAAGCCCGCGCGCGGACAATTGCTGCATCTGGTGTTCGGCGGCGAGCTCACCGATCTCGACAAGATCGAGTTTCGCGATCTCGGCAAGCTCGACATTGTCGGGATTTATCCAAACTACGCCACTGCCTACAATGCCTGGCGGGCTAAGGCTCAGCAGACCGTCGACAACGCCCACATGCGCTACTTCATCGTGCACCTGCACCGGCTGCTCGATCCGGACACGGATCGGGGCGCCAAGTTCTGACGCTGCGCAGCCAGATGTCGTGGACGAAGCGTGTCGTCGGCTCACGCAGCTTTCAGCAGGCGGCCGGGGTGGCGGCGGCCGAATACCTCCGACTGGTGTGGAAGACGACGAACCCCTTCGTCATCGAACCGGAAGGAATCTACGAACAGTTTGAGCGTGACGTTCCCGCTATCATTGCCATGTGGCATGGGCAGCATTTCCTGGTGCCCTTCATCCGGCGCGGCAAATATCGCGCCAAGGTGCTGGTGTCGCGCCATCGCGACGGAGAGATCAACGCGATCGCCTCCGAACGGCTCGGGGTGGGAACGATCCGCGGTTCCGGTCACCACAGCGACGGCTTCCTCGGCAAGGGCGGCGTGAGCGCGTTCCGGGAAATGTTGGCGGCGCTGGAGCAGGGTTACAACGTTGCGCTCACCGCCGACGTGCCAAAGATTGCACGCGTGGCCGGGCTTGGCATCGTCAAGTTAGCCAGCGCATCTAGCCGGCCGATCTACCCGATCGCAATCGCGACCCGGCGGCGGATCGAACTCGACAATTGGGACCGCACCGCCATCAACCTTCCCTTTGGTCGCGGGGCCGGGGTAACCGGCGCGCCGCTGCGTGTGGCGCCGAATGCGGATGGCGAGGCGCTCGAAGCGGCGCGGCGCACACTCGAAGCCTCGCTCAATGCGGCGACCGAGCGCGCCTATGCCATCGCCGATCGCCGCAAGCGAGACGGCCGTGGCTGAAGGGCTGCCGCTCACGCTCCATGTTTATCGGGCGCTGACCGCGGCGGCGACCCCGCTCGCCCCCGCGCTGCTCTCCCATCGGCTCAGGCATGGCAAAGAACACGTCGCCCGCGTCAACGAACGTTATGGCCGGAGCAAGATCGCGCGCCCGGCCGGGCCGCTGGTATGGGTGCACGGCGCGAGCGTCGGCGAACTTTTGGCGGTGATTCCGCTGGTCGAGCGGCTCCGCGAGCGGCAGTTCAATATCCTCTGCACCTCCGGCACCGTCACCTCGGCCAGTCTCGCCGAGCAACGCTTGCCGAACGGCGCAATCCACCAGTTTGTGACTCTCGATGCGCCCCGCTTCGTCAAGCGTTTCTTCGATCATTGGCGACCCGACATGGCGCTGTTTGTCGAATCCGATCTCTGGCCCAATCTGATCGTGACCACGGCCGCCCGGAAGATTCCGTTGATCCTGGTCAACGCCCGGCTATCGGAACGCTCGTTCAAGCGCTGGCGGCAGGTGCCTGGCACGATTGCCGCCCTCCTGCATTGCTTCGATCTGTGCCTGGCGCAATCCGCCGCGCACGCCGCCCGCTACCGTGCGCTCGGGGCGCCCTGCGTCGTTACCACTGGCAACCTCAAGCTTGACGTGCCCGATCCGCCCGCCGACGCCGGGCGACTCGCCGCACTCAAGGCAGCGATCGGCGATCGCACCGTGTTTGCCGGAGCTTCCACGCATCCCGGTGAAGAGACGGTGTTGATCGAGGCGCATCGGCACCTGCGCAGCGCGTTCCCGCGACTGCTCACCATCATTGCGCCGCGTCACCCCGAACGCGGTCCCGGCATTCTGGACATCGCCAACGCCGCGAGCCTCAAAGCAAGGCTGCGCTCGCGCGGCGCATTGCCCGATGCCGCTACCGATATCTATGTAGCCGACACTTTGGGCGAACTCGGCTTGATGTATCGGCTGGCGCCGGTCGTGTTCATCGGTGGCTCGTTTGCCGCCCACGGCGGACAGAATCCGGTCGAGCCGATCAAGCTCGGCGCGGCAATCCTGCATGGCCCGAATGTCTGGAACTTCGCCGAAATCTACGCCGCGCTCGATCAGGCCGGTGGCGGCGAGCCGGTGGGCGACGTCGACGAGCTTGTCACCCGGGCAGGTGCTTGGCTCAACAATGCCCGCGAACGCGCGTCGGTCGTCGCCGCGGCGCGCGACACGGTCGCCACGCTCGGCGGTGCGCTCGAGCAAACTCTCACGGCGCTCGAACCCTATCTCATGCAAATCCGGCTCGAGCACCGCCGCCCCAATGCGTGAGCCGGAATTCTGGTGGGGCGCGCCGCAGACGCGGGCGCGCCTGCTCATGCCGGTGGCCGCGATCTATGGTGCGATCGCGGCGTGGCGTCTCGGACGGCGCGGCAGCCACCTCGTCGTGCCGGTGGTCTGCATCGGCAACCCAACCGCCGGTGGCGCCGGCAAAACGCCGACAGCGATAACCATGGCGCGAACGCTTGCGGCGCTGGGTGAGCGGCCGGCGTTCCTGACGCGAGGCTATGGCGGCACGGTTGCCGGACCGCTGCAGGTCGATCCGCTGCACCATCGCGCGAGCGAAGTGGGTGACGAGCCGCTCCTGCTTGCCCGCGTCGCGCCTACCATCGCGGGGGCGGATCGCGTTGCCGGCGGAAGAATGGCGGTCCGCGCCGGCGCCAGCGTCGTGGTGATGGACGACGGGTTCCAGAATCCAAGCCTTGCCAAGGATTTTTCCATGCTCGTCATCGACGCGCGGCGCGGCACCGGCAACGGGCGGGTGATCCCGGCCGGTCCGTTGCGGGCGCCGCTCGCGGCGCAGCTTGCCCGTGCGCAGGCGCTGGTTGTGGTAGGCGGCTTTCGGTGCGACGCGCATGTCGAACGCGCTGCACGCGAGCTCAACCTTCCGGTGTTTTACGCCCGCTTGCAGCCCGAGGCGGAAGCCGCCGCTGCGCTTGCCGGCCGCCGCGTGTTCGCCTTTGCCGGTATCGGCGAGCCGGAGAAATTCTTCGCGACGCTGGCTGGTGCCGGTGCGCAGGTGATCGCGAAGCGAGCTTTTCCCGACCACCATCGCTTTACCCCGGCAGAAGCGAAAGCGCTGTGCGACGACGCGGACCGCGCAGGCCTCATGCTGGTGACCACGGAAAAGGATCTCGCGCGCATTACCGGCGACGATCAGGTGGGATCGCTCGCGGCGCGGGCGCGGACATTGCCTGTCCGGCTGGTCTTCGACGACGAAACCGGATTCAAGCGGCTGCTGATCGAGAGATTGGCCGCCGCCAAGGAGCGGTTCGCGCACCAGGGCGGACCATAGCCGTCAAAGTTTAGCGGCCGTTATCCGCCTTCGGCCTTTTGGCGTTGGGAAAGTGGCGTTGCAGAACCGCCTCCGGACTGACATAGGGCTCCTGCCGGTCGACGCTCCAGTACTTCAGCTCCTCCAGGGGTATCGGCAGCCCGGTCACGGCGCAGCGCACGAATGCGCCGGGTCGTACGACGCGAAAATCGCCGTCGAGATATTTGACCTCGGCCTCGCCGGCCATCGGCGAAGAGCGGTCGGATCGGTTCAGCACGTCGTATCCCCCGCGCGCCCGAACGGGACATGGCTCATCGAGTCGGGGCCGGTGCACGTGCGCCGGCCCACGGCACAAGATAATGGCTTGGGCCGGCTCATGTAAGCCATGTCCCGAACGATTACCCCCTCTTGCGCGGCGACTTGACCCGGGCGGTGGGCGCTTCTACTCGTCCCCGCGTGGCAACTTCACCCGCCCGCGCTTTACAAGCGCGGGCGACCTCTCCCCGCTGGAGGAGAGGTAAACTCGCGGCACGCGCCTCGGCAGACCGCTTGATGGCAGTTTGCGGTTGCAGTGATCTGACCTGAAGGGTTTTTGCTCTACCCGCTGAACAGACTGCCCTGGCCTGAATCGCCGCCGTCCCGCCGGCCGCGCGCCTTGCGGATGACCGTGGGTTCCGGCTTTTCGGGCCCAGCCGCGAATGTGCTTTCCGCCTGCGCCCGCACCCAGCCCTCGGCAAACTCGATATCGAGTTGCATGCCTGCGCTAACCGCAGCCGCTTGCCGCAGCGGGCGGCCGCGGCGGTCGCGCACCAGTGCAAAACCACGCGCCAGCACGGCGCGATGCGAAAGCGCGACCAGCAGCTGTCCGCAACGCTCGACCGCCGCCGCCCGCTGGTGCAGCGATTGCCACACGCCGCGCCGCGAGCGCTCGGCAAGCGCGAGGACGCGCTCGCGCTGGCGGCCGATGCGGTTGCGATGGGCCGCGACATTGGCGCGCAGTCCCGCCGCGAGGCGCGCCGTCGCGCTCGCCAGCCGTTCCTGGCGGCGCAGCCGTGCGACCTCTTGCGCGCGCTTGGCGCGCTCCACCAAGGCGTCGACCAGCTCGCGGCAACGCGCCATGCGCGCTCGCAGGCTCGGCGGGCCAAGCCGCGAGGCGATGCGCGAGAATGTGCGATGATGAATCTGCGCATTGGCGATGAGCGCGCGCGGCAGGCGCGCGCTTGCATGATCCAGGCGCTGGCGCGGTTGCGCGAGCAAGGCTTCGGCGGTCGGCAAGGCGCGCATCGCTGCGCGCAACTCGCGGCAGCGCGCGTCCTGGCAGCGCTCCCAGCAGGCGAGGGAGCGCCGCGCCAAACTGTCAAGGCGCACGAGCAGTTCCGCCCGCACCGGCACGGCTATTTCGGCGGCCGCGCTCGGCGTCGGCGCCCGCATATCGGCAGCAAAATCGATCAGCGTCACGTCGGTCTCGTGCCCGACCGCCGCGATCAGCGGGATGACGCTCGCGGCAGCGGCGCGCACCACGATCTCTTCGTTGAACGACCAAAGATCTTCCAGCGAACCGCCGCCGCGCGCCACGATGATGAGGTCGGGCTTGCGGATCGGCCCATGCATGGGCAAGCCGTTGAAGCCGTGGATCGCGGCCGCCACCTCCTCGGCGGAACCCTCACCCTGCACCCGCACCGGCCAGAGCAGGACGTGGCGCGGAAATCGGCCGGCGAGCCGGTGCAAGATGTCGCGGATCACCGCTCCGGTCGGCGAGGTCACGACACCGATCAAGTCCGGCAGGAACGGCAGCGACTGCTTGCGCGCCGCGTCAAAGAGCCCCTCGGCGGCAAGCTTTTTCTTGCGCTCCTCGAGCAGCATCATCAGCGCGCCGAGGCCTGCCGGCTCGAGCGTGTCGACGACGATCTGGTATTGCGATTTCCCGGGATAGGTGGTGAGCCGCCCGGTGACGAAGACCTCGAGCCCCTCCTCGGGCTTGATTCGCATGCGCGCGAAGGCGGTCCGCCAGATCACCGCCTCGATCTTGGCGCTTTCGTCCTTGAGCGCGAAGTAACAGTGGCCGGACGAATGCGGCCCGCGATAACCGGAGATTTCGCCGCGCACGCGCACGTAGCCGAACGCGTCCTCCACGGTGCGCCGCAGCGCCGCGGAAAGTTCGGAGACCGTCCATTCCCGGATATTGAGGCGTGCCGGTTCGTTCATCGCTTGGCCCGTGGGCCAGCTCCTTCGCGCTGTGTCAACTTGACTACCAGCAGCGGTGCCACATCCGCCACCAACGCCGCTGGTCAATTCACCGCGACGCTTTCCAGCGCCGGGCAGGTCCGGCGCTCCATCGGCGTCTCGTAGGGCTGGTAATTCGTCTTGTCGACGACCAACGCCTTGAGGTTGACTTCCTTCGGCACCGGCTGCTTACGCAAATTGCGCACCGCGACTTCCACGCCGAGGCAGCCCTGCAGGAAACCGTTGTAGTCGCCGCTGCCGATGATATCGCCGGACTTGATGAAATCGAGCACCTCCTTGCTGGCATTGATGCCCACCACCAGCGCCTTGCGGTTGGCCGCCTTGAGCGCCTCGACCGCGCCGATCGCCATGGGATCATTGGCCGCGAGCACGCCGTCGATCTGCGGATAGAGCCGCAGGAAGCTGCGCATGGTCTCGGCCGCCGGCGTGCGCGCATAGTTCGCCGATTTCGAAGCGAGCAGCTTCACCTCGGGAAATTCCTTGAGCACATCTTTATAGGCTTTCACCCGGGCAATGCTGGTCGGCAAGTTATCGGGACCCTCCAGGATCACGACGTTGCCCTTGCCGCCCATCGCCTTGATGAGATAGCGGGCCGTGGTCAGGGCGAGCTGATAATCGTCGGTTCCCACATAGGACACGACCGTTCCACCTTCGAGGCGCTCGTTGACATTGGTCACGGGAATGCCCGCGGCGTTGAGCTTATCGACCGCCGGCACCATGGCCTTGGGATCGAACGGCGCGAATACGATCGCGTCCGGCTTGTTGTGGATCACCTCATCGACGAGGCCGAGCTGCTCGGGCGGGGCTTCACTGCGCGGTATGAAGTGGACGATCCCGACGCCGAGCGCGTTCGCCGCGATCTCGCCGCCGATGCGCACGCCGCGCAAAATCGGGTTTGATGGATTGCGCGTGAAGGTGGCGATCGTTTCCGCGCTCGCCGACGAAGAGCTGACGGCAAGCATCGCCAACACGAGAAGGAGGCAAGCACCCCGGTGGTTCGTCGCCATCTTCACGCTACTCCGATACGGGAACACTAGCCGCCTTTGCCATCATATTGCTCGTTCGAAACATGCTCGAGCCAGGTGACGTGTTTACCGTCGAGGTGCTCTTGCAACGCCAGGTGCACCATAGCGGTGCCGGGACTGGCGCCATGCCAGTGCTTTTCGCCCGGTGCGATCCAGACGGTATCGCCGGCGCGGATTTCGCGTATCGGGCCGCCCCAGAGCGCCACCCGCCCGACGCCAGAGACAACATGCAAGGTCTGGCCGAGCGGATGGGTGTGCCAGGCCGTACGGGCGCGCGGCTCGAACCGCACCCACGCGCCGCGGATGCGCGCCGGGGCCGGCGCCTCGATGATCGGCTCCTGCCAGACGGTGCCGGTAAACGACTCCGCAGGCATTCGGCGCGACGGCATCGAGCCGAGCGGCTTAATGTCCATCGACGGTTCCTCTGCAAGCGATCAACATTGGTTTCCAAGCTCCTAGCATGGATTGAGAGCGGCCCGAAGCCCGCCTCGCGTTGCCAGAGTGCCGGGTCATGCTAAATCAGCGCGATCGGTGTCGGGCGGCGCAATCGAGCAGCGCATGAACATCCTGCTTCTCGGCTCGGGCGGACGCGAGCACGCGCTCGCCTGGAAAATGGCGGCGAGCCCGCTGGTCGAGCGACTCTACTGCGCGCCCGGCAATGCCGGAATCGCCCGCGAGGCGGAACTCGTGGCCGTGGATGCTGCCGACCACGCCGCGGTGATCGCATTCTGCAAGACGCATCGCATCGATCTGGTCGCGGTCGGTCCGGAGGCGCCGCTCTGCGCGGGCATCGTCGACGATCTCGCCGCTGCCGGGATCAAAGCCTTCGGTCCTACACGGGCGGCGGCGCGGCTCGAAGGCTCCAAGGGCTTTGCCAAGGATCTGTGCAAAGCGAACGGCATTCCCACCGCCGCGTATGCGCGATTTAGCGCACCGGCGCCGGCCAAGGCCTATGTGCGGGCGCAGGGCGCGCCGATCGTCGTCAAGGCCGACGGCCTCGCTGCCGGCAAGGGCGTTGTCGTTGCGAACAGCGTCACCGAGGCCGAAGCGGCGATAGATATGATCTTCGCCGCCCGGCTGGGCGAAGACGGCTTGGTGATCGAGGAGTTCCTCGCCGGCGAGGAAGCGTCGTTCTTCGCGCTGTGCGACGGCTCTACTGCGATCCCACTCGCCAGCGCGCAGGACCACAAGCGCGTGTTCGATGGCGACGAAGGCCCCAACACCGGCGGGATGGGTGCCTATTCGCCTGCGCCAGTGATGACGGCCGAGCTGTCGCGCCGGGCGATGGACGAGATCGTCCTGCCCACGGTTCGGGCAATGGTGGCGCTGGGCACCCCTTATCAAGGCGTGCTCTATGCCGGGCTGATGATCACCGCCGCCGGGCCCAAGCTGATCGAGTACAACGTCCGCTTCGGCGATCCCGAGTGCCAGGTGCTCATGCCGCGCCTGATGTCAGATCTGGTGCCCGCGTTGCTCGCCTGCTGCGACGGTGTGCTGAAAAATTTTGATTTGCGCTGGTACACCGACGCGGCCGTGGCGGTGGTGATGGCCGCGAAAGGCTATCCCGGCGACTACGGCAAGGGTTCAGTGATCGAAGGGCTCGAGGCAGCGGCGGAAATCGAAGGCGTGGAAATCTTTCACGCCGGCACCAAGACCGACGGCGCACGCATCCTTGCCAACGGCGGTCGCGTGCTCAATGTCTGCGCGCGCGGAAAGAGCGTAACCGAGGCGCAAGCACGCGCTTATGCCGCGGTCGACCGCATCCGTTGGCCCGAAGGCTTTTGCCGCCGCGACATCGGATTTCGCGCGGTCGCGCGGGAGCGTAAGCTCTAAATCGTGGCTGATCTCGCCGATCTCTTTCCTGGCTTCGCCTCGCATTGGCTCGACACCGCGGCCGGGCGCATTTTCGCGCGCGCGGGCGGGCACGGACCGCCGCTCCTGCTGCTCCATGGCTACCCGCAGACCAACGTCATGTGGCATCGCGTGGCGCCCGCACTGGCGCAGCGCTTCAGTCTCATCATTCCCGACCTGCCGGGTTACGGTTGGTCAGACGCTCCGTCGGCCAACGCCGAGCACGCGCCCTATACCAAGCGCGCGATGGCGGGCGCCATGATCGAGTTGATGGAGGCGCTCGGCCACGCACGCTTTTATCTCGCCGGTCACGACCGTGGCGGGCGCGTCGCCTATCGCCTCGCGCTCGATCTTCCGGGCCGGCTCGAGAAGCTTGCCGTGCTCGATATCGTGCCGACCTGGGCGATGTGGCACCGCATGGACGCGCGGCTCGCCAACCGCGCCTGGCACTGGATGTTTCTCGCACTGCCCTATCCGTTTCCGGAAACGATGATCGGCAAGGACCCGCTGTTCTTCTTCGACTCGCGCGCGGCGGCGGGAACCAAGATCAAGAGCCTCTCCGCATTCGATCCGCGCGCGCTCGCGCACTATCACGCTTTCTTCAACGATCCGCTGCGCATTCGCGCGACCTGCGAGGACTATCGCGCGGGCCGCAGCACCGATCTCGCCCATGACGAAGCCGACCGCACCGCCGGCAAGCGGATCGGCTGCCCGCTGCTGGCGATCTGGGGTGCGGCGGGGGGCGTGGCGGCGGAGACCGAGGGGCCGCTTGCGATCTGGAAGGAATGGGCGAACGACGTGCGCGGTTTTGCTCTCGACTGCGGGCACTACCTGGCCGAGGAGGCGCCGGAGGCAACTGCCAAGGCACTGATCGATTTTTTCGCGGGCCCGTGAGTCGGCGCGCCGTCGCTTGCGCGCCGACGGGGCTGGTGCATGGATGGTTCCCATGACGCCACGCATCGATCGTCAGGCGACGTTCTCCGGTACCAAAGAGGTTGCCCCGGCACTCGCCTTCGAGGTCGCGCGGCTCGAGGCCTATCTGCGCGCGCAGCTGCCGGAATTTGAAGGTCCCCTGCGCGCGCGCCAGTTCAGGGGCGGCCAGTCCAATCCGACCTATCTGCTGGAGGCTCCTGGCCGTCGCTACGTGCTGCGCCGCAAGCCGCCGGGAAAACTCTTGCCATCCGCGCATGCGGTTGACCGCGAGTTTCGCGTCATCAGTGCGCTTTACCGGCAAAGCTTTCCCGTGGCGCGGCCGCTTCTCTATTGCGCCGATCTAAGCGTGGTTGGCACGCCCTTTTATCTGATGGAGCATGTCGCCGGGCGCGTCATCTGGGAGCCGCATCTGCCCGGCGCAGAGCCCGCCGAGCGCGCCGCGACCTACGATACGATGAACGTCACTTTGGCGCGGCTGCATTCGTTCGATCCGGCGGCGCTCGGACTTGCCGACTTCGGCCGCGGCGAAAACTACGTGGCGCGCCAGGTCGAGCGGTGGTCCAAGCAGTATCACGCCTCCGAGACCGAGCGGATCGAGGAAATGGAGCGGCTGATCGCGTGGTTTCCCGCGCATCTGCCGCCGCCCGCGCCGGTGCGGCTGGTGCATGGCGATTATCGTCTCGACAACATCATTCTGGCGCCGTCAGAGCCGAAAATTCTCGCCGTGCTCGATTGGGAGCTCTCTACTTTGGGCGATCCGCTCGCCGACTTTGCTTATCACCTGATGCAGTGGGACATGCCGCCCTCCGAATCCGGAGCAGGGGTGGGAACGCTCGGCGGCCATGATCTGCCTCATCTCGGCATTCCCGATCGGGCCGCCTACGTCGACGCTTACGTTGCGCGCACCGGGCTCGACGTGCGCGAGCATCTGCCGGTCTACCTCGCCTACAATTTTTTTCGCCTCGCCGCCATTTTCCAGGGCATCGTTGGCCGCGTGCGCGACGGGACGGCCGCGAGCGATCACGGTGCCGCCATGGCGCCCCTGGTACGGCCGCTCGCCATGCGCGCATTCGAATTTGCCCGCGAGGCGGGGGCACAATGACGAAGAGCTTCGCGCTCGCGCTCGGCGGCGGGGGTGCGCGCGGGCTGGCGCATATCGCAGTGCTGGAAGCGCTCGACGAGATCGGCGCAAAGCCCGCCGCGATTGCCGCAACCTCGAGCGGCGCGCTGCTGGCCGCCGCTTACGCCGCCGGGATCTCAGGCCGGGACATCCGCCGCTTCGTGATCGCGCTCGCCCACGATCGCGGCGAGGTGTTCCGCCGCCTCGTCGCGAGTCGCGCAAGTACGTTCGCTAGCCTGTTCAGCATCGGGCTGGGCAGCGCCGCGCTGCTCGATGCGGAAAAATTCTGTCGCCAGTTCCTGCCGGAACCGGTGCCGGAACAATTCGAGGAATTGCGCATCCCGCTCGCCGTCGTCGCGACCGACCTTTATCGGCGCCGGCAGGCCGTGTTCTCGGCCGGCCCGCTCATCCCGGCGCTCGCCGCCTCTATCGCGCTACCGACACTGATGCGGCCGGTGGTGGTCGAGCGGCGCGTGTTGATCGACGGCGCCGCGACCAACCCGTTGCCGTTCGATGCGCTGCCGCGCCATGCCGACATAATCATCGCCGTCGACATCACCGGCGTTCCGAGCGAGGAGCGGCGTGACGTCCCGAACCCCTGGGAGTGCCTGCTCGCCACAATCCTGGTGATGGGCAGCGCGATCGTCGCCGAGAAAGTAAAGCAGAGCGCTCCCGATCTCATCGTGCGCCCGAATGTCGGGACGTTTCGCGCGGTCGATTTTTTTCAGGCCAGCGCAATCCTGCGCGCGGCGGAGCCGATAAAGAAAGATATAAAGAGAGCGCTGCCGGCGCTGCTCGGCGGATAGCGATTGGGCGAGGCGCGCGGTTTTTGTCGTCCTCGCTATCTCACGTCGCAGCGGCGCGCGTCATCGAGCGTGCCGGCGCTCAGATTGATCCAATTGGCGGCGGCGAAGTAGCAGACCGCCACCGATTTTTCCTTCTGCAGCGTGACCACGAAGATCTCGCGATTCTCGGTCGATTCGCCTTTCGCGAATGTCACGCTCTTGATCTCGTACCCCTTCCCCATGATGGTCTTGAACGACTGCTGCTCCTGCGCAAGGGCGACCCCTGAAAATGCGATCAAGGCAATGGCGAGCGCGCTCACTTTGTCCACAAGGTCCTCCTGCGTGCAAATGATCGGGATGCGCAGATATTAGTCGAGCAGCACCCGCTGCGTCACCTGTCTTGCAATTCAGCGCTCAGCGCCGTCGGGCAAAAAAATCCCGCAGCAAGGCAGCGGCCGCGCGCTCGGCGATGCCGCCAAAAACTTGCGGGCGATGCAGGCAGCTCGAGGCGGAGAAAAAGCGGACCCCGTTTTCCACCGCACCGCCTTTGGGATCGCCGGCGCCGTAATAAAGCCGTCGGATGCGGGCGAGCGAGATCGCAGCCGCACACATCGTGCAGGGCTCGAGCGTCACATAGAGATCGCAATCGATGAGGCGTTCGTTGCCCAAGGCCCACGCGGCTTGACGCAGCGCCAGCATCTCGGCGTGTGCCGTTGGATCGCGGTCGATGAGGGTGCGATTGCCGGCCTGCGCGATCGCACGGCCGTCCGACACGATCACGCAGCCGATCGGCACTTCGCCGGCTCGTCCCGCCGCGCGCGCCTGTTCGAGCGCGAGCTCCATGAAGCTTTGCGTCGGCATGTTCCGGTTACACTCGCGCCTACAGGGCCCCGCGCACCTTCGCGACACGCGCGCGCAACTCTGCTATCACGCCGCGGCTTGACCGGCGAGCCTTGGACATGGCCAGCGAGCAAACCGATCATTCCCTGCGCGCGATGCGCATCGCCAAGGTGATCGCGCGGGCGGGGCTCGCCTCTCGGCGCGCGGCCGAGGCGTGGATCAAGGCCGGGCGGGTGACGGTCAACGGCAAAGTGATCGATACGCCGGCGCTTAACGTGAGCGAGGCGGACCGGATCGCGGTCGACGGCGAGCCGTTGCCCCGGCGTGAGCGCACGCGTCTGTTTCTCTATCACAAGCCGCGCGGCCTCTTGACGACCCATGCCGACGCGCGCGGCCGCCCCACCGTTTTTTCCAGTCTGCCGCAAGGCCTGCCGCGTCTCATCAGCGTGGGCCGGCTCGACGTCAATACCGAGGGTCTCCTGTTGCTCACCAACGACGGCGGCCTCGCCCGCACCCTCGAACTGCCGGCGACCGGTTGGCTGCGCCGCTATCGCGTGCGCGCCCACGGTCGCGTGACGCAGGAACAGCTCGACGCATTGCGTCAAGGCATCGGCATCAACGGCGTCGAATACGGCCCGATCGAGGCGGCCCTCGACCGCGTGCAAGGGAGCAACGTGTGGCTCACCTTTGCCATGCGCGAAGGCAAGAATCGCGAGGTCAAGAATGTTCTCGCGCAACTCGGGCTTACGGTGAACCGCCTCATCCGGGTGTCGTTCGGTCCATTCCAGCTCGGCGAGCTCGCGGCAGGCGAAATCGAAGAGGTCAAGACGCGCACCTTGCGCGAGCAGCTCGGCGGAAAGATCGCGCGTGCGGCCGGCGCAGACTTCTTGGTACCCGCGGCACAGGGCAGGGCGCCGCTACTGCCACCGCGGGGGGATCGCCGCCCGCGCGGCGCGCAGCGCAAGAGGCGCTGATGCGCATCGTCGGCGGACGCCTGCGCGGGCGCGCGCTCGCCACGCCGAAGTCGCACGCGATCCGGCCCACCGCCGACCGGCTGCGCGAGGTGCTGTTCAACATCCTGGTCCACGCCTACGACGATCCCATCACCGGCGCCCGCGTGCTCGACCTGTTTGCCGGCACCGGCGCGCTCGGCATCGAGGCGCTCTCGCGCGGCGCCGCCTTCGTGCTGTTCGTCGATCAATCGGCCGAGGCGCGCGCGCTCATTCGCGCCAATGTCGCGGCGCTCGGTTTGGGTGGCGCGACCCGCATCTTTCGGCGCGATGCGTGCAAGCTTGGCCGCGCGCATCCGCTCGAGCCGTTCACGCTCGCTTTTCTCGATCCGCCTTACCGGCAAGAACTGGCGCAGCCGGCGTTGGCCTCGGCGGCGGCGGGTGGATGGCTGGCGCCTGGCGCGCTCGTGATCGTAGAGGAAGCGGCGAAGGCCGGGTTCACCGCACCGCAAGGTTTTGCCGAGGTTGAGCGACGCAGCTACGACGAGACCGTGCTGATCGTGCTGCGCTACGACGAGGCTAATCGGCGCTGACGCCGCTCGCCTTGATCGGGCCGGCCCAGCGCTCGATCTCGCTCGGAACGAACTTGGCGAGATATTCCGGCGTCCGGCGCTCGGGCGGCGGAATGCTCACGCCGATGCTGTGGAAGCGCTCGCGCACTGCTGGTGTGTCCACGGCATCGCTCGAGGCTTTGGTCAGGCGGCGCACGATCGGCTCCGGCGTGCCCTTCGGAAACGAGAGCGCGCCCCAAGCGCCGCAGTCGAGGCCCGTCAATCCCAGCTCCTGCGCCGTCGGCAGATCGTCGAGGCCGGGGGCGCGGTCGAGACTAAGCGTGGCGATTGGCTTAACCGCGTTGCCCTGGATCTGCGGCAGCGCAGTCGCAATCTGCTCGGCGATAAAGTCGATGCGCCCCGCAATCAAATCCTGCATTGCCGGCGCCGAGCCGCGGTAGGGCACGTGGGTGATTTTGGTGCCCATGGCCGTGTCCAGCAGCAGCGCGCACACATGCATGCCCGAGCCGGCGCCAGCCGAGCCATACTGCATTTTGGTTTGGTTGGCTTTGGCGTAGGCAATGAACTCGGAGAAGTTCTTTGCTGGAAAATCTTTGCGCGTAATCAGCACCCGCGCCGAATCGGAGAATAGCGCGGCGTGCTCGAAATCGGTCAGCGGATTGTAAAACGGATGTTTGTAAAGATTTGGGATCTGCGCAAGCACGGCGCTGCCGGAAAGCAGCATGGTGTAGCCGTCGGGCGGCGCCTTCGCGACGCGGGCGGCCCCAGTCATGCCGCCGGCGCCGCCCATGTTCTCGATTATCACCTGTTGGCCGAGCAGCTCGCTCAAGCGCGCCGCCATGATGCGTGCGCCGGTATCGACCGGCCCGCCCGCCGCGTAGGGCACCACCAACGTGATCGGTCGCGTGGGCCAATCCTCGGCGCCGGCGACATTCGGGAGCGCAAACCCGCAGGCCAGGATCACGGCGAGGCTGGTGCGTCTCATTATTTCCTCCCTGGCGAACGTCTTAATCGGCGCTGATGCCGGCTTCGCGCACCACCTTCGCCCAGCGCGCGATCTCCTGCGGCAGGAATTGCGCGAGATATTCCGGCGTGCGCCGCGCCGGCGGCACGATTTCCAGGCCGAGCTCGGCGAGCCGCTCGCGAATGGTCGGGTCGTCGAGAGTCTCGCTCATCGCCTTGTTGAGCTTGCGCACGATCGCGTCGGGCGCGCCCTTCGGCAGGAAAAACGCGTTCCACACGCTCGCCTCCACGCCCGGCAGGCCCTGCTCGCCGGTGGTCGGCAGATCCGGAATGATCGACACACGCTTTTCCGCCATCACTGCGATGCCTTTGACGTTGCCCTCTCTCGCCTGCGCCGCGCCGGTCTGGACCGTCGCGCACATGTAATCGACGCGGCCGCCGATCAGGTCCTGCAGCGCCGGGTTCTCGCCGCGGAACGGAATGTGCGTCACGTTCGCGCCGATGGCGGAATTGAACAGAACACACGGCAGGTGCGTGCCCGAGCCCACCCCGGCCGAGCCGAACTGGGCCGTGTTCGTACCTGCCTTGAGATAGGCGATCAGCTCCTGAAGATTGTTGGCAGGCAAATCCTTGCGGGCGATGATGATGCGCGGCGACTCCGAGACCAAGCCGACCGGCTGGAAGTCGGTCGCGGCGTTGTAGAGCGGCTTCTTGTAGAGCGACTGGTTGTAGGCGTGGGTGCCGGAATTGCCGATCAGCACGGTATAGCCGTCGGGTGGCGCCTTGGCGACGCGCTGGCCGCCGACCATGCCGGCCGCGGCGCCGACGTTCTCGACGATGATCGATTGCCCGAGCAGCTCGCTCATGCGCTGCGCCTGGATGCGGGCGCTCACGTCGACGCCGCCGCCCGCGGCGAATGGAACCACGAGGGTGATCGGCCGGCTCGGCCAGTCCTGCGCGGCGGCGCCCGCAGAAAGCGCGACGTGTATCGCAGACGCGGCGATGACCGTCTTGCGCATCGCGCGCTCCACGCCCGCGCTCAGTCGAGGCTGATGCCGGCAGCCCTGATCGGCCCCGCCCATTTCTCGACCTCGCTTGCGACGAAGCTGGCGAGATATTCGGGCGATCTGCGTTCCGGCGCCACCAGCGTCGAGCCGAGCTCGTGCATGCGATCCTGAATGGCCTTGCCGTTCATGGCTTCGATCACCGCCGCGTTGAGCTTTTTGACGATAGGGGCGGGCGTGCCCTTGGGCATGAAGAAGGCGTTCCAGGTGACCGCTTCGAAATCCTTAAGTCCCTGCTCGTCCGCGGTCGCCAGATCCGGGGCGAGCGGCGAGCGGCTCTTCGCCAATATCGCGATGCCCTTGAGCGTACCGCCCTCGATCTGCGGCAGCGCGCCGGGCGTGTTGGAGCACATGTACTGGGTTTGCCCGGCGATCACGTCCGCCATTGCCGGTCCGCCGCCGCGATAGGGAACATGGGTCACGTCAATCCCGGCCGCGACGTTGAGCAGCGCGCAGGCAAGATGGGTCGTCGAGCCGACCCCGGCCGAGCCGTATTGCATCTTGGCGCCGTTCGCCTTCGCATAGGCGATGAACTCTTGCAGGTTGTTGGCGGGGAAATCCTTGCGTGTGACCAGCACCATCGGCTGCTCCGCGAACAACGCGACCGGCGCGAAATCGGTGATCGGGTTGTAGGGCAGCTTCTTGTAGAGGCTCGCGTTGTAGGCGTGCGTGCCGATGCTGCCGAGCAAAAACGTATCGGCGTCCGGACCGGCGCGCGCCACGCGATTGGTGCCGACGATGCCGGCCGCGGCGCCGACGTTCTCCACGACCACCTGGTGGTGCAGAATCTCGCTTAACGGCGGCGCAAACACGCGGCCGAGCACGTCGAACGCGCCGCCGGCGGCGAACGGCACCACCATGGTCACCGGCCGGGTCGGCCAGTCCTGCGCGGTGGCGCTTGCCGCGCCGAAGGCAAGCGCAGCGACGGCGACAAAGATTCGGATAGCGAACATGGACATCCTCCAAAACGCCTGCACACTCGCGCCCGAGACGATCTGGATCAAGGGCCACAAGGATTGCGGATGCCCGCTGCCCTGCGGCGGTCCGCCGCAAGCCGGTTTCAGCGCCGCCCGAACAGCCGTTCGATGTCGCCGAGCTTCAGTTCGACGTAGGTCGGGCGGCCGTGGTTGCACTGGCCGGAATTGGGCGTCGCCTCCATCTCCCGCAGCAACGCGTTCATCTCCTCGACCTTGAGCCTGCGTCCCGCGCGCACCGAGCCGTGGCAGGCCATGGTCGCGGCCACATGCATCAGGCGCCGCTCGAGCGGCAGCGCCGCGTCCCATTCCGCCATGTGCTCGCAGAGATCGCGAAGGAGCGCGTGCGCGTCGATCGCGCCGAGCAGCGACGGGGTCTCACGCACTGCAACGGCGCCCGGGCCGAACGGCTCGATGGCAAGGCCGAAGCGCAGCAGCTCCGCCGCGCGCGCAACAAGCCGCTCGACATCGGCCTCATCGAGCTCGACGATTTCCGGGATCAGCAAGATTTGCCGCGCGACACCGGCGCTTTCCAGCGCCGCCTTAAGCCGCTCATAGATGATGCGCTCGTGCGCGGCATGCTGATCGACGATGACGAGACCATCGGCGGTCTGCGCGACGATGTAGGTCTCATGCAGCTGCGCGCGCGCCGCGCCGAGCGGACGCTCGAGGAGTTCGGGCGCGGCCTCGGCCACTTCGGCTTCGGTCTCGGCGAACGGCGCTCCGACATCGAAGGCCGCCTGCGCCGCCTCGGCGAGACCAAGCGCGGCGCCACGCGGCGCGATCGGCAGGCTGCGCGGATCGATCGGCCGCGCCGGGGAGCGGCGCCAGTCCCACGCACCGCCCGATCGGCTCGATGGCGGCAGTCCTCCCGGCCGAAATGCGGCGAGCGTCGCGCTTCCGCCAGTCGTTGCGGCACGCCGCCCGTCACGCGCGAGCGCTTCCTGCAGGGACCGCAGCAGGAGACTGCGCACCAGCCCGGCATCGCGGAAGCGCACCTCGGCCTTGGCTGGATGCACGTTGACGTCGACCTCGCGTGCATCGATTGTCACGAACAGAGCGACGATGGGGTGGCGGTCGCGCGGCAGATAATCGGCATAGGCGGCGCGCACCACGCCAATGAGGAGTTTGTCGCGCACCGGCCGCCCATTCACGAACAAATACTGGCCGAGCGAGTTGGCGCGGGTCAACGTCGGCAGCGCGATGAAGCCTTCGATGGCCAGACCGTCGCGGCCGCCATTAACCTCGACCGCGTTGGCGCGAAACTCCGGCCCGAGGATGTCGGCGAGCCGCGCCAGCCGACCGGCGGAGCCGGGCAGCGCCGCCGCCCAGGTCACCGGGGCGCGCTCCTCGCCGGCGAGCGTGAAGGCAACATCGGGCCGACTCATCGCCAGACGCCGCACCGCCTCGCGGATCGCTTCCGCTTCGCTGCGGTCGCTCTTGAGAAATTTCAGGCGCGCCGGCGTCGCATAGAAGAGCTCGCGCACCTCGACCTGCGTGCCTTGCCCGAGCGCGGCGGGCTTGACCTGCGTCTTCTCGCCGCCGTCAACAGCGATCGCCCAGGCGTGCGGCTCGCTCGCGTGGCGCGTGCTGATGGTCAGCCGCGCCACCGCGCCGATCGAGGGCAGTGCCTCGCCGCGAAAGCCGAGCGTGCGGATCTCGAGCAGATCGTCGTCGGGCAGCTTGGAGGTCGCGTGGCGCTCGACCGCCAGCGCCAGATCGGCGCGCGTCATGCCGCTGCCGTCGTCGCTGACGCGGATCAGGCGGCGACCGCCGCCGTCGCTCAGGACGTCGATCCGCGTCGCGCCGGCGTCGAGCGCGTTCTCGACGAGTTCCTTGACCACGCTGGCGGGCCGCTCGACCACCTCGCCAGCGGCGATGCGGTTGACGATGCCTTCGGGGAGCTGGCGGACGGGCATCGCGCGGTCCTGGGCTCGAATCGGAGGGACGCGAGGGGTGAGTTTACCCCCGTCGTCACCGGTACGAAACGCGCAGAAATTCACTCCAATGCCGGCTTGCTCTGGCGCAAGTTCTTGATCCTGGAGCGCTGTTTCTTTGACTCCAGCCGGCGTTCGCGTGAGCCGGCGGTGGGCCGCGTGGGCCGCCGCGGCGTTGGCACAATCGCGGCGCGGCGGATCAGGTCGCGCAGGCGGTCGAGCGCATCGGCGCGGTTGCGCTCCTGGGTGCGATGGCGCTGCGCCGTGATCACCAGCACGCCCGCGCGGGTGAGCCGATTGCCGGCTAGGCGTTCGAGCCGCTCGCGCACGTCATCGGGAAGGCTCGGCGAATGGCGCACGTCGAAGCGCAGCTGTACCGCGCTGGAGAGCTTGTTGACGTTCTGGCCGCCGGGGCCGGATGCGCGGATGAAGCGCTCTTCGAGTTCGTCTTCGTCGAGGGCAATCGCGTCGGTGATGCGGATCATCGTCCGGTGCTCGTGCCGCGCAAACACCGCGTAGGACGGTTGAGCGAAGCGAAACCCATCAGTGCTGAGCATCGAAATTGATGGGTTTCGCTGGCGCTCAACCCATCCTACACCAGAAGGCTCAGCGCTCGCGGCCCGCCGGAGTCTGGGCCGGTGTGCCGGGCTGTGCGGCAGAGGCGCCGACCTCGGGCTCGCTCGAGATGACGCCCTCGGGCCGGCCGACCACCGTGACCAGCAGTCCGCTGTCGAGCAGGCGCTTGGCCACGCGCTTCGCATCAGCCAGCGTCACTGCATCGATCAGGGCGGCGCGTCGCTCCATATAGTCGATGCCGAGGCCGTCGAGCTGGATTTGCACGAGCTGGCTCGCGATCCGGCTCGACGTGTCGAGGCTGAGCACGTAGGAGCCCTTGAGGTATGTCTTCGCCTTGACGAATTCCTCTTCGGTCGGTCCCTCCGTCGCCAGGCGGCGTATCTCCTGCTCGATGATTTCGATGGTCTGGCCGGTGGCGTCGGCGCGCGTCGCGGTGCTGCCGATCAGGAGCGCGGTGTGGTCGAGCCAGACCAGCACGTCGGAAATGCCATAGGCGAGCCCACGCTTCTCGCGCACCTCGCGATAGAGGCGGGAAGAGAACGAGCCGCCACCGAGGATGTGATTGACGATATAGGCGGCCATGAAATCCGGATCGCTGCGGCTGATCCCCGGCACCCCGAAATTGACCACCGCCTGCGGCACGTCGAGATGGACGACGATGCGGCGGCCCATGCCTTGCGGAACGACCGTCGCGATCGGCCTAAGCTCGGACTTCGCGGGTAGCGCGCCGAACGTGCGGTCGAGCAGTGCGACAGCGGTCTGCGCGTCGATGTCGCCCACAATCGCGATCTTGAGCGTATCGCGCGCCAGCACCCGCCGCGTATACGACTTGAGGTCGTCGACGGTGATGCTTTGGACCGATTCGAGCGTACCGTTGACCGGCCTCCCGTAGGGATGGCCGGGAAACGCCGTCGCCCACCAGTTGCGGCTCGCCAAATCGTTGGGACTCACGCTGTCGCGGCGCAGCCGCGACATGATCTGCGCGCGCATTCGCTCCACGGCCTCGGCATCGAAGCGCGGCTCGGTCAAAGCGAGGCGCAGGTAATCGAAGGCTTCGTCGCGATTGTCCTTGAGCGTCTGCAGCGTGCCGCGCAGATAATCGCGTCCAGGCCGGAAGTTGAGCTCGATCGCCTTGCCTTCGAGCCGCGCGTGAAACGCGGTCGCGTCGAACGGACCGGCTCCCTCATCGAGCAGGCTGGTGGCAAAATTGGCGACGCCGGGTTTGTCCGCGGGATCCTGATTGGCGCTGCCGAGAATGGCGAAATCGACGACGATCAGCGGCAGCGTGTGGTCGCGCACCAGCCAAGCCTCGATGCCGCCCGGACTGACCACGCGCTCGACTGTCATCGCGTTTGCCGCCGGGGCGGACAGGCCGAGCGTCAGGGCGACGATCAGCGCGACCAACAGGTGCGGCACGGCGCAGCGGCGGAAATCGGCGGCGCTCACGAGCGCTTCTCCTCCGGGGCCGCTTCCTTGACCAGATAGCCGGTCACCGAGCGGCGCTTGTCGAGCCAACGGCGCGCCGCCTCGCGCACCGCATCGGCGCTGGTCTCCTTGATGCGGTCGGGCCAGGTGCGGACCTGCTCGACGGTGGCGCCGGTCGCGAGCGAGGCGCCGTACCACTGCGCCATGGCGCGCTGATTGTCGTTGGCATAGACCGCGTCGGCGATCATGCGGCTCTTCGCTCGCTCGAGCTCCTCGCCGGTCACCCCATTGGCGCTGACCTCGGCGAGCACGGTGTCGATCGCCGCTTCGAGTTGCGGCAGGCTCACTCCCGGCTTCGGTGTTGCGTAGACGCTCAGGCGCGTCGCATCGACCGTGGTGCCGTCATAATTGGCACCGGTATTGACGGCGATACCCTCGCCGATCACCAGTTTCTGATAGAGTCGGCTGTTCGATCCGCGCCCGAGAATGTGGGCAAGCAGTTCGAGCGCCTCGCTTTCCCCCGGCCGCGCCTTGCTGCTCGCGGGAACGAGGTAATAGCGGCTGACGCTCGGCTGCGTGACGCGCGGATCGGCCAGGGTGACCGTGCGGGCCGCCTCCTGGGGCGGCTCCTGCGGACGCAGGCGCGGCTTGATCTCGGCGACGCGCGGCACCTTGGCGAACGTCTCTGCCGCGAGCTTACGCACGTCCTCGGGCGTGACGTCACCCGCCACCACCAGAATGGCGTTGTTGGGCGAGTAGAAGCGCCGATAGAAGGCGAGCGCGTCCTCGCGGTCGAGCTGCTGGATTTCATGGCGCCAGCCGATCACCGGCTTGCCGTAGGGATGATTGAGGAACAGCGCGGCGTCCATCTGCTCGCCCAGGCGCGCATTGGGATTGTTGGCGACGCGCATGTTCTGCTCTTCCAGCACGACGTTGAGCTCGGGCCGCACCACGTCGTCGTTGAGCACCAGGCCGGTCATCCGGTCGGCCTCCATGGTCATCATCTGCTTGAGTTCTTCGCGCGGCACGCGCTGGAAATAGGCGGTGTAGTCGGCCGAGGTGAATGCATTCTCCTGGCCGCCGATGGTCGCCACCACCTGCGAGAAGCGGCCGGCCGGGTTCTTTTCCGTGCCCTTGAACATCAGGTGTTCGAGGAAATGCGCGAGGCCCGACTTGCCCGGCGTTTCGTCGGCGGAGCCGACCTTGTACCAGACCATGTGCGTCACGACCGGCGCACGGTGGTCTGGAATGACCACGACTTCGAGGCCGTTCGCCAGGGTGAAATGGGTGATTTGCGGACCGCTCGCAGTTGCAGCGGCGGTGGCGTAGGTGCTCGCAACAACCGCGAGCGCCGCGAGCATGGTCAAGGGCTTGAGCAAAGCGACGGCCTCGCGAGTTACGGCATCGGCCGCATTAGCACAGGCGAACTCGCTAAAGCAAAGGCCCGCACCGCGACCATCGAGCGCAACGACGCCCAGGCCGCGGAGCGAGCGTCTGCGCGATCATTTGGTCTCGCCGGACGTGCGGTCTTCGACGGTCAGCGCTTTGCCCGTGGCCTTCTTCTTCGGGCTCAGTCCGTACGGTTGGTTCGGTGAAGGCGTCTGATAGCCGGTCGGCGGCGCGGTCAGGTTTTCGCGCGTCGGCTCGCCGCTGAACGTCCCGACCTCGGGCTTGTCGCTGAAGGACGAGGTCATGGTCCCCCAGAGATCACCGAACAGGCTCTTGCCGCCGAGCTCCGACGGCCTCAGGGCGCGCGCGCCGTCGTCCGGATTCTGCGGAGCCCCGCCGCCGGCGCCGGCGACGCGACCGCGATCGAGCTCGCTGCGCGACAGCGGCCGGCCCTCCGCATCCATGGTTTCGGCTGCGCCGCGGATGGGTTGCTTTTTCTTTGCGGTGGCGGCCTTGCGCTCGTTGACGTCAGGGTCCTTGGGCCAGGCCGGATTGGTGGCGGGCGTGGCGTCGCTCTCCGGGGGAGGCAGCACGTTGCGGTTCGGCGGCACCACCAGCGGCGCCCGTTCACGGTAATCGATTCCCGGCTCATTCCGGCGCAGGCCGAGGTCTTTGAGGAGTTGGCGCATGAGCTTGGTGTCGAGCGGGATGTCCTCTTCGTCTTCGGCGTTCTGCGCGAAGGCGCCTGCGCCCCAGCCGATCGCCAGCGCCAAGCCGAGCGCACCGGCCATAACGCGCGCGCGCGGCCGCGCCCCCTTCGGAGATCGATCCCGCATGGCTATCCCCTTCCGACAACGGCAGAAAAGCCGTTCCCCGGACGGCTATTGTGGTCAGGATCGGGGCGCTTTTGCGGCGCGGTTTCCCACGAAAGTCTCGCAAAGGAGCCCGATAACCCCCGCGACAATGGCCGCGTCAGCCAGGTTGAAAACGTACCAGTCGTACCGGTTGCCCCCGACCCTGATGTGAAACAGCGCGAAGTCCATGACCCCCGGCCAATGGACGCGGTCGACGGCATTGCCGAGCGCGCCGCCGATGATCAGCCCGAGGGCCAATGCGGTGAGGTGCGAACCTGCCCGCGACAACCAAATCCACAGCAGGACGACCGCGACCGCCGTAAGCACGAGCAGGGCCCACTTCCCGAAGGTGCCGTCTTGCGGGAACAGGCCGTAGCTGATGCCGGTATTCCATTGCAGCACCAGGTCGAAGAACGGGGTGAGCGTCACGACGCCGCGCGAGCGAAGGTCGAACCCGTACAGTAGCCAAAACTTGCTGGCTTGATCGATGAGCGCAACGAACACCGCGATGGCAAGGCCGAAGGCGCTCAGTCGCCCCCAAAGCAAAGCGGTGGGTCGCTCCGCGTCCGTGCTCGTGCTGGTCAGGGGCTTACTCCGCGGCCTTGCGCATCGCCTCCCACTCGCGCAGCGCCTGCGCGTCGCGCGGGGAAACGTCGGGATAGGCGGGATCGGCGCCGATGCTGGGCAGGATTTTCCAGGAGCGCGCGCATTTGCGGCCTTCGGCGAGGCGAACCTCGACTGCCACGCCTTTGACCTCGTCGAGGCGAAAGGCGTCGGGCGGACCGTCGCCCTGCACCAACGTCGCCGCCGAGGTGATCGCGATCTCGGCAAGATCAACATCGAGCAGGGCGGCGAACAGATCGGGGTCGGCGACATGAACGACCGGCGCCGCCTCGAGCGAAGAGCCGATGCGTTTGTGCGCGCGCTCGATCTCGAGCGCGCCGGTGATCACGCGGCGCACAAGCCGCACCTTGCGCCATTGTTCCGCCAGCGCCTCGTCGCGCCAGGTTGTCGGCAGCTCAGGAAACAGTTCGAGATGCACGGAGCCTTCGCTCGAAGGATAACGCGCGAGCCACGCTTCCTCGGCCGTGAACGGCAGCATCGGCGCGAGCCAGCACGCCGTGCAACGAAGCAGATGGTCCAGCACGGTCAGGCAGGCCTTGCGCTTCACCGATGAGATCGGATCGCAATAGAGCGCATCCTTGCGGATGTCGAAATAGAACGCGGACAGGTCCGATGTGAGGAACGCGTTGAGCTGCGCGAACACGCGCTTGAAATCGAAATCCGCGTAGCCCTTGCGCACCAGCGCGTCGAGCTCGGCGAGCCGGTGCAGCATCAGCCGTTCCAGCGCCGGCATGTCGGCCAAGGCGACGCGCTCCTTGTCGCGGAAATGCGCGAGCGAACCCAGCATCCAGCGGACCGTGTTGCGCAGCTTGCGGTAGGTCTCGACGAAGTTCTTGAGGATTTCCGGGCCGAACCGAACATCGTCGGTGTAGTCCGATGCGGCCGCCCACAGCCGCAGGATGTCGGCGCCATTGCTGCGGAACACGTCCATCGGCGAGATCACGTTGCCGCGCGATTTCGACATCTTGTCCACGCCCTTCTCGTCGAGCAGGAAGCCGTGGGTGAGCACGATGTCGTAGGGCGCAACGCCGCGCGTGCCGCATGATTCCAGCAGCGACGACTGGAACCAGCCGCGGTGCTGGTCCGAGCCTTCCAGATACATCACCAGGTCTTGTCCGCCGTCCTTCTTGCGGCGGACCTTGAGATCCTCGCGCGCTTCCAACGTGAAGGCGTGGGTGCTGCCGGAATCGAACCAGACGTCAAGCGTATCGTCGACCTTCTGCCAAGGCTCGTTGGCGAGCTCGCCGAGGAAGCGCTCGCGCGCGCCATCGGCATACCAGGCATCGGCGCCTTCGAGCTCGAAGGCATCGGCGATGCGCTTGTTCACGCGCGCGTCGTTGAGGAGTTCGACCGAGCCGTCGTCGCGCTCGCGCACGAACACCGTGATCGGCACGCCCCAGGCGCGCTGGCGCGAGATCACCCAGTCGGGCCGGCTCTCGACCATGCCGGTGATGCGGTTCTCGCCTTGCGGCGGCACCCAGCGCGTGACCTTGATCGCCGCAAGCGCGCGCTCGCGCAGCGTGTCGCCGGGCTTCGCCCTGCCGTCGGCTCCGGCGATGTCCTTGTCCATCGCGATGAACCATTGCGGCGTGTTGCGGAAGATCACCGGCTTCTTCGAGCGCCAGGAATGGGGATACTGATGCTTGAGCTTTCCGCGCGCGATCAGCATGCCGGCATCGATCAGCGCCTTGATCACCGCCTCGTTGGCATCGCCCTTCTCGCCGTCGTCGGTGATCACGCGCTTGCCGGTGAAACCCGGCGCCTGCGCCGTGAACGCGCCGTGCTCGTCGACGGTGTAAGGAATAGTCGTGTCGATGCCACGCGCGGCAAGCTTTGCGGCGTTGCCGGTCCAGATGTCGAAGTCTTCGCGACCGTGGCCAGGCGCCGTGTGCACGAAACCAGTGCCTGCGTCTTCCGTAACATGCTCGCCCGCAAGCAACGGAACCTGAAAGTTGTAATTCCCAGCAAAGCCTTTGAGTGGATGCTCGCAAGAGACGACTGCCAGGTTTTCCGTAGAAAACGATTCCAGACGCGTGAATGCCGCGACCCGCGCATGTCGGAAGACGTCTTCGGCCAGCTTGTCCGCCAGCACGAACAGGTCGCCCGGCTTCGCCCAGTTTTCCGGCGGTGCCTCCACAACTTGGTAAAGTCCGTATTCGATTCTCGGCGAGAAGCTGATCGCCCGGTTGCCAGGAAGGGTCCATGGCGTCGTCGTCCATATGACGATCGAAGCTGCCGCAAGTTTGCGATTTGCTGCTGAGGTTTCCGCGACCGATCTTCGAACAGGAAACTTCACCCAGACCTGATCCGAGACATAGTTCTCGTACTCGACCTCCGCCTCCGCGAGCGCGGTCTGCTCCACCACCGACCACATCACCGGCTTGGAGCCGCGATAGAGCGTGCCGTTCTGTGCGAACTTCATCAGCTCGCGCGCGATCTGCGCCTCCGCGGCGTAGCTCATCGTGCTGTAGTAGTGATCCCAGTCGCCGACGCCGCCGAGCCGCATGAACTCCTCGCGCTGCACGCCGAGCCAGTGCTCGGCAAAGGCGCGGCATTCGGCGCGGAATTCGATGATCGGCACCTCTTCCTTGTTCTTGCCCTTGGCGCGGTACTCCTCCTCGACCTTCCATTCGATCGGCAGGCCATGGCAGTCCCAGCCCGGCACGAACGGGGAATCGTGGCCGAGCATCTGCTGCGAGCGCACCACGATGTCCTTGAGGATCTTGCCGAGCGCCGTGCCGACGTGGATGTGACCGTTGGCATAGGGCGGCCCATCGTGCAGGACGAATTTCGGCCGCCCATGCGCGTTTGCGCGCAGCCTTTGGTAGATGTTCAGCTTCTGCCAGCGCGCGAGGAGCTCGGGCTCCTTCTGCGGCAAGCCGGCGCGCATGGGAAAGCCGGTCTTGGGCAGAAATAGAGTCTCGCTGTAATCGCGGGCGGCGTCGGTCATGGCGGTCTACGAGGATTTCGGTGGCAACAATCGGCTCGTCAACACAATCCCGGTCCCGCCGACCAAAGATCAGGCGGGAGCCGGGCCGATAATTCGCCGCGCGGCCCAACCCGAGACGCGAACAAAAATGCAAGCAAATGAAACGCGCGCCATCATCGGCACCTCCTAGCAGATCGCCCGCCGTGCGAAAAGGCCCGCGCTGCCGGCGCGGAACTTAGCGGCACAGTGCGCGTTCGATTCGCGAGACCGACCAAGCCTGTCGGCCGCGTGGAGGCAACAGTGGATCTTGTGCGCTCCCGTCGCGAGCCGCCGCCCGAGCGGCCCGACCCGGAAAGCATTGAAGCCATCGAAGACATCTGGGCGCCGGCCGCGCAGGTGGCGACGGTCGGAATTTTCATCCTGTTGCTGGGCGTCTGCGTGTACTTCTGCCGTCCGGTTCTGCTGCCGGTGACGGCGGCGCTGGTGATCGGCACGACCTTGGCACCGATCGTGAAGGCTGCCGCGGGCTGGCGCATCTCGCCATGGGTGACCGCAATCGCGCTCGGCGCGGTTCTTCTCGCAATCGCCGGCACGGCAGTGACGCTGCTCGCCACGCCGGTCAGCGAGTGGATCGCGCGCGCGCCGCAGATCGGCGCCACCATCAGAGAGAAGCTTTACGTGCTCGAGCCGCCTTTGGCAGCGCTGCGGCAGCTGCGCGACGTTCTGCTGCCGTCCGACGGTTCCGTCGCGGTCGGGCCGTCGCAGTTGGGGTTTGTGACGCCGGTTATCACCTTCGTCACCCCAGCGGCGATCGAGCTCACGCTGTTCTTCGTCACGCTCGTTTTCTTTCTCGCCACGCAAATGGATTTTCGCAGATACATTGCGTCGTTCTTCAGCAGCCGCGATGGCAAACTGAGGTTCATTCGGATCAGCAGCGATCTTGAGGACTATCTGGCTTCGTATGTTGCAACGGTGACCGCCATCAATTTTTGCCTCGGCGTTGCGGTCGCGATCGGCGCCTGGCTGTTCGGCTTTCCGAGTCCCGTCATCTTCGGGATCATGGCGATGGTGCTCAACTACATGCCCTACATCGGCGCCGGTTGCATGACCTTGATCCTGTTCGCCGTCGGACTCGTGACATTCCCCTCCCTGGGGTATGCGTTGATTCCGCCGGCCGCGTTCGTGGGCGTGGCTACACTGGAGGGTCAGTTCGTCACTCCCGCGGTGCTCGGTCACCGTCTCACGCTCAATCCGCTCGCGGTCTTGTTGGCACTGGCTTTTTGGGCCTGGATGTGGGGGCCGGTCGGAGCGTTTCTTGCCGTTCCGCTACTGATCGTCGGTCTGGTGACCCTGCATCACCTTTTTCCACCCGACGAGGAAAGGCTTCCCGGCTGAGCCGATCGCGCCGGCGGAACTTTTTCGCTTGCGCCCGGTTGGGGCGGCAGCGAATATTTGCCGATCAGAGCGGAGCAATTCCATGTCCAGCACCTCCAGCACGATGCGCGATACCGTTCGCGACACCATGAAGGACGCCAAGGATGCCGCGCGCGAGAGTAGCCGCGCCGCGTCCGCCGCGAGCGGCGACATCCAGGCCGACCTCGAAGCGCTGCGCAACGACGTTGCGCGCCTCGGCTCGCAGCTCGCCGACATCTTCGCCTCGAAAGGCAACGCCGCCTGGAGCCGCGCGCGCTCCAACATCGAGGGGGTCATGTCCGACGCCAGCGCCAAGGGACAGGAAGCGGTGGACGCCGTGCGCGAGGTCGGCGACAACATGGTCGATGCCATCGACGAGTCGCTCAAGAAGCGTCCCTACACGACGCTCGCGCTTGCCGTCGGCATCGGCTTCCTGTTCGGGGCGACCTGGCGGCGCTAACCCGTTTCGCACAGCTCCTCGTGCTGGCTTTATTGAACGATGAGTTGCTGCGCGGATCGCGAGCCGCGCGCTCCGGGAGAGGGTAACGGAGCTTGCGCCTCAGATAGTTTGCTGCTTGCGCACAAATGAGCGAGCGTTGAGTTGAACGGATGGGCGGCTGGCTCCGTTATTTCACGCTCAGGGCGCAGGCCAGCACCGGGCTCAGCTCAGGTATCGTGATCTCGGCGGTCATCGCCGTCGTCGCCGCGGTTATCGCGGCGATTTTTTTGCTGGTCGCCGCCTATGTCTGGCTGGCCGATCTTTACGACGGCGTGATCGCCGGCCTGATCATCGCCGGCGCGTCCGTCCTGATCGCATTGATTGCGGTGATCGTCTGCCTGATCGTGCGCCGCCGCAACATGGAACGTGCGCGGCTCGAGCTCGCCGCCCGCAGCAGCGGCGCGAATTGGCTCGATCCTAAGCTCGTGGCGATGGGCTACCAGATCGGGCAGGCGATCGGCTGGCGCCGGCTCGCCTCGCTGGCCGCGGTCGCCGTGCTGGTCGCCGCCGTCTCGAAAGAATGGATCGGGCAAAATACCGAAACGGAAGACAAAGCCGAGCCGCCCGCCGAGGATTAACCTGCGACCACCCCAAGCTTGGGAAATGCTCCCGGTGCGCGCGCCAGCGCCGCGCGCGCGCGCCGCGTGTCCTCGTCCATGCGCCGCACCAGCGCAGGGACGCTGTCGAAAGTGAGCTCGGGCCGGATCCAGTCGATGAAGGCGACGTCGAGAGTGGCGCCATAGAGGTCGTCGGAGAAGTCGAACAAAAAAACTTCCAGCAGCACGCTGCCGGTATCGAACATCGGCCGTCGCCCGAAGCTTGCAACTCCATCGTAGCGCCGCTCACCGATGCCGACGCGCACCGCGTAGATACCGTGCTTGAGCCCGCACTCGGGCGCGAGCCGCAGATTGGCGGTGGGATAGCCGAGGTCCCGTCCGCGCTTGTCGCCGTGCACAACTTGCGCGGTGACGAACCAGGGGTAGCCGAGCAGCTGGTTGGCGTCGGCGATGTGACCGGCGGCAAGTGCCGCGCGGATCGGCCCGGAACGCACCGGCCGCCCGGCGTCCTCATAGCGCGGCACCACGTCGACGGCAAAGCCCAGTCTTGCGCCGCGCGCCGCGAGATACTCGGGCGACCCCGCGCGGTTGAGACCGAAGTGAAAATCGAAGCCGATCGCCACGCCGGCGACGGCAAAGCGGCCGACCAGGATGCGCGTGATGAAGTCCTCTGCGGTCACCCGCGCGAGCGCCGCATCGAAACGCAGCACGATGGCGCCATTGAGCCCGGTGGCGGCGAGCAGGCGCAGCTTGGCGCGCTCGTCGGTGAGCCGGAACAGCGGCTCGCTCGGCCGAAAGAAGCTGCGCGGATGCGGCTCGAAGGTAAGCGCCGCGGCGGGGCGGCCCAGCGCCTTGGCGCGCGCGCGCGCGGCGGCGATTACGGCGCGGTGGCCGCGATGCACGCCGTCGAAATTGCCGATCGCGACGACCGCGCTGTTGAGCGCGGCGTCCTCCGGCGCTTCGCCGCGCACCACGACCAAGGCTTGTTTCGGCTGCGGCGCCTCGCTCATGATCTCGTTTACCACGTCAGCCGGCGCATCACCGCTTTCGGATAAAGTCCGGCTGCCGCGAACACGCCTGCCAAGGTCGCCGCATCGGGATTGTCGCGCCCGCCCAGTTCCTCGGCGTGAATGCCCGCGGTGATGAACAGGAAATCGATGCCGAAGGCGGCGGCGCCTTTGAGGTCGGTGCGCACGGAATCGCCGATCGCCAGGATACGCTCGGGTGCGGCGGGCCGGCTGCGCACGGATTGAGCCATGCTCAGCGCCTGCTCATAGATCGGCCGGTACGGCTTGCCGGCATAGATCACCGGCCCGCCGGCGGCGTGATAGAGATCGGCGATCGCCCCGGCGCAATAGACCAGCGCTTCGCCGCGCTCAACCACCACGTCCGGGTTGGCGCAGATCATCGGCAGCGCGCGCGCGTGCATGCGCTCGATGAGATCGTGGTAATCCTGTGGCGTCTCGACGGTGTCGTCAAACAGGCCGGAGCAGAGCGCGTAGTCGGCGTTCTCGAGCGGCACCAGCGGCGCGTCCAGTCCTTCGAAGATCGGCAGGTCGCGCGGCGGACCGATGTGGAACACGCGCTGACCGGCGCGCGCCGCGATCAGCGCGCGTGTGACGTCGCCCGAGCTGACGATGCCGTCATAGGCGGCGTGCGGCACGCCGAGCCGGTCGAGCGCGATGCGTGCCACCACCTCGCCGGGGCGTGGCGCGTTGGTGATCAGAATCACCGTGCCGCCCTGCTCGCGGAAGCGCCCGAGCGCGTCGCAGGAGTCCTGCGCCGCGGCAACTCCGTTGTGCACGACGCCCCAGACGTCGCACAGCACCACGTCGTAATGCGCGGCGAGCGGCGCAAAGTGCGGGATGAACGGAGGAGGTGCAACCGACATGTGGATGAGGTACCGAGGGGAAGGCCTAGGCACTCTACCGTCTTACAGCACGTTCCGCTCGTCCCCGCGAAAGCGGGGACCCAGATCACGAATTCGGAGCAAGCGGCCTCTGGATTCCCCCATAGCGCGGCCACAAGGGCGTTCACGCCCGTCTTCGACGGGCTATGGACGCGCGTGAACGCGCTTATGCTGCGGGAATGAGCGGCGTACTTCGCGCCGGCTGTTCACGTGCTGCAGACTGTTCTGCCACCAAGGGGTGCCGCTATAACGTCGCGATGAAACGTCTCAACCTCAGAGAGCTGACGCGCCGATGTCGGGACTGATCGCCAGCATCGAGCGCCGCCCGCAGGCGGCCTTCGGCGCGTTCCTCGTCCTGCATTTCCTGGTTTGGACGGCGCTGCCGGCGCTGGTCTATCCCAATCTGCCGCTCGATCTCATCGAAGCGCTGACCTACGGGCGCGAGTGGCAGCTCGGCTACGACAAGCTGCCGCCGCTGCCGTGGTGGATGATCGAGCTCGTCTACCGCACGGTCGGCGTCGACGTCGCCTTTTACGCGCTCGCGCAGCTCGCGGTGCTCGCCGCCTTCGCGCTGGTGTGGGCGACGGCGCGGCCGCTGGTCGGCGCGGTCGGCGCGCTCGTCGCCGTGCTCATCCTCGACGGCATGCATTATTTCAACTACACGGCGGCGAAGTTCAATCACGACGTGATCCAGCTGCCGCTATGGGCGCTCGCCGGGTACGCGTTTCACGCGGGACTCAAGCAGGGGCGCACCATCGACTGGGTGTGGCTCGGCCTCGCCGTCGGGGTCTCGCTGTGGGCGAAATATTTCGTGGTGGTCCTGGCGGTGCCGCTCGCGTTGTTTCTCCTCATCGACCGCGATGCGCGCAAGGCGCTCGCCACGCCCGGCCCCTGGATCGCCTTCGCGCTCGCGGCGCTGATCATGCTGCCGCATCTCGTCTGGCTGGTGCGCAACGATTTTCTTCCCTTCGCCTATGCCAGCGCGCGTGCCGCGCCGACGCGCGGCTTGATCGATCATGTCATTCATCCCGTTATTTTCGCAGGAAGCCAGGTGCTGTTTCTGCTGCCGGCGCTGCTGATCGCGGCGGCGCTGATTTGGCCGCGGCCGAAGGTCACCGCGGCCGCTGCCGCCGATGACTTCGATCGCCGCATCATCGGTTGGCTGGCGTTCGGTCCGGTCGCAACCACGATCGCGCTCTCGGCGCTGAGCGGCCGCGGCACCGTAGCCATGTGGGGCTATCCGCTTTGGCTGTTTCTCGGGCTTTGGATCGCGCTCACCGCGCGCACCGCGATCGAGCCGGCGCGTCTGGCGCGGGTCACCGCCTCGTGGGTGGCGGTGTTCGTGCTGTTCGCGCTCGCGTTCATCGCCAACTATGCGGTGCTTCCCGCCATCGATCATCGCTACCGCGCCGTGCTCTATCCCGGCGATCGCCTCGCCGACGAGATCGCGCGGCGGTTTCGCGCCGCCACCGGGCGACCGCTGGTCTACGTGATCGGCACCATGTGGGACGGCGGCAACGTCGCTCATTACGCGCGCGAGCAGCCGCGCGTGCTGATCGACGGCGATCCGCGCCGCGCGCCATGGATCGATCTCGGCGACTTGCGCAGCAAGGGCGCGGCGGTGGTATGGACCGGCGGCGATCCGACCGTGATGCCGGTGGGGCTGCGCCGGATCGCCGGCGACGCCCAGGTGCAGGCGCCGTTCACGCTGCCGTTCCGCCGCGGTGACGGCACGCTCACCGTCGGCTGGGCGATTCTGCGCCCGCAGCCCGCGTTTGCGTTCCTCAGGCCACCGACCTGATCGCGTCGGCCACCTTGGCGAAGATCTGCCCGATCTCGGATTCGCTGACGATCAACGGCGGGGTGAGCGCGATGGTGTCGCCGGTGACGCGCACCACCAGGTTCTGCTCGTTGAATGCGTTGACCATCGCGTCATAGCCGCGCCGGCCCACCGCGTCCGGACGCGAGGCGAGATCGATGCCGGCGGTAAGCCCGACGCAACGAAGATCGAGCACGTTCGGCAAGCCTTTGAGCCCCATCACGGCATCGGCCCAGACCGGCTCGAGCTTTTTCGCGCGCTCGAACAGACCCTCGTCGCGATAAAGTTCGAGCGCAGCAAGCCCCGCCGCGCAGGCGAGCGGATGCGCCGAATAGGTATAGCCGTGAAACAGCTCGACCACGTGTTCGGGCCCGCGCATGAATGCGTCGTAGATGGGCTTACGCACCAGCACGCCGCCCATCGGCACGGTGCCCGAGGTGATGCCCTTGGCGAAGGTGATGAGGTCAGGGATGACGCCGTAGCGCTCGGCGGCGAAGGCATGGCCGAGCCGGCCGAAGCCCGTGATCACCTCGTCGAAAATGAGCAGGATACCGTATTTGTTGCAAATCGCGCGCAGGCGCTCGAGATCCTTTGGGCGGCGGCAGCACGCCGGTCGAGCCGGCCATCGGCTCGACGATCACCGCGGCGATTGTGGAGGCGTCGTGCAGCGCGACGATGCGCTCGAGATCGTCGGCGAGATGCGCGCCCCATTCCGGCTCGCCCTTGCTGAACGCCTGGTGCTCGCGGTTGTAGGTCGCGGGCAGATGATCGACACCGGCGAGGAGTGAGCCGAAGAATTTGCGGTTGGCGACGATGCCGCCCACCGAGATGCCGCCGAAGCCGACGCCGTGATAGCCGCGCTCGCGCCCGATCAACCGGGTGCGCCCGCCTTCGCCGCGCACGTTATGATAGGCCAGCGCGATCTTGAGCGCGGTGTCGACCGCCTCCGAGCCGGAACTGCAGAAGAACACGTGGTCGAGATCGCCGGGCGCGAGCGCCGCGACCCGGCTCGCCAGCTCAAACGCCTTGGGGTGTGAGAATTGGAAGCCCGGCGAATAATCGAGCTCCGCCGCCTGCGCCTGGATCGCTTCGACGATCGGCGCGCGGTTGTGGCCGGCATTGGTGCACCACAGCCCGGCGGTGCCGTCGAGGAGCGCGCGGCCGTCCGGCGTGTAGTAGTGCATGTCCTTGGCGCGCGCGATCAGCCGCGGCGCCGCCTTGAACGCGCGGTTGGGCGTGAACGGAATCCAGAAGGCTTCGAGATCGTTGGGGACGCTGGTCACTGTGGCGTGACGGGGCGCTGGCATCGGGGTTCCCTTGCCGCTGTGCCATGCGGCTGCTACCAACCGCGGGCTTTTGACTTAAGAGCGATAATGGCCGACCCGCGCGACAAAACCAACAAGCTCAAGGCGCGCCTGCCGCGCGGCTTCGCGGATCGCGGTCCGGCCGAGATTGCCGCCACTCGGCGCATGATCGAGCGCATCCGCGCGGTCTACGAGCGCTACGGCTTCGAGCCGGGGGAGACGCCGGCGATCGAATACACCGACGCGCTGGGAAAATTTCTCCCCGACCAGGACCGGCCGAACGAGGGCGTGTTCTCGTTCCAGGACGACGACGAGCAGTGGCTCTCCTTGCGCTACGACCTCACCGCGCCGCTCGCGCGCTACGTGGCGGAGAATTTCGACTCGCTGCCCAAGCCCTATCGCAGCTATCGCGTGGGCTCGGTGTTTCGCAACGAGAAGCCGGGACCGGGGCGCTTCCGCGAATTCATGCAGTTCGATGCGGACACGGTGGGCAGCGCGTCGATGGCCGCCGACGCCGAGATGTGCATGATGGCCGCGGATGCGATGGAGGGGTTGGGGATTCCGCGCGGCAGCTATCTCGTAAAGGTATGGAATCGAAAGCTACTAGACGGGCTCATGGACGCTGTACCCGAACTGGAGAACGCTTCACCTGAGAAGCGACTCCAGGTGCTTCGGTCGATTGATAAAGCCGAGCGTTTGGGGCTCAAAAGCGTTCAACAATTGTTGGGCGAAGGTCGAAAGGATGAAAGCGGCGATTTCACCAAAGGAGCAGAGTTACCTATCAGTGCAAACAATTTCATCACGAGTAGCACCACAACAACAACGTTAGTTTATTCGTTTGATCGTTTGATTTCGCCATCTGAAATTGAAGCCATTGAGAAAAACGAGCAACCCCCATTCGATGTCGATTCTTATCGTGAAAAGCTCCGCCGTTACTTGCGCGACAGACCTATCCCTGTTGCTTGTGAAACGGGCTTAGCTCAGCTCACTGATCTATCTCGCATAGTTGTCGCCGCCGGTTATTCGGACCGCGTGAAAATCGATCCCTCTGTTGTACGTGGCCTCGAGTACTATACCGGGCCTGTTTATGAGGTTGAGCTAACCTTCAAGACCAAAGACGAAGAAGGTCAATTCGTTCGCTTCGGCTCGGTTGGCGGCGGCGGGCGCTACGACGGGCTGATCGCGCGGTTTCGCGGCGAGGCGGTGCCGGCGACGGGATTTTCCATTGGCGTCTCGCGTCTCGCCGCAGCGCTACAACATCTCGGCAAGATTTCGAGCAAGCCCGAGCCCGGACCGGTGGTGGTGACGGTGTTTCCCGACGTGCCGATCGCCGAGTATCAGCGCATGGTCGCGAGGCTGCGAGAGGCTGAGTACGCGCCGGGAAAAAAGATTCGCGCCGAGCTTTACCTCGGTGACGGCAGGTTCGGTGCGCAGGTGAAATATGCGGATAAGCGTGGCAGCCCCTGCGTCGTCATCCAGGGTGGCAACGAGAAGGCGAAAGGCGAGGTCCAGATAAAAGACCTCATTCTCGGTGCTGAGATTGCCGGACTAAGCAAGGATCGCGACGATTACCTGAAAAAACAGGCCGACGCGCAATTTGCGGTGAAAGAAAACCAACTCGTCGAGGGGGTGCGTAAGGTTCTCGCCCGCAACAACGTGACTTGGGACTGAGTTGTTCGCGCGATTGCAGAGCCTAAAGATTGCCGCGCGCGCTTACCAAATCATTCAATCCAGCGCCTTCACCACCGGCCGCAGGCGGGGATAGGCGCAGGTCGCGCGCGTGCCCACGGCGGGCAGTGCGTAGCGGTTGATCGACGGCGACCATAGGCAGCTGAACGCGATGTAGTCGCCGTACTGGCGATGCACGCTGGTGATGCGGTGGTACTTGTCCCAGCGCGCGCAAAACTCGCCCGCGATCTGGTGCGCGAACGCCTCGGTCTCGCACGACCACGGGATGATCCCGCCGGTATCATTGCCGCGATAGACCTGCGCCTGCGCGCCCGCAGCCGACAGCGCGAGAGCGATCACCGAGAAGAGCGCGCGCATGAACGACCTCCGCCGAGCCATCGGTAAAGCTTAGATGGCGCGCCAGCACGGGAAAAGCCGCCGGAGAGAAGCCGTCGAGAACCGTGGCACCGATGTCACAGTTGGCGCTTTATCGTCCGCGATCCTGGTCGGCGGCTTGATTCCGGCGGGTTGCCCGCTCACGGTCATCGCGGCACCCGATGAGTAGCCGGATGGTATCCCGCCGCGTCTTCAGGTTCTGCGCACTCGCCGCGACGCTGATCGCGTTATCGGCCGGCAGCGCACGCGCGGCCAATTGGCTCGAGATGAATTTCTACATGTCCGGCCCGCGTTACGAGGGCATTCTGCCGCCCTGCGATTACCCGGAGACGCTTTCGAAAATTTCCGCCCGCTTCAACGAGAAGGAAAACGCGTTCTGGAACAGCGACCTGCGGATCGTCGCCTTCGAGCAGATCCGCGAGACCGCGTTCCGCCCGTGGGCCGCCAACACGATGCCGCGCCGCTTCTGCAATGGCGTGGTCGAGGTCTCGGACGGCAGCAGGCACGCGATCCGCTACTCGATCATCGAGGATGCCGGCGCGATCGGCGCCCGCTGGGGGATCGAGTGGTGCGTGGTCGGCCTCGACCGCAACTGGGCCTACAGCCCGGCCTGCAAGATGGCGCTGCCCTAAGCGGCCTTTCGCCCGTTTTGCGCGCATTGGGCCTCTGACCTACTTTTGTTCCATTTTGTTCTTGAAATGTTCCAAAATCATGGTAGCGTGGGAGCGTAGTCGTCCTCCAGTCGAGGGGTTACCGATGTCTCCCACCATCAATCGCATCACGTCGTTTGGCTTTGCGTTGCTACTCGCGGTCTCGCCGGTTGCCGCCCAGGACCGCCGCCAGAATGAGCCCGGTCAGTTCGACTTCTATGTGCTCTCGCTCTCGTGGTCGCCGTCGTACTGCGATGCCGCTGGCGAGCGCGGCAGCCCGCCGCAAGACCAATGCGGCACGCGGCCCTATGCGTTCGTCGTGCACGGCCTGTGGCCGCAATACGCGAGCGGCTTCCCCGAATTCTGCCAACAGCCAGCGCCGCGGCTCGATCGCAACATCGTCTCGTCCATGCTGCCGCTGATGCCCTCGCCGCGCCTGATCTTCCGCGAATGGGACAAGCACGGCACTTGCTCCGGCCTCTCGCCCAACGCCTATTTCGAGACCATACGCAAGGCGCGCGCGGTGGTGAAAATTCCCGAGGCCTATATCGGCCTGAGCGAGCCGCTCACGGTGACGCCCGACGAGGTCGAGGAGGCATTCGTGAAGGCCAATCCGGGGCTGACCCGCGACGCGATCGCGGTGACCTGCGACAGCCGGCGCTTGAGCGAAGTGCGCATCTGCGTCGGCAAGGACTTGAAGTTCCAGTCCTGCCCGGAGATCGACGCGCGCGCCTGCCGCCGCGAGAAGTTGGTGATGCCGCCGCTGCGTGGCCGGACGGCGCGCTCGCGCGACAGAACCGAGGCGGCAACAGCATTGCGTTAGTGCCGCGAACCCGAAGTTCGCACACATCGTGCCGCAAGTGCGTTTGCGAACTTCGGGTTCAAAAGCGGCACTAGAATCATAGCGTTGGCTAGTGTCCCTTTGATTCCGAAGTTCGCATTCGAGTCTGCCGCAAGGATGTGCGAACTTCGGAATCGGGACACTAGCAGTCGCGCAGGCTTTCGGGTTTTCGCAAGAAACGGCCTCCGCGCTCGAGAGCGCGCGGAGGCCCAACGTCCGCGAGCAACCGCAATTGACGCCCGCGTAGACGTGCCGCCAAATCGGCGCGCATGAATTACCGCCATGCCTTTCACGCCGGCAATTTCGCGGACGTGGTCAAGCACGCGGTGCTCGTGCGCGTTCTCCTTCATCTCCGCGCCAAGCCGGCGCCGTTCCGCGTCATCGACACCCATGCCGGCGCCGGCCGCTACGACCTGCGTGGTCCGGAAGCGAACCGCAGACGGGAATGGCGCGACGGCATCGGGCGGCTCGTTACCGCGCCGGTCATGGAGCCGGCGCGCGCGCTGCTTGCGCCGTATCTCGATGCAGTCGCCGCCCTCAACGACGGTCGCGGCCTCTCCACTTATCCCGGCTCGCCGGCGCTCTCCCAGGCTTTCCTACGCGCGCAGGACCGGCTCATTGCCTGCGAGCTCGAGCCAAACGCGGCGGCGGAGCTCAAAGGCAATCTCGCCGGCGACAAGCGCAGTAAGGCGATTGCCATCGACGGCTGGACCGCGCTCAATGCCTATGTGCCGCCCAAGGAGCGGCGCGGGCTCGTGCTGATCGATCCCGCGTTCGAAGACACCGCCGATTTTGCCCGGCTTGCCGAGGCGCTAGCGGCTGCGCACCGCAAATGGGCCAGCGGCATTTATCTCGCATGGTATCCGATCAAGGAGCGCAAGCCGCCCGAGCTGCTCGCGCGGCAGCTGCGCAAGAGCGGCGTGGCGAAAATTCTGCGCGCCGAATTGAGCGTCGCCGCGCCGCGTGACGATACGCCGTTGCGCGCCTGCGGCCTGATCGCGGTCAACCCGCCATGGACGCTCGAGCGCGAGCTGCAAACGCTGTTGCCGGAGCTTGCCAAAATTCTTGCAAGCGATGGCGGCGGCGGCCACCGTCTCGGTTGGCTTGCCGGCGAACCTTAGTTTTCGCCACTTTTCCACAGCCCGGGATTAGCTTAGCCTAGCGAGGCTGGCTTTGACGTTCCGCCTCCTGTGGGGGCCGGCGGAGTGACGGAGGCCGAGAAGGCCGCTGCTTTCCCCGTTTGTGAATGTCCGGCCGAGCCGCCGCGCCGTGGGGCCGGCGGCGGAGCAACCACGGGGAAGGGAGTTTCCCGATGGCCATGGCAGGTACGGTCAAGTTCTTCAACGCCGAGCGCGGCTACGGCTTCATCAAACCGGACGACGGCGGGCGCGACGTGTTCGTGCACGTCACCGCAGTCGAGCGCGCCGGTCTCAAGTCGCTGACAGAAGGACAGCGCATCTCCTTCGACGTCGAGCCCGACAAGAAGGGCAAGGGTCCGAAGGCGGTCAACCTCGTCGTCACCGGCTAGTGCCGCGAACCCGAAGTTCGCACAATCGGGCGGCACGGGTGTTTGCGAACTTCGGGTTCAAAAGCGGCACTAGAATTATAACGTTGCTAGTGTCCCTTTGATTCCGAAGTTCGCATCAGAGGGTGCCGCAAGGTTTGCGAACTTCGGAATCGGGACACTAGCCCCGGCGCGACCAACCTTCGCCGCCACGTCGAACTTGTCGAGCGCCGCGAACCGACGTTCGCAGCCCAGGGCCAACGTTCATGCTCACACTGCGCAGCTCTCCGTCTTCACCGTTCGTGCGCAAGGTCAGGATCGCCTCCAGCGTGCTCGCGCTCGATAGCGATATCAAAGTGGAGCGCGCCGATACCAGCGATCCCAGCGATACGGTGCGCCGGCAGAACCCGCTCGGCAAAATTCCCGCGCTGCTACTCGAGGACGGCAGCGTGCTGTTCGACTCCCGCGTGATCCTCGAATATCTCGACCAGCGTGCTGGGGGCGGGCGCATCATTCCGAAGGATCCCGCCGCGCGCATTGCCGCGCTGCGGCTGCAGGCGCTCGCCGACGGCATCATGGATGCCTCGATTCTCATTGTTTACGAGGCGCGCTGGCGCCCGCCGGAACGCCACGAGCCAAAATGGCTCGATCACCAGGCCGGCAAGGTTGCGCGCGCCCTCGCGGCGCTCGAGCAGAAACCACCCGGTCTCGACACGCCGCCGAACGTTGGGCAAATCGCGCTCGCCTGCGCCCTCGCTTACCGCGACTTCCGGTTCGATGAGGGCTGGCGCAAGGATCATCCGCGGCTGACGGCGTGGCTCGACGACTTCGCCGCGCGGGTGCCGGCGTTCGCCGCCACCAAGCCTTCGGGCTGAACGATTGCGTCCCGGAGCCGCGCTCCGGGGCGCCGGAGTTCCTCTATACGCGCGGTTAGAACCGCACGTTGAGTCCGCCGCGAAACACGTTGGCGAACAGCGAGACGTTGCTGCCCGGCAGCAGGCCGCAATTGAGCCCGCAGTTGAAGTTGCCGAGGTCAACGTAGAGATATTCGCCCTTGATGCTCACGTTGCTCACGACGCCGAATTCGAGTCCACCGCCCACGGTCCATCCGGCGTTGGTGATGCTGCCGCCGGGGAAACCGGGAACGCTCGCGCGGATGTCGCCGAACGCCAAACCCGCGGTGAGATACGGCAGGAATCGATCGACCGCGTAGCCGACGCGCGCGCGCGCCGTCGCCAGCCACGAGTTACGGCTCTCGCAGCCGGGCGGGCAGAGCACGTTGGTCGTGCCTCTGACGCCGGACCAGTCGATGTCACCCTCGGCGCCGATCACGAGCTGATTGATCTGCCAATTGTAGCCCACCGTGCCGCCGATCAGGCCGCCCGATATATTGAACTTGTCGATGCCGTCCCACTGGGAGCGACCCCAGCCGCCGCCGCCGTTGATGCCGAGATAAAAGCCGGTCCAGTTGTAGACCGCGCCGTAGACCGGCGCGCGATAGGGCATGGGATAACGCGCGGGTATATCCGCCGCCCGCGCGGACATCTGTGCACAAGCCAACACGCCGACGCACGCAACCACGAAACGCTTCATTGCACGGTCCTCCGAATGGCTGAATTGTCTCGGACAGTATTACGAAATCGATGTTGGTCTAGTGCAAGAAGGACACAACTTTATTTGAAATATTAGATCATAATTAAACTTCTATTAGGCCGTCGAATAGCCTGGAATACAGTGAACAAAGCTTTAAATTCCCAGCTATATACTTACCAATCGGTTAAAGCGGCGTCACCGACGAGGCCGCCGACACCGGACCGAAAGAGCGAGCGGTGGCCGCAAGCACGCCCACCGCTTACGTTGGCACCATGAACGGAACGAAGAACGATATCGATCCCACGACCGAGCTCGTCGAGGAGGACGAGGAGGCGACACTGCCCGAGCCGCAGCCGGAGGGCGCGCTCGATCTCGCGGCCGCCGGCCCGCTCGCCGCCGGACACGCGGCGATCATGCGCTATGCCAAGCTCGCGCCCGCATCGCCCGGCGTCTACCGCATGATCGATAGCAATGGGGACGTGCTCTACGTCGGCAAAGCCAAGAACATCCGCAAACGGGTTCTGGCCTACGGTCGGCCCACCGGCTACGACCCGCGCATCGAGCGCATGGTGGCGGCGACCGCATCGCTGGAATTCGTCTCGACCGCCACCGAGACCGAGGCGCTGCTGCTTGAAGCCAACCTGATCAAGCGACTGCGTCCGCGCTTCAACGTGCTGCTGCGCGACGACAAGTCGTTTCCCTACATTCTGATCACCGCCGACCACTGGGCGCCGCAGATCCTCAAGCACCGCGGTGCGCGCAGCCGGGCGGGCAGTTACTACGGGCCGTTCGCCTCGGTCTGGGCGGTGAACCGAACCATCACCGCGCTGCAGCGCGCGTTTTTGCTGCGCTCGTGTTCCGACCCATTCTTCGAGAGCCGCACGCGGCCGTGCCTGCTCTATCAGATCAAGCGCTGCTCCGGCCCGTGCACGCGCGAGATCGACTTTGCCGAATACAGCGAACTGGTGCGCGAGGCGAACGCGTTTCTTTCGGGCAAGAGCCAGGCGGTCAAGGACACGCTCGCGGCCGAAATGGAGAAGGCTTCCGCGGCGCTCGACTTCGAGCGGGCGGCGATCTATCGCGACCGCCTGGCCGCGCTCTCGGCGGTGCAATCCCACCAAGGCATCAATCCACGCGGCGTCGAGGAGGCCGACGTATTCGCCGTGCATCAGGAGGGCGGCTTCAGTTGCGTCGAAGTGTTCTTTTTCCGCACCGGCCAGAACTGGGGCAACCGCGCGTACTTTCCGAAAGCGGACCGCTCACTCAGTGCTGGAGAAGTGCTGGGCGCCTTCGTTGCCCAGTTTTACGACGACAAGGCGTGTCCGCGCTGCATTTTCATCTCCCACGAGATCGACGAGCGCGCGCTGCTCGCCGAAGCGCTGAGCACGAAGAGCGGCTACAAGGTCGAAATCGCCGTGCCGCAGCGTGGCGAAAAACACGAGCTGGTCGAGCACGCGCTCGCCAATGCGCGCGAGGCCTTGGCACGCAAGCTCGCGGAATCCTCATCGCAGCGCAGGCTGCTGGAGCTCGTCGCCGCGAGCTTCGCGCTGCCGCGCGTGCCGCGCCGCATCGAGGTCTATGACAACAGCCACATCCAGGGCAGCAACGCGGTCGGCGCTTTGATCGTCGTCGGCCCGGACGGCCTGCAGAAAAACCAATATCGCAAGTTCAACATCCGTTCCGCGGATCTCGCGCCAGGCGACGATTTCGGCATGCTGCGCGAAGTGCTCACGCGGCGGTTCAAGCGGTTGATCGGCGAAGCGCCGCGTCCGGCCATGGATGCGGTCACATCGGTTGCCGCGACGCTGACGCTGGCCCCGGCGCAAGACGGCGCGCCGCTCGCGATGGACGAAGGCGACGGCGACTCACCCTGGCCGGATCTCGTCATCATCGACGGCGGGCGCGGGCAGCTCACCGCCGCGCAGGAGACGCTCGCCGCGCTCGCCATTACCGATGTGCCGCTCGTCGCCGTCGCCAAGGGGCCGGACCGCGACGCCGGATTGGAGACGTTCTTCATGCCGGGGCGGGAGGCGTTCAAGCTCAAGCCGCGCGATCCCGTGCTCTATTTCGTGCAGAGGCTGCGCGACGAGGCGCATCGCTTCGCGGTCGGCTCCCATCGCATCCGCCGGCGCCGCGACCTGCGCGAGGCGGGGCTGCAGGAGATTCCCGGCATCGGCCCCACCCGCAAGCGGGCGCTGCTGCATTACTTCGGAACGCTCAAGGCGATCGAGCGTGCGGCCCTGGCCGATCTGGCCAAGGTGCCTGGCATCAGCGGCGAGACCGCGCGGAAGATTTACGACTTTTTCCACGAGCGTGCCGGCTGACGCCGTGCGCAGGTCATGAAGCGACGCCTATATAACGAAGGGAACCGAGGCTCGTGTTTGTGCTTTTCAATTCGCCGCATCGGCTGCGATCTAAACCGATGGGGATGAGCCGACATCCCCGTTTGACCCGGAGGCGGGAAGGGTATTCCCTCGAACTATGGACATCGTGACCCCGCGACCGCTTGCCACGCGACCGCTCGCGGTCCCGAACCTGTTGACCTATGCCCGCATCGCCGCGGTGCCGGCGGTGGTGGCCTGCCTTTATTGGCAGGATATCCTGCACGGGGGGGTGTGGCTGCGCTGGGTGGCGCTGGTCATTTTCATTGCTGCGGGCGTGACCGACGTTCTCGACGGCTATTTCGCGCGCAAATGGGGCGAGCAATCGACCTTCGGCCGTATGCTCGACCCGATCGCCGACAAGCTGCTGGTAGCATCCTGCCTGCTCATGCTGGCGGCGGACGGGACCATCCGCGGCTGGTCGCTGCTCGCCGCGATCGTGATCCTGTGCCGGGAAATCCTGGTGTCGGGATTGCGCGAATATCTTGCCGAGCTGCGCGTCAGCGTGCCGGTCACGCAGCTCGCCCGCTGGAAGACGACGCTGCAACTGGTTGCGGTCGGCTTTCTCGTCGCGGGGCGCGCCGGCGATGCGATCGTGCCGGTCGTGACGCCAATCGGGCTCGCCCTGCTCTGGCTGTCGGCTTTGCTGACGCTCTACACTGGCTGGGATTACTTTCATGCCGGGGTGCGGCATTTGATCAAGGACTGACCGTGAAGCTTCGCTATTTTGCGTGGGTGCGCGAGCGCATCGGCAAGCCGGAAGAGGAGCTCGAGTTGCCGGCGTCGGTCGCAACCATCGCCGAGCTGATGCAGTGGCTCAGCAGGCGCGGCGAGGAATACGCCCACGCCTTCGAGAATCCGAAGGTGATCCGCGCCGCGATCGACCGGAACCATGTCAAAGGCGACACGACGATTGCCGGTGCGCGGGAGATCGCTTTTTTTCCGCCGATGACAGGCGGCTAATCGTCGTCCGAGCGAACGAAAGGCGCCGCGACGTGCCGATTCCCATCAGCATCCGCTTGCAGCGCGAGCCGTTCGATGCCGCGGCTGAGGCGGCAAAGCTCAGGCGCGGGCGCTCGGATGTCGGCGCGATCGTCACCTTCACCGGCATCTGCCGCGGCGACGAGGCCGGAAAAAAACTTCGCGCGATGACGCTTGATCACTATCCCGAGATGGCGGAGACGGAGATCGCGCGCCATACGCACGAGGCGGAGCGGCGCTGGCCACTGTTGGGCGTGAGCATCGTCCATCGCTATGGTCGAATCGAGCCGGGCGAGGACATCGTTCTTGTCGTCACCGCCGCGGCGCATCGCCAGGACGCCTTCGCCGCGGCCGAATTCCTCATGGATTATCTCAAGACGCGGGCACCGTTCTGGAAACAGATCGAATATGCCGAGGGCCAATCCGGCAACGAGATGATTTGGATCGAGGCCAAGCAGTCCGATGACGCCTTGGCCGAACGTTGGCGCCCGCCGTCCGCCCGTCCCGAGGCAGCGGAATAGCCTGCTCAGCCGCAGCTTCGCGAAGGAAAGCCAGGAGTGATCCAGATGATGTGCCGCATTCTCCTCGCCGCTGCATCGCTCGCGTTCGTCACCGGCGCGTCGGCTGCGGAAATGCGATTTTATCAGCTTCCTGCCGGCTCTTACCCGCATGACGTGGCGCCGGCTTCCGATGGCACCGTGTGGTTCAGTGGGCAATCGCATGGATTCGCCGGGCGCTTCGACCCGCAGACCGGCAAGCTCGAAAAAATTTCGCTCGGCCCGGGCGCCGCGCCGCACGGCGTCATCGTCGGACCGGACGGCAATGCCTGGCTGACCGAAGGCGGGCAGAACGCGATCGCCCGCGTGGATGCCAAGACCAAAGAGGTCAAGCTGTTCCCGCTGCCTGCAGCGTTTGCTCGCGCCAATCTCAATACGCTCGCGTTCGACGGCAAGGGCGTCGTGTGGTTCACGGGGCAAAGTGGAGTCTACGGACGCGCCGATCCCAAGAGCGGCAGGGTCGAAGCCTGGAAAGCGCCGCGCGGCGGCGGCCCCTACGGCATGACGGGAACGCCGTCAGGAGATGTTTGGTATGCGTCGCTGGCGGGCGATTACATCGCGCGGATCGACAGCGCCAGCGGCGAGGTCACGGTCATCGATCCGCCCGCCAAAGGCGTGGGCCCGCGCCGCATTTGGTCGGATTCCCAAGGCGTGCTGTGGGTAAGCTTCTGGAATGGCGGCGCGATCGGCCGCTACGATCCGGCCGCGAAGAAATGGGCGGCGTTCCGATTGCCGCAGAGCAAGTCCGGCGCCTATGCGATCTACGTCGATGACAAGGACCGCGTATGGGCGACCGACTGGCCCGCCAATGCGATCCAGCGCTTCGATCCGAATACTGCGACCTACACCACGTTTCCCAGCGACAGGAGCGGCGCGAGCGTGCGCCAGCTGCTTGGCCGGCCGGGCGAGGTTTGGGGCGGCGAGTCCGGGACCGACCGGTTGTGGTAATTCGCGATTGAGCAATGTCTCACTGAGATGCTCGGTCCTCAATCGAGAATGAGCGAAGACCTGACGCGCAAAGTCGTGGCCTGGGCCAGCGAAGTCGCGCGGAATGCCGCGCAGCTGCCCTCACGTGAGGCGCGCGACTCCTACCTTGCCGAGCGGCATCGCGAGCTGGTGGCCGGAGCGGTGGCGGAGGGAACGGTGGAGCGCGACGCGATCATGCTCGCGGATGCCAGCGTCGAGGCCGCGCGCCGGATCCTGGCTGCGCTGCTGGCGCAGGGCGCGGGCGCGCCCAAGCAGCGCCCGAATTAGGCCGCGGCCTTCGTGCCTTTCGGCTGCACCGCGGCGGTATAGTCGGCCATCAATTGCTGGGTAATCGCGCCCGGGGTGAAGCGCCACTGCGCGATCTCGGAAACCGCCGTCACCTCCGCCGCGCTGCCGGTGATGAAGCACTCGGAAAATTTGTCGAGCTCCGCCGGCATGATGCGCCGTTCGATCACCTCGATGCCGCGCTTACGCGCAAGCTCGATCGCGGTTTGGCGCGTGATCCCGTCGAGGAAGCAATCGGCGATCGGTGTGTGAATCTTTCCGCTCTCGATAAAGAAGATGTTGGCGCCGGTGCATTCGGCGACGCGGCCCTGCCAGTCCAGCATCATGGCGTCGGCGTAACCTTTGCGCTCGGCTTTGTGCTTGGAGATCGTGCAGATCATGTAGAGTCCGGCGGCCTTGGCGCGCGTGGGCGCGGTGGCCGGATCGGGTCTACGGTATTCGGCGAGGTCGAGCCGGATTCCCTTCAATCGCTGCACCGGATCGAAATAGCTCGGCCACTGCCAGGTGGCGATGGCGAGGTGGATTTTGTTGTTCTGCGCGGAGACGCCCATCATCTCCGAGCCGCGCCAGGCGACCGGCCGCACATACGCGTCCTTTTGCCCGTTCTTCTCGAGGACCAGGCGCTTGGCAGCGTCGATCTCGGCCACCGAATAGGGAATTTCGAAGTCGAGCAGCCGTCCGGATTCCTTGAGCCGAATCGAATGCTCCGTGCATTTGAAAATTTCGCCGCCGTACGCGCGTTCGCCTTCGAACACGCAGCTACCGTAATGCAATCCATGTGAAAGGACGTGCATCGTGGCATCGCCCCACGGCACGAGCTTACCGTCATACCAGATGACGCCGTCGAGACGATCGTATGGTTTTTCAACCATGGCGCATCCTCCTCCAGCTGCAGCCGCATTCACGGTGCAGGGTTCCCCGCATCCATATAATGCGTCCGGATGATTTTGCGTCGTGCAGCGACACCCGGTATGTTTTGGCCAGGTAGCATGAGAGCGCGCCCGCGTATTGCGCGCAATCCGCTCCGGGACCGGCCGGCGGTCACATCCTTTCCCGGCGGCCTGCTCCCGGATTAACGATCTGCCAGCAATATGTCAATATGGCTGACCTAATTTTCCCAGTCGCCGAAAGGGCATCGGCCAATGCCGAGCACGGAGCGCGTGGCGGCGAGCCGATCTGGGACGTTATTGAGCTGCTGTTCTTTGCCTATCGCGACTTCATCGGCGATCCCGATGACGTGCTGGCCAAATTCCGGTTCGGCCGCGCGCATCACCGGGTCCTGCATTTCGTCAACCGCAACCCCGGCATGAAGGTCGCCGAGCTGCTGGACATTCTCAAGATCACGAAGCAATCGCTCGGCCGCGTACTCAAGCAGCTGATCGACCAGGGTTACGTGCTGCAGAAGGAGGGCGCCAACGATCGCCGTCAGCGGCTGCTTTACGTGACGCCGAAAGGCGAGGCCTTGGCCATGAAGCTCGCCGGCCTGCAGACCGCACGCATCGCGCGAGCGCTCTCCGAGCTTGGACCCAATGCGCACGAGGCGGCGTGCCGGTTCCTTGCCGCGATGATCAACGCGGAGCAGCGCGATGCGGTGCTGCGGTTCATCGCACGCGCCGACCGGGCGCGGCGTGCGCGCGGCTGAGCGTGGGCCGGATTCCTCCATGAACACGGCATCCGCCGCACTTGCCGACGACGCGCCGCACCTCCTCGTGGTCGACGATGATCGCCGCATTCGCAATCTGCTGTCACGATTCCTGGCCGCCGAAGGTTATCGCGTCACCACGGCGGAAACCGCCGCCGACGCGCGGGCGAAGCTCGAAGGGCTCAACTTCGATCTGTTGATTCTCGACGTGATGATGCCGGGCGAGACCGGGTTCGAGCTTGCGCGCCATCTGCGCTCGGGATCAAACGTGCCGATCATCATGCTGACCGCGCGCGACGAGTCGAAGAGCCGTATCGAAGGCCTGACCATTGGCGCCGACGATTACGTCGGCAAGCCGTTCGAGCCGCGCGAGCTGTCGCTGCGCATCGCCAGCATCTTGCGCCGGGCGCGGCCGGCGCTCCCGCCGCCGGTGGAAACCGTGCGCTTCGGCGAGTTCCACTTCCATATCCCGCGCGGGGAGCTCAGGCGCGGTGAGGAAGTGGTGCGGCTCACCGACCGCGAACGCGAAATGCTGCGTCTGCTCGCGGCGACCCCGGGCGAAACCGTCGCGCGGCAGGCGCTCGCTGGCAACGGCGGGGCCAGTGGAGAGCGCGCGGTCGACGTACAGATCAATCGCCTGCGCCGCAAGATCGAGCGCGATCCTGCCGATCCGCTGCTGGTGCAGACGGTGCGCGGCATCGGCTATCGGCTGGTGACGATGCCATGACCACGCTCGACGGCAGCATAGCCGCGCTGCGCTCCGGCCTCGGCTTCCTGCGCGCCGCTGCCGCGCGCGCGCGCGAGCTGCACGATCGCGCGAGCGCGACGGTCAAGAGCGTAATGCCGAAAGGCCTCTACGCGCGCGCGCTGTTGATCATCATTGCGCCGATGGTGGTTCTGCAATCGGTGGTCGCCTTCATGTTCATGGAGCGACACTACAATCTCGTCACGCAAAGGCTTTCGGCGGGCGTGGTGCAGGACATCGCGACCTTGATTGAGGTCTACAAGCTCTACCCGCAAGAACCGGATCACGCGAAGCTGCGCCGCATCGCGCAGGAGAAGCTCGGCCTCGTGGTCGATTTCCTGGCGGCCAACGAGCTGCCGCCGCCCGGCCCGAAGCCGTTCTTCTCGCTGGTCGATCAGGCGCTCTCGGAGGAGCTGCGCAAGCAAGTGGGGCGGCCGTTCTGGATCGACACCGTGGGACGCTCGGCCTTGGTCGAGATCCGCGTCAAGCTCGACAACGCGGTGATGCGCGTGCTGGCACCGCGCAGCGTCGCCTACGTCTCCAATTCCCACATCTTCCTGGGCTGGATGGTCGGCACGTCGCTCGTGCTGATCACGGTCGCGGTGCTGTTCCTGCGCAATCAGATCCGGCCGATCCTGCGGCTCGCCGACGCCGCCGAGAGCTTCGGCAAAGGACGCGAGGTGCCGGACTTCCGCCCGCGTGGCGCGCGCGAAGTCCGCCGCGCCGCGCATGCCTTCGTGGAAATGAAGCGCCGCATCGAGCGGGCGTTCGAGCAGCGCACCGCCATGCTCGCCGGCGTCTCACACGACCTGCGCACCATTCTCACCCGCTTCAAGCTCGAGCTCGCGCTGCTCGGCGACAGTCCCGAAGTCGAGGCGATGAAGAAGGACGTGGACGAGATGGGCCGCATGTTGGAGGCCTATCTCGCGTTCGCGCGCGGCGACTCGGGCGAGCAGCCGGCCGCCACGGACATGGGCACATTTCTGGAAGAGCTGCGCAGCGACGCCGACCGCAACGGCCACAAGACCAGCGTGCAGTTCCATGGCCATCCGATCGTCACCGTACGGCCGGCGGCATTCAAGCGCTGTCTCGCCAACCTCGTCTCCAATGCGGCGCGGCATGCGCCGTCGATCTCGATCACCGGCCACCGCGACCACCGCTGGCTCACGGTGACCGTCGATGACGACGGCCCCGGCATTGCTCCGCAGCTGCGCGAAGAGGTGTTCAAGCCGTTCCTGCGCCTCGACGACGCGCGCAATCAGGACGAAGGCGGCACCGGATTGGGCCTTGCCATCGCGCGCGACATCGCCCGCTCGCACGGCGGCGACATCCTGCTGTCGGATAGTCCGCTGGGAGGGCTGCGGGCGACGGTGCGGGTGCCGGTCTAGGTCAGGCCGCGGCCGACTGCTCGCCGCTGCGGTCGCGCCGCCGGCGCCGGCTGCCGACGCAGGCGGACAGACGCAGAGCCTCATCGAGCACGCCCGACCAGCGCTGCCCGCGCGCGAGCGCGCGGTCGAGCGCGGCCATGGTGCGGGCATGTCCGGGATCGTCGTCATCGACCCAGGTGTGCAGCACCGACGCGAACAGCAGCGCGAGCCCTTGCGCGCGCAGCATGCCGCGCGGGCCGGCGCTGCCGATGTCGGCAGCGGCGAGCATCCATTGCTGCGAGCGCACGCCGATCCCGTTCAGCGCAAGGGCGAGACCTGGATTGCGTGCCGCCGAGCGCTGCAGCGCGCGCACCGCCGCCTTGTGCGGCTCGAGCAGTTCCAACCTGCGCATAAGCACGTCGAACAGCCGCTCGCGCGGCGGCTCCTCGGCCATGTCGGCATTGGCACCGGCAAGCACGGCGCGGTCGGTTTCCTTCACCTGCGCGGCGAGGATCGCGAGCGTCGAGCCGAACAGGCCGCGCAATTCGGCGAGTGAAACGCGGGCGCGCTGGGCGATCTCGGCAAAGCCGATGCGTTCAAACGGCTTTTCCGCAAGCAGCGCCATGAAGGCTTCGATGACGCGCTCGCGCTCGGACTTGGCGGCGCGCGCGGTGGTTTGCGCAGCGGGCTTGCGTCGAGGTTTTCGAGCCATGGCGGAACTCCTGGACTGACGGCTTAAGTCCCAGGATCAATCTAGGGCGCCGACGCGGACGGCTCCAGGGCTTCTTAGCCGATTCAACCCGCGAGCTTGCGCGAGCGTGCCGTGGCCGCCGCAATCGCTCTCCGCATCAGCGGCGCGAGCCCATCCTTGCCCATCAGTACGTCGAGTGCGGCGGCGGTGGTGCCGCCAGGCGAGGTGACGTTCTGCCGCAATGTGGCAGCGTCGAGGGGCGAGCCACGCAGCAATTCGCCGGAACCCGTCACGGTGTCGCGGGCGAGCGTTGCTGCGAGCGCGGTCGGCAGACCGGCCGCCGCGCCGGCTTGCGCCATCGCCTCTGTGAGCAAGAACACATAGGCAGGACCCGACCCTGACAGCGCCGTCACCGCGTCCATCAGCATCTCGTCGTCGATCCACTCGACCGCGCCGACCGCCGACAGCAGCGCGTGCACGAGCTCGCGTTGGTTCTCCGAGACTCGCACGTTGGCAACGGCGACGGTGATGCCCCGACCCACGGCGGCCGGCGTGTTCGGCATCGCGCGAACGATCGCGACCCCGGGCAGGGCGTCTTCCAGAAATCGCAAGGTCCGGCCGGCCATGATGGAGACGACGACCGTGGCCGTTCCCAGAAATTGTATCAGCGCCGGCAGTGCCGCAGGCGCGACCTGCGGCTTCACCGCCACGACGACTGCGGCGATCTCGCCCAACGCGTCGCGCGGCGGATTGAGTTGTAGCCCGCGTTCGACGAGCGCTTCGATCTCGCGCGTGGGCTGTGGCTCGAGCACCGCAATGTTCGTTGGCCGCAGCCCAAGCCGCAGCCATCCCTCCAGCAGCGCGCTTCCCATCTTGCCCGCGCCGACGAGGAGAATCCTGCCGGAAAGATTGGCCAGCGCGCGAGCGCCCTCTGCCGTCGAAGCGGATGCCGCCATTGCCGTGTTCTCGCCTTGCCGTGATCTGGAAACGTGGATGGTCCAGTAATCGCAGCTTCAGAGATTGGCAATCAGCTGCGGCGCTTACCGGATGCCACCGCGCAGGCTAACCGTGCAGCCGACGGATTACGCCTGCCCCTGGGTCTCGAACATGGCGGCGTCGAGCGCCTCGCGCGCGGGCTTGCCCGCCCAGACGACGAACTGGAAGGCGGGAAAGTAGCGCTCGCAGGCGTCGAGCGCAGTTGCGAGCAGCGCCTCGCATTGCCGGCCGGAGGCCATCACCCCGCCGGCCAGGACGAGGGCGTGGCGATACATGACCAGACCGTCCTGGGTCCAGAGATCGAAATGCCCGACCCACATCTGCTCGTTGATCAGCGAAACCAGCTGCTGCACCTCGGCGTGGCGGCGCTCCGGCACTTTCAGCTCGAAGGCACAGGCCAGATGCAGCGCTTCGATGTCGAACATCCAGGTATAGGAGACCTGATAGTCGGTCCATTTCCCGGTCACCAGGATGGTGATCTCGTCGCCACCGGCGCGCTCGAACGACCAGCCGTTGGCGGCGGCCACGCGCTCCACCACGTCGAGCGGATTGCCGTGCGGCTCTTCGCCAACGTCGATCAGGGACATGCCGTCTCCACCTGCCGCTCGAAAGTGGGCTCGCGCATTTTGCCTACGGATCACCGCGCCGGTCTCGACGCCGCCCCATGCAGCTGAGTCGACAATCCGGGGCGAATCACCTGGCGAGCGGACTATAGGGCCTCGACTCAATCGGCCAAAGCGCAATAGGCCTGGATTATGGTTAACGATTGGTGGATATCTTCGCTTACCCGACTCGGGTTCTCCACAGGTCGGATGTCAGAGATCAGATGTCAGAGGTCAGAGGTCAGAGGGAATCCTCACCCTCCGTCATCTGACCTCTGACATCTGACTTCTGATCAGTCGAACAGGCTGGAGACCGACTCCTCGGCCGCGGTGCGGCCGATCGCTTCGCCGATCAAGGTGGCCACCGACAACACGCGAATATTGTGGGCGACCTTGATTGCCTGGGTGGGCTGGATCGAGTCGGTGATCACGAGTTCCTTGAGCCGCGAGGCGGCGATCAGGGCGACGGCGCCGCCCGACAGCACGCCGTGGGTGATATAGGCGTAGACGTCGGTCGCGCCCTTCTCCAGCAGCGCGTCGGCGGCGTTCACCACGGTGCCGCCGGAGTCGATGATGTCGTCGACCAGGATGCAGGTGTAGCCGTCGACTTCGCCGATCACGTTCATCACCTCGGACTCGCCGGGCCGCTCGCGCCGCTTGTCGACGATGGCGAGCGGCGCGTTGATGCGCTTGGCTAACCCGCGCGCGCGCCCGACCCCGCCGACGTCGGGAGAAACCACCATCACTTTCGAGGTATCGAAGCGGTCTTTGATGTCGCGCACCATCATCGGCGCGGCGTAGAGATTGTCGGTCGGGATGTCGAAGAAGCCCTGGATCTGGCCGGCGTGAAGGTCGAGCGTCATCACCCGGTCGGCGCCGGCCCGGGTGATCAGGTTGGAAACCAGCTTGGCCGAGATCGGCGTGCGCGGTCCGGGTTTGCGATCCTGCCGCGCATAGCCGAAATAGGGAATGACCGCCGTTACCCGCCGCCCCGAGGCGCGGCGCAGCGCATCGATGATGATGAGCAATTCCATCAGGTGATCGTTGGCCGGATACGACGTCGACTGGATCACGAAGACGTCGGCGCCGCGCACGTTTTCCTGGATCTCGACGAAGATCTCCATGTCGGCGAAGCGCCGGACCACCGCTTTGGTGAGCGGCGTCGCGAGATAGGCGGCGATCGCCTGGGCCAGCGCAGGATTGGAGTTGCCGGCAACGAGCTTTATCGCTCCGTTGTTGGGCCGGGGGGGCCGCATCGCTGTCTCCAGGAATCCTCTGCGCTCGCGCGCCCTGATAACAAGGCGGCGGCGAGGCTGGCAATACGAGCGCGGCGTTGTCCCGGAGTTTTGGATTACGCCGTGAACAGTCGGGGTGGGAGCGTGCGCCGGCGCGTCAACTCACGAGCGCTATGGCATTGACGTGGCGTCCGTAGTCGCTCTCGTTGCGGTGCACCGAGCGACGGTAGCTGAAGAACCGGCTCGCATCGGCATAGGTGCAGTGGCCGAGGTCCTCGATTTCTCGAACCCCGGCGGCGGCGAGGCGGGCGGCGATATAGCCGGGCAGGTCGAACAGGGCGTGGTCTGGCCGCTCCGCCGGTTTGAAGAAGCGCTCGTTCGCGGCATCCTCCCGCCGAAATCGGGCGACGAATTCCGGACCGACTTCGTAGTTTGCCTGGCTGATGGTGGGGCCCAAGGCAGCCACCACCCGGTCACGCTCGGCCCCGCATCGCTCCATGACGGCAATGGTCGCTTCGATGATGCCGGTCGCGGCGCCGCGCCAGCCCGCGTGCGCCACCCCGATTACGCCCGCCTTTGCGTCCGCGAACAGGAGCGGTCCGCAATCCGCCGTGGTCACGCCGATCGCCAAGCCAGGGCTGCGGGTGACGATCGCGTCGGCGCGCGGCCGCTCCTGCGGCGCCCACGGGCGCTCGACGATGACAACATCCGGCGAATGGATCTGGTAGGCGGTCAGCAGGCGATCCGGTTTGACGCCGAGGGCTGCCGCCATGCGCATGCGATTTTCTGCAACGCGGGCGGGTGCGTCAGCGGAACCGGGCCCACCGTTGAGGCTGGCATAGATGCCGTCGGACACGCCCCCGTCGCGCGTAAAGAAGGCGTGACGGATGTCGCTCAGCTGCGCCAGCAGCCGCGCCTGAAGCATGCCGGCCTCATGCGTCGCGTACGCCTGACGCGCAAAGTCGGAACGTGGAACATCGCTCATGCTGCAAAACCGGGAAGCGCGGAAATATCCGGGCTCGACAGCGCCATCGCCTTGATCAGCCGCCCCATGCCGGTGCCTTCCTCATCGGTCAAGCGCTGCAATGCCGCCTCGATCGTGGCGGCGTTTTCCGGCGGACCGGCGGCTTTGAGCGCGGCCGCCCGCTGCTCGATGCCAAGCCGGCGCAAAAATTCCGCCTGCGTTACGGGGCCGTGCACGTGGGCGCCCATGCCGGCGGCCGCCTGCGCCAGCGCCTGGAAGTCCATATGGGCAGTGAGATCGGCGCTGCCTGGTTGCTCCAACGGATCGGCGAACGCGTGCCCGCGCACGGCCTGCAAGGTATCGCCGATCGCGCTCTCGCAATGGCCGTAGTCGATGATCAGCGCAACCCCCGGCCCTGCGACGACGCGGCGGCCGAGCTCGAGCGCGAGCTGGTCGCCGCGCCACTCGAAAATGTCGCCGATCTTGCTCGCCTGCACGCCGCTCGGCAAAAGCTTGTCGAACAGCGGGTTCGGATCGCGGTCGATGCCGAAATGCAGCGCGTCGTCGTCGGCGATCTTGACGACGCGCTCGTGCCAGCCGTCCGCGCACATGACGGCCTGGTGAACCGGCAGCGCGTCGAAAAACTCGTTGGCGAGCACGACGAGCGGGCCCTCCGGCACCTCGTCGATCGAGCGGTGCCAGGAGACCGGCACATCGCTTGCGACCAGCGCGTCGCGTTGCAGGCGCTCCAGCGCCGGGCTGATCTCGACCATATGGAGAAGAATGGCGGCGCGGAAATCGGGTATCACCCGCGCCGCGCGCAGCACGTCGAGCATCATGGTGCCGCGCCCGGGTCCGAGCTCGACGAGGCGCACTCGCTCGGGCGAATTCATCGCGCGCCATGCAGCC
>Ga0306923_10000048_pt1 | contig 68701 bp, 114 predicted proteins | sample sta12Can44000108_FD_203841 | JGI IMG/M metagenome (GOLD analysis project Ga0306923, IMG submission 203841) | Lab enrichment of tropical soil microbial communities from Luquillo Experimental Forest, Puerto Rico - statanox.12C.anox.44.000.108 (v2)... | ecosystem: Environmental > Terrestrial >... | reverse complement strand
GTCTTTGTGCTGTTGTGCCTTGGTGCCGCGGCGGGCGTTGCCGCGATCGGCCTACTCGTCGGCTCCGCTTTGCAGTAGCTCCTCGACCCGCAGCTCGCTGGCACCCTCGTCGAGCGCGCCCTCGGCGTGGTGATGCCCGGCCAGGATGTACCATTTGCCCTGACGCTCGACGACCAGCGGCTTCTCCGCGCCCTGGCCGTGCTGGCGGTAATCGGCCGCGTCGTCCTCGACCCGCTCGTCGTCGACGACACGCTGGGTCGCTACCAGGTCGCCGATCGGCACCGTGCGGGTCCGCGTCTTCGGCGCCTCGCCGCGCGCCATCGCATCGCGAACGATCTGCCAGGCAATGTGCCGAATGTCAGCTTCCGTAATGTCGTCGGCCAGCGGCAACTCGACCGGCCGCGCGTTCTCGGCGGCAACATGCCCCCTGTCTTCGCCGGCTTTGCTAACGATGCCGCTGATCAAGCGCCACGGCGGCGGCAGGTCTACAGCCTCTCCCAGCCCTCGAGCCGCATCTCCTTGGCCAACTGCCGCGCCACGTCCCGCGCGCGCTCGGCGAAGAAGCGCTCGAGCTTCGTCTGCAAGCGGGTCTTGGTCCGGTCCAGCAAGGCTATGTTGCGGCGGCTCTCCCGCCGCTTGGCGAAGAGGGTCGCCGGCGACTTTGCCTACCCCGCCCTTGCCCGGTTTCGCCTTCCCGCCGGCCTCGGCGCCGCCCTCGGGCTTCTCCGGTTTTGCCGTCGTCGGCTGCTTTTTGCCGCCTGCCGGCGGTTTTGTGCCGTTCTTCGACGGCCGTGCGCCGTTTTTCGACGGCGGCGATTTTCCGCCGGCGGCTGGCGGTCGATTTCGCGCGACTACACCCGCACCAGCCGGCACCACGACCGGCGGCGGCTCGGGCGGGTTGAGGATGCTGTCGAGGGTGACCGGACCGGTGCCGGTCTTGAACATGATCTCGTCGCCGCCCTCGATGGGGTCGAGGCCCAAGAGGTCGCGCGCTTCGTTCAAGGTCTCCAGCCCGGCGCCGACCAGCTCGACCAGCATGTCGGCTTGGTCTTTCGGGTCGACCGGAGCGATGTCCGACCAGGAGAATTCGAGGTCCGGGTGGCCCATGCGGCGCTGGATGATGCCGTCGACCAGCCTTTTGACCCAGCCCATCAGCGGCGCCAGGCCCTCCTCGAGTGCCGCTTCCTGCGCGCTCTCGGCGGTGTTGCGGTTGACCTGCTTGGTGAAGGCGGTCGGCGGCAGGCTAAAGGCGAAGCAAATCACCCGGGCCCGCCACTCGTCGAAATCGTCTTTGAGCGGCGCTTCCTTGATCGACTGGTATTTGGCGCCCTCGGGTCCCCATAGGAGCTTGGTGCGCTCGCCCGTGTTGCCGGCGAGCTTGCCGTCAAACCAGTCCTGAAACTGTGCGATCTGCTCGGGTGTCCAGCCCGTCGGCGCATTGACCAGACCGGGCGGCACATTGCCCTGCGTGAAGTGCTGCAGCTGCATCACGCCGCGGCGGATCGAGGTGTTGATCGTCAGCACGATCTGCTCGACCGGCGAGAAGCCGTAGAGGTGGTCGGCGCGCTGATTGCGCGGGAAATAGATCAGCTCCTGATCGGTGAACTGGTCAACGATCTCGCCTTCCTCGGTGTTGGCGCGGGTGCCGTCCTCGAGCAATACCCATGGCCGACCGTGAATGATCTGCTCAAAAGCCGGAGCCGGCGGCCGCGGGCGGCGCCCGGTGTCGTCGATCAGCACCTTGATCGTCGACCCGTCGATGATGTCGAGCCCGATGACGTCGCCACCGCGATTGCGCCGTGGTTCGATCGCCGGCGCGTCGATGACCAGCACCTGATCCATCAATTGGCGCAACCACGTCGCAAATGGCGTGATCCCGTCGGGGTATTGCCAGAACTCGGTCAGCTGCTGGATGCGCTTGTCGGTGCCGGACTTCTTTGGGCCGTCCTCGTCGCGCGGCTTGATCGTCCAGCCGAGCTTTTCGATCTGGTCCTTGCGGGTCTCGATGCACAGCCGCGTGATGTCGTCATTGGACAGTGCCTTGAGCTCGGCAAAGCCGATCGGCTCAAACGAGCGTGGTGTATAAATGTAGTTGATGCCCACCGGAAAGTTGTAGCGGCGGGTGCGCTCGTAATCGGGCGGCACCAGTGGATAACCCGGTGCAAAGAGCCCGCCCGATGGCTGGAAAACCGGCGCAAACTGGGTGATGTCCGGGGTCCGTCCATTAGGCGTGGTGGCATAGCTGTAGACCGGCGCGCCTCTGCCGGGCTGACGGCCGCGGAACGGCGCCATCAGCGTATTGACCATCCCGACGAGTGAGGTTTGGGTTCCACCGCGCGGCATGTCAGGTCACTCGGTATTGCGGCTGTTGATCATCTGAAACCACTCCACCGATCCCGGCTGCGGCGTCGGCTTGGGTTGAGCAGCGCGCTTGGCTTCTTCTGCCGCCGCCGCTTCTGCCGCCTGTTGCCGATACAGCTCGTAGATGTTCATGCCCGGCGCTTGCGCGTGCATCAGCTCGACGGCACCGGCGAACGCGTCGACATCATCGTCGTGCATCAGGTCCGGGAAGCCCTCGAGCGCGCGGAAGAAGTCCTCGTTCCACGGGCCGCGCAGAATCTTGACGTTGCCGGCACGGCACTGTGCCGAGGCGGGCCCAAAGCGGGTTACCTTGTCGCCGGTCTCGGCCTCGGGCATGACCCAATAGCCGGCCAGCATGCGCACGTAATTGAGAGTCTGCGCCTTGCCGGCCTGGCCCGGGTCCTTGCCCCAGCCGATCTTGCAGGTCTTGCCGTCCTGGCTCGCCGTGTTCTTTAACAGCTGCTCGACCTCGAACGGGCCGACCCGTTCGCGGATCACGTCGAGCACATAGAGCCCGCCAAACTCGTCGCGGCCGAGCTTGACGCCGACGGTCCAGTCCGGGTCGTTGTCCGGGGTCTTCTCGGTCGCCGCCAGATCCCAATAGCGCACGGTGTCGCGCAACGCCGGGAAGGCGTCGACCATCTCGCACCAGCCGCGCTTGAAATAGAGGCCTGCAGCCGGCCGGATCTTCCAGTTGCCCCCCAATAGGCGCTCGCGCTCGACGACCGGCATCGCCAACAGATTGGCGAGGTAATCCGGGTCCTTGCGCATCAGCGCGGCGTTGTCGTACAGCCTGCCCGGAATAAAGGTCAGCGACTTGATGCGCGGCCGATCGACGCCGGGCGGCAGGTCCTCCAGCTTTGGCAGGTATTGGCGCAGCGGCCCCGGCCGGTCATCCCAAATGATCTTGTCGCCAAGGCGAACGAAATAGCGCAGCACGCCGGCCCGCTCGGGGATCGGGTAACCGGTCTCCTGATCGATCCACCAGGCAATCAGCTCGGCGACAAAACAGTCCGGGTCGGGATTGCAGGTGGCCCGCACATAGGGCCGGACCCCGCAGGTCGACCGGTTGCGGCTGAGCATGTACCAGAACTGATACGCGGTGAACTGCGTCAGCTCGTCGAACAGGATCAGTGCCAGTTGTGAACCGTGCCAGTCGAGCACAGTGAGCTCGGCGACCAAGTGCGCCATGCGCAGCTTGCCGCCACCCGCCCAGAGGAACTCGTGGTGCCCCGTGCGCGGCTCGCCGCCGATCTTCGTAAAAAAGCGCAGCCCTTCGTCCCACACCGCACCAGGGTTGGTGATTTGTGGGGTCGTGCGGCGGAACAGCACCGCATCAAACGCCGGTGTGCGCGGCAAGTACCGTGCGGCCTCGAGCAACAGCCCATAGGTCTTGCCGGCGCCGGCAGCGCCGCCATAGATCGCGATGTCAGCCTTGCTCGTGATGAATGTGGTCTGCGGCCCGGGCTGCGGCTTCAGCTGGATCGCGTTAGCCGGTATCGTCGGCGTCGGCTTCGGTGAGCTCGTCGTCAGCGTCACTATACTCCCGGCCATTGTCTGGAAGCACTACGACATATTGGTGTTGCGCATCGGCGGGATTGGCAGGCTGGTTGTCCTTGTCGACATAGCCCACGCGTTCGACATAGCCGCGCTCTCTGCCTTTGGTCTTCAAGTAGAAGATGACCGCTGTCATGTTGTCGGCAGCGATGCCCTTGATCAGCGCGGTCTCCGCCAGATCGAGCGTGTCCTCGACGATCTCGTCGCGAAAGCGTTGGAGCGAGGGGTGACGCCTGATGTAATTGCGCACCGTCGCGGGTGCACATGAGCCATAGGCCTGCTCGAGCTTATTGGCCGCACCAATGACGATGCCGCCGGACGCGCGCAGTGCGTCCTTGACGTGCTCGAGCTTAAACTTCTCGGTCACCCGCGCCCTCGATCTGGTCGAGCCGCTCGATCGCCAGTTCGGCCATCATGCGCAGCGCCATTGCGGCATTGTGGACATTGGTCTGTTTCTTGGTGCGCATCGTCGCCTCGAAGAACGCGTCGAAGTCCTCGAAGCGTCCGACCAGCACAGTCGGCGGGACCGTGCCGGCTTTGATGCGCTTCAGCGCCTCGCGAAAGATCTCTGCGCTCTGCGGCAGGAAGTCGACCACCATCTGCTCAAACAGCGGCGGCCGCACGCTGAGTGCGGCGATGTCGAGGGTCGGCACCTTGAAGCTGTCCTCGGTCAGACCGGTATATTCTTTGAGCGCCAGCGACAGGCTTTCGTAAAACGCGCGCAGGCGGTTCGGATCGTCCTGGCCGACAATCGCATTGTGCGACAGCGCGATCGCTCGGCGCCGGTCATCATCGATCCGGGTGATGATCTCGACCACGTCGATCTCGGTCAGTCCGGCGGCTTCAGCCGCGTCGACCCGGTGGTTGCCCGACAGCACCAGCAGCGGCCCACTATCGTCGCCAATCAGATCGTAGACCAGCGGCAGGCTGGTCAGTGCCCCGTCGCGCTTGATGTTCTGGGTCAGCCGCTCGAACTGCAGCGACGTCATGTAGCGCGGGTTTTCAGGCAGCCTCTCGAGCCGGCTGATCGGCACCTTTCTGACCCGCGTTTCGAGCTTGGGCACTCCTACCGTAGCGCTTGAACCATTCTCGGTAGAGCTCATTCGGGGTCTCATTCCTGATCGGTGACATGTATTGGAGAAAGCCGGGCTTGCGGGCCTTCAATTCGAAGACACCGCGATATTTCATGCTGACCGGCTTGTCGGTGAAAACAGTGGTCCAGATCTCGTCGAGCGGCGACATAAAGCGCTTGCGCGCCACGTCCACAGCCAGCCGCGAGGTCGCGAGCAACGCCACCAGTTTGGCGATGCGGCCCTCACGCACGATCGAAAAGTCCGAGAGCAGGTAGAGCTCGGTCTCCGGGTTCATGCGCGAGCGCGAATAGATGAAGCCGCCGGCGAGCTCGTCACCGAGCATGACGAGAAAATTAAGCATCCCCGGTACGTGCTTGATGCCGCGCGCGAGATATTGGTTCTTGAGAAACGTCATGTGGCCCGCCTCGACCTGCACGAGGCTGACCTGGGTCTTCGGGCCGAGGCGCGCCGGCTGCACCGCGCGATACTGAAACGGCACTTCCGCGGCCGACTTGCCACGCAATGACGAGCCGCTCTGGTCGGTATAGCCCCACACCGTCTTGCGCCCGCTCGCATTGTCGTAGCGGATCGCCGGCGTAAAGCTGGGGAGCAATCGATCGGCGAGCACGCAATAGCGCTGACCCGCGTCGTCGATGCCGCGCAACCATTCTTCGAGCTCGGCCGGGTCCCAGATGTCATAGGGCGGCTGCGCCCACTCGACATTGTCGCCGAGAAATTTGTAGATGCGCTCGTAGCCGTTTTTGTAAGTCGGCGGGAACGCCAGGATACCGGCGCCGGCCGCGGCCGCGCGCGCCGCGTGCACACGGAAATCGCCGGCAAAGAAATCGGTCGACGCAAGATCGCGGACGAGCGTCACGAGCTTGTCGCGGGCCGGCGCAAGAAAGGCTTCAAAATGCGCCAGGTAATGCTCGAACATCCCCTGCGCGTGCGCATTGCGGCCGCGATAGACGGCCATCTCCTGCGCGATCAGCACGGCGGCGACGCGGTCCGTCTGGTCGCAGCCGGCGAGGATCTCCTCGAGCGGTGCTAGGCGCTCGCGGAAGCGAAACTCGAGCAAGCGCCCGACTGCCAATTCGCCGATCGCGACGGACAGCAATGAGACATCGTTGCCGACAATGGGCAAATCCGGGTAGCGCTGCCGCAATGCCACTTCCGGCCGGAACGAGCCGGAGCAGCAGACATGCACACCACCCCACTGGTCAAACGGCACGACATCGAGGATCTGCGCAATAAACTCCTTGGGGACCGCGCCGACGAACATCAGCTCCCCGCAATCAATCGCGCGCAATGAACTGGAGCGGCTACCGGGACTCGCACCCGGCCAACGAGGGGGACCTCGCTGTCTGCTACAGTCGCCGCATTTTCACAAAAGAACGGCCGCAGGCGAGACCCGCGGCCGCTCAATCCCCGGACCTTAAAGGCGAAGCCGGGGACGCCCGTGCTTCCTTCCGAGAAGCAGCACCAGCTTAGCACAAGCCCGATGAACAAAAAACCTGTGCATTTATGGTACTTTGTGCTACACTCTAAGTTGTTGTTATTGCTCACTAATTCCTTCCGAGGAGCAATCGTATGTACGACGAGTATGACGTAAAGGCCGACCAAATCGCGTCCGACATCGGACCGGTGTACGCGGTCACCCAGGAGGAGGCGCACTCGCTCGCGCGTTTCCACTTCCCGAACGAGAGCCCAGACGTGCAAGAGGGCGTCGCCAAGGCGCTCTATCGCTCCTACTGCGCCGAGCAGTGGACCGACCCGCAGCCGTGCACCTGCGCGAAATGCGAGCGCATCGCGCGCGAGATCGACGAGGCCACAAATCAGTGGCGGGCCCGGCTGGCGACACGGCTGCAACGCCGGGGGCCGGGCGCATGATGATCCCGACCATCCACCTAAACGGCACCAGCCGCGAGGAACTGATCAAGCAGTTGCTCAACGCGAGCGACGCGCTGCTGGTCGCGATCGACAAGTTGGGCGATGCCTCGCCGCACGGGCGGGACTATTACCCGCAAGGGCCGGATGCGTTCCTCAAAGCGCACGACGAGCACATTGCGCGCATCGGGCGCCTTTTCGACGTCAAGACAGAGATCGACTCGATCGCCGAGAAGATCGACCAAGCACCAGGGCGGCGGTGATGAACCGCCACCCGCTCGCCGCCCGCGACGTCCCAGCTGGTGACAGCTGGGCGTTCCGCAACCACCGCACGCTGGCCGAGGTCGAGCGCGACGCCAGCTACCGCAATGGCCGCTTGGTGCAACCGATCAAGCGCCCCAAACCCCGCAAGTATGCGCAACGCAGGAGACAAGCAGCATGAGCGCAGCACACACCGAACTGACCTTCTTCCGCGCGAAGGAGATCAAGATCAGCCGCGGGTTCCGCTACGGGGGCCGCAGAGACGCGCGGGACACCCACTACACAAGGCAGATCGTGATCACGAGCGACGACGGCAGCGAGTTTCAGATCAACGTGCACAGCGTGACCGGGCAGCCGGAACTGCCGGTGATCGACAGCGACGAGGAGGTTGTTTGATGCCCGGCTACACCTTCCGTTGGACCTGCTCGTACATGGGCACCGTCGACTATGAGATCGCCGGCGACGGCCCGGTCTACACCGCGACGCTGCGCCGCGAGGCCAGCGATTACGAGAAGTCGATCTACAACCACAGCTCGCCCCTCGCCGATTGGGAGCGCGACGTCGTGGCCTCGATCGGTCTCTTGCACCGGAGCGACTCGCGGTTCCCGATCGCGCAGCCGGTGGTCGACGCGTTCAACGCCTGGCTGATCGCCGAGCACGAGGCGTTCGTCAAAATGCTCCGCGACAACCCGTACAAATACGGCGAGCTCACCGAGGACGATCCGCTGCTGGTGCCGCCGACGCGAGCGCGCGGCGCTTACTACAAGGTCGGCACCGGCTGGGTGCTGAACGAGGAACCCGAAACCGTCGAGCGGGATTGCATGCGGTGCGAACAAACGTTCTCTACCAGCGGGGACGAGGAGTTCTGCCCGGCTTGTCTCCGCGACCCTAACCCGCACGAGACGGCGCTGCTTGGCCGCAGAAGGAGAACCTCCTGATGGCACGTGGCGACCCCTACTGGATCACCGCCAAATTCGACAGCCCGTGCAGCGGCTGCAAGACCGGCCAGATCAGACGAGGCCAGCGCGCGTTTTTCTACCCGCGCACCCGGGACACCTTCGGCTCGGAGTGCGGCTGCGGCGAGACGATGCAAAACAGCTTCGACGCCGCGGTCGCCGACGAGACCTTTTACAATGCCCACTGAGGAGATTGACGACAATGCCAGAGTTTGACGAACGCGACGGCGAGATCCTCGCCGAGCGCCAGTTGCGCCGCGAGCGGATCACCGGTCCGCGTGTCGGCGATTTTGTTTGGATGACGGACGGTGAGCTACGCCGCTTTGCGCACCATTGGGGCGACCGCATCCAGCCGACGTCAGGGCCAAGCAAGGGGCCGCGCGATATCGGTGCCGGCGGCTCGTTCCATCTCTGCCGCAATGGCGGCGTCGAGCATTCCGGTGGTCTCGATCAAGGAATCCCGATCGACCGGCTGCGCCCCACCGAGGAAACGCAGGACGGGTGGTTCTGGTTTTTCCACCACGACAGCGCCCGCGCGCACAATGGCGTCAACTTCAAGATCCCGTGCCGCGTCTACAAGGTGATCCCCGAGAGCGAGGCCGCTGCCGAGTGGGCCCGAAAGCAGGGCGAGGCGCTGGCGGCCGGCGCCGGTCACCGCGATCACGACCGCGTCGGCGAGCTCGCCAAGCTCGAGCCGATCACCGAGCGCGTCTGGATGCCCGACGAGGTCAGAGCCATCGTCGAATACAACAAGACGGTCGACCCGAGAGATCCGCGCCGGTTGCTTCCGGGCATGCACCCGAAATTCGAGTATCACAACTGCGCCCGCTGCAAGGACGGCGAGCGCGCCTGCGTGCGCGGCGACCCTGGCAGGTGCGAATGGCCGCACGCCAGAAACGACTGAGATCCGCGCGCCGGCGGTTCCGGCGCAATACCCCAAGGAGTAAGTGACGTGAGAAAAGCACTTTTGGCAACCTGTGCGGTCATCGGCCTATCGGGCAGCGCCCAGGCGCAAGACGTGCAAGCCCTAGCTGACGCATTCTGCGCCCACCCTGACCTGACCCCGCCGCAGCGCATCGTCTGCGCCTCGCCGCGGCTCAAGGCGAACGCCGTGCGCAATCTCGCCGCCGCGATCGAGGTTGGCCGCAAGCTGAGTCCGGCCGACCAGGTCGAACTCACGCGGCGGATCAATGCCGCCGCCCAGCAGCACGCCGCCTATTGCCACGCCGACGCGCCGAACCCGCAACTGCCGCCGAGCCCGGCAATGGAGACCTGCGCCGGCTATTGGCAAGACCGGACCTTTGCCGACTTGCAGACCCTCGACCAGCGGATCGCGCAGGCGGGCACCAATCAGGCAGTCGGCGGCTTCTTGCAGGGGCTTGGGACCGTGCTCGGGGCCGTGCTCGACGCAGCGGGCACCGTCGCCGAATATGAGTACGCGCTGCGCCCGGCGCAGCCCAGACAGAGCCGGACGGTCTGTCAGCGCTATTCGGTCAATCCCGAGGGCGTCGCCTCGTACTCGTGCTGGTAGCACAGAGCCGAGAAATGAACCGAGCGCCGGCGGTTTCCGGCGCACCCTTCCTTCCGAGGAGTCACAGGTGAGCAAGATAATCAAGCTGACCTATTACGGCATCGAGGGCGAGGGCCCGACCGTCACCGCCGCCAAGCAGGACGCCGGCCGCCAGCTCGAGCACATCGTCAAGCAGACCGAGGACTCGCCGACGATCATCCGCATCGGCGCCGTGGTGGCGCTGGTCGCCTTCCAGCGCTGGGGCTGGGGGCACACGATCATCGAGGGCATCGCCGAGCCGCAGACCGGCCACGTCTATCCGAGCGGCGGCTATGCCACCAGGGGCGAGGCCGAGCTCGGGGCACTCAAGCACGTCCTCGATTGCGCCTGGAAGTGGCCCGAAGACGACGCCGCATGGTTCGACGCGGTGATCGCCGGCAAGCCGGGCGTGTACTTCTCACCGCGTGAGGTATCGCGGATCCGCGGCGAGTTCCTGGCGCAGTGCAAATGGCAGCGCGACTACAAAGCCGCCCGCGCCCAGGGCTACGACGACCAGGACGCCCGCTATCTGATCGGCGGGCTGACGCACCTGATCAAGCACCACCCGACGACGGCGACCAACCGGCCCGGCGACGCGGCCGCGGTGCTGCACGAGGAGAGCGGCATCCCGTATGAGCAGTGCCTTGTTATGTGCAACATGGATTGAGGAGGCCGCCAAGTAAACACACTGTACTCAGCCGGTTATTGTGCTACAATTAGTGTTGGTTACTTTCCTTCCGATGGAGCAAATGCAATGGCCGATATTCACGTCAAAGCACTCGGCAATTCGCCTGAAGCGTTACGCCGCGGCGAGTGTTACGCGTCGGTCGACTCGCTGAGTGATGCGGGTCGCTCGGCGATGGCGAATTTGCGCGCCAAGTACAACGTCAGGCTCGGCGCGGTTTATCTGCCCTCTGCCGCAGCGACGGCGTTTGCTGAACGATGCCACGAGCAAGGACTCACCGTCCGATACAACTGACCCAACACCGCGCGCCGGCGGTCTCCGGCGCATCCTTCCGATGGAGCAATGTTACCAATGCCACAAATGACACCCGAGCAGGCGCGCGCCATCCGCGCGATCTGCGACGCGATCGTCGAGGCGGTCAAAGCCGCCGGCCCGACCGGTGCCCCGGGCGGCGTGATCTACGCCGCGCTGATGGGGCAGGGCTGTAGCCTCGAAACCTACGAGCAGTTCATGCGCGGGCTCGTGCGAGCCGGCAAGCTGCGCAAGAGCGGCGAGCTCTATTTCCTCAAGACCGCACCAGTGTCGGCTTTCGAGCAGATCGCCGCGACCCTGCCGGAGGCCGCACAGTGAGCCAGATCAATATCGACTCACGAGCCGCCCTGCAGCGCGCGATCGAGACACCCGGTGTCGTGATCGCCGTGCTCGCCCATTGGCAGCCTCGGCTGGTCGGCAGCTGGCGTCGGCCCAAGCTGACGCGCAAGAGCGGGCGCCCGGGGATCCAGAAGAACGGCTACTACTTCGACGGCCCGCGCCATCCGGATGGCGAGATCGTCGAGATGTGGGCCGAACTGCCCAAGGCCGCGGAGCTGCGGTTCAACGCCGACGGGACGGTCATCTATTATCCGGCCGGGCCGAAATCGTGGACGCTGCGGTTCACCGGCCCAACAACCGCGGTCTGCAAGAGAACCCCTTGGGGGCACGCCGACAATGCCGAGGAATACGTGCCGGGGGTGACCTGGTACGACACCCCGAGCCACGGCGGCTTCCATCTCGACCGCGCGCACAACGCCCAGGTCCCCGACTACATGCGCCGAGAAGGCGGATGGTACGAGGAAGATTGCGATTGGGCGATCGTCGCGACCGTCTTCCCGACTGCCTTTATCTGCCACGGCGAGGGCGACGTCGCCACGACCCTCCAGAGCGCGCGCGACACGATGCGCAACTGGCACCCTGACGCCTACGAGAAGTTCTACGGTGTCGAGCTCAAACCGGGCGAGAGCTTCAAACGCGACATCAAAGTGTTCGAGGCGGCGCACGCCAATGACCTGATGGTCATCTGCGCCTGGGGCGAGTGGCACGAGAAGGTGCCCGAGGGCAAGACCGGCGTCATGGCCACGATCGGCGGCTCGCGTGAGCCCGGTGTCGCCAAGCGCTACTTCCTGTTGCCAAAGGACGAGTACCGCTCGCAGCAGCCCGGCTGCGGCATGGTCATCGATCCGGCTCGGTACCAAGAAATCGAACCGATCGCCTGAGCGATGGCCAAGCCAATCAGTGACCTGGAGCTGATTGCCGCGGCGATCGTCGCGACACGCGCAACCACCGTGCCAGTGCCGCCGTCACGTGCTACAATTGCACGGGCACTAAGGAAAGGCGTTGCGGTGAAGACAAGCTCGTTCCGAACCTACAGCGGCCCCGGCCGGATCAGCATCGCGCGGTTTGCGCCGCGCAATCACCCGGCAGGCTACCGCATGTACTCGAAGCTGGCGCCTGGGCCGTGGTTCAACAGCGTCAGCTACGAGCGGTATTGCGAGTTGTACGGCGAGATGCTGGGGCGGCTCGACCCCAAGCAGGTCTATGCCGAGCTGGTCGCGCTCGTCGCACCCGAAGAGCCGGTGCTGCTGTGCTGGGAAGTGCCACCGTTCAGCGTGCCACAGAACTGGTGCCATCGCCGGCTCGTCGCGGTATGGTTCGAAGAGACGCTCGGCATCAAGGTGCCCGAGCTCCAACTGTCACCGCCGCGCGGCGGCAAGCAACCGCGTCAACCGGTCACCAAGCCACCACCGACTCACGTCGTTCCCCGACCGGGTGTTGAGCCAGACGTCCCGGTCGTCCCTCGATCCTGGCTCGAAAGCCGCAAGAAATAGCGGTACCCTTCCCCCCCTTCCTTCCGATGGAGCAACACAGTGATCAGAATCATCAAGTTTGCGAGGCCGTGTTACCGCGATAGCCTCGGTCGCAATCGCTATGTGCAAACGCATGGCCTCGAGATCTACGACGTCTCGTCGACCAGCGAACAAGATCGCGAAGCCAGTATCCTGCTGAGCCCGATCACCAGCCGCGGCAAGACCTGTGAAGCGTGCCGCGTGTCGATCGCCAAGTCGGCACTCCCCGAGATCATCGCCGCACTGCAAGAGATCGCCGGCGAGGGACCGGCCGCAAAGGCCTGCCGGCTGCTCGTGCAAGCCTACGCAAATAGCGAGGCGCAGGGCGATGGCGGCAGCATCGATTGGGATGACGTCGACATCGCCTACAAGGCTGCTCGCGACGCGCTCGCAATCTGTCCCGAGTGCGGCGGTAGCGCCATCGACGATACGGGTCCGCATGAAGATTTTTGCCCTAAGCGGCACTCGGCCGATCTCGACGAGGAGCACCGATGACATGACGACACCGCGCGTGCTGTTCGATTACGACACCGTGCTCGCTTGCTGGCGGCTGCTCGCGGCGGCAACCTACGATCTGAAATTGCAGGATCAACGCGAGCTCGATGTCGATGGGCTGCGGCAAGTGACCTGTGACGATGGGCCCGGCGCCTTTCTCGAAGAGGCGACCGAGAGGCTGCTGCTGCTCACCGATCAGCTGAGACACGACGAGATTGTCGGCGACGGGCAATTGACCGGGCCGGCGATGCTGATCGCCCAGCTGGAAGGCTGGTGCATGTGCTTGACCAGCGCCGGGCATGGCCCTCTCGCCATCCAGCGGGACGACGACAGCGACACCTTCGCCGACGACGCGGCGGCCATCGCCTTTGTCAGAGCGCGCGCCGCGAGCAACGCGCCCGGCACCAAGCTGCACCAGATCGCCTTGGCGCTGGTCACGAAACAGGAGCAACGCTGATGGGCGAATACGCCAACGCCGCGATCACGATCGGCGGCAAGATCAAGCGCCGCGATCTCGACAGCCTGGTCGAGGCGATCGTCGAGGACCGCTGCGGACCCGATTGGGGCGCGCTCGACGAAGACAAAGCGCTCGCCGAGATCGAGGCCTGCGCCAGAGAGAAGCGCCACCTGTACCTGTGCGCCAACGAAGCGTCGTGGGGCCAGTTTGAGAACGTTCAGTCGCTCTGCCGCGAGCTCGGTCTGATCCACAAGGCCGAGTGCGAGGCCGGCGGCGAGTGGCACCCGCACATGGAGTTTTTCGATCCGGCGCGTCAGCCCAAGGAGTCAAGCCAAACCGGCAATCCGATCAGCCTCGAATGGTCGATCACCGAGATCGGCAGCGGCCCGCTCCTCGACGCCGAAGAGGTCCAAAAGCACTACGCCGCCGGCACGCTCGCCGACGAGCTACTGCTGATGATCGAGGTGACGAAATTTCCTTGGCCCCTCGAGATCATCGAGCCCAGGCGACGGAGGCGCAAGTCATGAGCGCCGTCACAACCACGGGGGACATAACAATGACCGTCACTAGCTACCAAGGCCTGATCCGCAGACTCGCACCCGAGGCCAACCCGCGGCACGTCGAGGCCTGGATGCGCATCGCGCACGGCACACTCGACCATCTCTCGGTCGAGCTGTTTCGCCACGAGGTTATGCTGGCAGTCGACTGCATCGCCGAGGTGGGGGAAGAGCAATCCGAAAAACTGGCACAGAGCTTCGGGCTATGACCGCTTATCTCGTCCGCTGGGAAATCGACCTCGAGGCCGACAACCCGCAGCAAGCCGCCGAGAAGGCGCGCGAGTACCAAGCCAAACCGGACACGACCGCCACCGTGTTCGACGTCTTCGAGCGCTACCAAGGCAGCGACCATCCGAGCGACTGCCAGCGCGTCGCGCTGATCGATCTGAGCGAGCCCGACGAAACCGTCTACTACGACCGCACCGGCGAGATCATCCAGTGCCGCGACTGCGGCGACGTGTTCAATCCGACCAAGGTCGACGTGATCAACCACGCCGGCCAATGGCTCTGCGGCTGCGGCACCTGGAACGAAGGGACCGGGATAGCGCAGGGCGCGCTCTGCTCTTCCGAGGAGTCTGCCGAATGAGCGAACGCGAACCGGTCACGCTGGAGTTTCTGGCGCGTCAGCAGGATCGGATGCTGGCCGAGCTCGCCAGCTTACGCGATGACGTGAACGTGCTCACCGCCATCGTGCAGCGGCTCGACAACAGCCACACCCGACTCTTAGCCGAGATCCGCGCGACCCACAGCCAAGTCTCGCGCCAGGGCGAGCGGCTGCGCCGCCTTGAGGGACTGGCTCCAGAGGCCACCGAATGAAGTTCGACCGAACCGATACCGTCGACGGTCTGCCCATCGCCCGGGTGCGCGAGTTCCTCCGCATGGTGCGCGGATCGATGTCCGACAAATTCCAGATCGATGACGTCGTCGAGTTCTTCGCTCTCGACCAACCAGCGGCGGAGCGACTGTTGGCCGAAATGCTCAGACGCCGTTTGGCGAAGCGCTCGAGAAAGCGGGCAAGCGGATTCCGGGACCCCGATGTGCCGCTCCACGAGATCGGGTCCGCGGGCAGCAGTCTCTGCGCCGCGCTATTTTTGCCGGCGATCAGCCGCGCCACAGCCGATCGGCTCGTCACGGGGCTGCTCGAGCGCACCCAGGCGGCCGCGGCCGCGCGGCAGGATCACCTTGTCGAAGTGACCGGGTTGGCGATCTTCGGCAGCTACCGCACCGAGGCGAGCCAGCTGCACGACGTCGATGTGCTTTGGGATTATCGCAGACTGCCCGAACTCGACCATCGGGCGTTTACCGAGCGTGCCTTTGAGATGTTCGCGCGGGATCGGCGGCACCCGCGGCGCATCGGCGATGAGGGGCAGTGGCCTTTCGCCAAGCTCAAACGCTTCCTGGTCGCACACAGCCGATATATCAGACTGCATTGGCTCAATGACGCCAAGGTGATCAAGACACCGGTCCGCGTCGTGTACCAGCTGCCGCAGGGGCGGCTGACACCGCCCTACGAGTGCACCGCTGGTGACTTTGCCGAAGCGGTGGCCGGCGACCGTGCGATGACCATGAAGGAATTGCGCCGCCGCCTGTTTGGCTGACGATGCCGATGACTGATTCCGACACCGCCGACGATCTTCCGGCCGAGGTGCTGGCGGAAATCGAGGCTGACGTCGCGCGCTACCGCGCCGTTCGCATCACCGCCGCACGCAAGCGCCTGGCCAAGGCCAAGACACCACCAGCCTTTGTCGAGCTCACGCTTGCTGAGCAGGCGGAGATCGCACGGCGATGGCTAGACGGTGCGTCGCTGGGTGCGATTACCAAATCGCTCGATTGGGACGTGCTGTCGATCCGCAGGGCGCTAGACGAGTTTGCCCGGGCGTTTCAAGCAGACCGCGAACTTGACGACCGCAGCGGCCGCCGGCAACGCGTCGAAGCAGCCCTCGCGAAATTCGATCGCGGTGAGCCCGCGGTGTACCAGGCGCGGGTCAGGCGGTTTTCGCCGAGCCATCTCGAACAGCGCCGCGCAACACGCCGCGCCACTGAGCGCGGAAGTCCGTAGCCGCAACTCATGGCGCAAGGCCGCGGCGTTTGCCCGCCGCATTGACTCACTGCCCTGACGCACTGAGCTAAGCCCCCTTTTCAGTGCAAGGCGCGCGCTCCGGCGCGCTTTTTTTTGCGCGCACTGCGCATTTTTCTGCCACTACTGCGCGAACTATGCTAGGTTATTGATGTTGTTGAACTTTTTCCTTCCGAGGAGCACATCATGCAGTCAATCGAACCCCTCCGGGCAGTATTGGATCAACTGCACGGGCGCGACTACGAGTTCGCGGAAAGCCTGATCCTGCAGCACGAAGGCAAGCGCGGCAAGAGCCGCGGCCTCAGCGACAAGCAGTGGTATTGGGTCGGCGAGCTGACCCGCCGCGCCACCCAGCCCCAAGAGCGCCAGACCACCGACGTCGGGTCGGTCAAAGGCATCGTCGACCTGCTCGAGCGCGCCGCCAAGCACCTGAAGCACCCGGCGGTGATCGTGCGCGCCAACGGCCGCGACATCCGGCTGAACATCGCCGGCGCGAAGTCGAAGGCCCCGGGCAGCATCAACGTCTGCTCCGCCGCCGGCGGCTATGGCTCGCGCGACTGGTACGGCCGGGTCACCCGCGACGGCCAGTTCGAGCCCTCCCGCAAGTACGACGAGACGACACAGACCGCAGTGGCGCTGGCGCTGAAGGCGATGGCCGAGGATCCCGCCAAGGCGGCGGCCGAGTACGGCCACCTGACCGGGGTGTGCTGCTTCTGCAACACCGCTCTGACCGACGAGCGCTCGACAGCGGTGGGTTACGGTCCGGTCTGCGCCAAGCACTACGGGCTGCCGTGGGGCAAGGACGCGCGGGCGGTCGACACCGAGCACGGCGTTGCGGTGCTGACCGGCGCCAGCGCCAAGCTGAGGGCGGTCGCATGACCGCCCGCATCCCGCAGGTGAACGACCGGGTGCATTGGCGCACCGGCATCGGCGACGGGTTCACTGGCCGCATCGTGGCGCTGCAGGGCACGCCCTCGAGCGCCGGCACGATGATCATTGAATGGGACGATGGGCGGATCTGGAAAAACCAGCCGCAGCGTCTACTCGACGAGCCGCGCTGGTCCTTGCTCGGCGAGTGAGCCAATGGCGATCACTCCGCAGCAGGCCTCGCGCTTGATCCGCGCCACCGCCGGCCGGTTTTTTGGCTGCACCTTCATCAAGCGCAGCAATGGCGAGGTCCGCCAGATGTGGTGCCGCTTTGCCGAGGTCGGCGAGCTGAAGGGCACCGGCCGCAAGACCACCGACAGCCTGATCGTGGTGTGGGACCAGGACAAGCACGCCTGGCGCTCGATCCCGGTCGAGGGATTGACCGAGCTGCGCATCGACGGCGTGACGTTCGAGGTCCGGCCAGTAAATAAACGGTTAACCGGGGCTTTTTGCGTGACTCTAGTAGCCTGTCTGATATTCTTAAGTGCTTGAGTTTATTGATCTTTTTCCTTCCGATGGAGCCTGAGATGCAAGAAGTCCTCGAAACCCTGAACCGGATGGGCGCCAAGGCGCTGCCCGCCAACGACAGCTACCAAAACCGCTTTGAGATCAGCAGCGCCAGCAGCGCCCGCACCTATGTGGTGGCGCAGCGCAAGGCGAGCGGCCAATGGGGCTGCAGCTGCCCGGGTGCGATCTATCACAAGGGCCACACCTGCAAGCACCTGCGCGCGCTGGGGCTGACCCAATGAGCCACCAGGTCGGCGACAAGATCAGCGTCCGCAACCATCTCAGCAACCGCCCGCGTCAAGCCACGGTCGAGCAGGTCTGGCACCAGATCGATAGCGGCAAGCTGCTGGGCTACACGGTCCGCTTGGAGAATGGCGACATCGGCTATGTCAGCGCGCGTTCGTCAAGCCCATTCGTGGGGGACTGACCGATGGGCCGCGTCTATTTCTTCCCGGCGAGCATACGTCAGCGCTGCGCCGACGTGACGATCAGCCGCCTCGATGCCGCGCAGGCGATCCTCGACAAGCGCGGACTGCAAATCTCGGGCGACAACCGCCAGCACATCCGCTCGCTGCTGGCGCGCGGCTGCCCGCCGGCCAAGGCGGTCGAGCTCGCATTGCGAGTCGACAGGATGCGGCACCCATGAACGCGGCGCTGCTGTCGCGGCTGGGCCTGTGGGTGCTGAGCACCGTGCTCGGCTCATTCGGCGTGCTCTTCGTGATCGCGTCCTTTGGCAACGGCCGGTTCGGCGCCCTCGCGTTCGTGTCGCTCGCCACCGCAACCGCAATCAGTCTAGCCTTGGAGAAATTTGAGTGAGTGCAGCACGTGAACTGATTCCGCGCTCGACGGTCGAGGAGATCGTCGGCTACCGCAACAAGGCGCTCGAGCTCTACGACCAGGCCTTTACCGCGATCGAGCAGGCCGACACCGCGATCAAGGCCGCGCACGCGATGGCCCAGCGCGCGACCGGCGACGCCAAACCCTTGATCGAGAGCAGCGTCCACGAAGTTCAGGACTTCCACAAGGCCGTCAAGCTGCCGGACCGCGAGCTGTACCAACGCGTCGCCCGGCGGCTGACCGATCTTGGTGTGTGGTCCTATGTCGTGCAGCGCACCGATCTCGAGCGGCTGATGGATACCGAGGCCAAAGAGAAGCTGCGCCAGCAGATGCGCTACCTGCCCGACCGGGTCGAGCGGCGCGGCGCCTGGGACAAGGGGCAGGTGATCCATCCCGAGGATCTCGGCGAGGGCATGCCGCCGGTCACCGTCGACAACATCTATGCGACGATCCAGCAGTTCGCGATGGACGCCGATACGATCTTCCGGCGCGGCATCGCCAATGCGTTCTCAAAGCTCGATCGCCGCTTCCGCAGCCACGACGGGTTCAAGATCGGCTCGCGGATCATCCTGACTTACGCCTTCCGCGATTTTGGCGGTGGGCTGAGCTACGGCCCGATGCGCGACACGCTGCTCGACATCGAGCGCACCTTTGCGGTCCTCGACAATGGCGGGCATATCGGCGCGCAGTATGGCACCGGCGTTTGGCAGCTCGAGCAGGATCGCCGCGAAGGCGGCTACGGCCCAAAGCAGAGCACGACGCAAACCGAATACTTCAAGATCGAGGGCTACAAGAACGGCAACGCGCATCTCTGGTTCAAGCGCAACGATCTGGTGTGCAAGGTCAACAAGCTACTGGCCGAGTGGTATGGCGAGGTCATCGCCGACGCGCACACCCAGGAAGACCTGTTCGCCAAGCGCAAGACGACAGTGGCGCGGCGCTTTGGGTTCTTCCCGACACCGGACGCGGCGGCCGAATACCTGATCTCAAAGGTCGCGCTGTGGCGTGACCCGGACAAGCCGCCGCTCTCGATCCTGGAGCCCTCGGCCGGCACCGGCAACCTGGCGCGCCGCTGCGCGACCGCCGGCCACGTCGGCAACAAGTTCCGCGACGAGGACCGGTCCTATCCCTTCAACCACCGGGTCGACTGCGTCGAGATCCAGCCGAAGCTGGCGCGCGCGTTGCGCGCCGAGCGGCTCTATCGCAAGGTCTGGTGCGGCGACTTTCTGCAGATGCAGCCGGACCCGAAGCGGCTTTACGACTGCGTTGTGATGAACCCGCCCTTTGATCTGGAGCGCGACGTCGACCACGTGACGCATGCGATGAAGTTCTTGAAGCCGGAGGGGCAGCTGGTCGCGATCATGTCGGCCGGCACCGAGTTCCGCGAGTCGAAGAAGGCCACGGCACTGCGCGCGCTGGTCAAGGAGAAGAACGGGCGGTGGGATGATCTGCCGCCATGCTCGTTCGCCTCGGTCGGCACCAACGTCAACACGATCGTGCTGCAGCTGTGGAACAACGGGCGACACGCCCACTGGTAATTGGTGCTGCCATGACCGGCCGCGATGCGCCGCTGCGACATGATGCCTTCGTTAGGCTGCAGCGCCATCCCGGCCGCGGTGCGCCGTTGCGGGCCATTGTCGACCTCGGCCATCGCGGCGCGCTCGGCCGCTGGGTATGGCTGGAATGCGGGCACTGGCGCGAGATCCCTGGCCACGACCTGGTGCCGATCGGCAGCCGTGCGCGATGCGGCTTGTGTGCAAGAGGGCTGACCAGACCGGCCCCAAATAATCACCGGGATGAGTGCAAATAAAACGCATAAAAGAGCGCTTTTTTCTTTACAATGTAAGGTACTATCCTATGATGATCTTGTGATTACTTATTCATTCCTTCCGATGGAGCACCCGATGGCCCGCAAGTCCCGCAAACCAGCTCTGGCCCTCCCGCGGGTTGCGCACAAGCGCTTCAGCTACGACGTCCGCAGCGGCTCGGCCAGCCGGGCCGGCGCGATCGCCTTCAAGGCGTTCAATGAAGCCCCGGTGTTTGACGAGGACGACGACGGCCACCTGATCCGCCAGTGGAAGCCGGAAGAGCTGCAGCGCTACACCAACGAGGATATCAAGAACGCACTGCGCGGCCGGCACGTAGTCGAGTTGGAAGATTGCTTGGAATACGTGCCCGAGAGTGCCGTCAAATACGCGGTCACCAAGGGCTGGCTGTTCAAAGAGGGTTTCTTCTATCGCGTCACCCGCAAAGCAGCGGCCGAGCTGGAGCTGCCCCGCACCGTCGGCGGCCGCAAGATCCACTTCTACGACAACGGGCTGGTATAAGCCGCCCGCCCTTCCGAGGAGAGACCCGATGGCCCGCAAGTCCCGCAAATCCAGCAGCCGCTGCGTCCACGGCAATGCCCGCGGCGAATGCTCGAACGAGTTCTGCCGCGCACACCATCATGGCGAGCAGATGGGCTTCCGCGGCAACCGCGGCATCACGATAGCGAGCGGCGCGACCGGCAAGGAGCTGGACGATCTGATCGCCCGCCTGGTCGCGCGCGACAAGCAAGCCGACCAATGAGCCGCGCCGCCAAGGAGTCGCTGCTGTGAGCGCTGCCCGCCTGAGCGACGAGGCCAACAAGATCGCGATGATCACCGCCCGGCGCGTCACCGAAGCGGTGGTGCGCGTGGTCAATGACACGCCACAGGGTGCCTGCGCTGATCGGCTCTATGCCGCACTGACCGACCATCTGACCCGCGACGAGTTCGACTTGATGATGCGGCTGCTGGTCAATACCAAGCATGTCAGCCGTCGCGGCGGTCGCTTCTTCCCGGCCCCGCCTTCGCCTTAGCCCCAGAACCAGCGCCAAGCTGCCTCGACCACAGCTACCAGACCAAGCCAACCAAATATCACAAAGAGCACAAACGCGACGAACAGCGCGCGCCTGATCAGCCTCTCGACCAAAGGGTCAGGTTCAGGACGTCGGCCGCGAATTGCGCGATCTCGTCAGCGGCTCACGATCGTTGCGCCAGGTGCGCCGCTTGACCCGCTCGACGCGGCGCTCGTCGATCTCCTGAAATGCGTTGTCGTGTTCGTGAAACGAGTAGCCGGGCAGACGCCACCTGTGGCCCGCGCCGTCGGGCGCGCTGTTGGACCATTCGCCAATCGTCCACCCGTCGGGGTGCTCGGAAGATCCGAGAAGCCTCACCCAATAGAAGCCAGTTGCGCGCGCCATGATCTCACTGACTTAGCAGAGTAACACTGCGAGAGCACAGCGCTTTTCAATGTACTAAGTAGCGTAATCTGCTACAATAAGTGTGTGGTTACTTCCTTCCGACGGAGCCTAAATTGCACCAATCACCTTCCCCCCTCACATTGGCCCGTGCGCGCGCCAACGCGCCAACCTCTTTCGAGCTGCGCACTGGCTACCGCGCCCCTCGCGGGCGGGACCCGGCCTATCTCAAAACGCACGGCTTCGGCGCCCCACCCTACGACCCAACGGCCAACGCGCGCGCCAATCCCGCGCGCACCTATCACGTCGAAACCGCGTGGGAAGCAATGCTTCTCACACCCGCCTACTCGGGCGAGCGCAAAACCTTCAAGCGGTGGGCAAAGCAATGAGCCGCATTACCTCGCGCTGGTATCGCCAGCACGTGGCCGCGCACGACGCCGCACTCGCCAAGCCGCAGCGCTTCCCGCTGACCGGCGACGGCCAACAGACCAGGAAGGCAATCGGCTCGGCGGCAACGCCCAAACCGGTCAGCGGCGAGAAACTCAAGACAGCGCGCTACCGCGACTGGCAGGGGAGCCGCAAGTCATGACCCGCCCGCGCGATTTCAACGTGGCCTTCACCTGGCTCCCAGCCGGCGCCGACAAACCGAAGAAGACCGTGGTCAAGACCGCGGCATCGTCGAGCGTGCTGGCGATCCAGGTGGCACTGCGCGCGATCGCACTCGACAAGTCGATCCCGGCCGACGCGACCATCAAGCGGGTGACGCTGTGAGCGATCTCGTTTGGTCGTTTCTGCGCGGCCACCGCTTCGAGGCAATCGTGCTGCTGGTGCTCGTGCTGTGTCTGGCAGCCGGCTCAGGCAGTGCGCTCGCCTACTTCGTCAGCAGCCTGTTTGAGCCGATCAGGCACGTGCTCGACCTGGCTCTGGCCCGCTAACCGCCTTCCTTCCGAGGAGCCCACACCCCCCATGTCTGAGACACCAGCGCTCGAGGTGCGCGCGCTGCCAATGGCAAAGGTCCATCGCGACCCGACCCAGCCGCGCAAGATATTCACCCCCGGCTCGATCGCCGAACTCGCCGGCTCGATCCGCGAGAACGGCCTATTGCAGCCGATCGGCGTCCGGCCCGACGGCGACGGCTGGAGGATCGTCTTTGGTGAGCGCCGCTGGCGCGCCCATCAGCACAACAAGGCCAGGATGATCCTCGCTCGTGTTCTCGATCTGACGGGCACCGACGTGCTTGTGACGCAGATTATCGAGAATGCCGCGCGTGAACCGATGACCGCGCTCGAAGAAGCCCACGCCTACCAGCGACTCGTCGACGAGCTCGGCGGTGACGTCGAAGCCGCCGCCAAGGCGCTCGGCAAGGTGCCGTTCCGCATTACCGAGCGGACATCCCTTCTAAAGCTCGAAGACGAGTACCTGCAGCTGCTCGCCAGCGGCAATCTGACGAACTCTCAAGCCTACGAGATGGCGCAGTTGTCGCCGGTCGGCCAACGCCGCCTGTTTGGCGCGATCAAGGCCGGGCAGTGCCCGACTTACAAAGCGCTGCGCGCGATGTCGCTGGCGCTGCGTGAGGCCGAGGCGCAGGTCTCGATCTTCGACCAGGTCGTCGCCGCCCAGGAGCCGCCGAGCCAGCAAGAGCTGCGCGCCGCCAGCCGGCTCGAGAAAAAGATCGATCAGGTGAGCAAGATCCTGGCGATGGGCTTTGACGACAACGAGATCGTCGCGGTCAAACGGATCGATCCCGGCAAGGCCGCGACCTATGCCGACAAGCTGGCGCTGATCCAAAAGCACCTGGCCCAGATGGAGCTGGCGCTGCGCGCCAGCGCGGTCATCGGCGATCTGTTCGCCGCATAAACGGGGGGGCGGCCCCGGATGGGCCGCCCCGCAGTCGGGATGGGATTGGACCGATCGATGGGTGGATCGATCGCCCGGGCCCGGCCCGGACCCGATTAATTTAATCCCTTTACGCCGCGGCCGCGAGGGCGCCCAGCTTGCGCAGCGGCGTGCATGTCAGCCGCCAGCCGGTCTGCACCGTGTGTGTGAAACGCGATGTGAATTCGGCCGCGGTGATCCCGAGGACCTCGAGGAGCTTGGTCTTGTCGGTGCGCTGGGAGGTGCCGGGCGGGCTCAGCACGATGCGGTAGGCGGTCCCTTCGACGCGCAGGTGGCCGCGCCGGATCGCCTCGGCCTTCAGCGCCTCGATCGCCGTCTGATGGGCGCCGATCGCGTCGGCCAGCGCCGCCGGTGACAGCGCCCGCAGCCGCTTGGCTTCGGGCTCGAGACGCTTGGTCATTCGCTCTCCGGGATGGCGACGGCGCGGACCGCGGCGTCCTTGGCTTCGAGCAGCTTACGCAGGGAGACCGTTCGTTCCGGACCCTGGGGCACGATTTGCGCGATGTGATGGGCCAGATGGGCGAAGGCCTGCGAGACCAGCTTCAGGTCGTCACGCAGATGGTCGTAAGCGAAGAACTTCAGCATCCGGTCCATGGGCTTTCCTGCTGTGCTGCCCGCTTTCGGGCAAAAGGGCGGCGAATACGCCGCCTTTTCGCCGCGAGTAGGGGCCGGCATAGACGGCGTTCGGCTTAGCCCCGGACCCAACCGGCATGTTGGGCCGTGGCCGGTAGGTCCGGCGTGCGATCATAAGAGGTTGGCCTCGACGATCTGGCGCAACTCATCGGCCGGGATCACCAGCAGGTCGTCATCGACGGGATCCGCGGCGTGCGAAACCCAGGTCGCGCCGGCGATGATGTTGTCGACCACGGTGCGTTTGCGGGCCGGTGCATCGTTGGCCCAGAACCACGGATAGACCGCGACACCATGGGCCAGCGCGAACAGGATGCGCGGCAGCTGGTCGGCCAGGATGAACAGCCTGCCGCCGGCCGGCTCATACCCGTCGGCGTAGTGTCCCATGCCGGCAAAGCACAGAGCGCCGATCGCGGTGATCAGCAGCAGGGTCTGCTGGGGTAAGAGAGCGAAGATCGCGAAGACGCCCGCACGCCGCAGGGCGAGGATCGCCAGCCACGAGGAGAGCAGCAGGCTGACACCAAGCAGGGTGCGCTGCTCGACTGTCGCCTGGAACATCGAGGCGATGCCGATCGAGCTATCGGCGGCCCTCGAGCTGAGGATGATCAAACCCTCGGCGATGTGCAGCGCGGCAGCTTCGTAGATCACGACAGCCGCGGTCGGGCTCTGCGATCGGCTCATGCGGCGATTTGAACAGCGGCGCCGTCATCGGCTCGCCCGCCATAGCAATCGGATGCCCGAGGGGGCGATCATTCGACCCGCCAGATGCGCATGACTCCCTTCCCATCGCAGCCGGCGGTGAAGCTGCCGTGGCCGCGCTGCTGGGCGCGCTGACAGGCCGACTTCAGGGTGCTGAGCTTCGCGTTGTCGACGCGCCGGCTCTGCCCGACCTTGAGCTCGGCGAGCTGATATTTGTCGTTCCGCACCCAGCCCGCCACGGTGCGCAGCGGCCGCTGCGGTAGCGGCACGTCGTCGTCGACCTCGCCAAGCACCGGGTCGCCGGTCTGCTTGTACTCGCATAGCTGGTAGCCGAACCCCCAATCGGTCCTGATCGAGCACGGCGTCGGTTCGAGATCACGGCGCAACTGGGAGATGTAGACGTCGATGATCTTGTCGTCCGGCGGGTCGTCGGGCTGGTCGCTGTAGAGCAAGGTCATCAGCGTCTCAGTCGAAACCGCCCTGTCGCGGCGCCGCCACAGGATCTCGAGGATCTGCCATCTCTTTACGCCGAGATGCTCGCCGGCGACGGTGTGCCGGTCGTGATCAAACCACGGCGGCGGCAAACGCTCCTGGCTCGCCAGCTCGGCGCGGCAATGCTCGCAGAGCGCCATCGGGCACCTCGCCGCGATATAGAAAGCTACGCCGGCGGCGGAGGTGGTGGCGGCGGGGGTGGCGGAGGAGCCGGCGGCGTCACCTGGATCGTGAACCACCCGTCTTCCAGAGCGCTCAGATTGGTCGCCACCGCGCTGATCTGCAGCGCATAGAAACCGAGCGGCAGCATCTTGGCCGCGGTCACCAGTTGGTTGCCGTTGATCATGAACAGGCCGGCGGCATCTGGATCGAGCAGAAAGTTGCTCGGCACCGTCACGCCCGAATTGTAGCAGTGGAGGTAGCCAACAATGGTTCCCATGGGTGCCGACTGCGGCACCCAACACCGGGTGAGCATGAGCGACATGCGAAGATCCGTTTTTTAGGGGGCAAATTCGAAAAGGCCGGCTTCACTGCGTGGAGCAGAGCTCGCCGGCGATGAAGATCGCTTGCGGTTGCTCGGCGCGCAGGCAGCCCGCCTCCTGCCACGCGTTGATCAGGTCGGTGAATGACCCGGGTAGCGCCGAGACGACCGGCGGATCCCCCTTGTGCAGCACGCGAAAAACGTAGAACCGCGGTCGCCGCTGCCTGGCCGGCTCAGCAGCTGCCGGCGACACCGGCGACAAATTCGGCGCGGATCAGGGAAGCCAAACGGGTCATGCCCTCTCTGTCCCCCCAGCCGATGAAGTAGCGAGCCTGATCGGCCTCGACCAGCAGCCCATCCGGTTTGTCTGACCACCCGAGGGTCCGCGGCCGCGCGACCCCATCCGCACCCTGTGCCGCCAGCAAGGTTCGCTCGGCGGCAATCGCCTGGGCGATCGCCGCGTAGATCTCGTCGGCCTCGAGGTAGTCGTCGCAGAGGACGAGCTCGGCGTGTTTCATGTGAAACCTGTTCGGGCTCGCGCCGGGCTGGCTCTTCGTGCTGACGCCCGCCGCAGCCGTGTCAGCAGCGGCCTGATGTCGATCTCGCCGGCGCCGTGTTTGAGCAGGATCGCGTTGGTCAGTTCCTCATCCGAGCCGGTCGCACCGACGGCGCGCGCCGCTTTCAGCGCGATCGCCAGCCGGCCGTTGAGCCCCGCCACGTCCCGAGCGTTCATGCAGGGCCTCCTCGGCTATGACCTCGGCCAGCGTCCGATGGTCGTGGAAAGCCCAACTGGTACCGGGCGCAACATCGCGCGCTGCGAGCGGTGAGCGCGTCATGCGTGACCTTCGATCGCCGCGATCTTGAGCATCAGCTTGGCGAGTGCAGAGGCTGCCTGACGGCCGCCGACGGCATCTCCGATCCGGTCGATCAGGCGCAGTCGCCGGCCCTCGGCCACGCTGTTGCGCGCCAGGTAGCAAAGCGCGTGATGCTCGGCGCAATAGCTTGAGCCCGGCTGCTCTTTGACACCGCACTGATGCCATCGATCGTCGACGAGGTAGCGGCAGCCGTCCTCTCCGAAAGGTGTCGGCATCAGCGGCCCCCGTCAGTCAGTCAGTGGTCAGGCAGCAGCAGTTGCGGTCCTGCGCAGCCGGTAGCCCTTGCGGTGCACGGTCTCGATTTTCACCGGGGTTCCGGCGAGCTTTGCGCGCAGCCGGCAGATCGTGACCTTCAACAGGTTGGCAAATTGCTTGGGCGGGGTTTTCGGCTCTGGGTAGAGCACCTCGAGGAAGCCCCTCCCGGAAACCAGCGCGCCGCGGCTCTGCCACAGCTGCTGCAGCACGGTCCATTCCTGCGGGGTGATCCGGCGCTCGTCGGCGCCGACGATGATCAGGTTGGGCGGATCGAAATATTCGCGCGGAAGCGGGTCGAACTCGCTCACAGTTTGACTGCCTTTGATGCTGGGTTTTGGAGAAGGCTGCCGGCCTGGACGTAGCGCCGGGCGACGTCGGCGCTCTTGTGCCCGGTCTGCTGCATGATGAAGGCGAGGTCGGCACCGCCGCGGGCGGCCGAGGTCGCGAACCCGCTGCGCAGCGAGTGACCGGCGAATTTGCTCGGGTCAAAACCGACCCGGTTTACAGCTCGCTTGACGATCTCGGCGATCGCCTGGCCGGACAGCCGGCCCATCAGCCGGCCGTGAAAGACGCCCAGGAACAGCGCGTCAGAATTGGTTAATTCGGTTCTTTCGTTCAGCCACGATTCGAGCGCCGCCACCGGACAGGTGACCGAGGTCTTGCGCGCCCGCGGGATCCCGACCTGCCGGCCGGCGCCCTCCTGGTCGGTCTTCGAGCGGCGGATGGTGATGGTGAGGCCGGCGTTTGATAGGCTGATGTCGCCCAGGTCGAGCGCTGCCAGCTCGGAGCGTCGAAATGCGCCTGCAAAGCCCACAAGGAGCACGGCTTTATCGCGAATCCCCGCCAACGTGGTTGGCAGGGCTCGCACGACGCGGCGCAGGTCTTCGGTCAAAATGGCGGTCTTGGCTTGTTGCCGGGTGCCGTAGGCTCGGCGGATGCCGGCCAGCACCCGGGCAATCGCCGGATGACCACCATCGAGACCAAGTCCCGCCATCCGGTGTGCCGCCGTAATCGCAGCCAGTCGGCGGTGGAGGGTGGCCACCTTGAGCTCCCCGGTGCGGGCGCTGAGGTAGGCCCCCACCGTCGCGGGCGCGGCCGGCAAGGGGCTCAAGCCGGCTCGTTCGCACCATCCCGAGAAATCAGTCCAATCGGAGCGGTAGGCCCGCTCGGTAGCCGCGCTGCGTGAGCTGCGCGCAAATTCCGCCGCGCGTGCGGCGAGGTCAGAGAGGTCGACGGGCAGCGCGGGCAATGTCTCGACCATGCCCGCGACCCTCGATTATCGAACCCAAAGAACGCTGAAAAACCCAGGCAAACCGCCGCTTTCGGGCCAATCGCTTGCCGGCGATAATCCTGATTATCGAACCCCAAGGTGGTCCGGGTGGTCCGGGTGGTCCGGGTGCGTTTGAGAGAGTGTGCCAGGGCTTTTATGCCGCCATGACGCGGCACCGGGCCCGGCCCTGGACACCCTGACGGTGCTGCCGCGGTGCATTTTCGGTGCACTTTTGGTGCATCGCCCGGCGGCAGGTTTATCGGGAAGACGCTGGTTTTCCGGCCTTGCGCTTCTTCGCCTCGGCCCGTTCGCGCCGCTTGGCCTGGCGCTCCGGCTCGCGGTCGAGCTTCTCGAGCTTGCGGATCAGTTCTCTGAATTCATTGCCGACGCTGCCCTGCCTCACGCAGCGGCGTACTCGGCGTCCGGCCGGATCGGATCCGGTGGCCAGGCGCTCGCCGCAACTTCGGCAAGGCGGTCCTCGAGCTCGCCGATCCGCTGGTCGGCGTCGACCACCGCTTGGCCCAACTCCTCGACGAGCCCGCGCGTCAGGCGACCGGCGCCGGTGCGCCAAGCCTCGACTTGGATGGCGAGCTTTTGCAGCTGGCTCCGCAGCGCCTGCGAGGCCGCGGGCGCTGCCGGCAACACGAGCCTGAGCGGCGGCACCGGTTCGGGCGCCGTCGGCACCGGTTCGGGCTCACGCTCGCTCTGGGCAAGCTCCTCAGCCAGCTCCCGGCTGGCCGCGTCGGGGGTTACGCCGAGCTCGTCCTGCAGGATCTTCTGCAGCTTTTTGTATTGCTGCAGTGCGGCACTGCGCCAGCCGGCAGCAGCCAAGGCCCGCATCAGGCACCGATGAGCCGGCTCGTGCAGGTTGTCGAGCTTGACCAGACGGCGCGCCGCCTCGATCGCTTCCTCTTGCTGACCGGCCGCGGTCGAAGCCTCGGAATACTTGGTCAGCGCCCGGTTCAGCAGCTCGCGCACCCGCTCGCGCTCGCCGTCGCACCATTCGCACCAGGGCTCGCTGTTGACCACGAAGTCGTCCATCAGCTCACCGCGGACCAGCTTGCCGGCGGCGCCGAGCGCCGCGCGGCTGCCCGATCGAGCCAGGTCGAGGAAGCGCTGGAGATCGGTTTCCGCCTGGAGCCAGCATGAGGTGAAGTCGCTGCGCAACATCTCCCGAGATGCCCCGAGGTGCTTGCGCACATCGAGCAGGCAGTTGCGCAGACTGTGCCGCGCCTGCTCGGAACCCTGGTAGGGCCACAACAGATCAGCCAGGCGTTCGCGCGAGACCGGCTCACGGACGATCGCCAGATAGGCCAAGAGTGCCTTGCCCTTCTTTGGTGCATGGATCAGCGGCCGTCCATCGACGAGGATCGAGAGCGGGCCGAGGACATTCACCGTGAGCATGTTTTTCCCCCTTCATCCGGCAGCAGCCGGGGCCAATTCGTCCCGCTCGCGCGTGGTGCGTATGCGTTGCTTGGCGCGTTCGATGAGCCCGAAATGGTCAGCCAGCGCCTTGAGCCCAGCGACAAAGGCCTGCTCGTCGCGCACGCTACTCGCGGTGCGTGGCGTCCCGGCTTTCAAAAAGCCAAGCGTCCTACCCTCGATCGCGATCGCCTCGACGACGTGCAGTGACAGCAGGCTGAGCTGCAGCAAGACGGTGCGGGCCGCGGCATAGCGATCGGCGAGCCGCAGCCGGCGGCGCAGGTATTGGTCGGGGTCGGGATCGGTAAGCGGTGCCGGGGTGCCGGCGACGAGTTGGCGGAAGTGGCTGGCTGGCGGTGCGGGGGCGTTGACCCGGCCGACCTCGAGCAACAGCTCAAAAGCGCGGGGACCCCAGCGGCGGGTTATGTCGGCTTCGATGTCGTCGCTCAGCTTGCCCCATACCGAGCGGTGCAGCCCGACATAGATGTCGGCCGCTTGTAACAACTCGCGCCCGTCGTGGGTCTCGCCGGCGGCATCAGTGTTACGAAACAGCCCGCGCTCGTAGGCAATGCCGGGCGGGTAGGCGAGGTTCGGGTTGTGCGCGCGTTGCGTGCCGAGGACCACGATAGCCTGCTCCTCTTGTGACCGAGCCGCTTCGGGTCGACAGGCGAGCGCCAGGAACGCCTCAGCCAGCCCCGGGTCGACCACCCGGAGGCGTTGAGCGAGCAGGAACGGATTGTGATCGGGCTGCTGCCCGGCCTGGGACAGTCGGCCACTCGGGGTCCGACGCCCGGTTTTTCGGAACCGGCCGCGCCGACCCATACCACCTCGCACACGCGAAAAGACCGCCGCAGCGGTTCGCGCCGGGCGGTCTGGTAGATCGTGAATTTCGTCAGTGTATAGCACGCGCATCCCGCAAAAGTCAAGAAAACCCGCGGATGTCCGCAATGCGCGACATGTGCCGCGGGGCTGTGCTTCTACCCTGACGGCGGCTGATGTAAACGACTGGTAAACGGGAGTCCCTGTTCAGCATGGTTAATTAGGAACGTATGGGACGGGGGATGCCGCACCGACTCGAGCCGAGCGACCTCGAACAACTCGGCACTTACCTATTCGGACCGCGCTGGCAGACGGCGTTGGCCCATGCGGTTCATCGTGATCCCCGATTGGTGCGGCGCTGGCTGGCCGGCGGGCGCAAAGTGACCCGGCACTCCGCGATGTTGGTCGAGGCAATGGTCCGCGAGACCTATGCTAAGCGGATGCGGCGCCCCAACGCCGACTTCCTGCTTATGGTCGCCGGTCTCGGCAACGCCGCGCTGCGCGGCCGCCTGCTGCTGGACAACCATTTCGAGAAAAACGCGGTCGACGACCAGTTGCGACGGGCCGCGATCGTGACCCCGCCAGCCTTTGTCGTGCCGGTCCCGGTCGCGGTCCCGGTCGTTGATTTCGCCCCGCACAACGTTCCGGCATGCCTCAGCTGCCCGATGTACCAACATCTGGCTGCTAAAATGTCGGGCAAATCCCGGCCAGTTGCGCCAGTGGCAATAAACGGTGCTACGCCCGTCTCCGCGCCGGCTTCCGTGCCGGCGGGTTCAGTGCGCCGGTCAACGCCTTGCCCATCGTGAGCTTCGCCGAGCGTTTGGCTACCACGCTGATCTTTTCGCCCGTTTGCGGATTGTGGCCCATGTAGGGTTTTCGCTCGTGCGGGTGAAACGTGCCGAACCCGTGGATCCGCACGTCATTGCCCGCCGCGAGCTCGTCGGTGATCACCTCGAACACGACGTCGACCGTGTGCTTGACTGCTGCTTTTGTCAGCACCGCCTTCTCTGCCACCGCGTCGATCAGCTCAGAATTGTTCATCGGGTCCTCCTCCCGTTAATGGGTTGCCGTCTGGATCTAATCCGGCCTGGCGCATTGCTTCAATCACTCTCCGATGACGGGCAGCGCGCAGGCGGAACTTTTTGAGTTCCTCCAACACCGCACGGTGCCGTTTCGTGTCAAACGGCTCGAGCTCGACCGGCCGCATGCGACGTTGCTGCCGTGGCAGGCCCAATGTCCAGTCGGGGTTGGCGGCGTTGAACGCCTCACGCTCGGCGGCGCGCTGACGCGCTGCATCGGCTTCCGCCTGGCGCGCGCGCGCCTGCTCTTGCTCCCACGGATTGACCAGGCGGCGCAGGCAGAAGAGTTCGACGTCGGCGTCGGCGGTGCGCTCCCGGCACAACGCAACCAGATCGGCACCGGTCGGTTTGACGCGCGAATTGGCAAACCATTCAGCGATCGCCTCGGCCACTGCCCATTCGGGAGCCCATGCCAGTGCGTCGATCCATAACTCAAGCGACAGCTCGTCCGAGAAGTCATCGCCACCCTGCACCCAATACTGTCGCAGCAGTGTCGAAATGCGCAGCGTCAGCCTGACCGGATTAATCGGCGCCAGGTAATCCTCGAGGCGGCCGATCTGAGCATCGGCTTGGGCCAGTAGTGCGGCATCAGCGACCGGCGGGAGCCATGCCCCATCTGGGATACGCATCGGTGGCCTGTCCTCGGGCAAGATCACGAGCGAGCTGCGCTCTAAGGCCGACTCTAATCGCGGCTTCATGGAGGGTCTGGTGGGGCGACTTCCGCCGAGGACGACGATATCGGTAGAACTGCTCATCGATGATCTCTCCGTCGATTGGCAGCAGCATATCGATCTGATGGGGCGCCGGGCGGCCCCAGGTCATCGCTTCAGCCGCAGTGGTGCCAGCCGTTGAGGTCCTGCTTCCCGTCGATCGATTAAATCGAGCGCGTGCGGTCCCCCCTTGGGGGGGGCCCCCGCGGGGGGGAATCTTATCTCTGTCTGTTTCTTCTTCTGCGGCCGATGTGACGCGTTGGGTGACGCCCGGTGTGACGCCTGTTACGGCCTCGGTGACGCTCTCGAGTCCCGGCAGTTCGGGTTCGAGGCCTGCCGCCGCTCGACGGGCCCGATAGCGGCGCTGTCGCACGGCCGCCGGCGAGACCGCCTGGGCAAGCTTGATGGCGGCCGCCCCCTGGCGCTTGGCCCATTGGGCGACCCGTTCGCCGACGATCATGCCGAGGCTGACGAAGGCGCTCCAGATCCGCTTGACCTCCTCGAGCCCCAGCCGCAGGCCTGCGGCGACCACCCGGAGGTCGACATTGGCAAGCGAGCCGCGGTCTTCTTCGCGGTCGCTAGTCGTCTCAAGTAACGCGTCCCATACCCCCAAAGCATTGCAGTGCGTGGATTGGGCTTCGAGCCCGGCAGCGGTGAATTTCGGGTCGTAAGCCGTGCCGTGAAACCGCTTGTACCACCGTGTCTCGGTCATCCCCTTTTACCCCCTAGCTGAAGTGGATCCGCGCTCCCCCGAGCGCGGCAACGGCGTCGAGACTTGGCTTTTCACAGCTAAGTCTCGAAAATTACACAAAACTCGACTATATTGCTGGTCTGAACGGAGCACTGTTCATTCCCCCCGAACGGTGTGACGTGAGTCGCGATCGCGATCGGCGGCGCCGGCTCCAGCACATCCCCCGCTGACCGGCGCCGCTCATTTTGTGGCCCGAGGAACCCCCTTCATCTCGCCCCGACGATGGCTGCAATCGGGGCCAGACCTCATCGAGCCACAAATCCACGAGGTGCCAGAGCGCCGGGCCCCAGCTGGTCAGCCGGGACATATCGAAGCCCAGCTCGGCCAGCATCTGGTGGGGGTCTAGCCCGCGCTCGGCGGCCCAAAAGCAATGTTTAAAGGCGATGTCGAGGGCTTCGTCGACCAGCTCCCGGGCAACGCCGGGGCGGTGATCGCCAGTGGCAACACTGGCTAGTTGCAGCGCCATGTGGAGCGCGCGCAGTTGGAACGCAGCGGCCGGCGTCACGGGACCTCCATCTGCATCGGCGGGAACAGGTGCGGCTTGCCCTCGAGCACGTCGAGCGCCCGCTCGATCGCCGGCTCGAAATCGGCGCAGGCGACCCCGGTCTTCTCGACCTGGATGGTCCAGCCATCGGCGTTGCCGGCCGCCATCATGCGACAGCAGCGCAAGAGTGCGATCTTCTGCGGCAGGCTGAGCCGAGACCGGTAGGGCTCTGTCAGCAGCGCGGCGATGTTGAGCCAGCCCCAGCCGCGGTCCTGTGTGCCGACGTCCTCGATCACTGAAAGATCTCCGATCGGTAGACCGGATAATGGTGGCGGTGCTTGCGCCGATCGGCGGCCTCTCGCATCGCACCGGTGCGGCTGATCACCCCGTCGGCAATGGCTCGGCGCCACACCCCGCCCCAGGCATTGAAGTGCTTGGGCCGCTCGGTGAAGACGCGCAGCAGATCATCGACATGCACGGTCGACTGCCGGCGCGCGACGGCGACGATCGCCAGATAAGCGCGCTCTCCCCAGCCGGGCTGCTCCTGTTCTTGAGCCTCGCCGGCGAGCGCCATGCCCGCGTCGCGCAACGCCGCACCATCAGCCCAGCTGAACAGGTCGCTCACGCTGCCGCCTCCGCTGGCAGCAGCAGCGCAAAGCCGGGCTCGCGCGCCCGCCGGTCGGCCATTGCCACATAGCCGGGACTCAGCTCAATGCCGATGCAGTCGCGCGCCAGGCGGTCGGCGACGATCGCCGTGGTGCCACTGCCGAGGAATGGGTCGAGCACGACCCCGCCGGCCGGGCAGCCGGCGAGGATGCAGATCTCGGCGACCAGTGGCGCCATCGTCGCGAAATGCGCCTCGGGTGTCGGCCGCGTCGAGATCGTCCACACCGAGCGCCGGTTGCGCCCGCCATTGGTCGAAGGGTCGATGTTGTTGGGCTTGGTGAAGCCGTCGGTGCGGCCACCGCGGTTGCGCTCGCTCTGTCCGCGACCGCCGTCGCGGCCCATGCGGTCGTCGACAAACGGCTCGCGGATCGCCGCGGCGTCGTACCAGTAGGTTTCCGATTTGCTCAGATGAAAGACGTACTCGTGCGCGCTGGTTGTGCGATCCTCGACCGACTCGGGTATCGGGTTGCGCTTGTGCACGATGTTGTCCTTGCGGACGTACCAGCCTGCGGCGCGCAATTCGAGCGCCAACCGCGGCGGAATCAGGAAGAGGTCCTTGTTCTTGGCCTCGCCCCAGCTGCGGCGCCTGCGCGCGATCGCCGGCTTGCCTTGTTCGGGCCGCGCCAGATGGGCGCGTGCCGGCGAGCGCAACCCGGTCGCCGCCAGCGCCCCCGAGGCACTACCGCGCGAGCAATAGCTGTCGGCGATGTTGAGCCACAGCGTGCCATCGGCGCGCAGCACCCGCCAGACTTCGCGGAACACCGCGAGCAGATGCTCGATGTAGAGCTCGGGCGAGGGCTCCAATCCGAGGTCACCGCGCCAGGCGCCGCAATGCCGGCAGAAGGCACCGGCATCGATGTCCTGGCACGCCGTGCAATGCGGATCACCGCCCCAAACCTGCGGCGGCAGGTCATAGTCGCGCAGCCCGTAATAGGGCGGGCTGGTCACCACACAGTGCACGCTCTCGTCCGCGAGCGTGGCGAGCACATCGAGCACGTGGCCCTCGAGGATCCTGACCGTCACGCGCAGCTGCTGCAGAGATCAGTGTCGACCCACCAGCACCCGCCCGGACAAGCGCGGTCGTCGGTGCAGCCGCAGACGCGGCAGGCGCGGACCGCCTTTGGCCAGACGTCAGCCAGCTTGGCACCGAGGACGACCCGCCTGACGACCGGAGCCAGCAGCATGGCCGCGGCGTGTCGTTCCCGATCGGTCGACGACCGCCTGCGGCGGTTGCGCTTGACCTTGCGGGGCATGACTTCGGCAGTTTTCATTGGACGCGCCTTTTGAGCGTTTCGTCGGCGAGGTCGGTCAGCACTTCGGCGAGCCGCGCTGGGCCCACCCTTTCCAGTGCCAGCGAGTAATAGGCCGAGAGCATGCTATCGAGCACGGTCGGCCAGCCGTATCTGAGCGAGAGGCTGACGCACGCGACCGCCAGCGTTTTGGTGACCTGGGCGCAGGTCGAGACATCGCCGTCGGTGACCGGCCCCGCGTGCGGCAGCTGAAGGACCTCGGGACCGGTCATTGGGCAAAATCCAGCTGCAGTTGTTGCAGCGGCGGATGGTTGGCGTAGATCCACTCGCGCGCTCGCCGGGCGGCGCGGATGTAGGCGTCCGAGGGGTCCTTGGTGACCTCCTGGCCTTTGCGATAGTGCCGCCAGATCTCCCGCCGGATCGGCTTGGGCAGCGCAAACCAGTGGCGCCTGCACGTAAACTTGTCTGGAGGAACCTCTACTTGGCACCCCGGCCAGTGACACCTATGGTTCATGGATCACCCACAAATTGGTAGCCATCCGTCCTGCGCAGGTACTCTTTGGCAAGTAACATAAATTGTTCATGTTCCACTGCAGCCAGACTTGCATTGCAAGTACAGCACAACAGACCTCGGACCTGCCCTGTACGATGGTTGTGATCGACGACTAATCGCGGGTCCTCTCCGTACATGCTTCGTGTCTCTACGCCCCCACAGATTGCGCAGGAGAAGTCTTGCTCCTCCAACATTCTGTTGTAGTCGTCGATCGTAATTCCGTAGAGCCTGAGAAGTTTATAAGCTCGCCGCTTCTGCGGATCGATCCTGCGCCAACGTTCAGCCTTTTGCTCTGCTCGCTCGCGGTCTCTCGATCGCCGACATGACTTGCAGTAGCCGTCATATCCGTCTCTCGATTTATAGAAATCAGACAGTCGCTTGACGTCACCGCAGTCAGGGCATTTTCTCTCTATGTGTGGAGCGCCCATTAGCAGCCCGGCCAGTGGCAAGTGTGGCTCATGCCGCGACCCTGCCGCGCAACGGGATGCGCCAGCGCTTGAGTGCGTCGACTGCCTCCTGGACGCTGTAGCAGACCGCGATGTCCCGCATGCCGGCGGCGATGAGCGCGGGGAAGTTGTCTTCTTGGCCGATGCGATAGATCGGGCTACCGCGCTTGGTGCGGCCCCAGTATGACTTTGACAGCTTTGCGCCGCGCCGCTTCAGTTCAATGCCGTAGAGCCAGTCATGGAGCACCAGGAAATCCGGCCAGCTGCGCTTCAGTCCCATGCGCACCAATTTTGTCGCTTGCGCCTGCGTCAGTTGGATCGCACCGGCGGGATACATGGCCCATTGCGCTGGCGGTGCGATCAGCAGATGGAAGGCTGACGCCACCGTCTCGTGCAGTTCCTGCTCAGGGACGACGGGCGGCGTTAGTTTGAACCGCGGTGCGGTCGACCGGCTCATCCGCGACCGCGCAGCACCATGTGGATCAGCTCGCTCACAGCTTTTCGTTCCGGATCTCATCGAGGGCGGAGTTGATCGCGACCTTGGCCGCATCGATCTCGGCCCGGACGGCGTCGATTGATGCTTGGGCGCGCTCGATCGCATCCTTGGCGAGCACAAGCGCTGACATCGCGGCCTGTGCGGCGCGCCCCGACGAATACGGTCCTGGCGGCGGCAAAGCCTCTGCCGGTGCGACCGGAGCCTGCGGGTGCAGCTCGCCATGTTTGACATCCATGATCCGGCCGGAGTTGACGCCGAACCACGAGGCGATGTCGTGCTGCCGATCGTGGCGCTTGAGCATGCCCTTGACCAAGGAGGCATCGGCGGCGCTGAGGCGCCGGCCGCTGGGTGGGGCGCGCTCGCTGTTGGTTTTGTGCGCCGGCTCCATCCCGGGCAGGTGTTCGGCGCTCATTCCGCGGCCTCCTCGACGACTTCATTGCCCCAGGCGTGCCAGCCGAGCCGCGATTGACGTGCAAACATCTCCAGCTTGCCGGTGCGCGGGAACAGCCGCTCGATCATCTCGGCAAAGGCTTCGGGTTTTTTGCTGTGCCGCGTGGCCGCGGCTTCAATCACGGAAAGCGGCTGATGGCCCGGCGCTGGTGCCGCGACGTTGCCTCGGGTGCCGACCAGCAGTAGCTCGTGCGCGTTGCGGAACCAGAACCCGGTTCCCTTGCGGGGCTTCGCCCAGATGCAATGGCTCTTGTAGGCGAACCCCCAGGCGCGGAGGACCTCAAGCGCCTCGCACAGCATCGGTGCGGTCGCCCAAAGAAACAGCACGCAATCCTTGGCGGCTGGCACCTGCAGCCGCTTGATCTCGTCTAGCGTCATCGTCGGGTAGTGATTGTCGGCGGCGCGATCGAGGCCGGTTTCGCGCGAGTACGGTTCGAACCGCCATGGCGGGTCGGCATAGAGCACGCCATAGCGTCGGCGGCCGATGGCTTGCGACGCGAGTTCGGTACGCTTGGCGAGTTCGGCCTCACGCTCCTCGCGCTTGACCTGTTTCAGCGTGGTCTTTGCGCTGACCTTGTGGCCGCCCTTCGCGCGTCCGATCAGTTCTCGTTGCTTGGCTTTGGGCAGTTTGACGAGTGCGTCGAGCTCGTCCGGCGTATCGAGCGCCGTGCCGGCGACACTGAGGACATCGGGGATCTTTTGAGCACGCTCGACGTCACGTTCGACGGTGCGCCTGCTAACCCCGGTCTTGGTGGCGGCATCAGCTGCAAACGAGGGTATGCCCGACGTTTTGGCGATCTTACCCCCTCTCCCTGGTCCCCGAGCCGCTGGAGCACCGCCCTGTCGCGTCTCTGGAAATTCGCTCTCGTAGAGCTTCTTGCGCTCATGCTGGTGCGCGGCGCGCTCCGCCGGTGACAGATCGGCGCGGACCAGGTTCTCGTCGATCTGCATGATCCGCATCAGGTCCACGGATCGGCCTTCGACGAGAACAGTTCTGATCGTCCGCCAACCGAGCTTCTTGGCGGCTTCGTAGCGATGCAGCCCAGCGATCAGCAGGCCGTCTTCCTCGGCCGCCAAGATCGGCTGGAGCAGCCCGATCTTAGACATCGACTCCGCCAAACCGTCGACGACGTCCTGGCGCAGGAGACGCAACCGGCGCGGCGGCAATTTGATATGGGTCAGCGGGAAATCATCGCCTTTCGGCTCACGCAGATTGACGATCGCCATCTCCGCCCCCCTCAGTCGGCCGCCACGTCCTCGCGCGCGTGCACGCGCGAGGCGTCCTCTTCCGGTGCCTCCTCGCCCGGCTCCTCGAGCGCCTGCTCGTAGAGCGCGACCATCGTGTCTTCCTCGTCGCACCGGTCCTTGCCCCTGCGCCGGCGCTTGACGACGATCCTGAACACCTTCTTGTCGAAGCCGGTGCTCTCGACCTCTTTGATCAGATCGGCCTTGTCGCCGTTGAGGCCGTCGATCTCGCCCTGCAGGCGCTCATAGCGCTCGACGAACGAGCGCAGCTGGCCACCGTTGATCCCCCCGCCCTTCTCGCTAAGTCCGTTGGTGTCCATTGCTATCCCCCTTCATGCTTCCCCCTCCCGCTTTGCTATCTCCGTGCGACGAGGACTGACGCGGCGGCTCCCGAGGGGTCCATGAACTGGTGCCATTGGCGATAGAAGGCCATCTGCACCCGAACCTTGTTCTCGGTGGTGCCGCGCAGATCCCGACCGAGCCGGACCTCGAAGACAAAGGCCGGGTCGCGCATCGCGCCATAGCCGAAGAAGGTCGGCGTCATACCGGTCTCGGCGAGAAACGCTTCGATCTCGTCGGCCAGCGGATGCTTGATGACCACCTTCTGCGGCGGCCGCTGCTGCCAGCTGGGCATAAGGATCGCGCGCCTGGCGCGACCAGAAGAAGGCTTGGATTGCTTCGCTTTGGCCATAGGGTCCGATCGGTTCAAACGCGCGGTCGATAGGCAGCGTACCGAGGGAGCTACCCTATCGTCAAGCGGCTCGAACCTATTGGAATTCGCCTATTTTTTAGGGCATTATGCCGCGAGATCACTACCGCAAGAGGCAGGGAGAATTGCCGAGCGATCGAACGCCAACCGATCCGGTGCGGGTGCTGCTGCAGCAGCTGGTCGCCGAGCGAGGCATCGGCTTCGGCCCGCTGTCACGCGCGATCGGGAAGAACCACGCCTATCTGCAGCAGTTTATGGCGGGGCGCACGCCGCGGGTTCTGCCGGCAGCCGTGCGCACCGCGCTGGGACGTTATTTCGCCATTGACCCCGAACAGTTTCGACCGCCCCACGAGCGGGTCCTAAGCCCGCTCGCGCAGCGCTCCATTGACCCCGACCTGATCGCGCGCGCCCACCAGGTCGCACGCTATATCATCGGTGAGCGCGCCGAAGACGAATGGATCCGCAACATCATCCTCGCGGCGGCTTACACGCTGCTCGAGATCGGGTCGATGACCGACGACGAGGCGACATTACGGGTACTCGAACAAGCCGGCCGCCGGTTGCTCGCCGGGCCCCAAAAAAAGCCGCCACCGACGCAACCGGAGCAGCCCGAATGAATGCACAGCTCGATCCCACGCCCGAGGCAGAGCTGCCCAGGGCCCGGTCCAGGGCCACCACACCCAAGGGGTAAAGCAGGCGGCAACAACCGCAGCGGCAAGCAGGGTGCCGCTGAGATGGACGAGCTCGTGCAGGTCGACGTTCGTGCGCCCTAACAACACTTCCGCCGGCCAGGCAAACAGCACGGCATACCAGGCGCCGCGCGCACCGGCCAACCGTCCCGCGAGTGCCACGCTGGAGAACACCGCGAATGTCGGCTTGGAAAAGGCTGTAGGGCCCGAAACGAACGGGTACAGCAGGTCAGTCGCCAACACCCCCGCAGAGAGCAAGCCGATCGCGAGCAGCAGCGGCGGCCACGGCGCATCGCTGTTGGGGGGGTCGCACTGTGCAACCGGCGAGGCGTGCCGCCCGGCGTCACGAGCGGCACGAAACTCTCTAATGAGTTCCAGCACTTGATCGGCGGGCGGGAGGTTGATCGTCGTCTCCATTGGCCCTCCCTGCTGACACCGCAGGCGTCAGCCATGTTCAACGCGCCAAGCAAGATTGCTCTGTGACCCCTGCACAGAATTGTTAACCATTTTGCAGTGGTCGCCCATCAAGCGGCCCATTGCGCCACCTGTCAAGGCGTGACGCCTGTGGGTTGCCTGTGGGTTACAAGAATTCACGGTCATTCACGAATCGCTGACGTTTCACTGACGTCAAGGTGGCCGATATCCATTGGCGTTTCGCACACGTTCTCGCCCTAAAGAGAAGACGCGCAAAAAACGTGAAGCGGCCCTTTAGGGTAGCAGGGTGGCGACCCTATAAAAACAGTAGGGTAAACATCCCGATTTCACTGTTTGACTAATAGGCAATTCCCTATTAAAATGTTCTTTTAGTAGGGAGTTTTCCTTATGTGCGAGGCAGTTACCACCCCCGAGCAGCCTTTCGACGGCGAGGCCTACCTCCGGGAACGCTTCAAAGGAGACGTGTGCTTGGACTGCGGCCGCGGTGCGGAACGACACACCGTCAGTCTCGACGGCTACGGCGACCCGCGCGTCCGCTGCGATGCCGACGACGAGCCCGACCCGCTTGCGGTGCGCGCCTACAATCGCCGTTGGATGCTCGGCTACCTGCAATGATCGGGCGCCGCAAACCCTTAAGACAGGCGCACGGGTTCATCGATGACCTCGCCGCCGCCTTCAACATCGTCCGTCCGGCAACCGTGCCGCCACCCTGGCGGGTCGACGATGACGGCATGCTGATCGATGCCAACGGCCGTCCGATCGCCGTTCTCGCCAGCCGGCTCAATGACAGCGGCGAGACCTGGCGCGCGATCGGCAACCGGCTCGCCGCCGCACCCGATCTCGAAACCGCACTCAGCGATCTCGTCGATTATGTGCATGAAGTGCTGTCGAGCCCGATGATGCAAGAGGCCGGTGTCACGCCAAAGGGCCCGGCCCTCGAACGCGCCCTGGCAGCACTGGCGAAGGCACGGCGATGAGCATCACCAGGATCGTGATCATGCGGCCCGGCGCCGAGGACGAAACCAGCTCGGTCGAGCTGCCCGAGCAGCCGAGCTTTATGGCACTCGCCGCGGTGATCAGACCGCTGCTCGATGGTGGCCACCTTGAGCACGTGCTGGTCTACACCGGTGCCGTGCCGTGGCTCGGCGAGCGCGCCTACCGCGACATGTTTGTCGACGAGGAAGGCCACGAACTGCTGTTGCGGCTCGCCGATGACGGCGTCTCCGCGGTGCGCGATCGGCGCGGCAAGAACCTGCCGCGCAACGAGCGGGCAACCGAGCTCTATCTGCGCAACGTCCGGCTGCACGAGCCCGAGAAGGCCGACGACCCGGCGTATTTCATTTGCGGCACGGCGGTCCTCTTTGCCGACCGCCGCGTCTGGTTCTGATCTCGATGGGGGGGAGGATAAATGGCCAAGCAGGCAATGATCCACCCCGAGCGCCTGCCGCTCGGCGGATCGGTCACCACCGGGATCTCGCCGCTGTTGCCGCACGAGCCGCGTCGCGGGCGCCTGCTCAACCCGGTCCTGCTGGTCGTGGTGATCGCCGCGCTGCTCGTCGGGCTGACGACGCTGACCCAATGGCTCACCGGGCATTGATGATCGCCGGACTGCGTTGCATGTATGCTGCCCGTCGGCACAGCAAGGAGGGCGCCGATGTTCAGACGACGTGGCGGCAACGACGGCGGCATTCGCGTCCCGCCGGGCGGGCATGTGACGCTCGAGATCAGCCAAGACGGCAAAATGCGCGCCGTCGTGCAGGAACAAGTCGAGCGCGCTGGCCTGCAAGACCCGATTGGCGGACCGCCGATCGAAGTGTCGAGCCATCTGATGCCCGACGCGATGGCGCTCTACTTGCTGTCGACGTCGATCATCGATTGCACGCGCCAGCTGGCGTCGCACGAGGCAGAGATCCAGAAGGCCCGAGAGACACATCTCGGGTTCGAAGCCGCCTACAAGCGCGCCGCGTTTTGGAGCAGGGCAGTGTTCATCAGCTGTACCTGTCTTGCAGTGGTCGGCGCGGTCAATTTCGCGATCGCGATTTGGGGTGCGCTGCACGGCCACTGACCCCGCAATGGTTGACCACTGCCGCGGGTTGCGGCACAATCGTCAGTGGAGTCGTAAACTCCGAACAGGTTGACGAGAGCAGTTGCCATTGCCGCGCGGTTGAGTGTGCGGTATGTCCCCCACCGCAGGTCTCTGCGGTGGGGGTGCGAGGATATAAGGCACGCGAGTGCGCGAATAACTCCACAGCCGAGCATGACCGCTCTCGGCTTGTCCGGCTGTTTACGGCCCCCGCCACCAGGGAGCCGAGCAATTGACCAACATCATCCGCGACATGCCGAAGGAGATGTATCAGGGCATCAAGGCTCTGAACGCTTCCGGCGCGCACACGATCGAGCGGGAGTGTCCCGCCAAATATTGGCACACCTCGCCGTTTAACCCAAACCGAGCCCCGCCCGGGACCGCCAATCACTTCGACATCGGGTCGGCAACTCACCTGCTCTTGTTGGAGCCCGACAAGTTCGACGCCGAGGTCCAAGTCATTGAAGCCGGCAGCTATCGCACCGACCGCGCCAAAGCGGCGCGCGACCGCGCCTACAACGCCGGGGTAACGCCACTGCTGAGCAAGGAAGTCGAGCTGGTCGAGGCGATGGCCCAGGCGATCCTCGCCGATCCGATCGCCCGCAGCTTCCGCGACGCCGGCGACACCGAGGTCACGATGACCTGGAACGATCCCGAGTTCGGCTTTCCGTGCAAGCTCAGGGTCGACTATCTGCCGCACAACCTGATTGACCTACGCGACGTCAAGAGTGCGGGCACCGCGAACCCGCGCAACTTCGAGCGCGAGGCTTGGAGGTTCGGCTACCCGCAGCGGGCGGCTTGGTACCTCGATGGTGTCGAGATCTGCACCGGCACCCGCCCAAAGTCCTACTGGTTTATCGCTGTCGAGAAGGAACCGCCGTTCCTGGTCTCGGTCATGAAATATCCCGAAGAGCATATCGAGTGGGGGCATGTGCTCAATCTGTGGGCCCGCGAGAAGTTTGCCGAGTGCCTGGAGCGCGACCAGTGGCCGAGCTACCGGCCCCCGGGTGCTCGCCGCCCGCAGGCCTTTGAGATCCGCATCCCGCCTTGGGAGGTGCGCGAGTTGCAGGACCGGCTGGAGCGCAAGGAGATCCCTGCACCGCGATCCCGCGCCGAACTGGATCTACGCTATCGCCTAGCCGCCCGGCTGCAGGCCCCGACCGACCGGGATTACCTGCCATGAAGATCAAGGACATGACGATCTTCGTGTCGCGCACCTTCCGGCTGGCGCAGTTCGAAAGTTTCAAAGTTGAGGCCGGTCTGACCATGTCGATCGAAGAGGGGGATAATGCGGACGAGGTTCGGCAGAAGATTCTGGAAGAGCTCCGCAAGTCTCTGTCGGACAGCTACCGCGCCTATCATCCGAGGTATCGCAATGAGAATCGTCAACTTAGTCGCTGAGAACTTCAAACGTCTAAAGGCCGTCGACATCACGCCGGTCGGCAACTTGGTCGAGGTCCGCGGGCCCAATGGTGCCGGCAAGTCATCCGTGCTCGACGCGATCATGTGCGTCTTTGGCGGCGGCGACGTATTGCCAAAAAAGCCGATCCGTCGCGGTGCCGAGACCGCGCACGTCCAAGCCGATTGCGGCGAGTTGCTGGTCACCCGCCGGTTCACCGCGGCCGGCTCGCATGTCGTGGTCGAGGCGGCGAACGGGGCGCGCTACCGCAGCCCGCAGCACATGCTCGACGCGCTGGTCGGCGCCATCGCCTTTGACCCGCTCGAATTCACTCGGATGACCCCGCCCAAGCGGCGCGAGGCGCTGCGGCAGGTGGCCAAGATCGATGTCGATATCGACGCGCTCGATGGCCAGAACGCCCGCGACTACGAGATCCGCACCGAGGTCAACCGCGACGCCCGCAAGCTGCGCGGGCAGGCCTCCGGGATCCACTATCCCGAGGGTCTGCCGGAGGCACCGGTCGACGTCACCGCGTTGACCCAGGAGCTGCGCAAGGCGGGCGAGGACAACGCGCTGTTGGAGCGCCGCAAGGCGCGCCGGCAACAGGTGTCGAGCGAGGTTGCCGGCAACCGGCAGACCGCCAGGAGCAAGCGCGAGCGGGTCGAGCTGCTGCGCCGCGAGGCCGCCGATTTGGAGACCGAGGCCGAGGGCTTGGAGTCGACCGCGGACCAGCTCGAGCGCAGCCTGACCGACGCAGCGCCGCTCCCCGAGCCGCTCGACACCGCCGACCTCGTTGCCCAGCTCGAAGCCGCCCGCACGACCAACGCCCAGCTCGAAGCCAAGACACGGCGCGAGACCCTCGAAGCCGAGGCCGCCGCCCTCGAAGGGCGGTCGGCCGACTTGACCGCGGCGATGGAGGAACGCACCCAGCGCAAGAACGCGGCGATCGCCAGCGCCAAGATGCCGATCGACGGGCTCGGCTGGGACGACGACGACGTGCTGCTGGACGGCATCCCGTTTGATCAGGCGAGCCAAGCCGAGAAGATCCGGGCGAGCGTGGCGATCGCGATGGCTGCCAACCCGAAACTGCGCGTGCTCTGCGTGCGCGACGGCTCATTGCTCGACAAGGAAAGCTGGCGGCTGCTCGGCGAACTGGTCGACGGCCAGGATTACCAATGCTGGGTCGAGGTCACCGACGACGCTGCCAAGACCGGCATCGTGATCGAGGACGGCACCGTGGCGCGCCAGCCGGCAACCGAACCCAAGCAGGCCTCGTTGGCACTGGCAGAGGTGTAAGCGATGGCCCGCGGTACCGACGACCTGCCGGGCAGCGAAGGCCCGATCTTCGAGATCGCCGATGCGAGCCGTGCCGGTGTGCACCTGATCATTCAACTGTTCGGGCCATCGGAATGCGGCAAGACGCTGACCGCCCTCTATCTGGCGCGCGGCATCGCTGACGCGCTCGCCGGCCCCGACAAGGGCATCGTCGGCTGCATGGACACCGAGGGGCGCGCCCGCATCTTCGCCGAGCGGGTCCCCGGTGGCTTCAAGGTCGGTGAGTTGACCCGGCCATTCAGCCCGGGCCGCTACCTGCAGGGCATCGAACTGTTCATGGAGTATGGCGTCCACGCGCTGATGATCGACTCGTTCAGCCACGTGTGGGAGGGGTTCGGCGGTGTGCTCGACCAGGCCGAGCAGAACGAGCTCAACGGCTGGAAGGGGCTCGCCAAGTGGTCAAAGCCAAAGCGCGACTACAACCGCATGGTCAGCGTGCTGCTGACGACGCGCATCCCGCTGATCCTGTGCTCGCGCGCCAAGCAGCCGATCAAGATCGAGACGAAGAACAACAAAGAGGTATGGACCCCGCAGCCGTGGGAACCGATCCAGGACAAGCGGTTGAAGTTCGACATGACGATCGTGCTGCCGATGGTCTTGCACGGCGAGTACGAAACCGACCCCAGCCGGGTCAAATGCCCGGATGATCTGCGCCACCTGTTTCTCGGCGAGAAGTTGACCATTGAGACCGGCCGGCTGATCGGCCAGTGGGTCGCTGGCGGCTCGCCGATCAATCCGGCGCGCGAGCACTTGCGCAAGCAGGCCTTTGACGCGGCAGCCGGCGGCACGGCCGCATTGCGGCGCTGGTACGACCCGCTCCCGGATGAGCAGAAGCTGGTGCTGCGGCCGGCGATCGCCAATCTCCGCTCCGCCGCGCGCGCCGCCGATGACGAGGCCCAGCAGGCGCGCCTCGCGCGGGAAGAGGCCGGCCGCGATCAGACGTTCACCGATCCATTCGGCCAACGCGCCGATGAGGGCGAAGCCGGCGAGGGCGATGATCCTTTCAGCTACAGCGATCTGCGCGGCGATGACGCGCTCGTCGTGCCGATCAGCAAATACCCCGACGGCTCGCCGTCATGGGAAGACACGGTCGCCGACATGCTGCGCGTGATCGCCGATCTGACCGATCTCGACGACACGGTGGCCACTGGCCGCTTCGTCAACGCCAATCGCGACACGCTCGAAGAGATGCGCGAGGCCGATCGCGACGCCTGGGTCACCGTCATGCACCGGCTCGGTGACCGCGAGCGCGAGTTGAGGGAGAGTGACCGATGACCACCGACACCCAAGCTGTGAAAGCCGCTGTTAGGCGCCTGCGGCGTCGAGCGCGACCTTCGGCTGCCCGGGCATGGTGGGACATCGCCGTTGACTTGCAGCCGGGAAGCGTATGGGCGGCCTGGCGGGTACAGAGCAAGGCCAAGCGTTTGATGCGGCGCGCGATCAAAAAGCGCGGACAGCCATTTCGGCGGCAGGACCGCGGTCCACTGCGCCGTCGCGCCGCTGGCAAGAACGAGATCAGAGGATATCGACGGTGACCGCGAGCGGGGTGACCACTGATGGGGAACACCATGAGTGATGATGAACTTGAGCCGATGTACACGGAGGTCGAGGCCGCACGTCGCCTCGGCATCGAGCCACGATCATTGCGCACCGAGCGGGAGAAGGAGCGCATTGGATGGAAGCCCGTTGCGGGCAAGGTTATGTATCGCCACTCTGATCTTGTGCGTTGGCAGAAAAGGGGGGTGCCATGGCGCGCGGACGGCCGAACGAGGGGCCGAAACTCGTCCTCATTACAAGATGGAAAGAACTAACCTACGCGATCCGGTGGACGGAAGAAGGCAAAACCCGCCACGTTACGACAGGTACGGGCGATCTCGGACATGCTCAAGAAATCTTCGGGCAGTGGCTCATCGCTCAAGGCCGAAGACCCGACGAGCCGCACCAGCCCGGCCGCCGTCATCCGGCTGAGACCGGAATAGCCGAGACCCTTGGGTTTTACGGGGCGCAACGCGCGCCCGACCTCGCCGATCCCAAGCGCGTCGCATATGCTATTGATCGGCTGCTGGACTGGTGGGGAGAGCGGACGGTCGATGACATCACGCCGCAGACATGCCGCCAATACCGGAGGGCCCGGCTAAAGCAGGGGGTCAAAGAACAGACGGCGGCGAGAGAGCTGATTGTCCTCCGCGCTGCGGTGAATTACGCGGTAAAGAACAAATACCTCACCTCCGCACCGTTCGTTGAACTGCCGTCGCGGCAACCAGGGAGAGATCGGTGGTTGACGCGCTTGGAAGCTGCCCGCTTGTTGTGGGAAAGCCGACGAGAGCCGAAAGCGCGACTGCACCTGCCCCTGTTCCTGCTGATCGCGCTCTATACGGGCGCGCGCCGCGGTGCGATCCTTGGACTCCGCTGGTCGCAGGTCGACTTGGTCAACGGTCGCATTGACTTCAACGAAGCGGGGCGTCCCCGCACCAACAAGCGTCGACCGGTCATACCGATACCAGATGGGTTGCGGTGGTTTCTGTGTGCGGCGCAGCGGCGCAGCAATTGCCCGTTCGTGATCGCCTACGAAAGCGAGCGGGTGAAGAGCGTCAGGCGGTCATTCGACGCGGCCTGCGCACGGGCGGGACTGACTGATGTGACCCCGCACGTCCTGCGACACACATGCGGCACATGGCTCGCCCAAGCTGGCGTGGATCTGCACCAAATCGCCGGCTGGCTCGGCCACTCGAACGAACGCACGACCGAACTCTACGCGCACCACCATCCCAATCACTTTGCCGCAGCGAAGCGGGCCATCGAGAGACGGAGATAAGATGAAAATTTTCTTGCGAATTTTCTTGCGCGTCGCTTACGGAAATTCCGCTAAGTGCTGGTCGGAGTGAGAGGATTTGAACCTCCGGCCCCTGCCTCCCGAAAGCAGTGCTCTACCCCTATCTATTTGATTTTCCGTGCAGTGGTTGACGCTGATTGACGAAACGTTCCGTGAACCGCGGCTAATTTTCTTGCGCGCAAGAAAATGGGACATCTGACGCACGTCTGGATCACCCAATGCCTGTGCCCGCAGCGGCACTGCATCCTCGCGACGGCCGGTGAAGCCTCCGGCCGCACCGAGGCCGAGGCCAAGGTCAAGGCACCGTTGGTCGAGCAAGTCGCCGATCTGTTGGCGACGCGCGAGTTGTACCCGTGGTGCGGGCTGTGCGGCGCTCGGTCCGGCACCTGGCGGTATGAGCTCGACCGCACGCGCTGGCGCACGATGGCCGAGGCCTTCTCGGAGCTGAAAGACTGCGAAACTGAGCAAGCGGTGGCCCGCGCAGTGTTCGGCGATCTACATCGCGAGAGGCCGAATTGAACGGCTACGTGCTGCCGGTGATCTTCACGCTCGGCGTCGTGCTGTGCTGTCTGTTGGTGCCCGCCATGCTGCTCTCCCTGTGGGAGGTCGAGTACCGCGAGCGCTGGGAGGAATGGTGGGCGCACCATCGGTCGCGCTGGTGGAGGCGGGATGGCCGATAAGACCGGCATCGAGTGGACCGAGGCGACTTGGAACCCGATCGCGGGTTGCAGCATCGTCTCACCCGGCTGCACCAACTGCTACGCGATGCGCGAGGCCGGCCGTTGGCTGCGATGCGAGCCGAAGTTCGCCGGCCTGACGCAGCCGAGCAAAGCCGGCCCGGTGTGGACCGGCGAGGTGCGGCTCTGGGAGAAGGCCCTCGATCAGCCGCTGCGCTGGAAGACGCCGCGTCGGATCTTCGTCAACTCGATGTCAGACCTGTTTCACGAGGCGGTGCCCGACGAGTGGATCGACCGGGTCTTCGGCGTCATGGCGGTGTGCAAGCACCACAGATTTCAGGTGCTGACCAAGCGCGCCGACCGGATGCGGCGCTATCTGCAGATTCGCCCGGGGAACGATCTGGGTCAGCGATGGGCATACGCGGCGGCCGGGGTGCTTGGCCCGGGCAAAGACATCGGCCCTTATCCGGGTTACCCGCTCCCCAACGTCGAGCTTGGCGTCTCGGTCGAGGACCAGGAGCGTGCCGACGAGCGGATCCCGAAACTGCTCTACACGCCCGCGGCGGTGCGCTGGGTCAGCCTTGAGCCGCTGCTCGGGCCGGTCAATCTGGCGATGTTCATCGAACGGGACCCGATGTGGCGTCACCTCGCCCTCGACGCACCAGCCGCCCTCGATTGGGTCGTCCTCGGCGGCGAGAGCGGCCCGCACGCGCGGCCGATGGAGTCGGCCTGGGCGCGCTCGGTGCGCGATCAGTGCGGCACCGCCGGCGTGCCGTTTTTCTTCAAGCAGTGGGGCGAGTGGTTGCCGCGCGACCAGCTCGGCCGGCGCGATCCGAGCGAGTGCTACGATGGCTGCGAGTGGACCGCGAGCCATGTGCGTGTCGGCAAAAAAACCGCCGGCCGGCTGCTCGATGGCGTGACCTGGGATGAATACCCGAGGGGGAGTGCCGATGGGAACCAAGCAAGACCCGAGCCGCTTTGACTGCTACGCGGCGGCGCGTCCCGACGAGCACATGTTCGTGCTGCTCGATCGCGACCCGTTGGCGCCGTTCCTGGTGTCGATCTGGTCCTCGGTGCGGATCGGTGACCCCGAAGCTGCGCGCGCCAAGTTCGAAGCAATGCTGCAGAAGTTCGCGCTGCGCTACATGGCCGAGCCAGATGTCGACAAGGCAAGCGAAGCGCTGGACTGCGCGATGTTGATGTTCCACGCCCAAGAAGAACGCCGCTGATGGACTGCGAGACTTGCCGCGGCAGCCCGATCCCCGGCATGGTCATCACGAGATTTGGCGTCATGCACTGCCCTAATCACTGCATCGGCAGCATCGCCTCGTGCTGTGATGCGGCAGGCTCGGCGCAACCCGAGCTTCGCCCGAATGTGGCGAAGGCGGGCGACACATCCCTGCCGCCCGTGATTCCCCTCCACTTGGCGGCCGGGTTCCCAATCCCCGGCCGTCATTTTCCCGCGCAAGATAGCGCCCGGGATGGCTAGGCCGCACAAGATCACAAAGCTCTACGCCTGGATCGAGACCCGCGCCGATGGCGAGGAGGTGATCCCGGCCGTCGTCGGCCCCGCCGGCATGGCCCTGCCGCTGATCGCGCAGCTGTGAAACAGGCTGAGCCGAGCCCCGAGGCCTTGGTGCGCGCGTCGGCGGTCGTCGGCCGGGCGATCCGGCCGGGCCCGCTAACACCGGCCGCCGCCCAGCAACGCGATGTGTTGATTCGCGCGATCGCGAGAGAACTCGACGACCTCGCCGGGCCGCTGCAGGCGCTGCTTGAGGGCATCCGCCACCCCGATCAGCAAGCCGAGGCCTTCCGAGCGCGGGTGAGCCTCGCTTCGGCCGCGCTGTGGCGGTTTCAGGGGCAGCCGGAAGGGAGGCTGCCGTAAAGATCACCCTCGAGAGCACCCCGGTCATCGTCGAGATCGACGCCGGCGTCCGCGCGCGGCGCTGGGAGGGCATGACCGAGAGCGGGATCCCGGTCGTCGCGCTCGTCGCGGCGGTCTCGCCGCAGACCCACGACGAGGTGACCTTGGCGCGCTTTGCCGCCGAGCTCGAGGAGGTCCCCGTCGCCGAGGTCGAGCCGGAAGAGCACGAGACGCCCGACTTCGGCGCGTGCTGCGTGTGCGAGACGACCGAGGGTGTCCGCAACATGATCATGCTCGACAAGCGCGCCCAGGTGTCCGGGCACGGCTGGGGATGCTTTGTCTGCGGCTTGGCGACCGACGGCGCCAACGCGGTGCTGTGCGACCCCTGCCTTGAGCGGTTTCGCGAGGATCAGTCGGTGCTGACCATGGCCTGCCGCGGCTATCCCGCGAGCGACGGCCGCGTGGCGATCGCCGAGCTCGAGCCCTTCACGCATAACGAATGGCTGCACCGCGAGCCGCAGCGGCTCGTCGAAGGCGACGCATGCGAGCACGCAGGGGCTACGTCTGGTTGTCGATGCTGATCCCGATCGGCGTCACCGACCTGGTCGGCGCGGTGCGCGCCAGCTGGGCATTGCATTGGACGCAAGCGGCGGCACGCGCCGAGGCCGAGGAGTGGGCGAGCGAAATGGGAATTGGCCCGGTCACATGGCAAAGGATCGACGGCGGATTGCTGATCGGCCATGTGAGCAATCCGCATCTGCGCCTGACGGTGCGCAGCCTACGGTTGCCGCAAGAGCCGACACCGCGATGACCTCGCGCGCTGAACTGCGGGCGCAATTGCCGCCTCCCGAGCTCCGCCGTTGGACAGCCAAACAGAAAGCCGCCGTGGTTGAGGCGGTGATCGGCCGGGCGATAAGCAAGCGTGCGGCCGGCGAGCGGTACGCGCTCAGCTCCGAGGAGTTTGAGTTTTGGCGACGCTCGTTCGAGCGTGGGGGCTTAGCGGCGTTGCGCGTTAAGGCTCACCGACTCCACCGGAGGGGAGATGAAGGATCGAAGCATTTGGGCGGCGATGATCTTCCCCGAGCAAGGCGAGGTCCTGGGCGCGGTGCAGGCCAGCAAGCGCGTGCACTGGACGAAAGAGAGCGCGCGCGCCGAGGCCGAGCGGTGGATCGCCGAGATGAAGCTCGGGCCGATCACGTGGTACGCCATCGATGACCAGGTCGTGATCGGGCGAAACCACAAGCATTATATCGTGCTGCGCAGCGCCCTGCTGCCGGACGGGGAGCCGCCGCCATGAGCGACCGGAGCATCTGGGTGTGGATGATTTTACCAGATGGAGACCCGCGCGATCGTCGGCGGCGTCCGGCGCTGCGACCGCGCGTTTTGGAGCGATGACGAGGCCCGCGCCGAGGTCAAGACGGCCGAGGAAATGCGGATCGGTGCGGTACATTGGGATGAAGTCGATGAGCGGACCTGGGTCGGACATAGTGACGTCGGTTACATTGCCGTCGTCACCAGTGTGCGCCTGCCGGCGGCCGGTGCCGAGGCGATGGAGAGGGGATAACATGCCGAAGCTCCTGCCGTTTTTTGGCAAGGACGGCGGTTGGATTGACTGGGAACCCTGATTGGACCGTCACCGCTTTCGATGCACTCCTGGTGGCGATGTTCTTGCTGCAGCTGTTCGAGTGCGGGGTGCTGCTTTACATCTGCAGCCTTCTCCGAGGTGCCCAGCGTTACGCGAATGAGGCCATCGACGCGACCGTGATCGGCGTCGAACAGCTGCATCCCGAGAAGAAGTGGGGCATCCCCATGGACGGACGTTGATGGCTGAAAAGCATTGAGTGAAGCCGAGCTGCGCGCCCTGCTGACGGCGATCCGCGACCTGGGGATGATCGGCCGCATGCACCCCGAGGGGCGGATCGAAACCCCTGACTGCAGCCCGCTGCTCGTCGCCCTGGGCACGATCGGCGCGCTGGCGATGCTTGGCCTCGAAGGAACCAAACTGCCGCCGCAGCGGCTCGAACTCACCCAGGAAGAGTTCGATCAATTGAACGCTGGCTTCGAGGTCACCCGGCAGACGCAACTCGGCTACCGCGTCCAACTGTCCCGCGAATAGAGGCCACGGTGCGCGCCGACCAATCGCCGCCGCAAGGCCGCGCGTGAAAAAAAAGTCATCTATCTCAGCTCCGGCCAGTTGTCGGCGCCAGCGCCGGTCTGCCCGGCCTGCCGTAATCTGCTCGACGGGTTCACCGCGATCACTAACAACAGCAGGCAGCCTCGGCCGCGGCCAACACCCGGTGACGTGACGTGGTGCGTGTATTGCTTCGTCTGGTACGAATTTTACGGCGCGCCGCTCCAGCTGCGGGCGCTGTCGCAGGATGAGGTGGCGAAACTCCCCGACGAAATCCGCGAGCTGCACCGGCAGATGGTGATTGATCGCGCGCTCAACCCGGCCGGCGACGACTGGCTGAGACGGCCCAACTGACATTGCAGGTTGACCTCGCAACGTCAGTTGAACCATCAATTGACGCTGCCCGCGTCGATTTCCCGATTAACCCCACGGAGACAGAAATGCAATCGACAACGACGGGCACGGAGGATTACGGCCCCTGCATGACCACGGTCGGCAAGTGGGCATACACCTATCCGAACCTGCTGGCGAATGCGCAGCTCGCGGCAGAGGCGCAAAACCTCTACAGCGAGATTAACCGCATCTATCTGCAAACGAGCGTCTCCTCGGTCGCGGCGGTGCGCACGGTGCAGATGCCGACCACGCCAGCCGCGCGGCCGCGCGCGACACAGCAGACGCAGCAGGGGCAGCGGCAGCGTCCCGGGCGTCCGCGTCAGCGCACCGGGGCAGCGGCTAGCCGACAGCGACGGCGGCAAGCAGCCACACCAACCGGGCAGCGGGTCAGAACCCCGGCTGGGTCGATGGGACCCTCCGACGCCAGGGTACTCGCGGCGATCGTCAGAAGTGGCAGCCCGATCGGCGTCGAGCTGCTGCGTCGGCGTGTCCCAGGTATGCTGGCCAACATTGTCGGCACCGCCATTCGCCACTTGACGGACAGGCAATACATCACCGGCGAGCCCAAGATCGGGCCGTTCACCGCGACAGCGGCCGGAATGGCCGCCAACACCAAGCAGCCGACATCAATTGGTGCCGCGCGCGCCCGCCGAACTGCGACGCCATCCTCGGCGGAACTTCCGCCGCAAGCCGCTGCCGGCTGATCTGCCAGACCAGAGTGCCCAGAGGATCAGCCAAATCATCAGCCCGCCGGCGAGCGTGAACCACAGCCAGTCCATGGTCATCAGCGCGGCGGTGATAAAGAGCACTTGATCGACGGTCATTCCCCCCAGGGCACAAAAAAAGACCGGCCCGACTCCCCCATGTCGAGGGAGCCGGGCCGGAGCTTAATGCGCGGGGTCGACCCCGCGAAAGACCTGCGCTAGGGCGTCATTTGGCGAAGGTGTGGTAGAGCAGGGTCAAGACGCCGATTGCGATCGGCCAGCCCGCCCAACTGATCCGGTTGAGGATCTTGCCGATCTCGGTGAGCTTTTCCTTGATCGTCTCGAACTGCAGCTGGTCGGTCGCCGCATGCGTCCTCAGTTCGGCTCGCAGCTCGTAGAACTGGTCGAGCTCGACCTTGTCGTGGGTGTTGCCGGGGCGCGGCTCGCTCGTGTTCATCGCCCCCTCCCGACAATGCGGATCCCGCCCGGCCCAAAGCTGAGCGTCTTGGTCTCGCCGCCGACATGCAGGGAACACTCCCCGGTCACCTCGTCGGCGCAGACGATCTCGCCGGGGACATCGGTGTAATTGTCGGTGCGGACGATCTTCCAGCGCCGCTTGTCTTCGCTGCTGGACCAGGACTCGATCTTCATGGGCTTCTCTCGCGGAGTTCACGCCGCGGGAGGGCGGCGGCGCATGTTGGGGAGATCTCGGCGCAGCACGGTGCTCTTGTGGCCGACACGCAGGACGACGGTGATCCCGCGGGTGACGATGCGCTCGAGCCAGCGCTTGACGTCCCGGCGGCGCCACGCGTCGGGCCGCTTCGGATCGACGTGCACATGCAGCCGGTAACCGGGCTCAAACTCGTCGATCGGGGCAAAGATCACACCGCAGCGGTCGGGCCGCAGCTCGGGCGCCATCCGGTCCCAGGCCTCGCCGTTCGGCCCTCGGCCGCTCTGGCTGGTCAGCCAGGTGCAGGCAAAGACGCGGCAGCTCTCGGGTCGGTTTGGGTAAATCTCGCAGCCGCAGCCGACCTGGACATGCGGGCAGCGCACCAGAAACGGCTTTGGCGGCTCGAGATCGGCGACCTCGAGGCGGTCGCAGCAGGCGTGGCAGCTGCCACAGGGGTTTTCGTCCATTGCGCCTCACCGGTTCATGAAGCGGCCGAGATTGGCGATGAACAGCGTGTCGTGGATGCGCGCCGCCGGTGGCGGCGGTGTCACCCCGACAAACGAGCCGGCCGGGTGCGGCAGCCAGGTCTCGGCCTCGTCGGCCTCTTCGCGCCAGGCGATGCGCCACCACGGCGTGATCTGCACCGCCACCACGGGCGGCGCCGAAGGCCGCACAGGAAAGGCCTGGGCCTCGTCGGGTTCTTCGAGGAAGCGGTGGAGTGCTGCTGCCGCTGCCGAGGCGACCGGCGGCAACGCCGGTGCCGGCGTAAAGAGGCGCACCGGGAAGGTCTCGGCCTCGTCGGCCTCTTCGCGCCAGGCGATGCGCCACCACGGCGTGATCTGCACCACCACCACGGGCGGCGCCGAAGGCCGCACCGGGAAGGTCTCGGCCTCGTCGGCCTCTTCGCGCCAGGCGATGCGCCACCACGGCGTGATCTGCACCGCCACCACGGGCGGCGCCGAAGGCCGCACCGGAAAGGCCTGGGCCTCGTCGGGTTCTTCGAGGAAGCGGTGCAGTGCTGCTGCCGCTGCCGAGGCGGCCGGCGGCAGCGCCGGTGCCGGGGTGAACAGGCGCACCGGGAAGGCCTCGGCGAGCTCGGTCTCCTCGTGCAGGATGCTGTGCCACCACGGCCGGTAGCGCGGCGGTGCGGCCAGCGGTGCGATCGCCGCCTGGCGCCGGGCAGGAACCGGGTCAGGCTCGAGGTCCTCGAGCCATAGGAAGTGGTGCCACGGTCTCTGCCGCGGCGGCGTCGGCTGGGGGCCCTGCGCGGCACCCCGGACCAGTGGCGCCCAATCGGGGTCCGGCTCCTCGATCCGCGCGACATGGTGGTAGGGCTTGATGTGCGGGACCGCCAGCGCTCGCGGCGCGAATTTGCGCTGAGCGTAGACGACGAGGATCTCGTCCTCTTCGTAGCGCGCGCGCTCCTCGTCCATCAGGACGACGACGTGATGCTTTTTGTGCTTGCCCGGCGGCTGAACGACAAAGCCGAGCCGCGGCGGCCGCCACTCGGGTTCCTCCTCCTCGAACCGCGCCATGTGGTGCCACGGCTTTTGGAGGGCCGGCGGTGGCGGCAGCGGTGCGGGTGTCGGTGGCGGGATCGTCTCTTCGACGACATACGTGCCCGGCAGGATCGCCGAGCGCGGCGCCGTCTCGACGACAAAGTTCGGCGACAGAAAGCCGACCGTGAGCGCTTGCCGCGCCGTGTCAAAATTGAAATTGGTCTTGTTGCCGGCGGGTGCCGTGTAGGCCGTGCCGGCGAAGTTGAACCAGACGTCGTTACCTGGCGGCACCAGATACTTGCCGGGCGACGCGCGGGTGAACGGAGCAAGCGCCGGAGGAACCCGGGCAAAGCGGCGTCTGACCGGGAAGAATTCCTCGTCGGACTCCTCGAAGAGGACCGACCATTGCGGCGAATAAGCCATCGCCTATCGCCCCGATCAGCTCAGCACGGGCAGTGGGTCGATATAAAAAGTCGACGACACCTTGGCCGCTTTGACATAGACGCGCAGATAGCCGGCGATCTGCGGTGTGAACGTCACCGCCATCTTGAAGGCGGTTGTGCTGCCGCCCCAGGTGCTGCTGTCCGAAGACAGCGCCGCGCCGGTCGCGAGATTGTTGCTCTTGGTGTTGTTGACGAATGACGCCAGCGGCGAGGCGGTCGAGCCGAGGTACTCGACCTCGAACCAGATGTCGTCATTGTTGGGCACCGCACCGCCGCCCCAGATGCCATAGACGGTGACCGTCAGACTGGCATTGGTGCGGCTGTTCCAGATCGACATCGGGAAGGCTTCGAACGGCAAGAGCCATCTTGAATTCGCGGTGGTGACGATCTTCCAACTGATCGGCGTCGTGCCATCGCTGGCGCCGCCGGTGCGCACGATCGTCGTCTCTTCCTGCAGTGTCCCCTGATACCAGTAGCGGCGCTGATGGTAATTGGTGGCACCGCTATCGCAGCGGATGACGTCGGTCCACGAGGCGGAGATGATGGTTTGGGTCGCCTGGATCGTCACGCCGCCCGCGATCTTGCAGTCGACCAGAGAGACGTTGAGGCCGCCCGCGTTGCCGATCAGCGTCCCCGTGACGGCGCTCAGGTCGACGCCCTCGCAGATGAACAGGCCCGCGCTCGTCACGCTGCTCGCTACCAACTGCGTCGGCGCCGTCCCGCGGATCGCGTTCGGGGTGTTGCGCCAGATCAGCCGGCCGCTGGACTCGGGGAAGAAGAGCTGGCCCGCCGCACCAAAGGTCATGGTCGTGTTGACCAGCTCCACGAGGTTGGTGCCCCCCACCTGGATGTTTACGTTGGACGTGCCGGTGGTGTTGAGCTTGAGATTGCAGGAGTCGAGCTTGACCCAGGTCCCCGACGCTCCGATCGTCACGGGGCAGGTGCTGCTGCTGCCCGAGCCGGCGCTGAAGGTGAAGCCATACCAGTAGGAATTGCCGCTCTGGTTGACCGAGACCGTGTTGCTGCCCTGCGTCGCTATAGAGGCGCCAGCCTTCAGGTTGGCGGAGCCCGGCGGCAGCGCCGCGGTGTGGTCTATCGAGTAGATGAAGTTGGGCGACGCGGCGGAGCCGGGCGGTGAGTTGGTGCTGGTGGCTTGCTTGAGTTCAGCATGATCGTCGCCGGCATAGAAGATGTCACCGGCCACACCCCAACCGGCGGTGAACGCAGTTACCATCCGCGCATGGGGTGCTGCCCAGGCGCCAAAATTGCCGACCGCCCCGAGCGAGGTCCAGGTGACCGTGTTGTCGGTCGTCGTCGCCCCCGCCGCCGTGTTCCACGACGGCTCCGCGCCGTTGCCGGTCGTGCCGCCCGCCGAGGTCTGGATCAGCAGGATCGAGCCGGCGTTGTTCTGGATGAGCGTGCCCTGGCCGGGGCTGGTGTTCTTGACCGACGTCCAGTTCGGGCAGTCGCCGAGGTTACCGTTTACACCCGCTTGCCCGGTAACCTCGATCCAGGTGACCGAGCCGTCGGTGGTCTTCGCACCCGCGGTCAGCGTCCAGTTGGGTTCGGTCGAGCCGGTGTTGTGCGTGGCCGACTGGATGGCCGCGAAGGCGCGCTCGTTGCCGGCCAGCAAACCGCCGTTGAACGTGCCGCTGCTGATGGTCTGCGAAGTGCCGACCGTATAGGTGCCGGCGCCGCCGGTCCCGGTGCCCAGTGCGGTGATCGTTTCGTTGGCGCCGCTCGGCGGGTTGAGGTGCATCCCGACGTAGATCGTGCCCGACGTGACGGCGGTCACGGTGAGCGTCGTTGTCGATTGACTGGCGGTAAACTGCGCGTTGCCCGCGCTTTGCCGGATCAAGGTGCCGGGCGGGGTCGACACACCGGACGCCCAGCCGGTCATCGCCGACCAGCCAATATTGCCGAGGGTCAAAGCCAAGATGTCGGTCGCGACCGTCGAATTGTCGCGGGTATGCCAGACGGCCATGGCACTACTCCTGCCGCTGGTATGGTCGAAAGGGGAGTTAGACCGGCGTTACCTGGTCCCAGCAGATGGCATTGAAGGTCGTCGGGTCGAACGCGACCGCCAGCACGTTGGTGCGGCCGAGTGCGGGGATCGAGTAGGAGCCATCGGCGGCACTGGTCGTCTCACCGAGAAAGGTGCCGTCGGTGTGGTCGTAGAGCCGCACGGTCTTTTTGACGCCCACGCCGTTCTCGTAGACAAAGCCCGAGACGTGGGTTGCCGTCGCCGCTGACGACCAGATCTTGACCGCGGTGTTCGGCGTGTTGTTGCTGATCCCGTACCACGCGCCGGCAGCGGTCGCCCACGGATCGCGTTGCGCCGTGGTCGTCACCGGGTCCTGCCGCGCCGGCCCGTCATGAGTTGGCGACGCCGAGCACAGCTCGGCGGGAGTGGTCGTTACTGTGGCACTATCCAATGCCGAAAAGCCGCTTGGTGCAGCGAATGATTGGCTGCCCGATGTGAACCTGCCCGTCGCCTGCACGCCGATTGATAGGCCGACGGCAGGCAACAGCTCGCCCCAGGTCATGGTTGAGAAAGAGATCCCGCCGGTCCCCGACGCGGGGCTATTCGCGGCGTTGTTGTTCCAGTTGCCATTGTTGACGTTGAACCACACCAGTTGCATGCCGAGGTCGGCGGCGACCTGCACCACATCGCCCAAGGTGTGCGTCTGGATGGTCGAGAGCGTCGAGCCGTTCAGCGCCACCACCCCGGTCGACCCGCGATAGCCCACCGCGTTGGCGTCGGCACCGAGCAAGGTGCCGCTCGAGGTGCTCAGCGAGACATTGGCAAAGCCGATGGCATCGGCGATCGTCGTTGCCGGGACGATGCCGGCCGCACTCGATTGGCCCAGCGGGGTCGCCGGGTTGGCGGTGCCGCTGCCATTCCAGTTGCCGCCATTGCGTCGTATCCACCAATTGCCAGCGGTGAGATCGACCGCGACGCAGACCCGGTCGTTGACAGCCCACACGCCAATATTGCTGGTGCTGGACGCGACACCCGAGTTGTAGGCAATCGCCCCGTCTTCCTGCTCCGCAAAGCAATTCGCGCCGGAATGGGTCATGTCGGTCGAGGTCAGCGGCGGTGTGCCGATCCCGATCTCCATGTTGTGGTAGCTCGCCGTGGTGCGGGCGTCGACATTGATCTCGAAATACCATTTGCCCGAGGAATGCCCGGTCGAGCCGTAGGCGACGCCACCGGCTGCAGCAGCGGCCGCAGTCTTGTTGCCATTGCTCAGCGTGACGCCGGCGCCGACGTTGGTGGTCGAAAACGTCCCGGCGCTCGAGTCCCACGCCGAGAAACCGCTCGGCACGGTGAATGAGAAATCGGCCGAGGCGGTCTTGAGTGTCGCCTGGTTGCCGGCAGTGCCGTCAAAGCCGACAACCGGATAAACCACCAGCGTTGCCGGCACGATCTCCCAATAGACTTTTTGGGCTGGGATCTTGCGCGTCGTGACGGCCTGCCCCGACGTGACATTGGAAACCGCCAGCAACGGGCCGGCGTTCAAGAGCTGGATGTTTGCCGACTTATAGCCGCTGTCAAAGTTCGTCGCGCCCAGGCTCATGACCAGGTCGACGAGGTCTCGATGTGGACTTGCCCGCCAACGACAAGGTTGCTGCCCGGGGAGCTACTGATGATGTTTTGCACGACAAAGCTCTTGCCAGCGAGATTGCCGGTGCCGGAATAGGTGTCGTTGTGGTTGAGCGGCAGGTAGTGGCACGGGCACCAGAGGCCTTTGAAGTAGCCGCGCACCGCATTGGTGTGGTGGATCCACACCGGGGCGAGATAAAGCCCGCCATCGGGGCCGTTGGGATAAGGGAGGTAGGTCACGGCCGCGCCGTAGCCATAGGAACTGTTGTTGGTCCCGACCCCCAATTTGAAGGCATCGCTGTGCTTGCCGACCTGGATCGAGCCACCGACGGCCGTCCAGGTCCGCGGCATGTAATGGCCGGCCTGCTGGGTGGCGAGCGAGGTGCCGCTATTCGGGTTGACCAATGTGCCCCAAACATCGTTCGTCGTGTTGGAGTTATTGGCCTGTGCGCGGCCGTTGATATGACAGCGATAGGCATCGCTCGATTTGTAGGAAAAGATGTCGCCGAATGAGAACGAGTAAGCGGCAACCGGGTTGGTGACATCGCCGGTCTCGGCAAAGAAGTAAAAGACAGTGTCATCGGCGACCAAGGTCCAGTTGCGCACGGTCGAGTCGGCGGTCGTCGACTTGCGGCAGACCACGCCGCCAGTGACACTGCCGGCAAAGAGGTTGACCTGTGCGGCGGTCGGAAACTGCCCGGTGCCGGTGTCGATACCGCTCATCGTCTCGAAGCCGGTCATCAAGGCTTCTTTGGCCGTGTTGTTGGTGCCGGTGTCGTCGATGTGCAGATAGAAGCCGGTGCCGTCGGTGGCGCTGTTGCGGTAGGCCGCCTTGTTGGTGCCCGAGAAGCTCTTGGTCCAGCCCGCGTTGGCCTGCGAGCCGTAGCCATTGACCAGGCAAGCGTCGAGCACGGTGATCAGCCCGCCAGCTTGCCCCGTCAGGGACGGGGCGCTGGCGTCGCTCGAGCGGTAGACGGTGACCGTCGTCATCGCGTTTTAATAGAGTTCGCGAATCTTCATTGAGCCGCTGCAGGTGCGCGCGGCTGCTGGTGCACCGTCGAGGGAAAACGACAGTGCCTCGGAAGGCTTGCAGCTCGGGCGCGCGCGCTCCGGGAAGATCCACTGGTAGCCGTTGACCTGGTTCCACACGTCGACATGCGGATAGATCGCGGTGCCGCTGGTGGTCGCCGCGGTCGTGTCGTTGATCCGCGCGGTGAAGGTCGCCGCCGCGTCGGTGTCGACATCGGGTGTCGGCGTCATCGCCGAGCCGCCCGAGCCGGTCGACACCGTCGCCGGCAGACGCTTGATCGAGATCGCGCATTCCTCAACCGAGGTCTGCGTGATCTGCCCCAATGTGATCGAGACCACCTCGATAGCCATGCTGGCGCCGGCATAGGCGCAGCACAAATCCTGCACCGCCGAAACCGAGACGGCGCGAAAATTGACCGTGTAAGTACGTGCTGAAGACATCGAAAAGCTCCGGAGTTAGGCGATTGCCAGCTTGACCTTGGCGCCGTGCCGCCAATGCCGTTTTTCGGGATCCCAGCCGATGAGCGCCTTCCAGGCCTCGATCTCGTCCCAAGTGCGCACCGTCCATTCGGTCGGTCGCCCGCTGGGTAGATCCGGGTCCTGCAACAGCACCGTCACATCGGGCTGCTCGTCAGGCTCTGCGGTCAGACGTGCCGGCAAAGGCTGGCCAGGATTGAGGCGCGCGAAATTCGACAGCTCGAAGTTTCTGCGGTGGCGCGCCAGATGATTGACGTGATCGCGGTCGCCCTCGCCATGAACCAGCAGGACGAAGAATTCTTTCTCGATAGTCACCGGGTTACTCCATCAAAGGGAAAGGTCAGGCGCCGAGCACCGCGCGCAGCTGGGCGGCGCGCTCGTTGATCGCGCGCTCGCGCTCGCCAAGCTGCGCCTCGCGCTGCACCAGCTCGCGCTGCTGGCGGGCGATCTCGCCCTCGGCGACCTCGTGCATGCGCCGGATGTTGGCGGCGTGGGTCGCCTCGTCTTCCTGTGCCGCAGTCGCCGCCTGTTGCCGCTGGCGCGCGATCTCGTCCTTGGCCGCCTGTTTTTCGCCGGCGAGCTCGGTACGCTTAGCGCTGCAACCCTCGGTAAACTCGCGCGCGCTCTGCGCCAGCTTCTCGCGCTCAGCGGCCAAGGCGGCTTCGCGCTCCCGCAGTTCTCGCGCCTGGTCGTTAAAGCTCGCCTGCCGGCGTGCGGTCTCGGCCGCACTCGCCGCGCAGGCCTGCTCGCGCTCGACGAGGCCGGCCTCACGCTGATCGAGCTCGCCTTTGCGCTGCTCGAGGATCCGAGTGCGCTCGCGGTGCTCGGCCTCGGCCGAGGCCAGCGCTTGCCCGTTGGTCGCGACCCGGTATTCCTCGGCCTTCAGTTCCTCGAGGCGCCCGAGCAAAGTCGGGTCGATGTTCTTTAAGAGATCGGCGAGGACCCCAAGCCCGGCGACGACATCCGGCGGCGTCACGCCACGTGATCCAATCATCGTGGCTCTCCTACGCGTTCCTGATGACGGAGAGGCTGAGCCCGCCGCCTGCCTTCAACCCAAAGAACCGGGTCTCGCTGGTTGCCATCCGACGATTGAGAACCGTGGCTTGCGGGCTGTAGCCGACGGTGTAGGAGCAGATCGCGTCGGTGTGGATCATCACGTAGCGCGTCTTGCTATTGAACACGGCACTCGGATGCGCCAGGCCATCGGAGAAATCGATTGGCGTTTGGTCGACCAGTGCCGGCTCCTCCGGCGCCAATACCGACTCGCCGCGCGCGTCGAACACGACGTTCTCGTATTCAGTGATGTAAAACAGACTCATTGCGGGCCCCTTGAAAAGAAAAGGGCGGCCCAAGGCCGCCCGGCTGCTTCAGCGAGTTTCAGCGAGTTCAGCTATTGATCTGCAGGTACGGGCGCAGGTGTTTTTGCGCCGGCCCGATGGCGACGCTGCGTCGGTGGCGCATCAGTGCCAAGGCTTCAAAATCCGGGTCGTTTTCCGGTTCTTCGAGCCACGGCATGCGGCGCGCCCAGCGTGGCACCAGCACAAAGCGGTCCGGCACGTCCACCACCAGGACTTCGCGAACGATGCCGCCGACAATGACTTTATCAGTCGTGTCCTCGACCAGGACCTCGCGGACGACGCCGCCGACAATGACTTTATCAGTCGTGTCCTCGACCAGGACCTCGCGGACGACGCCGCCAACATCCGCGTTCGTCGCCATTGCCGCTCCTTATGAGGCGACTTCGACGCCTGATGTCGCGCTGTTGAGGCCGGTTTGGCCCCACGCCGAGCTGGTGTGGGGATCGGTGTCAAAGTAGGAGTCGATCCAGCCATAGCTGGTGGCGGGTGTCACACCGCTGTTGCTGCCGGTGCCGCTGCTGCCGCTTGAGCTCATCACGAGGCTGACCGTGCGGGCGCCGCTGTCGGATTTCTTGATGTAGCCTTTGACCCCCACCGTGTAGATGGTTTGCGGTGTCACCGTCAGCGCCGGGAACGAATAGAGGTCCTCGTGCCCGGACGTGCTGTCCGAGACATAGGAGAGGTCGCCGGGCGGCGGGTTGACATCGACCTCGTACCAATTGACCCCGGTGCTGCTGACGTTGCCCCAAATCAGATAGGACCCCTGGTTGAAGGTCATCGTGCCGGCTGGGTTTGGCGGCCCCGAGGCATAGGTGTTGGACTTGCCGCACCCGAAATTGTGGGTGTCGCTCTCTTGCGCATTGATGGCGCTATCGTTGATGAAGCCGATCCAGTATTTGGTGCTCGCCGACAAGCTCGGCGGGCTCGAAAAGCTGCTGGTCAGCGTAGTGCCGCTCGTACAGCCGACGACCTCGGTGCCGGTGGCGAGCAAGGAACCGGGCACACCGGAACTGTCCGCATAGGCGCATGACTTGAATTTGGCGGCGCCATTGGTCGTGCTCGGAACTATCGACACCGAATTGAGGACACAGCCGACCGCGGTCGTATAGCTACGCAAGACAAAAGAGCCGGCGCCGATGGCGACGACGCTGCTGGTGCTCTGATAGGCCGAACCAAGGATCGCCGCACCAAAGGAAAACTGCACCGACGCGTCGCTGGTCGGAAACTGCGTCTCGATCCGCGGACTGGTGTTCAGCACCGCGTTGTTGGTGCCCCCGGTTGAGTCAAACAGGTATAGATCATCGATCGTACAGCTGCCGGCGCCGTTAACCAACGCGATGGCATTGGCGTAGTTGTTCGACGTGCCGCCTCGGGTGTTGCCGGTTCCACTGAACAGCGACACGCCGTCGAGCCAGACCTGATACGAGGACGAGCTGCCGAAGGTGATGTCCCATTCGAGGAAGTGCGTCGAGTTGGCCGAGACCGAGCCCCCCGTCGCCAACGCCGTGCCGGCACTACCGCCGGTGCGCAGTTCGATGACACCGGTCGTTTCCAGCGTGATCGAGCACTGCGCGGTGCTACCGTCGCGAAACTGCATCAGCACCGCTTGCGCAACCAATGTATCCGAAAAGCGCAGGCCGCCGATCAGTCGCGAGTAATTGCTGGCGAGCGTCTTGGTCAAAGTCCCAGAGCTGCCCAGCAACACCGCAGACCCGGTCGAGCTCAATCCGGCGACGGTCGTGATCGTGTTGGTTGCGGTGGTCCATTCAGCGGTGAGATTGGCTTCGACATTGGCGGCGACGCTGCCGACGGCGCCATATTTGTCAAAGCCTTCGAGGAAGATCACAGCCATCGCGGTCCCTCCCAAGCGACAATCAGGTGCCGGTGCCAGAGAGCGCGGCCTGATAGATGTAGCCGTTGCCGGTGTCGGTGATCTTGACCGTGGCGGGTCGCGACCCGGTCGCGGTCGGCGTAAAGGTCACGTGGATCGTGCACGAGGCGCTTGGTGCAAGCGACCCGCCCGAGGTGTTGGTCTGCGAGTAATCGCCGGGATTGGTGCCGGCCAGGCTGATCGTGATCGGCATCGTCACGTTGCCTACATTGGTCGCGATGATCGACTGCGACGCACTCGAAGTGCCAACGGTCTGCGAACCAAACGACAGCGATGCCGGGCTAAAGCTGATCGCCGGGATGAGCTCGATCGTAATCGGGGTCGTCGAGCTCGCGTCGCCCGCGGTGCCGCTGGTCGCGACAAGGTTGAGATTGTACGTTGTCGCTGCCGACTGATTGGGGACGGCGCTGATGGTATCGACGCTCCACAGCGTGACGAAAGGACCGCTGTTGTAATAGGTCGGGTCTAAAAAGCCGCCGACCGCCGCCGCGCTAGCACCGTCCCAGTTTATCTGGTTGCCGCCGGCATTGGTAAAAGTCGAGCCGTCGCTGTACGTCGCCAGAATGTTGACGATCGCATTGGCAGAGGTTTCCGTGTCGGCAATGATCACCGGCGCGGTGCCAAAGCCTACCGACTCCAATTCCAGAATAGGGAACCGGGCACCGCTGCCGCCCTGTTTGCCGACGATTGTCCCAAAGACGCCGGCCATGGTCGTGTCGACCGCAAATGGCGCGTAGCAACGCAGCCGGTCACCGGTCGGCAACGTGAAGGCGCCTGACGAATAGCTGCCGGTCGTCGCACTGGCTGCTATCGTCATTGTGCCCTCGGTCAGCCGCGTCGTGCCGTGGATCCTCTGGAACGTCAGGGTGACATCGCCGGCCGGCGCCACCTCACACCCCGGCGTCGGGCTGCCGGCAAAATTGGCGGGAAAACTCAGCGGCTGCGGCGCCTCGACATCAAAGACCTCGTAATTGCTGTCCCACGGATCGAGCACCATGTCGCGAAAGGTGCTGCCGACCGAGAACGACTGATACCAATTGAGCGTGTTCGCGGCGCTGCTGCCGGTCAGCGTAAATTGGTAAGCCACGCAGGTGGAGAGGTCTTGCAACGACGCGCCGTAGGTATTGAACGCGGGAAATTTGAAATACAGCGTCTTGCCGATCAGGTTACTCGGATACTTCTGCACAAAGGTCGAGCCGAGGATGCGGCCGAATTGCTTGCCGGCGAGGTGACCGCCGATCGTCGAGCCATAGCATCCGCGGCGGATGTAAGTGTCGAGGGTGTAGTGGAAAGAACTGGTCAGGGTCGCCGCGCTGTAGGCGATCAGCTCGCCGTCGCAATAGCACAGCGTCAGGAAGTCATCGGCGTCGGTCGTGGTGCCGGCGACCAAAGTGCCGTTGCTCAGCGTCAGATCGACTTTCAGCGCGTTGGTGCTGTCGGGGTCCGCATGATACGGGAAAGTCGCGGTCAAAAGACCCTGGATGCCGCCGAGGAGGATCGTGCCGATCCGCGCATAGCCGGTGTTGTCGACGCTGGCCCAGACCTGGCAGCCACCCCAGTTGGCGTTCATGCCGGTGGCGATGATCCACACTTCCAAATCGCCGCCCGACAGCGCGCTTGGCGGCTCAAAGATGATCGGCGGGTTGGTGTTGCCGGGATCGGCTTGGGTTTGCGACCCGATGCCCGTGCCGGTGCTGGTGGTCTGCCGCGGATAAAGGAACGCGGTCGCGACACCGCTGGGGAAAACCGGTGGCAGCGCCATGTCCTACCGCCTTAGTGATACCAGATGGCGTCGGCGAGCAGCGTCCATTCCGGCCACACACCCGGCCCGCTGAAAAAGGTGTAGAGTGAGCCCAGACCGAGACTGAGATCGCCGGCGGCATTGTTGATCAGTTTTGTGTTGTAGATCACGCCGCAGGCCTGGAACATCATTGCACCGGCGGGCAAGCCCTCCTCTTTGAGGCCGGAAGCGAACGCGAAAGATTGCGGCGCACTCCCTATCAACCCGCCACCCCCGGGATCGGCAAACGGCGCAACGTTGAGACCAATGCCGCTGTAGTCGTAGCCCACCATGGGTGGGAAATTCTTCATCGGATAGAGCACGCCGGCTTGCAGCAGCACACCATAGGAATGACCGGTGTACATGTGATCGGCTACCACAGGACCCGCCGGGTCGGTGTTCCAATCCGAGCCGGTGATCGTCGCATTGCTGTCCCACGGGTTCGCCACACCGGCGGCGCTGAACCCCTCACAGGCGGCAACATTGATCGTCGAGAGGATCGTGTAGCTGCTGAACGTGCAGGTCACGAGCTCGTCGGTCAATGCCGTGGGTGCCGGCGCCCACCACATTTCGAGGAACAGCCGAGAGTTGCAGCAGTGATCAGTGTATTCCGGGTACATGATCGTCGCAAAGCGGCGCTGATAGGTCAGACCGTTCGTGCCGGCGACCGAGATGATCGTGGGATCCTCGTCGTACCCGGGGTAGGGCACACCGTCGTTGTCGTATTGGCCATAAGCAATGAAGACGATGACCACCGACGGGTAGGTCGTCGAAACAGTCCAGGGAGCAATGCCGAAGCCGATGCCGGTGTAAGTGAAAGGGTAGATTGCCGCGGCCTGGGGAGCGCCAATTCCCCAGCCGCCCCAATCACCATTAACAACATGAAACGCCGCTGGCGGCAGTCCGCCACCGCCACCGCCGCCGCCGCCGCCCGAGGTCGCCACCGACGCACTGCCGGCGCCCACCATCACCGGCTCGGCCTCGACCGTCAGATCACCGTTGTCGTTCTCCTCGATCTGCAGGACGCGCACCGCCTCGTTGACCAGGTAGGCATCGCCGGCACTGCCGGTCAGCAGCACGATATCCATGACCTCGAGCAGCGCCTTGTTCCAGCCGATCTGAAACTTGTAGAGGTCGCGGATATATTGCGCGCGCTGCAAGACCAGCTGCGCCGAGACCTGCGCCGAGTGGGCATTGGCAAAGCATTTGCCGGGCAGGCTGTCGCCGATGCGCAGCCCATAGGCGTCGATCGCCGCCTGGTCATAGACGATCAGCGGGGTCGGATTGTAGAAGTTGGCGCGGTCGAGGTACTCGATCGTGAACCAGTTGAACGCATCGGCCGGGTTGGTGCGGGTGACGATGATCGGATCATCCTGCCCGACCTCCGGGTCGGCACCATCCTGATGCGGGTGCCACGGCAGGAAGTCCTCGTCGGTCAGCGCATAGACCGGCGTCAGGTTGGGGAGGTAGATCGAATCGTTGTCCGAAAATTCCAGGTCGCCGCGCGGAATGAATTTGAGCAGGCTGCCGGAACACACCGGCACCACGTTGAGCAAGCGGCACAGACCGTCGAGCCATTGCGCGGCGCGCTGCTGGCCCTCCAACGACACCGAGATCAACAGACCAAACACCGCGCAGTAATTGTGGACCGAGTTGCCGGGGGTGATCAGGTCGTCGAGATTGGCCGCCGGAAAGCCACAGCCATAGCGCGCGTTGGTCAAAAAATCGGTGATCACGTTACCGGGGTTGGCGTCGACCGGGAAGTTCGGTCCGCCAGTGTTGTAGAGGAGGCCGTTGAGCTCAAAGCCGAGGTTGGGGATCGTCGGACTCGTGCCGAGATCCATCGGCGTGCCGGTGATCCAGCATGTCCCCGAGTAATTGATGCCCGAGCCGATGCCGTTGAATGTCGGGTCGCCAGCTTGGCCGTCGCCGCCGCCATTAAAATGCAGCCCGGTCGCACTGAACGCCTCGACCTGGGCATTGGCAAAGACGAGGTTCGCGGAGTTGAACGTGATCGGCCCTTGGCACATGGCAAAGGCGACGTCGACCGTGAAGTCCTGGTTGCCTTTCTTGCCGCCGCCTTTCTTGCCACCGCCGCCGCCCTTGCCCTGCACGGTGTTGGTGCCGCCGAGTGGCAACGCTCCTCGACCCTTGCCTT
>Ga0306923_10000046_pt1 | contig 69861 bp, 72 predicted proteins | sample sta12Can44000108_FD_203841 | JGI IMG/M metagenome (GOLD analysis project Ga0306923, IMG submission 203841) | Lab enrichment of tropical soil microbial communities from Luquillo Experimental Forest, Puerto Rico - statanox.12C.anox.44.000.108 (v2)... | ecosystem: Environmental > Terrestrial >... | reverse complement strand
GGCTCAGCGGCTGGTCCGAAGTGACTGGCCGGGATGCCATCACAAGGAAATTCGTCTTCAAGGACTTCAACCAGGCCTTCGGATTCATGGCACGGGCGGCACTGATCGCGGAAAAAATGGACCACCACCCGGAATGGTTCAATGTCTACAAGACGGTCGAAGTGACCCTCTCGACCCATGATGCAGGGGGCCTGACCGAACTGGATGTGAAGCTCGCCGAGGCGATGGAAAAGGTGGCGGCCGGGTAGGCCCTGTCGAAAACCCGGGCGTATCCTTGCGGACGCCCTGATCCCTAACCACATCTGCGAACATGATGTTCGTACAGTCGGCCGTCGAGCCAGATAAAGAGGAAAGCGCCCTTCGCGACCAGTTTTGGCGCAAGGTGCGTCGCGTCGCCGCCTCGATTCCTTTCGCCGAGGACTTGTTGACCGCCTATTACTGTGCGTTCGACCGCGCAACGCCGTTGTCGGTAAAGGCCACACTTATCGGCGCGCTCGCGTATTTCGTCATGCCGATCGATGCCATTCCTGACGTTGTGCCGTTGCTCGGATTTACGGACGATGCCGCAATGCTGGCGGCGGCCCTCAACCTGATGGCGGCCCACATTCGCCCCGAACATCGCGTGGCCGCGAAGGACAAGCTCGAAGAATTTTCCAGGTGGTGAGTTCGACTGCGAAGCTCCGCTAAGGCCGCAAAATAACCTTGCCCATCACCTGTCGCGTGGCGATTGCCTTGAGTGCGTCCTTTGCCTCGACGAGCGGATAAACCGCGTGCACGTGCGATGATAATTTTCCCTCCATGCACCAGGCCAGCAATTGTTCGGTGTTGGCGCGGTGACCTGCTGGGTTGCGCTCGATGAACGAGCCCCAGAATACCCCGAGTACATTGCAGCCTTTCAGCAACACCAGGTTGAGAGGAAGCTTGGGAATTTCGCCGGCGGCAAACCCGACGACTAGAAAACGTCCGTTCCAGCCGATCGATCGAAGTGCGGGTTCTGTATAGGACCCGCCGACAGGATCATAGATGACATCGACGCCTTTACCGTCCGTGGCACGGCGTAACGCGTCCTTGAGATCGTTACTGCTGTAGTTGATGCCAACATCGGAACCGTGCTTGCGGGCAAAAGCAAGTTTGTCGTCCGACGAGACGCAGGCGATCACCCGAGCACCCATGATCTTGCCGATCTCGACGGCAGCAAGCCCAACACCGCCGGCTGCCCCGAGCACCGCCAGCGATTCACCTTCCTTCAGCGCTGCGCGATCTTTGAGGGCATGAAACGTGGTGCCGTAAGTGATGCAGATACCGGCAGCGCGATCGAAATCGAGCGTGTCCGGAATTTTGATAAGTTTGTCGGTACTCAGCGCGACACGCTCACGCGCCGCGCCATAGGTCATGTAACCGATCACCCGATCGCCGGCTTTGAACGATGTGACACCGGCACCGAGGCTCTCGATCGTTCCGGCAAACTCTGCAGCCGGCGAAAATGGCGGTTCCGGCTTGAACTGGTATTTGCCGGCGATGATCAGCGTGTCGAAAAAGTTCAGCGCCGCCGCATGGATTTTTACGACTGCCTCGCCGGGACCCGCCTGAGGCTCCGCTATATCGACAAGTTCGAGGTCATCCGGCTTTCCGTAGCGGGTGCAGAGGAGGGCTTTCATGGCGGTCCGTCGTTCGTGCAGCGGGCTTTTTGCCGCGCTCCCGGCAATGTACCGGGACCTTTCATCGGTGGGTATCGCCTTCACATTGCCGATATTCGCTCCTAATGCGCTAATATCCACCCGATTCCCGACGCATCACCGGTAGGACCCGATGAACACCGCTGCTTTATTCCGAATTTGCGCTGGTCTGTTGGCCGTGGGCGCATTCAGTGGCTCTGGGGAAGCGCAGCAGCAACAGAAGAGCAGCGCTCCACCCGCAGCTACACAGCAGAAGAACAATGCGCCTGCGCTGCAGAAAGGCAGTCCGCCTGCTGCCGCGCAGCAGAAGAAACCTCCCAGTCCAACCGATCAGGCCGTATTGCTCGGCCAGTTCGGAGAGTGGGGCGCGTACAGGGCGACGCCCGGGGGCAAGAAAATCTGTTTTGCGCTTTCCAAGCCGACATCTGTCACGAGCGAACCTTCCGGGCGCACCCGCGATGCGGCGTATGCCTTCGTGTCGACGCGGCCTTCGGAAAAAGTAAAGAACGAGGTGTCGGTGATCGTTGGCTACCCGCAGAGAGCTGGTCACGACGCCACCGCATTAATCGGCACTTCGACGTACGTGATGTACACGCAGAATGATGGGGCATGGGTGAAGAACGCGGCCGAAGAAGGGCAGATGATTGAAACCATGCGTCGGGGCTCCGATCTTGTCGTGAAGAGCGAGTCCGCACGTGGCACCAAAACGACCGACACCTATTCGCTCAAGGGCATCGCCCAGGCCCTCGACAAGGTTGCCGACGAGTGCCGGTGAACCCTGAGGCTCGTCGCCGGCGGGATGACAGCCGTGACCCGACGGCCTCGATTAGATAGACTGTATCTTTCGATCTGCCGGGTGTGACCTTGTCCTTGCAAGACATCGACGTCATCGAGAAAACGCCGCTCGAGCGCTACGTCGCGCCCGAAAAGCCGTCGTTGGTCGGCTATACAAGGGCGCAGCTGTCCGACGCTCTCGGCTTGGTTAGCGTGCCGGAAGCACAGCGCAAGATGCGCGTTCAGCAGCTTTGGCACTGGATATATTTCCGCGGGCTCACGTCGTTCGAGGAAATGACCAGTGTGTCAAAGGAGCTGCGCGGCGCACTCGCAGAGCGGTTCACGTTGGCAAGACCTGAAGTCGTTGCCGAGCAGGTCTCGGTGGACGGCACGCGCAAATGGCTTCTACGGCTGCCTGGCGAAGTGCAAGGAGAGCGCCCGCACGAAGTCGAGTGTGTATACATTCCCGACTCTGAGCGCGGCACCCTGTGTGTGTCCAGTCAGGTTGGTTGCACGCTCAATTGCAGCTTCTGCCATACGGGCACACAGCGTCTGGTGAGGAACCTGACGGCAGGAGAAATCGTCGGCCAGATCATGACCGCGCGCGATCGCCTCGGCGATTGGCCGGGCGGAACGCGGCCGACAGACGGTGTTGTGCCAAGTGGTGATCGTTGCATCACCAATATCGTGATGATGGGCATGGGCGAGCCCCTCTACAACTTCGACGCAGTCCGTGACGCGCTTCTCATCGTTGCAGACGGCGAGGGCATCGCCATTTCCAAGCGCCGTATCACCCTGTCCACCTCCGGGGTCGTACCGAATATCGCGCGCACGGGCACCGAAATAGGCTGCATGCTGGCCGTCTCGTTGCATGCCGTGCGTGACGAACTTCGCAACGGTCTCGTGCCGCTCAATCGCAAATACCCGATCGCCGAACTGCTGGAGGCCTGCCGTAACTATCCGGGTGTTTCCAACGCCAAGCGCATTACCTTCGAGTATGTCATGCTCAAGGATGTGAATGATTCTATCGACGACGCAAAGGCCCTGGTTCGGTTACTTAAGGGCATCCCAGCCAAGATCAATTTGATCCCGTTTAATCCTTGGCCGGGCACGCGATACGAGTGCTCGGAGTGGGAACAGATCGAGAAGTTTTCACAGGTCGTGTTCGATGCCGGTTATGCGTCGCCCGTTCGCACGCCGCGCGGTCGCGACATCTTGGCCGCCTGTGGCCAGCTCAAGAGCGCCACCGAAAAATTATCCGCGCGGGAACGAATGGCACTGCGCGCCATGGCCATGGTTGAGTAACCGCGCTGGTTTCATTTCGAGGAAAAACATTATGTTTGGGCGGATCATCGTCATCATCTTCGCGCTGCTGCTGGCCATCGTGGCCGCGGGCATTACTCTCGCCGTCGGGATCGTCGCGCCCGACTGGACGGGTGCCGATGCCGATCCTATCGAACGTCTGAGCTTCTTTGTCGTTTCTTTCTTCGCCACAAGCCTCGTCGGTACGGTTGCCTTCCTGCCGGCCATATTGGCTATCGTCATAGGCGAGGCCGCGCGTTTGCGAAATTTTCTCTACTACGGAGTGGGCGGCGCTGTGGTCGGGCTGGCCTCGTACTACGGCACTGATATTTCCGTGCGATTGGAAAACACCACTGATGTCGCGCCTGTATCCAACGCGCTGCAACTCGCGGCCGCCGCCGGGATCATAGGCGGTCTGGTCTATTGGCTGATTGCCGGGCGCAATGCAGGCCGCTGGCGCGAACCGCGTACGCCAGGCACCACATAATCCGGGACAGAAATTCGTCGGCTTTTCATTTAGCGGTGCGTCGGGTAGACGAACCCCGCATGAACCGCACCGGACTGCTGATCGCGCTTGCCATTGCTGCCTCCGCCGGACTGGCCTTCGGCCTTTATCCCGATCTCGACTTGCGCATTGCCGGTTATTTCTACGGTTTCGAGGATCCCGTTCACTACAAGTTTGCCTTGCGTTTGTATCCACCGCTGATGCAAGCGCGCAACGTTGGCCTCTGGATCGGAACCGTTCTCGTAGTGCCGGCGGTGGCCGCACTCATGATCAAACTGGTCTTTCCGCGACGCAAACTGCTGATGTCGGGCCGTGCGGTCGTTTTCCTGATTGCAACCATGATTCTGGCACCAGGCTTGATGGCCAACGTGCTGCTCAAGGATCATTGGGGCCGGTCACGTCCGATTGACGTAACGCAGTTCGGAGGCAACGAACGTTTCGTGGCCTGGTGGGATCCTCGTGGCGATTGTCCGTCAAACTGTTCATTTGTCTCCGGCGATGTGACCGGCGCGTTCTGGACCGTTGCGCCGGCGGCACTGGCTCCGCCACACTGGCGCGCCATCGCCTACGGAGCGGCACTCGCGCTCGGGACCAGCATGGCAGTGCTGCGAGTGATGGCGGGAGCGCATTTCCCGTCCGATGTCATATTTGCTGGAGTATTCACGTTTCTGATCATATGGGTCGTCTACGCTTTCATCTACCGTTGGCCGCGCACGCGGCTGTCAGATGATGGCGTGGAGCACGCGCTCGAGCGCATGACTTTGCCGATCTACGATTCCATTGCCGCTTTGTTCAGCCAGAAGCCGAAATGAAGCGGTTAACCGGTCCAAGAACCCGCACAAGGACGTACTTTGCGCCGTATACCTTTCGCCCTATAGTCCGCCGCCTTTTCGACGCGGAAGTTTTCTGATGGCCGACAGCAAGCCCAAAAAGACTGTAAAGAAAGTCGTCCTCGCCTATTCCGGCGGGCTCGATACCTCGATTATTTTGAAGTGGCTGCAGACCGTCTATGGCTGCGAGGTCGTCACCTTTACGGCCGATCTCGGTCAGGGTGAGGAGCTCGAGCCGGCTCGGCAGAAGGCATCGCTCCTCGGCATCAAAAAGGAAAACATCTTCGTCGAGGACCTGCGCGAAGAATTCGTGCGCGACTACGTATTCCCGATGTTTCGGGCAAACGCGCTTTACGAAGGCCAATATCTGCTCGGCACGTCGATCGCGCGACCGCTGATCGCGAAGAAACAGATCGAAATAGCGGAGAAGGTCGGTGCCGATGCGGTTGCGCACGGCGCGACCGGCAAAGGCAACGATCAGGTTCGCTTCGAACTGACCTACTATGCGCTCAAGCCCGATGTGACGGTGATCGCGCCGTGGCGGGAATGGGACCTGAGCTCGCGCACCAAGCTCATCGAGTTCGCCGAGAAGCATCAAATTCCGATCGCCAAGGACAAACGAGGCGAGGCGCCATTCTCAGTTGACGCCAATCTTCTGCATACGTCCTCGGAAGGAAAGGTTCTGGAAGATCCCGCGCAGGACGTTCCAGATTACGTTTTCTCCCGCACGGTCGATCCCGAGAAGGCGCCGGATAAGCCGACCTACATCACGGTCGATTTCGAGCGTGGCGATGCGGTTGCCGTTGACGGCAAGAAGATGTCACCAGCTGCGTTGCTCAAGCAGCTCAACGAACTCGGCCGTGCCAACGGGATAGGGCGGCTCGATCTTGTCGAAAATCGTTTCGTCGGCATGAAGTCACGCGGCATGTACGAGACTCCAGGCGGCACGATATTACTCGCCGCCCATCGGGGAATCGAATCGCTCACGCTCGATCGTGGCGCTGCCCATCTCAAAGACGAACTGATGCCGAAATATGCGGAACTTGTTTATTACGGCTTCTGGTTTACCCCCGAGCGGGAAATGCTTCAGGCGGCGGTCGACAAAAGCCAGGAGTTTGTCACTGGCCGGGTGACGGTCAAGCTCTACAAGGGCAATGCCACTGTTGTTGGCCGTGAAAGCAAATATTCTCTCTACGATCAGGACTTGGTAACTTTCGAGGAGGGCGCGGTGGCCTACGACCACCGCGACGCCGAGGGCTTTATCAAACTCAACGCTTTGCGCCTGCGCACGCTAGGGCAACGCCACCGCAAGCTGAAGCTCGATTGAATCGTCGTGTTACAGGAACGGTCGATGGTGCGGTGCGCAGCGAGATTGTGTCTGCTGGCGGTACTAGCAGCATCTCTCGTCGCTTGTTCGTCCGATAGAAAGCAGGCGGAAGAAAATCCGAATGTCTTTCCCGGCGACTACAAGAACGAGATTCTGCTCACAATGACTAACACGCTTGATGATCCGACCAACATACGCAGCGCTTATATCACTGATCCATTTGTCAGATCGGCGGGGAAGGAAGAGCGCTATCTAGTTTGCGTGCGGTCCGATTCCCGGAACCTCAACAAGCATTACACCGGCGTCACGGACCGCGTCGCCATCTTTTACGGCGGTCACCTCAACCAGCTGGTTGATGCGACGAAAGAACAGTGCGGAAACGCAGCCTACAAGCCGTTTCCCGAGCTCGAGAAACTGTGCCAGGCCAAGAAATGCGACTAGGCGCTGGCTTGATCTGGCCTGAAGGGTGTTGAGCTCAGGGACCAATGGCGCGTTTACGGCGCTGTTTGTCGGCAATTTCGGCGACAGCTTTCTGCATCTGCACGAAACGCACGGGCGTTACCGGGTGCGTTCGCCCGACCCGAATATCGTCGGGGTTCTCCAACTAGAGTGCTCTCCAGATTTCTTCCGCTCCGGCGAGATAGTAGCCGGCGCGCGCTGCATAGTAGGCGCCGACATAGTCGGCCTCCCGCTCGTAGTTCATGCTGAAGTTGCAAAATGAGTACAGAGCCAACTTTATGTAGTATCGGCCATTCAGCTGATTAGAGCTGCCGGTCAACCAGCGCTTTTTTAAGTTTGGCAATTTCCTTTGCCGGATTTAGCCCCTTCGGACACGCCTTCGAGCAATTCATGATGGTGTGGCAGCGATAAAGCCGGAACGGGTCTTCGAGATTGTCGAGCCGTGGCCCTGTCGCTTCATCGCGGCTGTCCTGCACCCATCGATTGGCCTGTAGCAGCGCCGCAGGTCCCAGGTAGCGATCCGAATTCCACCAATAGCTCGGGCATGAGGTGGAACAGCATGCGCAAAGGATGCATTCGTACATGCCGTCGAGTTTGGTGCGATCCTGGTGACTTTGCCGCCACTCTTTTTCTGGCGTTGGCGTCGTCGTCTGCAGCCACGGTTCGATGGACGCATATTGGGCGTAGAAGTTCTTCAGATCAGGCACGAGGTCCTTGACCACGGGCTGGTGCGGCAACGGATAGATTTTCAGTGGGGCACGCGCGTCGTCGATCGCCTTGGTGCATGCGAGCGTGTTCGTGCCATCGATATTCATGGCACATGACCCGCACACGCCCTCACGGCACGAACGACGGAACGTCAGTGTCGGATCGATGGTGTTCTTGATCCAGATCAGCGCATCGAGAACCATAGGCCCGCAATCGTCACGATCGATATAATAGGTGTCGATGCTCGGGTTCTGCCCATCATCTGGGTTCCAGCGGTATATCCGGAATTCGCTCACGTGCGTCGCATGCGGCGTACGCGGCCATTTCCTGCCTTCGGTTATTTTCGAGTTCTTCGGTAAAGTGAATTCGACCATGGCAGGTTTCCGTCAGTAGACGCGCGCTTTCGGCTCGATGTAGGCGACATCGTTGGTGAGCGTGTAGGTGTGAACAAGGCGATAGTCGAGCTTCACTTTGCCGTTCTCATCCATCCACGCCAGCGTGTGCTTCATCCAGTTCTTGTCGTCACGCTCGGGATAGTCTTCGCGGGCATGCGCGCCACGGCTCTCGGTCCGGTTTCTTGCCGAATCCATGGTCACGACGGCTTGCGCGATCAGATTGTCGAGTTCGAGCGTTTCGATCAGATCCGAATTCCAGATCAACGATCGGTCGGTCACGTGAACGTCGCTCATCCCTTGATAGATGTCATGAATCCGCTTGTGGCCTTGATCGAGAACCTCGCCGCTGCGGAAGACCGCGCAATCTTCCTGCATCACCTTCTGCATGTTTAGCCTGAGTTTTGCAGTCGGTGTGCCGCCAGATGCGTTGCGGAATTTGTCGAGACGCGACAGCGACATTTCCGCCGAATCCTTCGGCAAATCCGGGTGCGAGTCGCCGGCGGTCAGCAGGTCGGCGCAACGCAGTGCCGCGGCTCGGCCGAAAACCACGAGGTCGATCAGCGAATTCGAGCCCAGCCTGTTTGCGCCGTGCACGGAAACGCAGGCGGCTTCGCCAAGCGCCATTAATCCGGGGATGATCGTGTCGTCGCTGCCGTTTTTCTTGGTCAGCGCCTCACCGTGATAGTTCGTGGCGATGCCGCCCATGTTGTAGTGGACGGTCGGAAGCACCGGTATCGGTTCCCGCGTCACATCGACATTGGCAAATATGCGTGCCGTTTCGCTAATGCCGGGCAACCGCTCATGCAGCACCGCGGGATCGAGATGATCGAGGTGCAGGAACAGGTGATCCTTGTCCTTGCCGACGCCGCGACCTTCGCGTATTTCGACAGTCATTGCGCGCGAAACCACGTCACGTGAAGCGAGGTCCTTGGCCGATGGCGCGTAGCGTTCCATGAAGCGCTCGCCTTCGGAATTCACGAGATATCCGCCTTCACCGCGCGAGCCTTCGGTAATCAGGCAGCCAGCCGGATAGATCCCGGTCGGATGAAATTGCACAAACTCCATATCCTGCAGCGGCAATCTGGCGCGCAAGACCATGGCATTGCCGTCGCCCGTGCAGATATGCGCCGACGTGCAGGAGAAATATGTGCGGCCATAGCCTCCCGTCGCAAGGATCGTCATGTTCGCGGAAAAGCGATGGATCGACCCATCGTCCATATTGAGCGCGACCACGCCGCGACACCGACCGTCGCTATCCATGATCAGATCGATCGCAAAATATTCGACGTAGAACTCAGCCGCGTGGCGCAGCGCCTGTCCGTACATCGTGTGCAGCATCGCATGGCCGGTGCGGTCGGCCGCGGCGCAGGTCCGCTGTGCCGTGCCTTTTCCGTAATGCGTGGTCATGCCGCCGAACGGACGCTGATAAATCTTGCCATCCTCCTCGCGGCGCGAGAACGGCAGGCCCCAGTGCTCCAGTTCATACACGGCCGCCGGCGCGTTGCGGCAGAGATACTCGATCGCGTCCTGGTCGCCGAGCCAGTCGGCGCCTTTTACGGTGTCGTACATATGCCAACGCCAGTCATCCTCACCCATATTGCCGAGCGCCGCCGCGATGCCGCCCTGGGCGGCGACTGTGTGTGAGCGCGTTGGAAACACCTTGGTGATGCAGGCGGTACGAAGACCCGCTTCACTGCACCCCACGACGGCGCGCAAGCCCGAGCCTCCAGCGCCGACAACAACGACGTCGTAGCCGTGGTCTTCAATAGGATAGGCGCGACCGTTGATCGCAGGCGCGCCGCTCGACTTTACGTTGGTCGCCATGGATCAGACCCCGAACGAGAGCTTTAGAATGGCGTAGACCGACGCCAAGCTGACTGCGATGACGAAAAACGTGTTCGCCATCAAAGCCAGAAACTTCCATCTCGCTTCATGCACGTAGTCGAGAATGATTTCCTGCATGCCTATCCACATATGGTAGGCCGTGTTGATGATGAACAGCAGCATGATGATCGCGACCAACGGCGAGCCCAGAATCTGGACGACCGCAGCGTGGCTGCGCCCAAGCAGCGCAGTGATGATCATCAGAAGCGCGATCGTCAGCGGCACACCGGCAACCGACGTCACGCGCTGATGCCAGAAGTGGCTGGTGCCGGATCGCGCCGCACCCAATCCGCGAACCTGGCGCAAAGCGGTACGCATGGGTTGCATCTCGCTCATCGCGGGCCTCCCATGACGAGATACCCGACGACCCAAAGAATGAGTGTGAGCGCGATCGAGCCGATCAGCGTTGCGAGCGTGAGCATCTCGCGTTCGGCGGGTTCAAGACCGTGGATCGTGTCCCAGATCAGATGGCGGATGCCGCCGAGCATGTGATGGAGCAGTGCCCACGTGTAGCCGAACAGGATCAGTTGCCCGATCAGGCTGCCCATGAACCACTCGACATTGGCATAGGCGTTTGGACCGGTGGCCGCCGCGACAAGCCACCAGGCGAGGAGCAGCATCCCGAAATAGAGTGCCGCACCGGTGATGCGATGAACGATCGACATCGTCATCGTTAGCATCGGCCGGTAGATTTGCAGGTGCGGAGAAATTGGCCGCGGTGCTCCGGTCGTCATCCCCGTCTCGAGCTCGGCCATTGTCAGCCTCCAATCATCATCCCTACAGCGAGCGGAGGGGGGATTGGCATCGCCGGGTTTGAGGACCGCGGGAGGTGGGTCACCGCTTGACCCAGGGCCCAAACCCATTACTTCATGATTTACGAAGCTTGAACCCGGAAATCCGGCGTTGCAATATGCCTTTTGCGTAGCCTGCCTTCGTAGAATAAGAAGGTAAGCCTTTCATGCGGTTCGATTTCACGGATCTCAATCTCTTCCGGCACATCGTTGAGGCCGGCAGCATAACCCATGGCGCGGAACGTTCGAACCTCGCTCTGGCGGCGGCTTCGACGCGCATCCGCAAGATGGAGCTGGCCTTCGGGACCGAGCTGTTGATCCGGGGGCGGGCAGGAGTGACGCCCACTCCGGCCGGCCGTACCCTGCTACAGCATGCCCGAGGAATTCTGGCACAGACCGAGCGCCTGCAGGAGGACCTCACCCCGTTTGCCCGAGGTCTGGCCGGTCAGGTGCGGGTGCTGTCCAACACCAATGCCCTTACCGAATTTCTGCCCGAGACGCTGAGCTCATTCCTGATGGCCTATCCGGATATCAGCGTTGATCTCGAGGAGCGACTGAGCGACGAGATCGTCGGCCTGATAGCGGAGGGAAATGCCGACATCGGCATTGTTGCGGGTACCGTCGACTATGGCGGCCTGGACACCTTTCCATTCCGCAGCGACCGCTTTGTTCTCGTTGTGGCGAAGAACCATCCGCTTGCAGGTCGCTCCCGCATAGCCTTCTCCGAAGTGCTCGACTACGACATGGTGGGACTTGATCGCGCCAGTGCGATTCAGCGCTTTCTTGCCGACAAGGCCAACCGTATCGGTCGTCCGCTTCGGCTGCGTGTGCAGCTACGCAGCTTCGACGCCATTTGCCGCCTAGTCGAATGCAATGTCGGCGTCGGCATCGTCCCCGAGACCACGGTCCAGCGTACCGAGCGTACGATGGCAATCAGCGCGGTCCGCCTCACGGACCCTTGGGCGTTGCGCGAGTTGACAATCTGCGTGCGCGATGTGAACTCATTGCCACCGTACGCGCGGCAGCTGGTCGATCATTTGCGGGCAAGCGCGTAGACGCACCATCACCGCGGCATCAGCACCCAATAGTCGAGATCAAGGATGACAGCCGGATCGTAGTCGTCTCCACTCTTGAGTGGGAAGTCGGCGCAGGGACGATCTTTCGTAGCAATGGTTCTGATGCGCAGCGCGCCGACATCTTTCCGGTTCGGTAGGTTCGCGCTTGCGATCACTTCCGACCACGCGAACACCGTGTCGCCGGCAAACAATGGCGCCACGTGGCGTCCGCCATTGATTGCCGCGACATGAAAAGCATTACCCAGTCCGTTGAACGACAGCGCACGCACAAGTGAAATGGCGTGCCCGCCATAAATCAGTCTCCGGCCGAAACTGCCTTTGCTTTCGATAAACTTATTGAAATGGATGCGTGCCGTATTTTGATAAAGCCGCGTGGCGATCTGGTGCTCGGCTTCTTCGACAGTGATGCCGTCAACGTGGTCGATTTTTTCGCCGACCTTGTAGTCGGGAAAGTGATGTAAACTTCCGGCCAATTTATCATCGTAGGCGGCCACCGCAATTTCAGGACAACCCTTGCCTAGCTGTTCGGGTTCGACGCTCTTGGGAAGCTCAGGAACCTTCTCGTGTGGTGCGGGCGTTGCCGGGTCACGCTTTTGCACCATCACCCACCGCGCATAGTCGAGGACGGTGTCGCCGGTCTCATCGAACCCGCGTGAGCGCACATAGACGATGCCGGTCTTCTTGTTCGAATTTTCCCGAAGCCCGATGACTTCGGACACCGCGTTCAGTGTGGCGCCCGGGTAAACGGGCTTGAGAAAGCGGCAGTCGGCGTAGCCAAGGTTGGCAACGGCGTTGAGCGACACATCGGGCACCGTCTTGCCGAAAACAACGTGAAATACCAGAAGATCGTCGATCGGAGATCGGGGATAGCCGATTGACTTTGCAAAAGGGTCGGACGACTGAAGCGCAAAACGCGACCCGAACAGACCGTTGTAAAGTGCTACGTCTCCGACCGTTATCGTTCGCGGGGTGGCGTGACGGATCTGCTGGCCAAGGCGGAAATCTTCAAAAAAATTGCCGGGGCTCGTGCTCGAAGATGATGGCGCGCTCACAAGTTCACCCTTTAATTCGGCCGGCTCACCATTCTCACAAAACCGTGAGCCGAACGCCAGCTTCCAGCAACGAGGAACTGATGAGGACGTTTCCAGACGTTGTGATAGCGCAAGGGGCGTAACGTCAATCTTGTGAAGGATGCCCTCTTGAAGAAGTGGATGCTCAAAGACGACATGAGCAAGCAAAGGCAACAAAAAATGGTCGGGAGCGTGATCCGCGAGCCCGGCCGTGTCGTAGGTGTGGTAGGAACTGCCCAAGGACATCGTCGCAATGACAACTGACACGCTCACCACTGTCGATACTTGCGAGGCAATTCACCCTGGCTGGGTGCGTGTCTGCCATTGGATCAACGCAATTGCCATCCTGGTCATGGTTGGGTCGGGCTGGCAGATCTACAACGCCTCACCGTTGTTTGATTTTGTGTTTCCCCGACAAATCGCCCTGGGCAACTGGCTTGCCGGCGCCTTGCTCTGGCATTTCGCCGCCATGTGGGTCCTGGTGATCAACGGCATCGTCTATGTCACGTTCGGCATTATCACCGGACGGTTTCGCCGCAAGCTTCTTCCGATTCGTCCGAACGAGGTTGTCGCTGACCTGAAGGCCGCAGTGACCTTCAAGCTCGCGCATGACGACCTCTCGCACTACAACGCTGTACAGAAATTGCTCTACACCGGCGTCATTCTGGCGGGTGTCGTGATCGTGCTGTCAGGTCTGTCGATCTGGAAGCCGATTCAGTTTCAGGAATTGACGACGCTGTTTGGTGGTTATGACATGGCCAGGTACGTGCATTTCCTGGCGATGGCGGCGATTGTTGGTTTTCTCGTCGTGCATGTGGCGCTGGCGCTGATCGTGCCGAAGAGCCTGCGCGCCATGATCACGGGTCGTTAGGAGGGCGCGCCATGCGAAAGCGCAGGATCATCCCCGGTGTCGACGCGAAGTTCCTGATCAAGGATGCGGTCAAACTGATGCCGAGCGCCAGCCGGCGCGGGTTCCTCCGCGCGGCGGCAAGTCTTGGTGCGCTGACCTTCTTGACCGGATGCGACATCATCGATGGCGAGACCGCCGAAGGCGTGCTGCGCAAGATTTCGGAATTCAATGATGGCGCTCAGGCAGCACTCTTCAATCCCACGAAGCTCGCGCCGACCTATCCGGAAAGTGCCATTACCAAACCCTTCCCATTCAACGCCTACTATGACGAGGACGAAGCGCCGGAAGTAGACGGCAAGACTTACAAACTGGAAGTTGCCGGCCTCGTTGAAAACAAGAAACCGTGGACGCTCGACGAATTGTACGCCTTGCCTGAAGTCTCGCAGATCACCCGTCACATCTGTGTTGAAGGTTGGAGCGCAATTGGCTCCTGGCAGGGCACGCCGCTGTCGGAATTCCTCAAACGCATCGGCGCCGACACGCGTGCCAAATACGTCTGGTTCAAATGCGCGGAAGGCTACACCAACACGATCGACATGCCGACCGCGCTGCATCCGCAGACGCAGATGACGTTCAAGTTCGCCCATCGAATTCTGCCGCGCGCCTATGGCTATCCGATGAAGATTCGCATGCCCACTAAGTTGGGATTCAAGAATCCGAAGTACGTGGTGGCGATGGAAGTCACCAACATCGACAACGGCGGTTACTGGGAAGACAAGGGCTACAACTGGTTCAGCGGTTTGTAGGCGTTGCCGGCACGAACGGCGTTGTCGTGGCGGGGCCTTCTCCGACGATGAGAAGGACTGCATCGGTATCCTTGGCGCCGTCCCAGTGCACTTGCTTTCCAAAATGAGTAACGAACGACCCCGCGGGCATGGGAACGCTCGCGTTCGGATCAAAATCAGGTCCACTGCCCACCCACCATGTTCCTGACAGCACGGTGATGAAGCGATCGTTCGGGTGAAAGTGCGGACGACTGAAATGATTGCCAGCGAGCCACTTCGTCATGACGCCGTACAGACCCGGCTTTGTCGGATCGCCGAACAGGATGGCCTGCTGGTTGCCGTTCGGGGTGACCGGCCCCCAGTTGATCTGATCGGGTAGCTTGAAGACGACAGCCTTCGGATCGAGTTCGCCCGCAGAGGACATCATCGTCAAACCGGACAGGATCGTCGCGGCGAATACAGCAGGCAGTGCTCGTTGGCGACCATTCATGTTTTCCTCCCGATCTCTGTGTTCGCGTTGCGGTACGAGAAATGTTGCCACACTCAGGCGTCGCGTCCAGCCCCTCCGCTATTGGGCGGATCCGTGATCAAACGCGCACCGCGCTGGAAGGTGACGTAGTCCCAGAACCAGTTAAAGGCGACGACAAAGCGGTTGCGTAACCCAATCAGAAAATAAATGTGCGCGACGCTCCAGAACACCCAGCCGATGAATCCTTTCAGTTCCAGCGGTCCGAACTTTACCACCGCCGCGCGACGCCCAATGGTCGCCAGCTCGCCAAGATGCATGTACTTGAAAGGCTTATTCCACTCGCGACCCGCGATGCGGGCTGAAATCAATTTGCCGACATAGGTTCCCATTTGTTTTGCGGCCGGTGCGATGCCGGGGACGGGATGACCGTTTTTGTCGGTCACCGAAGCGGTATCGCCGACGACGAAAATCTCAGGGTGCCCCGGCAGCGAAAGATCGGAATTGACTTTGACTCGCCCGGCGCGGTCGCTCTCGGCGTTGAGCCAGCGCATTGCAGGAGAAGCCGTCACGCCTGCCGCCCAGATGACGGTGCCGGCATCGATGCGACCGTCCTTGAGATCGACCCCGTCCGCATCACACTTCGTGACGAGGGTTTCTGTCCTGACCTCGACACCCACGCGCGTCAGTGTTTTCGATGCATAGTCCGACAAGCCGGGCGGAAACGTCGGCAGCAAGCGCGGTCCTGCCTCGATCAATATGATGCGCGCCGAGCCCGGATCGATGCGGCGGAAATCGGCGGCGAGCGTCTGACGCGCAACATCCGCGATGGCGCCGGCCATCTCGACGCCGGTGGCACCCCCGCCGACTATGACGAAAGTCAGCAGACGGCGCCGCTGGTCTTCATCTTTCACAACTTCCGCGCGCTCGAAGGCTATCAAGATGCTGCGGCGGATTCGCGTGGCATCTTCTATGCGCTTCAAGCCGGGCGCATAGCGCGACCATTCATCGTGACCGAAATACGAGTGCGTGGAGCCGGTCGCGATCACCAGATAGTCGTAAGGAATTTCACCGTATTGCGTCTGAACGCATTTCTTCTCTGGGCTGACGCCGCGCACATCCTCCATGAGAACCGTGGCATTGCGCTGCGGACGCAGAATATGGCGGATCGGCCAGGCGATATCCGCCGGTGACAGTGCCGCGGTAGCCACCTGATAAAGAAGCGGTTGGAAGCAATGGTGGTTCTCTCGGTCGATCACCGTCACGTCGGCTTGAGCCCGTCTCAGCGCCTTGGCGCATTCCAGGCCGCCAAAGCCGGCTCCGACGATCACGACCCTTGCATTACCTGTCACGGCCCGCCCTCTTGCCTGCAATCGCACAATGTCCGCACATAGAAGGCCGGTTGCCAAGCCTGCGCCGAGGCTTTAGCAATCCGCGCCTGTCTGTAACGGCGAGGCGTACATGGCGACCCACAATCTTCTTCTCCTTCCCGGTGACGGTATCGGCCCCGAAGTGATGGCCGAGGTGAAGCGCGTCATCGATTTATTCAACAAATCCGGCCCCGGCAGGTTCAACACCGAGGAGTCGTTGGTCGGCGGCTGCTGTTACGACGCGCATGGCGTTGCCGTCACCGATGTCACGGTGGAGAAAGCCAAGGTTGCGGACGCAATCATCTTCGGCGCCGTCGGCGGGCCGAAATGGGACAAGGTGCCTTATGACGTGCGGCCTGAAGCAGGCTTGCTGCGCCTGCGCAAGGACCTCGCGCTGTTCGCCAATATCCGCCCAGCCATCGTCTATCCCGCTTTGGCGGATTCTTCCTCACTCAAGCGCGAGGTGGTCGAAGGGCTCGACATCATCATTCTGCGCGAACTGACCGGTGGCGTTTACTTCGGCGAGCCGAAGACGATTACCGATCTCGGCAACGGCCAGAAACGGGCGATCGATACGCAGGTCTATGACACCTACGAAATCGAGCGGATCGGTCGCGTCGCATGCGAACTCGCGCGCAAGCGGCGCAACAAGGTTACATCGATGGAAAAGCGCAACGTCATGAAGACCGGCGTTCTGTGGAACGAGGTGATGACACAGATGCATGCGCGGGAGTTCAAGGATGTTCAGCTTGAGCATATGTTGGCCGACGCCGGTGGGATGCAGCTGGTGCGCTTCCCCAAGCAATTCGACGTCATCGTCACCGACAATCTTTTCGGCGACGTGCTTTCCGATATTGCCGCGACCTTGACCGGCTCGCTCGGCATGTTGCCTTCAGCCTCGCTGGGCGAAGTCGATCCGAAAACGCGAAAGCGCAAGGCGCTCTATGAACCCGTGCACGGTTCGGCGCCGGACATCGCGGGAAAGGGCATCGCCAATCCCATCGCCATGATCGCCTCGTTCGGAATGGCGTTGCGATATTCTTTCAACCTCGGGAAACAGGCTGACTGGATCGATCAGGCGATTTCCGCGGCGTTGGGCAGAGGCTTGCGCACCGCCGATATCAAATCGGAAGGCACCGAAGTCGTTTCCACATCGGGGATGGGTACAGCGATCCTGTCCGAGCTTGAAAAGCTCGCCGCTTGAAAAGCGGAACCGGACGAAAAGCAAAACGCGGCCGAGCGGCCGCGTTTCATTACCCTGATGTGTCCGGCGCTCAGTATTGTATCCAGGGATTGTTCTTGCTCGGCAAGGTCCAGGGTCCTGGAAGCGGCGACTGCTTATTGAGTAGACCGGCCGAAGTATTGTCGATCACGCTTCCCGCGGTCTGGGTCGGATTTTGCACATAGCCGATATTGCCCACCCGCTCGCCCGGAAAGGTTTCCGTCCCGGGATCAAGGAACGACCGCTTCTGAATGATAACGCGCGTTCGCGTCCGGCCGTCCTCATCGCGGCTGATCTGAACCGTGTTGTCACGATTGTAATAGACCACGGTACGCTTCTTTGCCTGGTTCGCTCGATTCGATTGTGCATCCGCCTGGACGGTTGGAAGGGCCAAGGCTCCGATCAGCGCGATCGCCGCGGTAACGACTTTAAATTTCATGGGCTCCTCGACCATTCCCTATGTTCAGCTTGCTAAACGCAGTTTAGCGGGGTTTCGTTTCCTGGAACAGGCCCCGAACAGGAGCAAATGTTTGTAAACTTGAAATAAAGACCCCGCCGCGCCCGCGGGGCCTTTTCGCTCGAAGAGGCAAAAGCCCTACTAGCTGCCGTAGTTTTTCTTCAGGTATTCGGCGATCGCCTTTGCGTCGGCGTCATCGATTGGAGCGCCATAGGCCTTGATCATCTTCGTGATCTCGGCATCCCACAACGCTGCATTGGGGAATGGTGAGTTCATTGGGATGTAGTCAAGGCTGTGACAGGCTTGGCAATTGGCCTCGACTTTGTCGAGACCCGGCGCGTTCTTGAGTTGCACCGGTTTTTCGTCGGCGCCAGCGGGAAGCGCGATCAACACGGCGGCCGCTGCGATCAACAGAGTTCGCATGATCCCCTCCCTATGCGTTCAATGTGATGTTTTGCATCACATTGTTGTGGTAGCCGGCCGGGTTGAAGATGAGCTCGGACGTCTGGCTTTGCCCGAGCTTGTTGCTGGCGTTGACCATCACCGTGTTCTTGCCTTTCTTCGCCCTGAAATCGAAGCTCCACGGACGGAACGCAAATCGGCCGAGATCCTGACCCAGCGTGGCAGAGGTCCATGTCTTCCCGCCATCAGTGGATACCTGCACCGTGCTTACGCCGTAGCCACCATCCCAGGCGATGCCGCTCACGGTCACCTTGCCGGGGTTGATTTTGGCACCGTCGCGATGGCTGGTGATCAGCGAGTTCACGACCATTTCGGTAATGGGCGTGCTGGTCGCGTTTTCCTGGCTGGTGAAACGGTCCCTGAGCGCAAATTTACCAAGCGGGATGCGATAGGCGGGGTTCATCCAGAAACCACCTTGCGGCTGGGTCAGCGCGTTGATGGTGACGATGTGCTTCATCCAGTAGGTGCCGGTCCAGCCGGGGACGACGATGCGTGCCGGAAAACCATTCCAGTGCGGCAACGGCTGACCATTCATTTCGTAGGCGATGATCGTTGACTCATCGACGGCTTTCCACGCCGGGATGCTTTTGACGAAGTCTGGCGTTTTGTCGACTGCTGGTCCGTCCGCACCATCGAACGCAACTTCGATAGCTTCTTTCTTGATACCCGCTTTTTCGAGCACATCCTTCAGGCGCGCACCCTTCCAGCGCGCGCAGCCCATCGCGCCGTATCCCCACTCGACGCCGACAACATGCGGTTTTGAAAGTCCGCGGCGGTTGCCGGAACACTGATTGACGGCCACCACTTCGAACGTCGGCATTTTTTTCAGGTCATCGAGCGTGAGCTCGATCGGCGTCGCAGTGCCATCTCCTCCAACCTTGAGCTTGTAGGTTTTGACGTCGACTTCAGGTATGTCCGCCAGATGATAACGCACGAAGAATTCATCGTTCGGCGTGATCGGATTGCGGAACGTTTCCAGCGGCGACTCATAATTGGGTGGCCGGTAGCTGAGTTTAATCAGCGGCTTTTTGCCTGGCAGCGCCTCCATGGTGGCGACAGTGCCGACGCCTTCCGGGACGCCTTGAGTGAGTGCTGCGCCCGCGGCCGTAGCTAATCTGGATCCGGACATTGCAAGCGCGGCGCCCGCGCCCGCCGTCCCAAGCAGGTGACGTCGAGTGATCATCGTTCCTCTCCCCAGAGGTCTTCTTGAAGTCAGCGGTCATCACCGCAACTTCAGATATTGTTGTTCGAATATGATCCGACGAATTGTTCGACCGGTCAATTGTGAACGATCAACCGACAAGCGAAATCGTTACAACGTACGTGCGCAATCTCACCGAATGGGATTTGGCAGCCGAGTTGCACGTGCTGATGCCGTTCAGCGCCCGGCGCGCGACGCGCTTCCGTACGATTTGTGGGGGCCTTCCACAGGAGGTGATATTTCGGCGTCGCCGCGAGATGTTTCACGTCCGCCGGACCTCTATCGGATCGGCGAAACGACGAACCTCGTTACCGGGGCGACAGATTTCGGCACGCAGGAACGGCGCGGCACTGTCCGGATCGCCCAAGTAAGAATTCCTTACGGCCGTTGCCTACTGTGTGCTGTCAGATCGTATAGCTTGCCGGCACATTGGCGGCTTCGGGGATGGACAGCGCGAAGGCGGCAAAGGGCCGCTCGATATCGATGCATCCCGGTTGATGCATCGGTGTGATGACACCCATCACTTTTGGCGATTTGGAAAAAATAAGCGCTGGCTATGGAAAGCAGCGCAATGGCACCCAGATATGCGAGCAAGCGCACGATGTTGGGCGGCAGGTCGTTACGCTATGAGCGTAGGGCCGGATGCATGTGGAGCTGTGCCGTTGTATTGGACGCTGTTCTCGCCTAGAAGCGCTGCCATCCGGTTGCCTCGAAGGGGTTATCGGGTGGAGTCCAGTCCGGAGCATTAACAATGGGTTACAAGGTCGCCGTGGTGGGTGCTACTGGCAATGTCGGGCGAGAGATGCTCGACATTCTGGCTGAGCGCAATTTCCCCGCTGACGAAGTAGTTGCCGTTGCCTCGCGACGGAGCCAGGGCGTCGAGTGCTCGTTTGGCGACAAGACGCTGAAGGTCAAGGCGCTCGACCATTTCGATTTCTCCGACGTCGACATCTGCTTGATGTCGGCAGGCGGTGCCGTGTCGAAGGAATGGTCGCCGAAGATCGCCGCGCAGGGCGCCGTTGTCATCGACAATTCGTCGGTATGGCGGATGGACCCTGACGTGCCGCTGATCGTGCCCGAAGTGAACGCGGATGCCGTCGCCGGGTTCACCAAAAAGAACATCATAGCCAATCCGAACTGTTCGACCGCGCAGCTTGTGGTGGCGCTCAAGCCGCTCCACGACAAGGCGAAGATCAAGCGCGTCGTGGTGGCGACCTATCAATCCGTGTCGGGTGCCGGCAAGGACGCGATGGACGAGTTGTTCTCGCAGAGCAAAGCCGTTTTCACGCTCGATGAGGTGGAGTCCAAGAAGTTTGCCAAGCGGATCGCCTTCAACGTAATCCCGGAAATCGATGTCTTCATGGAAGACGGCTACACCAAGGAAGAATGGAAGATGGTGGTCGAGACCAAGAAGATTATCGATCCCAAGATCAAGCTTACCGCAACCTGCGTCCGTGTTCCGGTGTTCGTCGGCCACTCAGAAGCGGTCGACATCGAGTTCGAGAACCCGATCACGGCCGATGAGGCACGCGAGATCCTGCGCAACGCACCGGGTTGTCTGGTCATCGACAAGCGCGAGCCGGGTGGATACGTCACGCCCTACGAATGCGTCGGCGAAGATGCAACCTACATCAGCCGTGTCCGCGAAGACGCGACGATCGAAAACGGGCTGCAGATTTGGGTCGTGTCCGATAACCTGCGCAAGGGCGCGGCGCTGAATGCGATACAGATCGCTGAGTGCCTGATCAATCGCAAACTCATCCAGGCCAAGCGCCGGGCAGCATAGGCCGCCGGCAAGCGTCAGAAGCGCGGTTGCGCGAACATCCGCGCGTGTTCATCCGCCGCGACCTGAACGAACTTTTCGGTCGCGAGATCGCGCACCGAAAGCTGGCCCGTCGCGACACCGAAATACGCGCCATGCACCAAAACTTGTCCGCGTTCGATCAGGATGCGCAGACGCGGAAACGTCATCAGGTTGTCGATGCTGTTGACGACGTTTGCCTGCTCTAGTCGGGTCAGATAGTCGTCGCGCGATAGGTTTCCACGCGGTCCCAGCTTCTCGGCGGCCGGCAACATCAGTTTCATCCAGTTGCTGATGAAATCCCCCGGAGAAAGTGGTTTGGTATCCTCGGCGAATGCTTTCACCCCGCCGCATTGCGCATGCCCGAGCACGACGATATGCCTGACCTTGAGAGCACCGACGCCGAATTCGAGCGCTGCCGATACACCATGAGCGTGCCCATCCGGTGCGTAAGGCGGCACGATGTTCGCCACGTTACGGACAACGAAAAGTTCGCCGGGTCTCGCGTCAAAAATGACTTCAGGCGACACGCGAGAATCGCAACAGCCGATGACCATGATCTGCGGGGACTGCCCGCTTTCGGCAAGACCTCTGTAACGGTCTTGCTCGTGACGGAGCCGGCTGATGAGAAAGGCACGATATCCGTCGATCAACTGCTGCGGAAATGACATTGGCGGCCGTTCATAAAACCGATGATGCAGGGTCACACAATCATGGCTGCATCGTCATTGGCAACCCGCCGAAAGGTGGGAGTGGCCTGCAGGTCATGTGGGCGATAGTCTTGGACGCGATGGAGGCTTACGAATGAACGCGCGCCCTCGCCGCAGCGTCCTCTATATGCCGGGCTCGAATGTCCGCGCGCTCGAAAAGGCAAAGACCCTGCCCGTCGATGGCGTGATCCTCGACCTCGAGGATTCGGTAGCGCCTGAAGCGAAGGAGGATGCGCGCCAGAAAGTGACCGACGCGGTCAAATCCGGGGGTTTCGGCGCGCGAGAGGTCTTCATCCGCGTTAACGGCGTCGAGACACCCTGGCATGCCGATGACCTATCCGCTGCGGCGCACGCAGCGCCGGATGCGATCCTGGTTCCGAAAGTATCGAGCCCGGATACCCTGGAACTGATCGGTCGCCGGTTGCTCGATATGGGCACCCATCACAGGACACGAGTGTGGGCCATGATCGAAACACCGCTGGCGATTTTCAACGTCCTGCGGATCGCGGGGGCGGCGAGCGATTCCGAGACGCGGCTGTCCGGTTTTGTGATGGGCACCAACGATCTTGCAAAGGATACGCGTGCACGGCTGGTGCCGGGCAGGACGCCGATGCTGTCTTGGTTGTCGACCTGTGTTGCTGCCGCGCGCATCTATGGCATCGATATCCTCGATGGCGTCTACAACGACATCGGAAATGCCGATGGCTTTGCCAAGGAATGCGCCCAAGGCGTCGAGCTGGGCTTCGACGGCAAGACACTTATTCATCCCAGCCAGATTGAGCCGTGCAACAAGGTCTTCTCGCCCTCTCAGGCCGAGGTCGAACAGGCGCGCAAGATGATCGCTGCCTTCGACCTGCCGGAGAACAAGGGCAAGGGCGTGGTCTCAATCGATGGCCGCATGGTCGAGCGATTGCATGCGGATATGGCGCGCCGAACGGTCGCGATCGCGGCAGCAATTGAACAACGCAACTAGTGGACAGCGATGCTGCGCTTCCGAGAGAGGGAATGAATCATGCTGCGGCACGGCTGGTTGATCGCCTCTGCATTATCGCTCTTCTCGCCGCTCGCCTTTGCCCAGGATATCGCACCGGGCGGCACGCTACGTGCAGCATATCTTGCGAGCAATCCAGCCCAAGCGGTGCGTGATCCGGTCAGTGGTGAAATTCGTGGTGCATCCGCAGATCTCGCGCGCGAGTTGGCGCGGCGGCACAACAAACCGCTGGTGTTCATGCCGCTCACGAATCCGCCAGCCGTGATCGAGGCTGTAGCCAAAGGCGACGCCGATATCGGCTTCGTGGCGTACGCGCCCGAGCGAGTGGGGACAGTCGAGTTCTCGCAAATCTATATGTTGGTACAACAGTCGTTCATCGTACCGGACGGTTCTCCGATCCGTGCGGTTGCCGATATCGACGCGCCAGGGCGACGCATTGCTGGTGGCAAGAACGATTCGATCACGCTTTATCTTGCACGGAATTTGAAACAGGCGACCTTGGTCGAAACCGACAATACGCCGGCGGACGCCAGGCGTCGGCTGATGGCGGGCGAGGTCGACGCCTTCGGGGCCAACCGCCAGCGCCTCACCAACTTGTTGAAAGAAATGCCTGGCTATCGTCTCCTGCCGGACAATCTGTTCGGCGTAACGCAGACGATCATCGTCCCGAAGAGAAAGCCCGAGGTACTCGCGATCATTAATGACTTCATCGACGACGTCCGTGCATCCGGCTTTTTGCAGAACGCCATCACGAAAAGTGAAGTGGTGGGCCTTGAAATGGCCCCCGCTGGAACCACGCTTCAGCGATAGTTACGTCATCCAGTGGTTGATCGCCGTATCCGTTGCGCTGCGGCAACTCACTGCGAGCTCTAGTCATGTCGTGATTAAACAATTTTGTGGCTAGAACAGTGCACCTGCTCAGCGACAAAAACGTCGTAACCGCAATAGTTTAGAACGCTTTTAAAGAGTGTTTTTATTTTGACTCCTAGCGACACTCCGGTTAGCGAATACCCCAACAAGGTGTCTGATGATCGTCTGCTCCTGCAATGTATTGAGCGACCACGAAGTGCGCAGCGCCGCAAGTGCTGCGTCACGTCGGTCGACCAGCCACGTGTATGGCTGTCTGGGGTGCAGCGCCCAGTGCGGGCGATGCGCGCGTACCATTCGCAAGATCATCGATGAGACCCTTAACGGCGCGAAAGTCGGTTGCCCGGTCGGTTGCGCCTGCGCGCTGCACGCGGCGGCTGATACGCTCTAAACCAGCCCGATACCGTCCACATGTGGAACGTGCCGCTGGCCTGGGCAGCACATCTCGAAGTTTTTTGCTAGCGTTGCGTTCGGGCGGAACATGAACGCCCATAACAGGAGCCAGTTATGAAGGGTGACGCTAAAGTCGTCGAGTTTCTCAATAGAGCGCTGCGGCACGAATTGACCGCGGTCAATCAGTACTGGCTCCATTACCGACTGCTCGACAATTGGGGTTACAAGGATCTGGCAAAGCAGTGGCGCAAGGAATCGATCGAGGAAATGGAACACGCCGACAAGCTGGTCGAGCGCATCATATTTCTTGACGGCTTCCCGAACATGCAGGTCCTCGATCCGCTGCATATCGGCCAGAATGTTAAAGAGGTGCTGGACTGTGATCTCGCGGCGGAGATGTCGGCGCGTGCCCTTTATCAGGATGCGGCGACCCATTGTCATGCCGCAAAGGACTATGTCACGCGCGACCTGTTCGAGAAGCTGATGTCAGATGAAGAACACCACATAGACTTCCTTGAGACTCAACTCGACCTTGTTGCCAAGCTCGGTCTTGAGCTGTACGCGCAACACCACATCGGCGAGATGGGCGAGGAAGGCGAGGACTGAGTTTTGGAATTTCGGCTAGCCGTCCGGTCAGCCAATCACGCCCAAGGTCTCGCGGACTTCGCTTTGTCTTCGTAGCTCTCGATCTTGCTCTGCTTTTGTTTCGTCAGGCCGATGTCGTCGAGGCCGTTCAGCATGCAGTGCTTGCGGTGTGCGTCGATCTCGAAACGAACGACGCCGCCATCTGGGCCGCGGATCTCCTGCTTTTCGAGATCGACAGTTAGCGTCGCGTTGGCGCCACGATCGGCGTCGTCGAATAGCTTTTCAAGATCTTCCGGCGACACTCTGATGGGCAACACGCCGTTCTTGAAACAGTTGTTGTAGAAGATGTCGCCGAACGAGGTCGAGATCACACAGCGGATGCCGAAATCCATCAGCGCCCACGGCGCGTGCTCGCGTGACGAGCCACATCCGAAGTTGTCGCCAGCAACAAGAATCTTCGCTTTGCGATAGGCAGCCTTGTTGAGCACGAAGTTCGGATTCTCGCTGCCGTCGTCATTGTACCGCATTTCAGAGAAGAGGCCTTTGCCGAGACCGGTACGCTTGATCGTTTTCAGATATTGCTTGGGGATCACCATGTCGGTGTCGACATTGATGATTTTCAGTGGCGCGGCGACGCCTTCGAGGGTCGTGAATTTGTCCATTTGTCGCTCCGGCCTCAGCTGCGTGCAGAGTTAAAACCGACCTGTTTCATAAGGTGTCCGGTGTTCCGGTCAATAGCACCTTCCGACCCGAAGGGCAGATATGCGTATATTGATGGCTGCGTTCGGACGCAAATCAGACAGAGGCAAGCTCCTCACGTTTGAATCGGGATTCCCGTACGAGAGTGCACACCTGCACGCAATATTCTGAGTAATAGACTTCGCGTGCCTTTTTTTGCGCGGCGCGATGTTCCGGGTGCATGCGCCACGCGCGCAGACCTTCCTCGTGTTCGAACTCGACGATAGTCACCCGCTCGGCATCGTCAGCGAAGAAGCCTTTGTGTGAAATATAGCCCGGGATGGTGCGGGCGAGTTCGACCATGCGGTCGACCAGGGCGACATATTCCTCGCGCACCTCAGGCATCAGGCGAGAGCGAAAGACGGTAATGATCATGGTGAGTCTCCACTGATTGCATGTTGGCGCAGGGGTCGACCGGCGACCAATTCCGTTTGTGAATAGACATCATCCGTTTTCGAGATCGCAATCTATTCCGCGGCTGCTTCGATGGCTTCCATATCGTCATCGGACAGACCGAAATGGTGACCGATCTCGTGCACCAGCACATGCGTGACGATTTCGCCCAGCGAATCCTGATTTTCGGCCCAATAATCGAGAATCGGACGCCGATAGAGCCAGATCATATTGGGCATCAGTTCCGGCACAGTCTCCGACTGAAATGGTAGGCCGACACCCTGAAATAGCCCCAGCAGGTCGAATTCGCTTTGAGCACGCATCGAATCGAGAACCTCCGAGGTAGGAAAGTCCTCGACGTGGATGACGAGGCCATCGCAAAGATTTCGAAACCGCTCGGGGAGACGAGCATAGGCCTGTTCAGCCAACTCCTGAATGTCGACCAATGAAGGTGCTGTCGAGCCTCGCCAATTGAATTGGCTTGTCATGACAACGTTGTAGGCCAGGCTGCAGCGGCAACCAAGCGGTTGACGAAGGAGATGCGATGCGCAACGTTGATTGTCCTGACGAGGGGTTCGGGTTTCCGATGGCAAAGGTCGCGGCCGGTCTGGCCCTTTCAGGCCTGATTTTCGTTCTGCTCGGTGGGTCGGTGACACCAGCACCGGCCGGATCGCGGAACTGTGCCGACGGCAATTCATGTAGCGCTTCGCCATCACAGGAATTCGCGGCACAAAAAAAGCGCCCGCGCGTCGTCATCTATGGTCGGCGCACCTATGTTCCGCCGAACGCCGTGCGGCAGTGCCGCTCCTGGCTCGCAAGGGAATACCGCGTCAGCGGTCCGGTCATCGTGCCGCAGATGTACTGCTGGTGGGAATAGCCCACCCGACTAAAGCCTACTTCCAGTCGCGAACGTCGACGAAGTGTCCGGCTATCGCGGCCGCGGCGGCCATGGCCGGCGAAACAAGGTGAGTCCGTCCCTTGTATCCCTGGCGGCCTTCGAAATTCCGGTTTGACGTTGATGCGCAACGTTCACCGGGAGCCAGCTTGTCGGGATTCATGGCAAGGCACATCGAGCAGCCGGGCTCTCGCCATTCGAAACCTGCGGCCTTGAATATCTTGTCGAGTCCTTCCGCTTCTGCCTGGATTTTCACCAGACCGGAGCCGGGCACGATCATCGCGTTGACGTTTGCGTTGACGCGCTTTCCGTCGACGACACGAGCCACTTCGCGCAGGTCTTCGATCCGTGAATTGGTGCAGGAGCCGATGAACACACGGTCGAGTTTGATGTCGCTGACTTTCTCGCCGCCCTTGAGACCCATGTAATCGAGCGAGCGTTCCGCCGCGATGCGTTTCTTCTCGTCCTGAATTTCGGATGGGGTCGGCACCCTGCCCGTGATGGCGATCACCTGCTCAGGGCTGGTGCCCCAGGTAACCAGCGGCGGCAGCTTGGCCGCGTCGAGTCTGATCTCGCGGTCGAAATGTGCGCTCTCGTCCGAGCGCAACGTCTCCCAATAGCGCATCGCCTCGTCCCAGGACTTACCCTTCGGTGCTTTCGGCTTATCCTTGAGATAGGTGTATGCCTTTTCGTCCGGCGCGATGAACCCGGCCTTGGCGCCGCCTTCGACTGACATGTTGCAGATGGTCATGCGGCCTTCGATCGAGATCGATCGGATCGCCTCGCCGGCATATTCCAATGCGTAGCCCGTGCCCCCAGCAGTTCCGATCTCACCGATGATGGCGAGGATAATGTCCTTGGCCGTGACGCCGGGCGGCAATTTGCCGTCGACTACCGCGCGCATGTTTTTCGATTTTTTCTGGATCAGCGTTTGCGTCGCCAGAACATGCTCGACCTCGGATGTACCGATGCCATAGGCGAGGGCACCGAACGCCCCGTGCGTCGCTGTATGACTGTCGCCGCACACGATCGTCGTGCCGGGCAGAGTGAAACCCTGTTCGGGCCCAATGACGTGAACTATGCCTTGACGATTGTCGAACTCGTGGAAATATTCAATTCCGAAATCCTTGGCGTTCTTGGCGAGCGCGGCGATCTGCTCGGCGCTTTCCGGATCTGGATTGGGTTTCGTTCGGTCGGTGGTCGGCACATTGTGGTCGACGACCGCAAGTGTTTTTTCCGGCGCGTGCACTTTGCGTCCTGCGGTACGCAGACCCTCGAAAGCCTGCGGCGATGTAACTTCGTGTACCAGGTGGCGATCGATATAGAGAAGACAAGTTCCGTCGGGCTGTTCGTCAACCAGATGATCGTCCCAGATCTTGTCGTAGAGCGTGCGCGGTTTCATGGTTAGGTGACTCTGCTCAAAGGCAAACGGGGAAGCTGCTTGCAAACGTGCGGGTATGGCCGGACGATCAAAGTCCCGCCTGCACCGCCGTCAGTCGACCGAAGAATCGCCACGGCAATCGCGCGTGGTCAGCCAGGACAATCCGTTGAGCCCTTAAAACCATAGGCGGTATATAGCCAATCGATTTGGGTTCGACAACGAAGCGTCGACCAAGAAAAAGGGGCCGCGCTGCGGCCCCTTAATACATACCTCCGCGCCGCTCGTGCTATTCCTGCGCGGCGGCCTCGACAGCTTCGGGCCCGGCGGCGCCCTGCGCCTCGGAAATGCGCGCCTTCTTGCCGCGCAGTCCGCGTAGATAATAGAGCTTGGCGCGGCGTACTTTGCCGCGACGCACGAGTTTGATCGAGTCGATCATCGGCGAGTGGAGCGGGAACACGCGCTCCACGCCTTCGCCATAGGAGATTTTGCGGACGGTGAAGTTTTCGTTCAGTCCACTCCCCGAACGGCCGATGCAAACGCCCTCATAGGCCTGCACGCGGCTCTTGTCGCCTTCGACAACCTTCACGTTGACGAGGACTGTGTCGCCCGGCTGGAAATCCGGGATCTCCTTGCCGGCCGAAAGCTTTTCGACCTGCTCTTTTTCCAGCTGTTGAATGATGTCCATCGCGAATTCTCCGTCGGCAGCGCCAGCAACCAGCGCGCGGTCTTGCTCAGGTCTGAATGGGTTGGCGAGCTTGTATTACAAAGATTACGGCTTGTCACCCTTTGGATTCGGGCCGGTTTTAGGCTTTTTTCGCGCCTGATAGGCCTGCCATAGATCGGGGCGGCGCTCGGCGGTCAGCCGCTGGGCCTCAGCCTGTCGCCAGGCCCTGACTTTCTTGTGGTCCCCAGAGACAAGGACGTCCGGGATCGGTTCCCCTTCGAAGACTGGTGGTCGGGTGTACTGGGGATATTCGAGCAGGCCGTCGGCAAAGCTTTCCTCGGCGGCGGAAGCCTCCTTGCCCATGACGCCAGGCAGAAGCCGCACGCAGGCATCTAACAGAGCCAGCGCGGCGATTTCCCCGCCCGATAGCACGAAGTCGCCGAGCGAAATTTCCTCCATGCGCCGTGCCCGGATGATTCGCTCATCGACCCCCTCGAAACGTGCGCAGACGATAACGGCGCCGAGGCCATGTGCGAGTTGCGCAACGCGACCTTGCGTCAGCGGCATCCCGCGTGGGCTCATGAGCAGGCGTGGACGGGTGTCGTGCGGAACGGCATCGAGTGCACGCGCAAGCACGTCCGCCTTCATCACCATGCCGGGTCCACCGCCGGCGGGCGTGTCATCGACGGTGCGGTGCTTGTCGGGGGCATGCGCGCGGATGTCGATCAGGTCGAGTGACCAAATGTTTGACGTCAGCGCCTTGCCAGCAAGGCTTTGTGCCAGCGGTCCCGGAAAGATGTCCGGAAAGATCGTGAGTACGGTGGCGCGCCACATATCTATTCGCTCTCCGTCGGAGGCACGACCACGATTCGCCGGGCGCCGAGATCAATTTCCGGAACCGTCGCATCGGTGAACGGCATCAATAGCGAATCGCCTGCAGGCGGTTTGATTTCAATGACGTCGCTTGCACCAAAGTTATGAATGGCGGACACGGTACCGACCTCATCACCGTTTTGTGTCACGGCCTTAAGACCGATCAGATCCGTGTGATAAAAAGTATCGGCTTCGTCGATTTTCGGCAGCCGAGCGCGTGGGATGTACAAATCGACATTGCGCAGTTTCTCCGCGGCGTCGCGATCCGCGATGCCGGCAATCCGCGCCACGAAGTGATCCTTCGCCGGGCGCAGCGCTTCGATCTCAAAGCGCTGCGAGCCGTCTTGCGTTTCCAGTGGTCCGTAGTCCGCGACAGCCGCCGGGTCTTCAGTGAAGGACCAAAGTTTCACCTCGCCGCGAACTCCGTGCGCGGCACCAATACGGGCGACACAAACTTTGTCGCGCGAAAGGTCGGACGGCATGGCGAGGCGTATCGCGCAGCGATGCGTCAGCTGGCCGCCGGCGCGGGCTCAGCAGGCTTCTCGGTCTTCGGAGCCGCCGCCTTGGCACCGCCTTCGGTAGCGGGTGCGGCCCCGGCCGCCTTTGCTGCTTCTTCTTCCTTGGCCTTGCGTTCCTTGCGCGGGATCGCCTTTTCCGGATTGTTACGGTTCGGCCGCTTCATGATGCCGGCGGCGTCGAGGAAGCGCATGACGCGATCGGACGGCTGCGCGCCTTTCTTCACCCATGCCTGGACTTTTTCGAGATCGAGCTTGAGCCGCTCGGTCTTCTCTTTCGGCAGCAGCGGATTGAAATAGCCCAGCCGCTCGATGAAGCGGCCGTCGCGTGGCGCACGATTGTCGGCGACAACGACGTGATAGACCGGCCGCTTTTTGGTGCCGGCACGGGCGAGACGAATAACAAGAGACATTCTTCAGTCCTTTCGAGCTATGGAACGGGATTACTTCTTCTTTCCAAGACCGGGCGGCAGACCGCCCGGCAATCCGGGAAACTTTCCGCCCAGGCCGGGCAGGCCGGGCATCTTTGGCGGCAGTGTCGGCATGGTCGGCGGGAGGCCTGGCATGCCCGGGGGCAACTGTCCGCCCGGCATCGTTTTCGCCATTTCCGCCAGCTGCTCAGGTGACGGCATTCCGGCGCCCAAGCCCATTGCCTTTGCGAGTCCGGCAAGCGGCCCGCGTTTCGCACCGCCCATCATCTTCATCATGTCGGCCATGCCGCGATGCATCTTCAACAGCTTGTTGATCGCTTCCGGCGTGGTTCCGGAGCCGGAGGCAATGCGCTTTTTGCGGCTCGCTTTGAGAATGTCGGGATTGCGGCGCTCCTGCGGCGTCATCGAATCGATGATGGCGATTTGTCGTTTGATCACGCTTTCGTCGATGTTGGCCGCGGCGAGCTGATTTTTCATTTTTGCGATGCCGGGCAGCATGCTCATGAGCCCGCCGAGGCCACCCATTCCCTGCATCTGGGTCAGCTGCTCGCGCAGATCGCCAAGGTCGAACGCGCCCTTGCGCATTTTCTCGGCGGTGCGCATTGCCTTCTCGGCATTGATATTGGCCGCGGCCTTTTCAACCAGCGCAACGATATCGCCCATGCCGAGAATACGGCCGGCAATCCGCGCCGGATCGAACTCCTCGAGTGCATCCAGTTTTTCGCCAGTGCCGATGAGCTTGATGGGCTTGCCGGTGACTGCGCGCATCGATAATGCGGCGCCGCCACGACCATCGCCGTCGACGCGCGTGAGAACGATTCCACTGAGGCCCACGCGCTCGTCAAACGAGCGCGCCAGATTGACAGCGTCCTGACCGGTGAGGGCGTCGGCAACGAGAAGGACTTCGTGCGGATTGACTGCGCGTTTGACCTCGGTCGCTTCGCTCATCATTGCATCATCGAGCGTGGTTCGTCCGGCCGTATCCAGCAGCACCACGTCGTAGGCGCCCAGCTTTGCTGCTTCAATGGCCCTCCGCGCGATCTGTGCGGGGGATTGTTCCTCCACGATCGGTAGCGTGTTGATCTGCGTCTCGCGGCCAAGCACAGCGAGCTGTTCCATGGCCGCCGGCCGACGCACGTCGAGCGATGCCATCAGCACCTTCCGGCGTTGCCGGTCGACGAGACGTTTGGCGATCTTGGCGGTTGTCGTGGTTTTACCGGACCCCTGCAGTCCAACCATCATGATGGCCACGGGGGGCGCTACATTGAGATCGATGCCCTGGCCCTCGGAACCCAACGTCGCGACCAGCTGATCGTGAACGATTTTCACGACCATCTGACCTGGCGTCACCGATTTCATGACCTCGACGCCGACTGCCTGCTTCTTGACGCCATCGACAAAGGCGCGAGCCACATCAAGCGAGACATCGGCTTCGAGCAGCGCGCGGCGGACTTCACGCAGCGCAAGGTCGACATCGGCTTCGCTCAGAGCGCCGCGGCGCGTGAGGCGGTCGAGGATGCCACTAAGCTTTTCCGACAGGTTATCGAACATCGGTCTGCAAACACCTTTGCGCCCGAGGGCGCATCGCGCTGTCGGGCGGTGGCCTCCGGCCTCTTGCGGACCGGGCGGCGGAGTCGAATTTCACGTCTCTATCGTGAACGGGTGGAACCTAGGGTCGCCGCATCATCGAGTCAAGGTGAGGCCGATTTAGGGCGTTAACTCATAACTGACGCTGACGGTTGCCCGCAGCGTCTGTTCGCCGGGCGCAATCGGAACCGCGCCCGCGCGTACAGCCTGCATCGGCCGAGGTTGCGGGGCAGTGCCTTCTTCGCTGATCGAAACCACCTGTCCGAGCTTGGCTCCTGCGGCCTTCGCGTAGAGTTCGGCCTTCCGACGCGCGTCGGCAATAGCTTCGGCGCGCGCCTGGTCGAGCAATTTCGATTGCTCGGAAACCATGAACTCAATGCCGGACATTTCATTCGCTCCCGTCGCGATGGCGCGATCGAGAACAGTGGGAAGATTGTCGATGTCGCGGATTCGGATGGTGACCTGATTGTTGGCCTGGAAGCCGGTGAGACGCGCTGTGCCGCCCTTGTTTGGATCGTATTGCGGCTGCAACGACACCCGCGACGTCTGAATGTCGCGCTCGGCTATCCCGCTTGCTTTGATGGCCGCCAACACAGCCGTCATCTGCTTGGCGTTTGCTTCGCCGGCCTCGTGCGCGGTCTTCTCCAGGCTGCTCACTCCGATGCGAATTACCGCGGTGTCGGGTGGAACGGCAACTGTTGCCTCGCCCGAGACTGTCACGAGTTTTTCCGCGGCCTGCGCTGTCGAGAGTGCAAGTATGGCGATAAGCAAGATCGGCAGGAAACGCAGTAGTGGCATCACTTCACAGGTACAAATACGTTGACCACCAGTTTGTCGGGCGCAGTCTTCACCGGGTCGGTGGTGTACTCTTCGATGAAGAGGTCTTTAGCTTCGAGTTGTTTATCGTCGAGATAGTTGGTGATCGCTTCGTACGTCGAATCCATGGCGTCGTAAGAGCCGCGATGGACGAATTTGAGCGCCTTGCCTGAAGGTGCCGGGCCGATGGAGATATCGCCTTTCGGAGGGGCCTTCGGTGCCTGTGTCACCGGCAGGCCGGCCTGATATGAAAAGCCGGTGTCATCAGTCTGCGTGTAGATCGTAAGCGGGGGACCGGCCGGCTTCACATCCTGCTTGTCGAGATATTCCTGCAGCGATTTGAAGGCATCCACTAGGGTGTCGAAAGCTGTGTCCCAGTTGGTGTGACCTTTCATATAGACGATCGTGCGTTCGGGCAGCGTCACTGACTCGCCAAAAGCATCGCCAGGCTGAAGCGGCGACGGTGACGACTTTGCACCGGGACTCGGCATCGAGTCGTTTGTGCCCGGCTTCGACGCCGGCGGGGTCTGGGCAGCGACAGGGCCGGCTACAAGAACGCACGCGAGCGCAAGCACGACCGAAGTGAAAAAAGGCGACATTACGGTTCTCCGTCCAATGCGGCGGTTGAGAAATTCGCCAGCATTGCCACGCATCCTAGCATGCCTCTGGCCAACCTGCGTTTATTCGCCATATAAACCGGGCGAAACCCGGGCAAGACAAATATGGGCGCGCTCGCCGACCAGGCCTTTGTTAAGATGAACGGAATTGGCAACGAGATTGTCGTCGTTGACATGCGCGCGCGCGGTGGGACGATCAAACCCGAAGAAGCACGCGCGGCTGCTGCGCCCGACGGCGCCCCCTACGATCAGTTGATGGCGCTTTATCCATCGCGCACGCCGGGCACTGATGCCTTCATCCGTATCTACAATAATGATGGTTCGGAGGCGGGCGCCTGCGGTAACGGCATGCGATGCGTCGCCGATCTGGTGGCAAAGGAGAGCGGAAAGGATGCGCTCACCTTTGAAACGACGGCGGGCATCCTCAATTGCTGGAAGAATCCCGACGGCCTGTTCACGGTCGATATGGGCGTGCCACGCTTCAAGTGGAACGAGATCCCGCTTGCCGAGGATTTCCGTGACACACGTGCGATCGAGTTGCAGATCGGTCCCATCGATAAGCGGGTGCTGCACTCGCCGTCCGTTGTGAGCATGGGCAATCCGCATGCGATCTTTTGGGTCGACGACGTCAACGCTTACGATCTCGCAAGCTTCGGTCCTCTTTTTGAGAACCATCCAATCTTTCCCGAGCGTGCAAATATCACGCTCGCACATATTGTCGCGTGCGATCACATCGTCATCCGTACCTGGGAACGCGGGGCTGGGCTGACCAAGGCTTGCGGTTCTGCAGCCTGCGCTGCGGCAGTTGCGGCCGCTCGCCTCAGGCGAACTGGCCGTAAAATGAAAGTTTCCCCGCCGGGCGGCGAACTCACAATCGAGTGGCGCGAAAAGGACGATCACGTGCTCATGACCGGCCCCGTCGAATTCGAATTCAAGGGCCGCTTTGATCCGGCGCTTTTCGTGAACGCGGGGGCATCGTGACCGTGAACGTCGTCACCTTCGGCTGCCGGCTGAACACCTACGAGTCGGAAGTCATTCGACGCGCCGCAACCGCCGCCGGCGTTGACGATGCCATTGTGGTGAATACCTGCGCCGTGACCGCAGAAGCGGTTCGTCAGGCCAAACAGACCATACGCCGTCTCAAGCGCGAGCAACCGGACGCGCGTATCGTCGTTACCGGCTGTGCTGCGCAGACCGAGGCAAACACGTTCGCCACCATGTCCGAGGTCGACCGCATCGTCGGCAATGACGAAAAATTCAACGTCAAAAGCTGGACGACAGGCGAGAAGATTGTCGTGTCCGACATCATGTTGGTGAAGACGATGTGGCCGCACGCGATCGACAGCATCGAGGGACGTGCGCGCGCGTTTGTTCAGGTGCAGAATGGTTGCGATCATCGCTGCACGTTCTGCATCATTCCCTTCGGTCGCGGCAATTCGCGCTCGCTTTCGATGAACGACGTGGTTGCGCAGGCACGGCGTCTTGTTGCCAATGGCTATCGCGAGATCGTTCTCACCGGCGTCGATATCACGAGCTACGGTGCTGATCTCGCCGACGCGCCGCGCCTCGGGACGTTGGTCAAGCGCCTGCTCAAGGCCGTGCCGGATCTGACGCGTCTGCGACTCTCATCCATCGATTCGGTTGAAGTGGATTTCGATCTGCTCGACGCATTGGGCGAGGAACCGCGTTTAATGCCGCATTTGCACCTGTCGCTGCAGGCAGGTGATGATCTCATTCTCAAGCGCATGAGGCGCCGCCACTCGCGCGGCGACGCGATTGCTCTTTGCGAGCAGGTAAGACGCTTGCGTCCCGATGTGGTTTTTGGTGCCGATATCATCGCGGGCTTCCCGACCGAAGAGGAAGACATGTTCGCTCGCTCTCTCGACCTGGTCGATGCGTGCGGGCTTACGCAGCTGCATGTCTTCCCGTTCTCGCCGCGACCCGGAACGCCGGCCGCGCGTATGCCGCAGGTCGACCGCGCAATCGTCAAGGAGCGCGCCCGCCGTTTGCGCGAAAAGGGCGATGAGGCATTACGGCATCATCTCGATCGCGAGATCGGCGCGCGCCGCTCCGTACTCGCCGAATCACGTGCGCTCGGGCGTACGGAGCAGTTCATGCCAGTGCGTCTGGCGACGCCGCTGGAGCCGGGTGTTATTGTGGATCTAACGATGTCGGCGCATGATGGCCGGCAACTGCTTGCCGCGTAGCTTGGGGGATTGGCGATGGCCTATCGCGATCATCTGATTACCACGATGGATCAACTCGAGTCGCTCTACGGCGAAAAACTGCCGACCTCGATCATCAAGGAGATCGATCACATCAGCGAAGGCTATCGCAAGCTGATCGAGGCGGCTCCGTTTATCGCGGTTGCGACGTCAGGTCCTGAAGGCCTTGATTGCTCGCCGAAAGGCGATGCGGCCGGTTTCGTGCGCATTCTCGATGACAGGACGTTGGCAATCCCGGACCGGCCCGGCAACAACCGCATCGACGGTTTCCGCAACATCGTGCGCGATCCGCGTATCGCGCTGCTTTTCCTGATCCCCGGTATCGGCGAGACGCTGCGCGTCAATGGCCAGGCCGCGATCTCGGTCGATCTCGAACTCATGCAAAGCTTTGCGGTTGGCGGCAAGCTGCCGCGCTGCGTGTTGGTCGTTCATATCGAAAGTATTTTCTTCCATTGCTCGAAGGCGATCGTACGTTCCAAGTTGTGGGACGAGGCGACCAAAATCGACCGCAAGAGCCTGCCTTCGACCGGCACGATCATCTCCGAACTCAGCCAGGGCAAGCTGGGCGGTGAGACTTACGACCGCGAAGCGCCCGAGCGCATCAAAGCGCAGCTTTACTGAGTGAAGCCGCAGGCCGCGAGTTTTTCGCGCATATGTTCCGGCACCGGGGCGGTGACGGTGACCGGCGCCTTGTTTTTCGAAATCGGTACCGTCACCTCACGCGAATGAAGATGCAGGGGCAGGCCGCCTGTGCGCGGCGCGCCTCCATAGATATTGTCGCCAACGATCGGCCATCCCATCTCGGCGCAGTGCACGCGCAGTTGATGCGTGCGCCCAGTCAAGGGCTCGAGCGAAAGCCAGCTGAAACCGGCGCCGCGACCCATTACCTTCCATGTACTCGCCGATGCCAGGCCGTGAGGGTCGGGCTTCATCCACCAGCCGCGCGCCTCGTCGCGTCTCGCCAGAGGGATGTCGATGCGGCCTTCGTCCGCTTCGGGGCCATTCTCGACAACCGCCCAATAGCATTTGCCGACCTTGCCCTGTTTGAACAGCTTGCCGAGCAGGGCGAGCGCCTTGCGGTGGCGACCGAGCACCAGGCAGCCGGTCGTGTCACGATCGAGCCGATGTGCCAACGCCGGCGGACGCGGCAATCCGAACCGCAATGCATCGAAATAGTCCTCGAAGGCATCGCCGCCGTTCGGTCCACGGTGCACCGGCAATCCGGCCGGTTTGTCGACCACCAGCATCAGCCCGTCACGGTAAAGAAGGCGGGCGAGCATCTCTTCCGATGTCATGCCGAAACGGCTATCACGTGCGCGGCATGAACGACAGCACGCAGGGCGAAAACTGGTGGAAGCGGCTCAGTGGCGGCCTAAAGCGCACGTCATCCTCGCTCAGTTCCTCTATCACGGCGATTGTCTCTCACCGGCCGCTCGAGCCTGAGACGCTCGACTCACTTGAGGACGAACTGGTGCGGGCCGACCTCGGACAGGATATGGCCGTGCGGATCGTGGACGCGCTAAGCCAGGGTCGCTATCCCCAGGGCCTCTCGTCGGACGAAGTGAAGGGCTTTCTGGCCGCCGAGATCGAAAAAACGCTTACGGCAGTGGCGAGGCCACTCGAGATCACTACGCGCCCGTTCGTCATTCTCGTGTCCGGCGTCAACGGTTCCGGCAAGACCACGACCATTGGCAAGCTTGCGGCGAGATTTCGCGCGGAAGGAAAAAGCGTGATGCTCGTGGCGGGCGATACTTTTCGCGCCGCGGCGATCGATCAGCTGAAGATCTGGGGGGAACGGACTGGTGCGCAAGTGATGGCGCGCGAGCCGGGCGCCGACGCCGCCGGGCTCGCCTTCGATGCAATCGCCGCAGCCAAAGAACAAGGTATCGAGATCGTTCTCGTCGATACGGCGGGGCGTTTGCAGAACCGCGCCGAACTGATGGGCGAACTGGAAAAGATGGTGCGTGTCATGCGCAAGGTCGAGCCGACCGCGCCGCACGCCGTGCTTCTCGTGCTCGATGCGACCGTCGGTCAGAATGCGCTTAATCAGGTGGAAATATTTGGAAAAACAGCGGGAGTCACCGGACTGGTGATGACCAAACTCGACGGCACGGCGCGAGGCGGTATTCTTGTTGCCGTCGCCGACAAATTCGGTCTGCCGGTACATTATGTCGGCGTCGGCGAAGGCGTGGACGATCTGGCGCCATTTACGGCTCGTGATTTTGCGCGCGCCGTCGTCGGCCTGGAGCCCTAGTCAGGAAACACATGGCGACGAAGAAACAACTGAATCCCGGACTCAAGCTGGCGCTCGACATCGGCCCGTTGGTTCTCTTCTTCGCTGCCAATGCAAAATTCGGAATCTATGTTGCGACTGGCGCGTTTATGGTGGCCATTCTCGTCGCGCTCGCCGTCTCATATGCAATGACCCGACATCTCGCGGTCATGCCGCTCGTCACCGCAGTGATCGTGCTGATTTTCGGCGGCCTAACGCTCGTTCTTCATGACGATCTGTTTATCAAGCTCAAACCGACAATTATCTACGCTCTGTTTGGTGCGACGTTGGTCGGCGGCCTCGCATTTGGCAAACCGTTGCTCGGCATGGTCTTCGATTCCGTTTTCCATTTGCGCGAGGAGGGCTGGCGCAAACTGACCTGGCGTTGGGCGATTTTCTTTTTTGTTCTTGCGCTCATCAATGAAATCGTCTGGCGCACGCAGACGACGGATTTCTGGGTGAGCTTCAAATTGTTCGGGGTTGTCCCGCTCACCTTCCTGTTCGCCGCGTTGCAGGTTCCGCTGCTGAACAAGTACAGCATCGAAAAAGAAAACTAGCGCAACGCTTTCTCGATTTCGGGCAAAAGCGTGCCGCCGAAGTTCTCGGGCGTGATCGGTCCCACCAATTTGTAGGCGATACGGCCGTCGCGCCCGATCAGGAATGTCTCCGGCACGCCATAGACGCCCCAATCGATCGAAGCGCGGCCTGCGTCGTCGCGTCCGGTGGCGACAAAGGGATTGCCGTAACGATAGAGAAAACGTCGCGCATTATCGGGCGTATCCTTGTAGTTGATGCCGACAAGTTGAATCCGCTTGTCCCGCGATAATTGTTCAAGAAATGGTGCTTCGTCGTGGCAGGGCACGCACCACGAGGCCCACACGTTCAACAGGGTTACTGCGCCCTGGAAGGTTGCATTGCTGAGGCCGGGAATTGGCTTGCCGTCGCGTTCAAGCCCCGGAATCGCCGGCAGATCAAAGGTCGGCACAGGGTGGCCGATAAGCGCCGAGGGAAGTCGTGAAGGATCGCCGGCGCCAAGCCGATACAAAAACAAGGCGGCCAGTGCGAGAAAAGCAATCAAAGGCAGCAGCACAAGGATGCGGCTTCGCTTTGAAGTGGCGCCTTCGCCTGCTGCACTCATGGACTCAAACCCACTAGCTCTTGCGCTGCGAACGCCGTGTGATGCCACGTTTTTCAAGGTCGCCGAGAATGCGCTGTTGCGCCGAATAGTCGAGCACGACCCACGCGATCAATGTGGCGATGACGAATATCGTCACCGCATAGGCAGCGATGATGAAATCCGCATGCGGCCCGAGGTTCATGCACTCGCCTCCGCCAGCTTCTGCGCCTGCAGAAGACGCATGCTGCGTACGCGGCGGCGCAATATTTCATTGCGTATGACGGCGAGGTGCAAGGTCAGGAACAGCAATGTAAACGCCAGCGCCATGATCAGAAGGGGCGTCAGCAGGGCAGGATCGATGCTCGATCCACCCATGCGAAAAACCGACGCCGGTTGATGCAACGTATTCCACCAGTCGACGGAGAACTTGATGATAGGCAGATTGACTGCGCCGACCAGTGACAGCACCGCAGCCGCACGAGCGCCGCGACCCGGATCCTCCGCGGTCCAATAGAGGGCGAGCACACCGAGATAGAGCAGAAGCAGGACGAGCATCGAGGTAAGGCGTGCATCCCAAACCCAGTAAGTTCCCCATGTCGGCCGACCCCACAGCGAACCGGTGACAAGGCAGATCAAGGTAAAAACAGTACCGATTGGCGCGGCAGCCTTTCCGGCGACGTCCGCGAGCGGATGACGCCACACCAATGTCCCCAGTGCAGCGATACTCATTAATCCCCAACCGAACATCCCGAGCCACGCTGCCGGTACGTGCAGGAACATGATCTTGACGGTTGCGCCCTGCTGGTAGTCGTCGGGTGCGTTCATCACGCGATAGAGGCCGATGACGAAAAGTATCAGCGTCGCGGTAATCAACCACGGCAGCACGCGGTTGACGACATTGAGAATGCGCGTCGGATTGGCGAAATCAATCACCGGCATCGGCAATTTCTGCTCATGTCGTCTGAATCCAATTTCATGTCATTCGAGTCCATGGCGCAGGACCGCTGCTGCGGCAATTGGACCAAGCACGAGGCTGACTAAGCTTAGCGCACAAAGAATGGTGAAAGGTGGGCCGAACGGCGCAGAACCGACGATCGCCGCGTTCGTCGCGGCAACGCCAAAGATCAACACCGGCACCGTGAGCGGCAGCACAAGAACCGCGAGCAACAAGCCGCCGCGGCGCAGCGCGACCGACAGTGCCGCCCCGATCAATCCAAGAAAGGTCAAAGCAGGCGTGCCGGCGGCGAGCGTGAGCGCAAGCCATCCCAGCGCGTGCAAGTCGACATTGAGCATCAGCCCGAGCAATGGAGCGATAATCACGAGCGGCAGTCCGGTGGTGATCCAATGCGCAATCGCCTTGGTTGCTACCGCCAATTCAAGCGGCATGCCACCCATCATTAGGAGGTCGAGCGAGCCGTCCTCGTAGTCGGTGGCAAACAACCGATCAAGCGCAAGCAGACTGGCCAGCAGCGCACCAAGCCAGAGGATTGCCGGTCCAATCCGAGCGAGCAATGCAAGGTCGGGTCCGATTGCAAAGGGAATCATGCTGACGACGACCAGGAAAAACAGGGCGCCCATCAGTGCGCCGCCACCGACTCGCACCGAGAGCCGCATGTCCCGCCGAAGAAGGGATGCGAATGCGCTCATGCCGGCCCTAATTTCAGTTCGCGCGCGCGTTCGAGACCGATCGCTCCGTGTGCCGCGGCGATGATCATGCCTCCCGTGCGCAGATGTTCGCGCATGAGCTGCGCCAGTCGCGTCTGCGAGGGTGCGTCGAGGGAGGATGTTGGTTCGTCAAGCAGCCATATCGGCCGAGGCACGGCAACTAGACGCGAGATCGACAAACGCCGCCGCTGCCCCGCGGACAGGTAGGCGGCGGGTAGATCCGCCAGTGGGGCGAGGTCGACCGCGTCCAGCGCCGATGTAGTGTCGCGTCGGGCGCCGAGAAAGCCCGTCCAGAATTGCAGATTCTCATCGACAGTGAGTGCTGGTTTCATTGCGTCAAGGTGACCGAGATAGTGCGCCTGTTCCGCAATTGGGATGTCGGCAGCGCCGCCCTCCAGGACGAGCTTCCCAGCAGCGATCCGCACCAGGCCCACGATCATCCGCAGGAGAGATGACTTGCCGGCGCCGTTGCGGCCGGTCACCACCAAGGCCTCGCCGGCGGGCAGGTTGAAGCTCACGCCACTAAATACTTCACGCCCGCCCCGGTTGCAGGCCAGTTGTTCGCCCTTGAGTTCCATCACCGTTAACGCGATCCGCCGATCGGCGGAGACACGACGCCAAGCCCGGAAAACCCCGATTTTACGAGCATTTTTGGCGTAGTTCCCTCGTCAATATAGCGTTGGGCGAGAAAAGACCTTATAAGCCCGAACTTGCGACGTTACGTAATTCGAATTCGGACGCAAGTCTCGCCAGCAAGAAAAACATCACCTTGCCAATAGCTTAGTCCGAACCAGTGCCGATTAACCGGCCGGGAATGGAAACAGCCGACATGACTTCGCTCGACAGCTTTAGATGCTGCAAGACCCTACAGGTTGGTAGCAAAACCTACGCTTATTTCAGCCTTCTCATTGCCGAGCGAAACGGCCTCAAGGGCATTTCCCGCTTGCCCTTTTCGATGAAAGTCCTGCTCGAAAATCTGCTGCGCAATGAGGACGGCCGGACAGTTACAAAAGACGACATCAAGGCCGTCGCCGAGTGGCTCAAGACCAAGACCTCCGAGCGTGAGATCGCATTTCGCCCCGCGCGCGTGCTGATGCAGGATTTCACCGGGGTCCCGGCCGTCGTTGATCTTGCGGCGATGCGCGACGCCATGAAGCAATTGGGTGGCGACCCCAAGAAGATCAATCCGCAAGTCCCGGTCGATCTTGTCATCGACCATTCGGTCGCGGTGACGTTCTTCGGCAACAATGCCGCATTCAAGAAAAACGTTGAGGAAGAGTACCGGCAGAATCAGGAGCGGTACAAATTCCTGAAATGGGCGCAGCGGTCATTTGACAACTTCAGCGTTGTCCCGCCCGGCACCGGCATCTGCCATCAGGTCAATCTCGAATATCTCTCGCGCGTCGTCTGGAATCGCAAGGACAAGGTGAAGGTTGACGGCAAGGCGTCGACTATGGAGGTCGCCTACCCCGACACATTGGTCGGAACTGATTCGCACACGACGATGGTCAATGGTTTGTCGGTGCTCGGCTGGGGCGTGGGCGGAATCGAAGCTGAAGCGGCCATGCTCGGTCAGCCGCTCTCAATGGTGTTGCCCGAGGTGATCGGTTTCAAACTCGCGGGGAAACTCAAGGAAGGGGTCACCGCGACCGACCTCGTCCTCACCGTGACCGAGATGCTTCGCAAACGCGGCGTGGTTGGAAAGTTCGTCGAGTTCTTCGGCCCGGGCCTTGCCCATCTGACGATCGCCGACCGCGCGACACTCGGCAACATGTCGCCTGAATACGGAGCGACGTGCGGCTTCTCGCCCATCGATGACGATACCATTCGTTACATGAAGGACACGGGCCGGCCGGCGGACCTCGTCGCGCTCGTTGCCGCCTACGCAAAGGCGCAGGGCATGTATCGCGTGAAGACGACGCCTGACCCGATTTTCACTGACGTGCTCAAGCTTGAATTAAGCTCCGTCGAACCATCGCTGTCGGGGCCGAAACGCCCGCAAGACCGCGTCGCCTTGAAGGAAGTCAAAGCCGGCTTCGCCAATTCGATGGACAAGGAATTCGGCAAGAGCGCCGAAGCCAAGAAGCGCGTAAAAGTCTCCGGCAAGAACTACGACCTCGGCCACGGCGACGTTGTCATTGCCGCGATCACGTCCTGTACCAATACCTCCAATCCGAACGTCATGATCGGTGCCGGCCTGCTCGCGCGCAAAGCCGCGGCGAAGGGCCTGACTGCCAAGCCCTGGGTGAAAACATCGCTGGCGCCAGGTTCGCAAGTCGTCGGCGAGTACCTCGAGAAGTCCGGTCTGCAGAAAGATCTCGACAAGCTCGGCTTCAATCTCGTGGGTTTCGGATGCACGACCTGCATCGGCAATTCGGGTCCGTTGCCGCCGGAGAATTCGAAGGCGATCAACGACAACGATCTCGTGGCGGCCGCAGTCCTGTCCGGCAATCGCAACTTCGAAGGCCGCGTTAATGCCGACGTGCGCGCCAACTATCTCGCTTCACCACCGCTCGTTGTTTCTTATGCAATCGCCGGCTCGATGAATGTCGATGTCGCAAGAGAACCGCTCGGCGTCGACCAGAAGGGCAAGAAGGTCTTCCTCAAGGACATCTGGCCGTCCAACAAAGAAATCGGTGACTTCGTTGCCAAGAACATCACCAAGCAGATGTTCACCAAGAAATACGGCGACGTGTTCAAGGGCGATAGCAACTGGCGCAAGATCAGCGTCAAGGGCGGCGTGACCTACGACTGGGACAAAAAGTCCACCTATGTGCAGAACCCGCCGTACTTCGTTCACATGGGACGCCATCCCAAGCCGCTTGAAGACATTGTCGATGCGCGTGTGCTGGCTTTGCTTCTCGATTCGATCACCACGGACCACATTTCGCCCGCCGGTTCGATCAAGGTCGACTCGCCGGCCGGCAAATACCTGGTCGCGCACAAGGTCAAGCCGGCCGACTTCAATCAGTACGGCACACGACGCGGCAATCACGAAGTCATGATGCGTGGCACCTTCGCCAATATCCGCATCAAGAACCAGATGGTGCCGGGTGTTGAGGGCGGCGTCACCGTCCACTATCCGTCGAAGCAGCGCATGCCGATCTACGATGCGGCCATGAAGTACAAGTCTGATGGGGTCCCGCTGGTCGTCTTTGCCGGCAAGGAATACGGCAGTGGTTCTTCCCGAGATTGGGCCGCCAAGGGTTCCGCGCTCCTCGGGATCCGCGCGGTTATTGCCCAATCCTTCGAGCGCATCCACCGTTCCAACTTGGTGGGCATGGGAGTGATGCCACTGGTCTTCGAAGAGGGGACTTCCTGGCAGTCTCTCGGCCTAAAAGGCGATGAACAGGTCACTATTCGCGGATTGCATGGCGAACTGAAGCCCCACCAGCGGCTGATTGCCGAGATTGTCTCAGGCAATGGGACTCTGAAACGCGTCCCACTCATCTGTCGCATCGATACTTTGGACGAGCTCGACTACTTCAAGAATGGTGGCATCCTACAGTATGTATTGCGCCAATTGGCTGGGTGACCGGCAATTTGGTAACAGTGTGCACAGAAAGTGGGCCGCTCACCGCGAAGTGAGTGGCGGGTGATCGAAAGCGCACTCTATAAATCGCTGGGCGAGGCAAGGATTGCGGTAACGAAATGAGCTATCGCCACATCACCTTTGCGTTCGCGTTCATCTGCAGCGCAGCCGCGCCAGCCTCTGCCGAACCGCGTGCAGTTATCGAATTGTTCACCAGTCAAGGTTGTTCATCCTGCCCGGCCGCCGACAAGGTGCTCGGCGAATTGTCGGACGACCCGTCGCTCGTAACGATGAGTCTCGCCGTCGACTATTGGGACTATCTCGGCTGGAAGGACACGCTGGCACTGCACGGTCATTCCGATCGGCAGCGCGCCTATGCCGGCGCGCGCGGCGATCGTGAGGTGTATACGCCTCAGGTCGTCGTCAACGGTGTTCTGCACGTCCTCGGAAGCGACAAGACGGCAATCGAAAATGCGATCGCGCAAACTCGGCGCGATGCAGCCGTGCTATCTTTGCCGGTTAAAATGACTGTCGCAGACGGCAAAGTGACGGTGAATGTCCCTGCGGCGCACGACGAACATCGCAGCGGCGAGGTTTGGCTCTGTCCCATCTCAAAGAAAGTTGCGGTTCAGATCGGACGCGGCGAGAACCACAATCGAACGCTGACCTATCACAATGTCGTTCGTCGCTGGATAAAGCTTGGTGACTGGAACGGTCAGGCGCAAACTTTCAGCTTTCCGGTCAATGATATTCCGAACGGCGACTATTCGCTCAAGGATATCGATCAACTAGATGTCGTCGTTCAAAATGGAGTCGCGGCCAAGCCAGGCCGGATGCTCGGCACCGCGTCGACAGAGTGCTGCGGCGCGTCGACAAACTGAAAAATTCAAAATCAGAAGAGAAACAAAAATCGGGCCGGCTAAAGCCGGCCCGAAGGCATTAGGGGATTGAACCGTACGCGGAACTCAACTGGCCCGGCCGATCGAACCCCGGGGGGCTGGGGGGCTGAGGAATCCGGCGCTCGTACCGGACCGGGCCTTGAGGCAACGGCTGAGTTATCCCAATCCAGAGTGACCGGCGATTGACCGAAATTGGGCGTTATTGTGGGGGCGTTTAACGAGTTCGTGATCGTACGCTGCGATTTTTGTACGTTTTTCAGTCACTTCGTGCCGGAAGTAATCGCTTGCCGTACGCCGAGACTGGCGCGATCATCCTTATAAGCAAAAGGAGGCGCCGCATGACGTTCGGTTCCGGCGAAATCGATCCAAGCCAGTCCCTTGGGGGCACCGGTACCCCGGTCCGTACCGCGTCAGCCCCCGCGCAAAATCAGGTGACCTTCAGCCGCCGCGAGCTCAATCGCATTCTCGACCTTTATGGACGCAAGGTTGCGGCGGGCGAATGGCGTGATTACGCCATCGATTTTCTCAAGGACCGCGCGGTGTTTTCCGTTTTTCGCCGCACCTCGGAAGTGCCGATCTATCGCATAGAAAAAAATCCGAAACTGGAGCGCCGGCAAGGCGTCTACAGCGTGATTTCGGCGAGCGGTCTTGTCGTGCGCCGCGGCCACGAGCTTGATCGCGTGCTGCGCTCGATTGATGGTTCGCTGGCGTTGGTCGCGAACTGATTGGTCACGGCGGCGTGGTTGCCCCGGGCCCAAGCGCACGCTGCATTAACACCGTATCGAGCCAGCGATCGAATTTGTAGCCGACGTTTTCGAAAACGCCGACGTGCTTGAACCCGGTTGCCTCGTGCACGCCGATCGAAGCGATCTGTTTTGAGTCGCCGATGACCGCGATCATCAGGCGAAATCCGCCTTCGGTGCAGGCCGCGATCAACGCTTCCAGCAGGGCTTTGCCCACGCCGCGCCGGTGCACGTCGGGCGCCACGTAGACGGAATTCTCGACGGTGAAACGGTACGCGGGCCGCGCGCGGTAGGGCGCGGCGTAGGCATAGCCGGCCAGTGCGCCATCAAGTTCGGCCGCGAGATAAGGAAAATTCCGCGCCAGCAGTTCGTTCATGCGTCGCGTCATCTCGGCCTCGTTGGGCGGCATGAGCTCGAATGAAGCCGTGCCGTAGTCGACCGCCTGCGCATAGATGCGAGTGATGGCGGGAATATCGGCGGGTGTAGCCGGGCGGATGGTGAGCGTCATGGCAAGTGCCGTCAGTTGCGCAAATTTGCACGGCTGTCGCAACAAAAAAGCGCCCGGACCGAAGCCCGGGCGCTCATTGCAGTCTTGTGCTGGCGCTTAGCGACGGTCGCCGAGGAAGCGCAGCAAGAACAGGAACAGGTTGATAAAGTCGAGATAGAGCGCGAGAGCGCCCATCACAGCCTTGCGGCCGGCGACGGTGCCGTCATCGTTCACGCTGTACATCTCCTTGATCTTCTGCGTGTCCCAGGCAGTCAGGCCCGCGAAGATCAACACGCCGATCGCGGAGATCGCGAAATCAAGCCCCGTGCTCTTGAGGAACATGTTGACGATCATCGCCAGGATGAGCCCGAACAGTCCCATTGTCAGGAACGAGCCTACCGGGGAGAGATCGCGTTGCGTGGTGTAGCCGTACAGACTCAACGCGCCGAACGACGCCGCCGAAATGAAGAACGTGCGCGTGATCGACGCGCCTGTGTAGGCCAGAAAGATCGACGACAGCATGAGCCCGAGCAGGCCCGCGTAGACCATGAACAGCGTGAGCGCTGTGCCTGGCTGCAGAGTCTGGATTCTGAAGCTCATGAAGAACACCAGGCCGAGCGTGACAAGGAACAGCACGATCGCCAGGGGTCCGCTGAAGATGGCTTGGCCAAACGGCGTCAGCGCGGTGACGCGCCCAGCCGCATCGGTGACCACGGCGGCGTTATAGGTAAGCCAGGCGACGACGCCGGTCAGAGCGACGCCGGCGGCCATGTAGTTGTAGACGCGGATCATGTAGGCGCGCAGGCCCGCATCGATCGCGACATCGCGCGCGGCGCCTATGCCGCGAGCAGCTACGTTACGGTCGTAGTCCGACATCGAAGTTTCCTCTCTCATGTCCCGGCTTTGCGCCGGTCACGTCACGCGCGCCGGCACAGTGCCGTCGCGCTCGTGTTCCGAATCTAGTGGTTGGCTAGCCTTGGCGCCAGATAGGCCCTGACAATGACTCTGCATTATTGCGAAACGTTAACCCCGGTGGCGCCATTATACCCGAAATGCCCCGGCAAGGACCGGGGTGCCCAATCCGTGGCGGAATGTCGCAAAAGCTATAAATTTCTCAATATTGGCGCGGCTTTTTGGCCGAGAGCGACATAAGTGCCCGCCAATCCAAGGGTTACCGTCACGGCGACTGCCGCCAGTGCAGCCACCAGAGCCGGTTCGGGAAGCCAGGTGAAAGACAGGTGCATGAGCTGGGCGACGATTAGCCACGCCGCGAGCGAGCCGCCGACGACGCCGAAGACGGCGGTGGCCGTCCCGATCAGCAGATATTCGATGGCATAGGCCGCGAGGAGCCGAAGGCGCGTCGCGCCGAGCGTCTTCAAGATCACCGCATCATAGACGCGCGAGCGGTGACCCGCGGCGAGAGCACCGCCGAGCACCAATGCTGCGGCGATCAGGGTGATAGCGCTGGCGCCGCGGATCGCCAGTACAAGATTTGCAACGATGCTACCAACAGCTTCCAGAGCATCCTTCACCCGGACCGCCGTAACCGTTGGAAAGCCCGCCGCAACCGCGCGGATGATGGTTGCTTCTTCCGCAGGAGAGCCGCCATTGGGATAGGTCAGGGTCGCAAGGTGGGTGTGCGGCGCGCCGCGAAATGAATTCGACGAGAACACCATGACGAAGTTGATGCCAAGGCTTTCCCAATCGACCGTACGCATGTTCGCGATTATTCCTGTGATGTTGCGTCCGAGGAGGTTGACGACGACCGGATCGCCCAGCTTCAGGCCGAGGCCATCGGCGATGCGTTTCTCGAACGAAATAAGCGGCGGCCCATCGTAGTCAGCTGCCCACCATTTTCCTTCGACCAATCGTGAGCCACTGGGGATCTCGTTCGCATAGGTCAGTCCCCGGTCGCTTTGCAGCACCCACGCCGCATCTTCCTTCGGTTTGATATGTTCGGCGGGGATGCCGCGTGCGGAAACGATGCGCCCGCGCAGCATCGGCACTTCCTCCAATATTGCTGACGGCGCCTGGGCGCGGAGGAAATCGCCGAACCGCTGAGATTGATCGGCGGGGATATCGAGGAAATAAAACGACGGCGCTTTCGCCGGCAGTTCATTGGAGAACTGTCGACCGAGGTTTGCATCGATTTCGATCACGGTCACAATCAGCGTGATGCCAAGCCCCAACGACAGCACAATCGTCGGCGTCAGCGCGCTAGGTCGATGAATATTGGCCACGGCCATGCGCAGGCCGGTTGCGCGGGCGCGCGGCGCGCGGCGCGCCAGCACCATCAGGAGCGCGGCGATCACGCGCAGGAGTAAAAAAACGGCAGCAGCCGTGGCAACATAGATCAGCGCTACACGGCGATCGTAGGCCAGCAAAACGGCAAAGCCGGCCAAAACGAGCACGGCGAGTGCAGTGAATATGACATAGCGTTTTCGTGGGCGGCGCGGTTGCAGCTCAACCATGTCGCGGAACAGTTCAGCCACCGATACATCGTGCGCGCGTCCGAGTGGCCACAGGGCGAAGACAAGCGCCGTCAGCAATCCGTATAGCACTGCCAGCAGCAATTCCGGGGCATGCAAAGCGGGATCCAACGGCAGCGGAATGATCGAGCCGAACAACCAGGAAATCGCGAACGGAAGAATTGCACCAAGCGCGGCGCCAATAACGCCTCCGATCAAGGCCATCAGCAGGACCTGCGTCAGGTAGATCGTGAAGATGCGCCGGCCGCTGGCCCCGAGAGCCTTCATCGTCGCGATGGTGTCGCGCCTGCGATCGAGGTGACTTTTGACCGCGTTACCGACGCCGACACCGCCAACCAGCAATGCAGTCAGTCCGACGATTGTAAGAAATTGCGTAAAGCGTTCGACGTTGCGTTCGAGCTGCGGTGATGCGTTGCTGCGGCCGCGGATATCCCATCCGGCTTCCGGAAGCTGCGCGCGCGCTTCGACGGTCAGCGCCTTGGCGGCAGCATCAGATGCTTCATTCGCAGGTAAACGTAGGCGGTATTGCCATCGCACAAGACTTCCCGGTTGCAGCAGCCCGGTCGAGCGCAAGGCGTCCTCGCTCACCAGCAAGCGCGGGCCGAAGCCGATGCCGGCAGCGAGTTTGTCAGGCTCGCTTGTCAACGTGGCGCGAATTTCGAACGTTGTGTTGCCTATCGTGAGCCGCGCACCGGGAGAAATTTCCAGCCGGGCCATCAGCGTCGGATCGGCCACAGCGCCGAAAGCGCTATCGCGTTTTGCCAATGCGTCCGCGAGTGCGAGCGATGGATCGAGCTTGATTTGGCCAAAGAGTGGGTATGCTGCGTCGACGGCTTTCATCTCGACGAGCGTAGCCTGACCATCTGGCACCCGCGCCATCGCGCGCAGGGTGGCCGCGCTCGAAACCTGGCCATGCGCCTGCAGAAACGCGCGTTCGTTCGGCGCGATTTCGCGCTGAATCAACGTGAAAGCGAGATCCCCACCGAGAATGACGCGGCCTTCACGCGCAAGACCATCGGTGAGGCTCGCCGCCACCGATCCCACGCCCGCTATCGCCATGCTGCCAAGCGCAATGCAGAGGATAAACACGTAGAAGCCGTTCAGGCCACTACGCAATTCGCGCAATGCGAAGCGTAAGGGCAGCCAATGGCTCGCCGGAGCGATGAATTCGGTTACGCTCATGAGATACTCACACCATCGACCCGGCCTGAGCGTAGGCGTATGACGCGCGCACAGCGCGCCGCGAGCGTGGCATCGTGGGTGACAAGCACCAGCGTGGTCTTTCGCCTGGCGTGACCGGAAAATAGCAATTCGATGATCTGCTTTCCCGTATCTTCGTCGAGATTGCCCGTCGGCTCGTCCGCCACCACGATCGCCGGATCAGGGGCCAGTGCACGCGCGACCGCGACACGCTGTTGTTCGCCTCCAGAAAGTTCGGCCGGATAGTGATCAAGCCGTTCGCTCAGCCCGACGGCGGCAAGTTCCTCGCGCGCACGGGCGTGCGCATCCATCACTCCTGCAAGCTCGAGCGGGACCGCAACATTCTCAAGCGCGGTCATTGTCGGGATGAGGTGAAACGACTGAAAGACAATTCCGATGTGACGACCGCGGAATCGCGCGAGCGCGTCCTCATCAAGGGTGCTGAGGTTTCTGCCCGCGACCGCAACGGTTCCGGCGTCCGCGCGCTCGAGGCCCGCCATCACCATGAGCAACGTGGATTTGCCAGAGCCTGACGGCCCCACGAGGCCAATCGCCTCGCCCGTACCTATATGCAGGTCGATATCTTTAAGGATATGAACACGGGCCGCCCCGTGCCCGAGCGAAAGATTGACCCCGGCAAGCGCAATAGCCGGCACTGCCTGGGAGTTATTGGTCATGGCACCTCATTTTTCACAACCCCGCTCATATGGGAGGAATCCGGCCGTGGTCCAGCGCCTTGTCGTCTCGCTTGTGCTGGCGCTGTGCATGTTTGGGCAGGTTGTTGGGGTGAAAGCAACCGAACGGCCCGTCAACATAGTGGTGCTCGGCGACTCGCTCAGCGCCGGCCACGGCCTGACCCTGGAAGACGCATTTCCTGCGAAACTTGCGAACGCTCTGAAAGCCAAGGGTGTGGCCGTGTCCATCACCAATGCCGGTGTGTCCGGCGACACCGCATCCGGGGGACTCGGACGTCTCGACTGGTCGGTGCCGACTGGAACCGACGCGGTCATTGTCGAGCTTGGGGCGAACGATGCATTGCGCGGTCTTGATCCGGCGCTCACCAAGACCGCTCTCGATGCGATCCTGAACAAACTCGCGGCCCGTCATGTACCTGTCTTACTTGCCGGGATGCGGGCACCCCCGAACATGGGTGCCGATTATGCACGGGCCTTCGACGCCATTTATCCGGCGCTTGCCTCGACTCACCCTGTCGTCTTTTATCCATTCTTCTTGGATGGCGTTGCCGCCGACCCGAAGTTGAACCAGGGCGACGGCCTGCATCCGAACGTCGCCGGTGTCGACGCGATTGTGACGCGCATTTTGCCGGCGGTGGAAGAGCTTACGAATCGCGCGCGAGCCGGACGCGCATCGTAATTTGAGAGTTTCGCATGCCGCGTCTTTTTACCGGAGTCGAAATTCCTTCCGATGTTGGCCAGGCGCTTGCAACCTTGCGCGGTGGGCTGCCGGGCGCACGCTGGATCGATCCGGGAAATTACCATCTGACACTGCGCTTCATCGGCGACGTCGACGACGCAATCGCCCACGAAATTGCTTCCATGCTGTCTCGCGTCAAACGCGGATCATTCGATCTGCATATGGAAGGTTTGACTTCGTTCGGCGGGCGCAAACCGCGCGCAGTGGTTGCGAGCGTCGCGCCCGCCCAAGCGCTCACAGATGTGCAGGCCGAGCACGAACGACTAATGCAACGCATCGGACTCGAGCCGGAAGGAAGAAAATTCACACCGCATGTGACGCTGGCGCGCCTGCGCGAGTCATCCAGTCAGCAGGTCGCCGAGTATCTTTCAGCACGCGGTTATTTCCGGACCTCGCCGTTTCGGGTTTCGCGTTTCGTGCTGTTTTCTTCACGCGCATCCATCGGGGGCGGCCCCTACGTGGTCGAGGCAAGTTACCCACTCAACGCGTAAATGAATCAGGCTGGTCTGAGTATCCGCGATTGCACGTCGAGAATTGCGTTCGCGACACCGTGCGCATCGACGACGGCTTCACGCAGAAGCGACATGGGGGTGTAACGCGGCGGATCGACTTCACCGACCACGCTCCCGAAATCGAATTTGAGATCGGCTTCGAACTTGCGGGCGAGCTGCTGCATGCGCTTATTGTCGGCGAGGCAATGCATCTGCAGCGATTTGATGCCGCGATTGCGTGCACTCAACAGCGTTCGCTCGAGCAGCACCGTCCCGACACCGTGACTTTGCCAGGGTTGTTCGATGCTGAACGCGGCTTCGCCCTCGCGAACGAGCATAGATCCGAAACGGCGCAGTTCAGCGGCGCCTCGGAGGATTCCATCGACAAAAAAGCCGTGCACCACCACACTCAGCCCGGTCGCCGAACTGGCATGATTTGCAATGAAGTCGTCGGACACCGCGCCCGAAAAACGACGGTGCCTGCTTTCCGGGTCAAGGCGGAGCAGGTGATCGCGGTAGGCGTCAGTCTCGCTGATCCACAGTTTGCGGATCATGCCGCCATCAGGCAAAGGCTCGTGCATATCGTGTCTCCAAGATTAACGTCGCCCCTTGTTTCATTGGCGCGTGGCCAGGCGCCGCGAATCGCAGCCGTCAGTATATATGTTGCATTGCAACAATAGTTCGACACCAACCCTGTGAACGAAGGCCCCTTCTGCAAAAAATGCATGGCTGACAAGGTCTTACCGTACTTTTGCCGGCAAAAAGCACGCTCTTTCGGGCGCGGTTGATTTACACATTGGACTGTTCACCTTAGGCCTCGCCAATCCGCGCTCCATTCATTCCGCTCATGTCCGAAACGTTCAGCACTCGCTACGCAGCGCTTGTCGCCGCAGGAAAAATTGACGCTGATGCCGGCCAGGAGGTATTGGCCCGTCGCTTGGCTGCGCTCGAAAAACGTCTCGACCAGCATCGCCTGGCGCGCAAATCGTCGTCACTCGGCTGGCTATTCGGACAGCGCGAGGGGGCCAGCACTCCTCTAAAGGGTCTTTATGTCTACGGCGAAGTTGGCCGCGGCAAGACGATGCTGATGGATCTCTTCTTTGAGACCAGCGCGGTTGTGCGCAAGCGGCGTGTGCACTTTCACGAATTCATGGCCGACGTACACGAGCGAGTTCATGCCTATCGGCAGGCTACCAAAAACGGCGAAGGCGGGGAGCGCGATCCAATCCAACTCACTGCGGCTGCAATTGGGCAGGAAAGCTGGTTGCTGTGCTTTGACGAATTTCACGTAACCGATATTGCCGACGCCATGATTCTCAGCCGCCTGTTTACGCGCTTGTTCGAACTCGGCGTGGTCGTGGTGGCAACATCTAATCTGGCGCCCGGTGATCTTTACAAAGACGGGCTAAATCGCGCTCTTTTTGTTCCCTTCATCGTCATTTTGGAGCGCCACTGCGAAGTGATACGGCTCGAGGCACGCACCGACTTCAGGTTGGAGAAGTTGACTGGTTTGCCGACATGGTACGTGCCGGATGACTCAAAATCCGATGCCGCTCTCGACGATACGTGGCGGCGACTTGTGGGCGGTCATGCGGGCGCTCCGCAAGATTTGATCATCAAAGGCCATAATGTCCGTGTCCCGAAGACGGCGATGGGAGTTGCGCGATTTTCATTTGATGACCTTTGCGCACAGCCGCTGGCGGCTGCGGACTATCTCAGGATCGCGCATGAATTTCACACCATCATCTTAGATCATGTTCCGGTTATGCATCATGCTCAGCGCAACGAGGCCAAGCGGTTCATCATCCTTATCGACACGCTTTACGACCACGCGGTGAAATTGGTTGCCTCCGCGCAGGCGCAGCCCGACCGGCTGTACCTCGCTTCCGACGGTTATGAAGTCAATGAGTTCAAACGCACGGCGTCACGGCTGATTGAAATGCGTTCGCAATCCTACCTCGGGCTCCCGCACGGTCCGCGCCAAGGAGCCGATGTCGATATGACAAAGATCGTCGAGACCTGAGCGCTGATCGGAGCCCTCGCGCGGCCGCGTTATGACTAGCCTCTGGACACGGCGTCATGCTGGTATAATGTATACAAGACTTGGTCTGCCAGGAACTCGCTGATTTCCGGTTATTGTCGGGCCCGGCCCGACCGGCTAACCAACCACAATTGGACCGCCAGTCCTGGCGGTCACAAAAATCGAGAGTTTTCCCACCATGGCGCGTAACAAGATTGCGTTGATCGGCGCCGGCCAGATTGGCGGCACGCTGGCCCACCTCATTGGATTGAAAGAACTTGGTGACGTCGTGATGTTCGACGTTATGGAGGGCATTCCGCAGGGCAAGGCGCTCGATATCGCCGAGTCGTCGCCAGTAAATGATTTCGACGCCAAGTTTACCGGCACCAATAACTACGATTCCATCGAGGGCGCCGATGTGTGCATTGTCACTGCCGGCGTTCCGCGCAAACCCGGCATGAGCCGCGACGATCTGCTCGACATCAATCTCAAGGTCATGGGTCAGGTCGGATCCGGCATCAAGAAGTATGCGCCGGACTCTTTCGTGATCTGCATTACCAACCCTCTCGACGCCATGGTGTGGGCGCTGCAGAAGAGCTGCGGTCTGCCCCAGCATAAGGTTGTCGGCATGGCCGGCGTACTAGACTCTGCGCGCTTCCGCTATTTCCTTGCCGACGAATTTCACGTCTCGGTGGAAGACGTAACCGCCTTCGTGCTCGGGGGGCACGGCGACACTATGGTGCCGCTCATCCGCTATTCGGCAGTGGCGGGCATTCCCGTGCCCGATCTGGTGAAGATGGGCTGGACCACGCAGGCCCGCGTCGATGAAATCGTGAAACGGACCGCGAACGGCGGCGCCGAAATCGTCAATCTGCTCAAGACAGGTTCGGCTTTCTACGCGCCGGCGGCGTCCGCAATAGCGATGGCGGAGAGCTATCTCCTCGACAAGAAGCGCGTGCTCCCTTCTGCCGCCTGGCTTAACGGCGAGTATGGCATCAAGGATCTCTACGTCGGCGTGCCGGTCGTAATCGGTGCCAAGGGGGTCGAGCGCATCGTCGAGATCGAACTCAATGGCAGCGAGCGATCGATGTTTGAAAAATCGGCCGCCGCCGTGCAGGGCCTGGTCGACGCCTGCAAGAAGATCGCGCCCAATCTCGACAACTAAACAAGCCGGCGCCTGGGCCGGGAACAAGGCGACACATGAATATTCACGAGTATCAGGCAAAGTCGGTGCTGCGCGAGTTCGGAGTGCCGGTTCCTCGCGGCGTTTCAGCATTCAGCGTGGAAGATGCGCTAAAAGGCGCGCAGGATCTGGGCGGTCTGGTGTGGGTCGTAAAGGCGCAGATCCATGCCGGCGGACGCGGCAAGGCCGGCGGCGTCAAGGTGGTGAAGTCCATCGACGATGTGAAGAAAGAGTCCACACGAATTCTCGGCTCAACTCTGGTCACGCATCAGACCGGTCCGCACGGCAAGAAGGTCAACCGTCTCTACATCGAAGAGGGCTCGGCGATCGATCGCGAGTTTTACTTGTCGGCCTTGATTGATCGCGAAACCTCGCGCGTTGCTTTCGTGGTGTCCACCGAAGGTGGCATGGACATCGAGGAAGTTGCGCACAAGACACCCGAAAAAATCCTCACGTTCTCGGTCGATCCGGCAACGGGGATCATGCCGCATCACGGCCGCCGCGTAGCGCAGGCCCTCAAGCTCACAGGCGATCTTGCAAAGCAAATCGAAGCGATCCTTCCCAAGCTCTACTCAGCCTTCACTACGAAGGACATGAGTCTGCTCGAGATCAACCCGCTGGTTGTCACGAAGGACAACAAGATCATCTGCCTCGATGCGAAAGTCGGCTTCGATGGGAACGCACTTTATCGTCACCCTGATATCGTCGCCTTGCGCGATTTGACTGAAGAGGACGAGAAGGAGGTCGAAGCCTCCAGATTCGATCTCAATTATATCGCGCTCGACGGCTCGATCGGTTGCATGGTCAATGGCGCCGGTCTTGCGATGGCGACCATGGACATCATCAAGCTCTATGGTATGGCGCCTGCCAATTTCCTCGATGTAGGCGGAAGCGCGACGAAGGAAAAAGTCGCAGCGGCCTTCAAGATCATCACGTCCGATCCGAACGTTAAAGGCATTCTCGTCAATATCTTTGGCGGGATCATGAAATGCGATGTGATCGCCGAAGGTGTCGTCGCCGCGGTGAAGGAAGTGGGTCTGAAGGTGCCGCTGGTTGTGCGGCTGGAGGGGACCAATGTCGATCTTGGCAAGAAGATCATCGCCGAGTCCAAGCTCAATGTGACATCAGGTGACGATCTTGATGACGCGGCGCAGAAGATCGTGAAGGCGGTTAAGGGCGGCTGATTTTGGAGCGTCTGGGTGGACTCGATTCTCGTCAATCATTGAACGGATGAAACGGTAGCAGGCTCTGATGTCAATCCTCATCGACAAGAACACCAAGGTCATCTGCCAGGGCTTCACCGGCAAGAACGGCACCTTTCATTCGCAGGCCGCGATAGCGTATGGCACCAAGATGGTGGGAGGAACGTCGCCGGGTAAAGGTGGTTCCACACATCTCGATCTGCCCGTGTTCGATACCGTCGCCGAGGCGAAGGAGAAGACCGGTTGCAATGCGAGCGTGATCTATGTTCCTCCTCCGGGTGCCGCCGATGCGGTCTGTGAGGCGATTCAGGCCGAGATTCCGTTGATCGTCTGCATCACCGAGGGAATCCCGGTGATAGACATGGTCAAGGTCAAGCGTTCACTGTCAGGATCGAAATCGCGGCTGATCGGTCCGAATTGCCCAGGCGTGATGACGGCAGGTGAATGCAAGATCGGCATCATGCCGGGGAATATCTTCAAATCTGGAACGGTCGGAATCGTGTCGCGCTCCGGCACGCTGACCTATGAAGCAGTTTTCCAGACAAGCCGCGAGAACCTGGGCCAGACAACCGCGGTCGGCATTGGCGGCGATCCCGTCAAAGGGACCGAGTTCATCGCGGTGCTGGAAATGTTTCTCGCCGACCCGAACACCGAGTCGATCGTGATGATCGGCGAGATTGGCGGTTCAGCTGAGGAAGACGCCGCGCAATTCCTGAAAGACGAAGCGAAGCGCGGCCGCAAAAAGCCCATGGTCGGGTTCATCGCGGGCCGCACCGCGCCTCCGGGGCGGCGCATGGGTCACGCTGGTGCGATCATTTCGGGCGGAAAAGGCGATGCGGAGTCGAAAATCGCCGCCATGGAATCGGCTGGCATCAAGGTATCGCCATCGCCGGCCCGCATTGGGAAGACTCTGCACGATTTGCTAATCCATTGACATGGAGAAGCTCACGCTTGACGCCGCCGATCCTGCCGGTCGAGGTGCGGCAAAATTCTATCAGCGATCAATCAGAAAACAGCCAAGAGCCTTGGCCTCGAAACCCCGCCAACATCAGCTCGCGCGCGCGGACGAGGTGTTTGACTAGATTGCGCTTTGCTGTGTCGCGTGAGTCCGCTATTGGCCCTTAGCAGAATGCAGGAGTGCGCCGCACATGTCCGCTTTCGGGGGGGTAAAGCAGACATAGGCTGGCGCCCCCCGTAGTCCGGCTCGGCTCATCAAGCGAGTTGTGAATATTGCGTCCCCGTCCCATATCTTCATGAGGAGATACCGGAGGAAGCAGAAAATGCCCGACAAAGTTTTGTGTCCTAAGTGCCATGGCCAAAGAACGACCGCCTGCCCTGCTTGTAATGGCAGTGGCCACCGGCATTGCGATGTATGTGGTGGTAGTGGTGAAGTTGACCCACCTCCACCCACCGCTCCTGCCCCTTCAAGCGCAGTGAATGAGCATCAGCCAAGCTGTTTCGCTTTGGAAGAGGAAAGAGGTGAGCGGTGGAAGGGCAGCGGTGGCGCAACAAAGACGGTTATTAACGAAGTGAAGTCGAGCCTCTAATGGCATCCTAATTTAGTGATGTCCGCTTGTGACCCCTAGCAGACATGGGCTATTGCGCTGCATTGTCCGCTTGCGGACGTCGGCCCACACCGGGTCAAAATAATGTAACCAAATTGCCACAGCGGGGGGATTTTCGGTGGATTGCCGAACAACCGCTTATCCGATCTGATTTTTGATGCAATATTGCAACTTGATCTATGGGGAAGGCTGATGCGCCTCACTTCTATTGGATTGATTGCTGCTGCCACAATTGGCACCACTGGAATTGCCCTGTCGGCCGATATGCCTGTCAAAGCGCCGGCCTACGCGCCACCGCAAGCCGCTCCCTACAACTGGACGGGCAGTTATATCGGCGGCAATTTCGGTTACGCATGGGGCAGCGACCCGATCAATCTTACGCCAGGTACCGCTTTCCCGGGAACGGTGCCACTCTCGCTCGCGGACAATCCGCGCGGCGTTTTGGGTGGCATTCAGTATGGTACCAACTGGCAATTCAACCGGTTCGTGCTTGGGTGGGATTCGGATTTCTCCTTCAGTGATATCAAGGCTTCGCAAACAGTCGTCACGCTTCCGGGCGGCATAGTGACATCTGGCGCACAAAAGCTTGATTGGCTCAGCACGACGCGTGGGCGAGCAGGCTATCTCCTAACCGATAATCTTCTGCTTTACGGGACCGGCGGCCTCGCCAACGGCCGCGCGACAGCGGATACATTCATAACCCTGGCCGGATGCCCGCTCGGGACTTGTTCGAGTGGCAGTGAGTCGAAGACTTTGTGGGGTTGGGAAGCTGGCGGCGGACTGGAATATGCAATGGGCCACTGGTTATTGCGGGCAGAATATCTGCACTATGATCTCGGCAATTTGAACTACAGTGTGTTCGACCCGAGGACACCCGTTGGATGGGTTGGTGCGTCAAACAAAGTTTCCGGCGACATAGTGCGCGGAGCGGTCAGCTACAAGTTTGACTGGACGTTCTGGGATCTTATCTTCGGTCGTCGCTAGTTCGGCACTAGTGCTGAGTGCGCGGCCATCAGTCTTTGAACTCAAGCGTTAAAGTACAGGTTCGATTGGCTGCCTGGTCTGTACTGGAGGACCGAATATCGCTTCAACAGTTATAACAGCAAGGACATTCGACTTCTCAGTGGCGGCGTTTTCACTGGCGACTTTATCCATTCAGATAGTTCGTCCAAACAGTCACCTCGTCGCTGGTTTGGCGCTTCAACTGGTGGCGCTGATCTGAGATCGCCCACTGAGCTTTGACGATAACGGGGTCCCGGCATCGCCGGGGCCTCTTCTTTTTGAGTTTTGCAAATTCCCACTCTTTGGAATGCGTACAAACGCTATGCGAATCCGGTAAATGACCAATTCCGATTCCAAATTACCCCTTTTGCCGACTTACACGCGTCATAAATAGAGGTACAAGAGATTGTTGCGCCGCAACGTCGTCGGTCGGCGTCGACGCGATTTTCAAGCGCAAGGATTGTCGCCACCATGTCCCGCCAGGACGCCAATGCCATCTTCGCGAAAACCTCGTTCCTCTATGGCGGTAATGCCGCCTATATCGAGGATCTCTACGCAAAATACGAGACCGATCCGGCCGCCGTTGACGCCGAGTGGCACGCTTTTTTCGGAAGTCTGAAGGACCAGAAATCAGACGTCATCAGAAACGCTCGGGGCGCATCCTGGCAGAAGCCAAACTGGCCAATGCGCCCGAACGGCGACCTGGTTGCGGCGCTCGATGGGCAGTGGGCGGAAACTGAGAAAAAGCTGGGCGAAAAAATAGCGGCGACCGCGCGGGCCAAGGGCGTCGAACTCGCTCCTGCCGACGTGATGCAGGCTACGCGCGATTCAATCCATGCGCTGATGCTCATTCGCGCGTACCGCATTCGCGGCCACTTCCATGCCAAGCTTGATCCACTCGACCTCGAGCCGGAGAAGAACGAAGAGGAGCTCGATCCGCGTTCGTACGGCTTCGCGGAGGCCGATCTGGATCGAAAAATCTTTCTCGACAAGGTGCTTGGTCTTGAATTCGCATCGATGCGCGAGATCGTCGCGATCCTGCGCCGCACTTATTGCCAGACGCTCGGTGTCGAGTTCATGCACATTTCAAACGCCGCGCAGAAGAGCTGGATTCAGGAGCGCATCGAGGGCCGCGACAAGGAGATCACGTTCACGCGCGAGGGCAAGCGCGCGATCCTCAACAAGCTTGTGGAAGCCGAAGGCTTCGAAAAATTCCTCGACGTCAAATACACCGGTACCAAGCGCTTTGGTCTTGATGGCGCCGAGTCTCTGATTCCAGCGCTCGAGCAGATCATCAAGCGCGGCGGCAATCTCGGGGTGCAGGAAATCTGTCTCGGAATGCCGCATCGTGGTCGTCTCAATGTTCTAACCCAGGTGATGGGCAAGCCGCATCGCGCGCTTTTCCACGAATTCAAAGGCGGTTCGGCGACGCCGGACGAGATCGAAGGTTCCGGTGACGTTAAATATCACCTCGGCGCCTCATCCGATCGAGAGTTCGACAACAACAAGGTTCACCTGTCGCTGACGGCAAATCCATCGCATCTCGAAATCGTCGACCCGGTCACGCTCGGCAAAGTACGCGCCAAGCAGGATCAGCATCATGCGAAACCCGACGAACGCACGATGGTCATGCCACTGCTGATCCATGGTGATGCGGCGTTTGCCGGCCAAGGAGTGGTGGCGGAATGTTTCGGCCTGTCCGACCTGAAAGGCTATCGCACCGGCGGCTCGCTGCATTTCATCGTGAACAACCAGATCGGATTCACGACCTACCCGCGCTATTCGCGCTCGTCGCCTTATCCCTCCGATGTCGCCAAGATGATCGAGGCATTGATTCTGCACGTGAACGGCGACGATCCGGAAGCCGTCGTGTTTGCCGCAAAGGTTGCGACCGAGTACCGGCAACAATTCCAGCGCCCGGTAGTCATCGACATGTTCTGTTACCGGCGCTTCGGCCACAACGAAGGCGATGAGCCATCGTTCACTCAGCCGCTCATGTACAAGAAGATTCGCGCGCATCCGTCGACGCTCGAGATCTATGCCAAGAAGCTGATCGGCGAGGGAGTCGTCACCGAAGGTGAAGTCGACAAGATGAAGATCGACTGGCGCGCACGCCTTGATGCCGAATTCGAAGCCGGCCAGGGCTACAAGCCGAACAAGGCTGACTGGCTGGATGGTCGCTGGTTAGGTCTGAAGGCTGCGCGCGATGCTGACGAGCCGCGCCGCGGGAACACTGGTGTCGACGTCGCCATTCTGCGCGACATCGGCAAAAGGATTACTGCCGTTCCGCAGGGGTTCGCCGTTCACCGGACAATCCAGCGGTTCCTTGAACAGCGCGCCAAGGCGATCGACACCGGCGAGGGGATCGATTGGGCAACGAGCGAGGCGCTCGCCTTCTGCTCGCTGTTGAAGGACGGTCACCGAGTGCGCCTTTCGGGTCAGGATAGCGAGCGGGGAACGTTTTCACAGCGCCACTCGGTCTTGTTTGATCAGAATTCCGAAGAGCGTTACACCCCGTTCAATCATCTCGGTGGTCCGCAGGGGCGCTACGAAGTACTCAATTCGATGCTCTCCGAGGAAGCCGTTCTCGGTTTCGAATACGGCTATTCCACCGCAGAGCCAAGCGCCCTTACGCTGTGGGAAGCCCAATTCGGCGATTTTGCCAATGGTGCGCAGGTGGTGTTCGACCAGTTTATCTCGTCGGGCGAGCGCAAATGGTTGCGCATGTCTGGTCTCGTCTGCATGTTGCCGCATGGTTATGAGGGACAGGGACCCGAGCATTCTTCGGCCCGGCTCGAGCGCTATCTGCAGATGTGCGCCGAAGACAACATGCAGGTTGCGAATTGCACTACGCCTGCGAACTATTTCCACATCCTGCGCCGTCAGTTGAAGCGCGAGATTCGCAAGCCGCTAATTCTGATGACGCCGAAATCATTATTGCGTCACAAGCGCGCGGTGTCTCGACTCGACGAGCTCACAAGCGGGACCTCGTTCCATCGCCTGTTGTGGGACGACGCGCAATTGCTACCGAACGAGAAGATCAATCTTGTCGCCGATGAAAAAATTCGGCGCGTGATCATGTGTTCGGGCAAGGTCTACTACGATCTTTACGATGAACGCGAGAAGCGCGGTATCGATGACATCTACATCTTGCGGATCGAGCAACTTTATCCGTTCCCGACCAAAGCGCTGATCACCGAACTGTCGCGTTTCAAACAGGCGGAAATGGTGTGGTGTCAGGAGGAGCCGCGCAATATGGGTGCCTGGTTCTTCGTCGACACCTTCCTGCAATGGATCCTTAATCAGATCACCGCCAAGCACCGAACAGTGCGCTATGTGGGGCGTCCGGCTTCGGCTTCAACGGCTGTTGGCCAGATGTCGAAGCATCTCGCGCAACTCAAGCAATTTCTTGACGAGGCATTGGGATAACATTTTTCCTGCGCCTATCTGTGAGGATTCAGCGCGGGCCGGGTGTGGCGGACAAGAGGTAAGAAGTCATGGTCGATATTCGCGTGCCCACACTCGGTGAATCCGTAACCGAAGCGACGGTCGGCAAATGGTTCAAGCAACCAGGCGACTCGGTGGCGGTAGACGAACCACTGGTCGAACTTGAAACCGACAAGGTGACCCTAGAAGTTCCGGCTCCGGCTGCCGGGGTGCTCGCCGATATTGCGGTGAAGGATGGCGCCACCGTGGCGGTTGGCGCTTTGCTCGGCCAGATCAAGGAGGGGGCCGGGGCTGTCCCCAAGGCGCCGTCGGCAACAGCCACCAAGCCTGCGGCGAGTCCCACGGGCACGCCGGATGAAAAGGCGGCGACGACCAAGCCGATTGGCGCGGGTCCGGAGCAACCGCAGCCGCGCGAAATGCCAATGCCGCCATCCGTCCGCAAGATGGCCGCGGAAAGCGGCGTCGATCTGTCAAGAATTGCCGGCAGCGGTTTGCACGGCCAAGTGACCAAGGGCGACATGCTCAACGCGATAGAGCGCGCGGCGACGACCCCAACTCCGGTATCAGCGCCGGTGCAGATGCGCGCGCCATCGCCTGCCGATGATGCTGCCCGCGAAGAGCGCGTGCACATGACGCGGCTGCGACAAACGATTGCGCGGCGCCTGAAAGATGCCCAGAACACTGCCGCCATGCTCACGACCTTCAACGAGGTCGACATGAGCGCGGTCATGGCTCTGCGCACACAGTACAAGGATCTGTTTGAAAAAAAGCACGGCGTGAAGCTCGGGTTCATGGGCTTCTTTGTTCGCGCCTGCATTCAGGCATTGAAGGAGATCCCGGCGGTGAACGCCGAGATCGACGGCGCCGACATCGTCTACAAGAATTATTATCACATCGGTGTAGCCGTCGGCACCGAGAAGGGTTTGGTGGTGCCCGTTGTCCGCGATGCCGATCACATGTCGTTTGCACAGATCGAAAAGACAATTGCCGATTTTGGTCGGCGGGCGCGTGACGGCGTCTTGAAGATCGATGAAATGCAGGGCGGCACTTTCACCATTAGCAACGGCGGCGTCTACGGATCCTTGATGTCGACTCCGATTCTGAACGCACCACAGTCGGGTATCCTGGGCATGCACAAGATTCAGGAACGACCTGTCGTCATAGGCGGCAAGATCGAGGCTCGCCCAATGATGTATCTCGCGCTGTCTTACGATCATCGTATCGTCGATGGTCGCGAGGCCGTAACGTTCCTCGTGCGCGTGAAGGAAGGCCTGGAGGACCCGGCCCGGGTCGTGCTGGATTTGTAAGCGTATGGCCTACGATCTCATCGTTATCGGCACCGGACCTGGCGGCTATGTTTGCGCTATCCGCGCGGCGCAGCTCGGTCTAAAGACCGCAGTGGTGGAAAAGCGCGCCACATTCGGCGGCACTTGTCTCAATATCGGATGCATTCCGTCGAAGGCATTGCTGCACGCCTCGGAGCTGTTCGAGGAGGCGGGCCACACGTTTGGCAAGATGGGGATTGGCGTCTCCGAACCTCGGCTCGATCTCAAGGCCATGATGGCGTTCAAGGATCAGGGCGTTGAAGGCAACGTCAGAGGTGTCGATTTCCTGTTCAAGAAAAACAAGATCGATGCATTTTTCGGCAGCGGACGAATTGTTGCCCCGGGCAAGGTCGAGGTGAAAGACGAGGGCGGTAAAGCGCAGACCCTTGAAGCAAAATCGATCGTCATAGCCACCGGTTCTGACGTTGTGCGCTTGAAGGGTATCGACATCGACGAGAAGCACATCGTCTCATCCACCGGAGCATTGTCGCTGGCGGAAGTACCCCGTCATCTGCTCGTTATTGGCGCCGGCATCATCGGACTTGAGCTTGGATCAGTGTGGCGGCGCCTCGGCGCCCAGGTCACGGTGGTGGAATTCCTCGACGGTGTGTTGCCAGGGATGGACGGGGAGGTACGGCGTCAGGCCCACCGTTTGTTCGAGAAGCAGGGAATGACATTCAAGTTGTCATCCAAGGTCACCGCGGTCGATGCGTCCGGAAAACGACTCAAGGTCACCATGGAGCCGGCAAAGGGCGGGGCCGCTGAATCGATCGAGGCCGATGTCGTTCTGGTCTCGGTCGGTCGGTTGCCGTTCACCGAGGGTCTCGGTCTCGAAGAACTCGGGGTCAAGCTGGACGAACGTGGACGCGTGATTGTCGATCACTATTATGCAACCAACGTTCCCGGCATCTGGGCTATCGGCGACGTAATCGCTGGTCCAATGTTGGCGCACAAGGCCGAAGACGAGGGCGTGGCGCTTGCCGAAATTCTTGTCGGACAGGCAGGTCACGTCAATTATGATGCGATTCCAAACGTGGTGTACACGTATCCCGAAATCGCAGCAGTCGGGAAAACCGAAGAAGAGTTAAAAGCCGCGGGCGTCGCCTACAATGTCGGTAAGTTTCCCTTCACGGCGAACGGCCGTGCAAAAGTCAATCTGACAACCGAGGGTTTCGCCAAAATTCTTGCAGACGCAAAAACCGATCGCGTGCTCGGTGTGCATCTTATATGCGCGGATGCCGGGAACATGATCGCGGAGGCTACTATCGCGATGGAGTTCGGCGCTTCCGCCGAGGATATTGCGCGCACGTGTCACGCGCATCCAACGCTGCCTGAAGCCGTGAAAGAAGCGGCGATGGCGGTGGCGAAACGCGCGATACATATGTAGGCTACGAAATGGCCGGGGTTGATCCCCGGCCATATCTCTTCACGGGCTGCAGTTGCCGGCCGAACCAAACCACCCGATTTCGCTCATCGTACAACTCCAAGTGGGGAAAATTTCATGGCCAAAGGCCACAAAGACAAAGTTGCGGTCATTACCGGCGCGGCGAACGGCATCGGGCAGGCATTTGCCAAGCGGCTGGCGGAAGACGGCGTCCATGTCGCGGTCGCCGACCTTGCCGATGGCAAGGCTACTGTAAAAATGATCGAAGCGGCCGGACGGCAGGCGCTTGCCGTCAATTGCGACGTGTCTTCGGAAGCTTCGGTTGCTGCCATGGCCAGGGAGGTTCAGGGCAAATTCAGCCATGTCGATATCGTGGTGAACTGTGCCGGCATCTTCCCCCAAAAAAATTTCCCTGAAATGACTTTTGCCGATTGGCGTAAAGTCCTTTCGATCAATCTCGATGGCACATTTTTGGTCACGACGGCATTCGTACCCGGAATGCGCGCGCGCAAATGGGGTCGCGTGGTGAACATGGCGTCGAGCACGCTCGGCTCAGTGGTCACCGGCTTCACTCACTATGTTGCCAGCAAGGGTGGCATTGTCGGGTTCACCCGCGCTCTCGCGACCGATCTTGCGCCGGACGGCATCACCGTAAACGCCATTGCGCCGGGATTGACGCGCTCACCGGGCACGCTGGTGCGTGAGCCGCGTCCCGGCTTCAAAACCATGGACGATGAGTTCCATGCGGTTGCTCAGATGCAGGCGATCAAGCGCGTGGAAATCCCCGATGACCTGGTCGGAGCGGTTTCCTTCCTCACCAGTGACGACGCCGCCTTCATGACCGGGCAGACTCTCAACGTCGATGGTGGACGCGTGAGATCATAATTGGCGCAGGTTATCAATGCGTTGGCTGCTGGGTGATTCATTTCGCAGTTGCGGGAGAACGAGACTATACCAGTCTCTGCCTTACTTAAAACGGTCGGTCGGCCTATAGTTTGATTCATGCGCCGCAACGCGTTCCGCCCGCTCTGGGTCATCCTCGCCCTGCTGCTGCTCCTGGAGGCCTGGCTGTGGGACCACCTCGAGCCCATCGTCGCGCGCGTCGTCAATCTCATTCCTTGGGGCAAGGTCAAGATCGCGGTCGCGCGATGGATTGAGGATCTTCCGCCTTACGCTGCGCTTATTGTTTTCATTGTCCCGCTGCTTGTCGTGCTGCCGGTGAAATTTCTGGAGGTCTATTGTATCGCCACGGGAAACTGGTTCGGTGCCATTGTAACGCTTGTACTCGCAAAGCTTCTCGGCCTTGGCGTGACGGCCTTCGTGTTCGATACGACGCGCGCCAAACTGTTGCAGATCCCATGGTTTTTGCGGCTGTATGACTGGGTCATATGGGCGCGCGACTGGGCCTATCTGCAGACTGAACCCATTCGTGCACGCATTCGGAAGATTGCCTGGATGTTCAGACCGGAACGCGCGCGGCGCACCTTCCGCCGGCTTATGCGATTGCGCCGGTCCTACAATCGTCCTGCGTGACGCGAACTTAATGCCCCGCCAGATGCAGGGCATGCGGCGCCCACAGGCCGAGTGCCACGAAGCCAAGGCCAAACAGGCCCAGAAGACTAGAGAACCACCCCAGCGCCGCGATTCCGGTGATGATCTGTGCGGAGGCCAGGACGATGCCGATCTGGAATGCGGCCGATGCGAACTCGTATTGGTGATAACGCGCCAGCCAAGTATCGCGTTCGTGCTCAAGTTTTTCCGCCTGGGCTCTGAGCTCTTTGCGCCCGTCCTGTTCCTTCGGGTCCGACTCGTAACGGGCGACCGTGTTGCGCCACGCCTCGATCTGCTTTGCAACCGTCCCCTTTGCTTCGTCGTTCGTTATTGACGGCAACTGCGCCGCCATTGCCTCGGCCGCCACGCGCAACGACGTCTGCCGGATCGTCTTGGCCTGGAAGAAATTCCAGGTGTCTGAAGCCTTGATATTGTCGGCGATCGCCGCCGTCTGCGAGCTTTTGCCAAGCGTTTCGGAGAACGCGAGGAAGAGTGCCAGTACCGCGATCAGTAGTGCGATTTTCTTGTTGGAGTGCGACGCGTGCTCGGCATGCTCGGCATGCTCCAAGTTTTCATGTGCGCTCATTGGCCCTCCGGCTCCCGACCGATCCGTCTGTACGATGATAGCAGAGAGTGGTCAGGCGCAAGAGGCCGCGGAGAACCATACGATGATTATCGAGCGCGAGGATGCGCGCTCGCGTACGCCTCAAGCAAACGCTCCGTGTCGACCGCCGTATAGATCTGGGTCGTTGACAGCGAAGCATGACCAAGCAGTTCTTGGATCGCACGGAGGTCGCCGCCACGCGCCAGCAGGTGTGTCGCGAAGGAATGACGCAGGGCGTGTGGCGTCGCAGTCTCCGGCAGTCCAAGCGCGCCGCGCAATCGGGCCATCGCCAGTTGTACGATGCGGGGTGAAAGCGGTCCGCCGCGTTCACCAACAAACAGTGGCGCATCCGGTGAACACTCGTACGGGCAGATTGCGACGTAGTCTGTGATCGCTTTTGTGACTTGAGGTAGTATCGGCACCATTCGAGTCTTGTTCCCTTTGCCGAGAACAATGATGGCGTCGGCACCGGAACGAATGTCACGGCGTTTAAGACTGAGCGCCTCAGACAGCCGCAAACCGGAGCCATAGAGCAAAGCGAGCACCGCGGCGTCACGTGCGAGAACCCATGGCGCACGCTCCTCGCCTTCGCGAACATCGGCATTGGTAATCTGCACGGCGGCTGAAACCGAGATCGGCTTCGGCAAGCTTCTTGAAAGCTTGGGTGTGCGCACGGCGCTGAGTGCGGCGACTTTACCTTTGCCCTTGCGCTCGAGAAAACGCGCAAAGGACCGGATACCTGCGAGCGTGCGCATCAGCGAACGATTGCCTGTCCCCTGGCCGCGCCGGAATGCCATGAAAGCGCGAATGTCGGCCGGCGTGAGTTTGGCCATTTGTTTGAGCGTCGGGGCTCCGCCTAGATACTCGGTCAGAAAATCAAGAAATTGTGCGACGTCGCGCCGATAGCACTCCACGGTTTTCTGTGACATACGCCGTTCGGCGCCGAGGTAGCCCGTCCAGCGGGCAATCTCGGCCGAAACGTCGGAACTGGCCGCAAATTCACTCATGCTTCGAAGATTGGCACTGCTTCGTTCACTCTTCCTTAAAGCCCCGGAATCGGTCAGACAGGCGGGCACGCTATGAGCAGAATTGTCGACATTCTGGTGCCGGTGGCGCTCGACCAGACTTATTCTTACCGCGTACCTGCGGGTCTTGAGCTCGCGCCGGGTGATGTGGTCGCCGTGCCGCTTGGGGCACGCGAAAGCATGGGCGTGGTCTGGGCCAACAACCCCGACCCAAATCCTCGGCTGCACAACCGTCTGAAGGATGTCGACGAAAAACTGGACGTACCGCCGCTGAAACCTGAACTCCGGCAGTTCGTCGACTGGGTTTCAAACTATACGCTGGCCTGTCGCGGGATGGTGCTGCGCATGGCGCTGCGCATGGGGGAGCACCTCGGACCCGGACGCGAGCGTGTCGGGGTGCGGCGTGCAGGACCGGCACCGGAGCGGATGACAGCAGCGCGTGCACGCGTGCTGCATCTTCTGGCGGATGGTCTCACCCTTTTGAAAAGCGAGGCCGCGCACGAGGCCGGCGTCAGCATTGGCGTGATCGATGGGTTGACCGACGCGGGCGCGCTGGAAACCATAGTGCTGCCGCCGGATCCGGTGGCGCCACAGCCGGATCCGGATTTCCGAAAGCCGGAATTTTCTCTGGCGCAACTGGCCGCCGCCGACGCGCTGCGTACGGCCGTCGCGCAGGGCGGCTATAGCGCCACATTGCTTGACGGTGTGACGGGTTCAGGCAAGACCGAAGTCTATTTCGAAGGCGCTGCCGAGAATATCCGACGAAACCGGCAGACTCTTATCCTCATGCCGGAAATCGCGTTGACCGCGCAATTCCTGGATCGATTTTCATCTCGCTTCGGTGTTCGCCCGGCGGAATGGCATTCGCAACTTTCGCGGCGCAAGCGCGCGCGCACCTGGGCAGCAGTCGCTGCCAACGAAGTGCGGGTGGTTGTCGGCGCACGTTCGGCACTTTTTCTGCCCTTTGCTGATCTTGGACTCGTTGTCGTCGATGAAGAGCACGACGCCGCATACAAACAGGAAGATGGCGCACATTATCACGCGCGCGACATGGCAGTTGTCCGGGGGTCGATTGCGAAATTTCCTGTGATTCTCGCCTCGGCGACGCCGTCGGTCGAATCCGAGGTCAATG
>Ga0306923_10000045_pt1 | contig 70365 bp, 54 predicted proteins | sample sta12Can44000108_FD_203841 | JGI IMG/M metagenome (GOLD analysis project Ga0306923, IMG submission 203841) | Lab enrichment of tropical soil microbial communities from Luquillo Experimental Forest, Puerto Rico - statanox.12C.anox.44.000.108 (v2)... | ecosystem: Environmental > Terrestrial >... | reverse complement strand
GTTGATGCTGATGGGCGGCGCGGTCACCGACCGCATCTCGCCGCGCAAGGTCCTCCTGGTGACGGCGTCGGCGCGGGCCATGCTCGTCGGCGCGATCGGCCTTCTGATCTGGCTTCACGCGCTGCAGCTTTGGCACGTGTACCTGCTCGCCTCGGCGTTCGGCGTCGCGGACGCGTTCGCGATGCCGTCCGCCGGTCCCCTCCTGCGCTCGCTCGTCAAGCCCGAGCAGCTCCCGGCCGCCAACTCCGTGTGGCAGAGCAGCGCGCTCCTGACCGGAATCGTCGGCCCCGCCCCCGCCGGAATGATCACCAAGGCTCTCGGCGCGGCCGCGGCCTTCTTCCTCGACGCGGTCAGCTTTCTCTTCGTGATCGCGGCGCTCTGGATCGTCCCCGACCCACCGCCAAACCCGTCCGCGCCTAAGGGAAAGGCCGGCGTCTGGACCTCGATCGCGGAAGGCGTCGGCTACGTCACGAAGGACGTGCCCCTCCGCTCGCTGATGCTCCTGGCCGCGGCACTCAACTTCTGCCTGTCGGGGCCGCTGACCGTCGGCCTGGCCTACATCGCGAAGAACCGTTTCGCGTCGCCCACCGCGTTCGGCGGGTGGATCTCGGCGGTGGCCGCAGGAACCCTGGTCGGCATGCTGCTGGCCGGCACCTTCAAGTCGAAGCACCGCGGCCTTCTTCTCGTGGGCACGGGCGCGATCCTCGGCCTGGCGATGGCCTGCATGGGCCTTCTGACCGGCTTCTGGCCCGTGGCCGTCCTGCTGTTCGTGATGGGCTGCTTCAGCGGGTTCATCAACGTGCAGCTTCAGGCCTGGCTGCAGCAGCGCGTGGACCGCGCCGTCCTCGGGCGCGTCAGCAGCGTCCTCATGCTCTCGTCGTTCGGGTTGATGCCCGTCTCGATGGCGGTGGCCGGCGTCGCGGTGGAATGGAGCGTCACCTGGATGTTCGCGATCGGCGGCGCCGCGGTGACGCTTGTCGCCTGCTTCGGCGCGCTGCAGCGCGACGTGCGCGCGATCGAGTAGCCGGCGCCGGTGGTGCCTGCTCGTACACGCAGGATCTGTCCGGCAGCTGTCCGTAGCGCTCGCGCACGCGCCTCAGCTTCGGTGGATCCCGGGGATTCGCATCCGGAACGTCGCCCCGACTCCCGGGGTGCTCTCGACCGCGATCGTCCCGTCGTGGGCTTCGACGATTCCACGCGCCAGCGCCAGGCCGAGACCCACGCCGCCAGTGTTCCTGTCCCGGCTTCGATCGGCTCGGAAGAACGGCGTGAACACGCGCGCCAGGTCCTCAGGCGCGATCCCGATGCCGAGGTCGCGGACCTCGATCGTCAAGTCTCCGCCGTCGGCCCAGGCCGCGAGCACGATGGGACGGTCCGCGTCGGAGTATGCGGCGGCGTTGTTGAGGAGGTTGTCGAGCGCCCGGCGCAGCAACATGGAATCGCCGTGGATTTCGGGGAGCGCCCCCCCGATCTCGACCGAGAGGTGACGACCCGGGGTGCTCTCCCGGAACCGCGCGGCGGCACCGTCGACGAGCTCCGCCCCGGCCACGTTCACCTTTCGCATCGCGGCAGCCGCGAGCCCGGCCCGGCCGCCGGAGACGTCGAGGCGTGCCGCCGTCAGCACGTTCTCGACGAGGCGCTCCAGCTCCGCGAGGTCGGCGGCGATCTCTGCCAGATAGGCCCGCGCCTTCGCCTCGTCTCCCTCGGCCGCGAGCTCGAGCGCAACGCGGACCCGCGCGAGAGGCGTCCGCAACTCGTGGGACACGTTCGCGAGGAACTCCTTCTCCGATCGGACGAGCCGCTCGATCCGCTCCGCCATCTCGTCGAAGGCACGGGCGAGCTTGCCGACCTCGTCGGCGCGCTCGATTCCGGCACGGGTGGACAGGCTTCCGCTCCCGAACTTGACGACCGCGTCGGTCAGGTTTTCGAGGGGTGAGGTGATCTGCCTGACGAGCGGAATCGAGCCCAGGGCGAGCGCCAGCAACAAGAAGCCGAACACCATCCCGAAGTGGAGAAACGGCGGTACCGGCAGGCCGCTTCGCACCCGGTGGCTGAAGAACGCGCTCGCGCTCAGCAGGAATATGGTCACCACGACGAGAAGCAGTACTCCGTGCAGGTAGACCCGCCAGAACAGGCTCCGGCTCACGGCTCGTCATCCGCGACCAGCACGTAGCCCGCCCCTCGAACCGTCTTGAGCCAGCGAGGATGCCGGGAGTCGTCCCCCAGCTTCTGTCGCAGCCGGGAGACGTGGCCGTCGATCGAGCGGTCGAACGCATCCTCGGCGGAGCCGCGCGACAGCTCCATGAGCCGCTCCCGGGAAATCACGCGGCCGGCGTGGGAGGCCAGGACCCGCAGCAGGTCGAACTCGTAACCGGTGAGGCGAAGCGCGTGTCCGTCGAGTGCCGCGCGGCGCGAGCCGGGATCGACCACCAGACTCCCGACCCGCAGGACCGCATCCATCGGGCCGGCCTGCCCCCGGGCACGCCGCACGGCCGCGCGAATCCGGGCCAACAGCTCTCGTGCGGAGAACGGCTTGGGAATGTAATCGTCCGCACCCAGCTCGAGCCCCAGCACGCGATCGGGCTCCTCTCCTCGGGCGGTGAGGACGAGAATCGGCACGTCAGAGCGCTCGCGCAGCTTCCGGCAGACGGAGAGCCCATCCATGCCCGGGAGCATCAGATCGAGGAGCACGACATCGAAGCGGCGGCGACGCGCCTCCTCGAGGCCACGGGCGCCGTCCGCGACGTGCGTGACGGCGACCCCGTGGCCCGAGAGGTACTGGGTCGTGAGCCGAGCCAGGCGCTGGTCGTCTTCGACGAGCAGGGCGGTGAGTGTCGGCTCGGTGCTCACGTTGGGGATGATACTCAGTTCACCGCGTGCATCGACTGCAGCCGCTCGATCGTCGCGCGCCGCTGTTCGGGCGTCAGTGTCTCGTGAACCTCCGCCAGCCCGTCGACCGCGGACTGAAGTACGCGCCGGAGATCCTCCACCCGCGCGTCCACGAGCGCGTGCAGCTGGGCGGTATCCATCGTTCCGGCCTCCCACTGCCGTTTGAACTCCTCGTGCGTCGCCGCATGCTCCGCGTGAAGGGTCTCGGCCTGCGACATCACGCGGGCTTTCACCGCCAACAGACGGGAGCGCTGGGCGTCGCTGACGCCCGGCCCGTCGACCGCCGTGTCGACTACCCACGCGAGCATCTGCGGGACGGCCATGACGCCACCCGGTCCGTGCGGCCCCATCCCGCCGTGAATGTCGTGAACCTGTGCACCCGCGATCGTCATCAGGCCGACGGCAAGCCCGATGCCCGCGGCCCCGAGCATGATCGTCCTCGTTTTCATCGGATACCTCCGCGAATGGGCGGCGGCCCCTTGCCGCGGCCCGCGGAAGGAAAGGTGCCTTTCCAAGATTCGGGGATCGTGCCGGGACTGTGCGGAAGTGTGCGCGATCGGTCAGTCGACGCAGCAGGAGCTCCCGCAACACGACATCGCAGCCGGCTTGATCGCCTCGATCGTCGCCGACGCGACGTAATTCTCCACTCCGGAGCCAGGCATCCAATCGCGGATGAACTCGCGGCTTGGTTCTTGAACGTCGATCCGGATCGACTCGAACCCGGCCGCGCGCAGAAGGTCGCGCACTTCCTCTGTCCCCACGGCCCCGGCCACGCAACCGGTCAGCGCGGCGATGTCCGTGGACAGAGCGGGCGGAAGCGGCTTGGTGGTCACGACGTCGGCGATCGCGAGCCGGCCGCCGGGCCTCAGCACGCGGAAGGCGTCCTGAAACACCGCGGCCTTGTCAGGACTCAAGTTGATCACGCAGTTGGAGAGGATGACGTCGACCGAGTTGTCGGCGACGGGCAGGCGTTCGATCTCTCCGAGCCGGAACTCGACGTTCTTGGCCTGGGCCCTCTCGGCGTTCGCCCGGGACTTCGCGATCATCTCTGCCGTCATGTCGACGCCGATCACATGTCCGGTCGGTCCGACCCGCCTTGCGGCGAGGAAACAGTCGAAGCCGCCCCCCGAGCCGAGATCGAGAACCGTCTCGCCCTCTCGGAGTGCCGCGATCGCTTGGGGGTTGCCGCAGCCGAGGCCCAGATTCGCGCCCTCCGGGGCGGCGTTGATCTCGTCCTCCGAGTACCCCAACTTCGCCCCCGCGTCGGAGCCCGATCCACAGCACACCGGGTCGCAGCCCTTCCGGTTGGATTTCGCGATGTCGCCATAGTGCTCGCGCACGGCGGCGCGAACGCCTTCGCTGTTCTGCTCGTTCATTTCGCTCATCTCCTTGGAAGCATTCATTCGCAGCACCTTCACCAGACACACCGCGGACGAGGGACAAATCGACGCGAACTCCGGCGACGCCTGCAGGGCGGCGGGCGCCGCGGCCCGAGAGGTCTCCCTGAAACCGGCCGATCGAAAGAAACCGGGGGCCGTGGTGGTCAGCAGGTACACCGCCTCGAGCTGCTGCGCGGAGGCGAACGCCAGTCGATCCTCCACGAGTCGGCGGCCGATCCCGGATCCCCGCAACGACGCGGCAACGGCGACCGAGCGCAATAGCCCGACACCGGCATGATTCTCCAGGCCGGCGACAGCCGCGATACCCGAGTCGCCTCGCACGATCGCGTACCCGCCTGGAAAGAAGCTCTCGATGCCGGTGGCGGACAGCTCGGCGGCCTCCACCAGCGCGACAACGGCCTCGAGGTCGCTCGCTCCAGCCGGCTCCGGCATGAGATTCAAGAGATCCAAGCGTGCCTGCAACCCTTCGACGAAGGCGCGTATCTCGTCACGCACACGGCGATAGTGCTCGAGCGCCGCTTCTTCAGAGCGGCCCGCCGCGAGTCTCGGTGGATCATCGAAGCCCGCATGGATCCTACGAACCGGGCCGGGAAACACGGGGCAGCGCTCCCGCGCGCGATCGCAAACGGTCACGACCGCGTCGAACGCAATGGCTTTCACCTCGTCGACGTGCTTGGATCGCCGCGCCGAGAGGTCGATGCCGACCTCCGCCATGACGCGGACGGCGGTGGGATCGATCGTTCCCGGCGCGGTTCCGGCCGAGTAGGGATCGATTCGCTCGGGCTGGAGGGTGCGTGCCCACGCCTCCGCCATCTGACTCCGGCAGGAGTTCCCCGTGCAGAGGAACAGGACCTTCAGCTTCGGTAGCATGAGCTGGCCTCGACGAGGTCTTGCCGCTTGACCTTGCGAATTCTCCGGGCATCCTCAGTCAGCAGCGGATCCGTCCGAAGCTCGTCCAGGACCCATTTCAAGGCGCTCGATGCCGCCGGGGTTGATTCTCCGCCGGTCAGTTTGTAGTACCTCCACTTCCCCTGCCGCCGGCGCTGCACCAGTCCGGACCGTTCGAGGATGTCCATGTGCTTGGACACCGTCGCCGGTGACAGACCCAGAACCTGGATGATCTGGCAGAGGCAGAGCTCGCCGTCCCTGACGGCGACGAGCGCACGAATGCGGCTCTCGTCGCTCAGCGCCTTGGCAATCGAGAGGACCTCACGCATCGCGTACGCTCCGTTACTTCGTTATGTGTCGAAGTATACAGCGGCGCGCGTCGATTCGCAAGTCTGTCGCCTCGGCGCTGCGGGCGTAACATTCGAGGTGCGAGGCCAGACGCCGTGAACGTTCTCCTCCTCTCGATGCCAGACGCGTCCGAGCACATGCCACCGGTGGCCATCCGGATGCCCAACGGCGCTCTGACTTCCCTCGCCGGCAACGTCGATCCTCACCACTCCGTTGCCGTCGCCGACCTGATCCTCGTCCAGAACCGCGTGGCGGAGACCGTGGAGCGCCTCGTGCGGGAGCGGGAGCCCGATGTGGTGGGCCTCTCGGTCATGACCTTCCAGCGCCGCACCGCCCTCAGGGTCATCTCCCTGGTGCGCGCCCTCCGCCCCTCCGCCCGCATCGTCGTCGGCGGCTACGATCCCAGCCTGGCCCCGGAGGCGTGGGCGGCGTCGGAGCCGGCGGTGGACTTCATCGTCCGAGGCGAGGGGGAGGCGACCTTTGCCGAGCTGCTGCGCGCCGTCGAGGCCGGCAGCGGATGGGAGCGGATCTGCGGCCTGAGCTGGCGCGACGCCGGCGTCCGCTTCCGCCACAATCCCGACCGACATGTCCAGGCCCTGCGTGAGGGATCGCTGCGGCTGCCCAACCGGGACGCCCGGGTCCTCTCCGGATACACGCTGCTCGGCCGCCAGGTCGATGTGATCGAGACGTCCCGCGGATGCACTTTCGACTGCGCATTCTGCTCGATCATCGAGATGCGCGGCCGGAACTTCCATGCCTACGACTTCTCGCGGGTCCTCGACGACATCCGCGACGCCCGCGCGCACGGAGCCCGCTCGCTCTTCATCGTCGACGACAACGTCACGCTGGACGTGCGCCGCTTCGAAGCGCTCTGCACCGCCATAGTGGACGCGGGCCTGCACGGCATCGAGTACTCCGTCCAGGGCATGACCTCGGCCATCGCGGACCACGGCGACACCCTGGCCCCGAAGATGCGCGCGGCCGGATTCCGCTACGTCTTCCTCGGCATCGAGAACGTGCTGGAGGAGGACCTGGGGTTCCTGAAGGCCTCCGCCAAGAACGCGAAGCACGAGGGGGGGCGGCGGGTGGGCAACGCGACCCTGGCTGCCATCGACCACCTCCACCGCAACGGCATGTTCGTGGTGGGCGGCCTCATCGTGGGCAACCCGGGCGACACTCGGGAATCGATCGAGACCAATCTCGACTTCGCCCGCCGCTACGTGGATTGGCCCTACATCCAGCATCCCACGCCCTACCCGCGGACGCCGATGACAAAGGACCTCGCCGAGCGCGGGCTCATCATCAACGACCGGCTGGAGGAGTACGACGGGACCACTGCGGTCGTGAAGAGCGAGCACTTGGCGGCCGAGGAGATCGAGTTCCTGCGCTGGCGCGCCGAGCGCTGGATGAAGTTGCGCCACTTCCCCTCCGCTCTCCGTCACAGCCCTTTCTATTGCCTGCGCCGCGGCCCGGCCATGATCGCCCACACGTTCAGGGGAGCGAGCTGGCGGTACTGGCTGGGCCTGGAGAGCGAGCGCGACGTCTTCCGGCGCTACCGCGAGATCCACGAGGCGGAGCGGGAGTATGTGGTCACTCCCGTCCCGTCCGGGACCGGGTCATTATCATGGCTCGACCATGACGCGCCGCGCCCAGGCTTTTCGTGAGATCCCCCTCTACGGCCTCTGCGGCGGCATCCTGATCGCCGTCCTGCGGCTGGCGGCGACGTGCTCCGCGACGTTCGTCGCCGCCCAGCCGCAGCCGAGCAGCGTGCCGCTGCCGGCTTGCCACATGCTGTGCAATCCGACGAAGTAGATGCCGGGCACCGGGGACACGCCCTGGCGCTGATACGGCGCGCCGTTCCCGGCGAGTACTCCGGGCACGCGGATCCACGAGAAGTCCTGGCGGTAGCCCGTCGACCAGATCACGGTGCGGATGCCTGCGGACGCGAGATCGAGAACGTCGGGCGCTTCCGGCATCTCGCCGTCGCGCCAGTGGGTCTCGAGGTCCGGTTCGGGCACAGTCTCGCCGCGCGACCGTGCGAAGTCGCGTATGCGTGCGACGAACGTGCGAGCCACGTCGTCGCCGGCACGCAGCAGCGGTTCCAGATCGGGCTCGAGCACGACGCGCATGCCGTCCACGCCGACCACGTGTCCCACGAGCCGCGCGCCCGCCCGCCACACGGTCCGCACGTTGAAGTCGCTGGCACCCCAGCGCGCGAGAAACGTGAACGGGTAGTCGGCCTTCGGCCGATCCGGGTCGGCGACGACGGCGCGATAGTCGCCGTTGTCCCAGCGCCATTGCATCTGATCCCGTCCGTAGACTCGCCGCGGCACCCAGCCGTGGCGGCCGATCGCCACCGTGACGTCGCGCCCCGCGTTCGCAAGCGCGTAGGCAATCTGGAGTCCCGACTGCCCGGAGCCGACGACCAGCACGCCGCCGGGGGGCAGATCTTCCGGGGCCCAGTAGTCGTCGGTGTGCAACGAGTGGATCGACGCCGGCACGCTCGCGGCGAGCGGCGGCCTGTGCGCCGCCCCGAATGCGCCGGTGGCCACGATCACGTCGCGGGCGTGAAGCACGGAGTGCCGCGTACGCACGAGGAATCCGCCATCCTCGGCAGGCCGGACTTCAGCCACGGGTGACTCGCGGCGAATCGGCGCAGCGAACGAGGCCGCGTAGCCCTCGAGGTAGGCGAGGAGGCCGTGCGTGTCGAGGAAGCCGTCCGGTTCGGGCCCGTCGTACTCGTACCCCGGAAGCAGGTTCAGCGAGTTCGGGCTGACGATGTGAAACGAGCGCCACACCCGCCTGCGCCACGTGTCACCGATCACGCCGCGCTCGAGCACGACGTGCTCGATTCCACGCTCCGTCAGCTCATGGCTCGCCGACAGCCCGGCCTGGCCGGCTCCGATCACGACCGCAGCGATTCGCTCCAGATTCGGCCTCCGGTGTCTTCAAGTCCCGGCGCGATTGTCGCATGCAAGGCCCGCAATGCTGGCGTCGCATGGCCCCAGGTCCGGATGCACAATCCATGATTGTCGCGATGCCGGACACGGCGTACGGTTAGGGTCAATCATGGGCTCCCCCGCCGCCTGCCGCCGCGTGTTGGCTTTGGCGTGGGGTGTTGCCGTGCTTTTCGCCGCGCCTGCCGTGCTGGCGGCCGTGTCCAAACCGCCCTCCCCTCGTTTCGCCGCCGTCACGGTCCTGCCGCCGAGCGCAGGGCTGGGAACGGTCGCGGAGCGGCCCGAGGATCTTCCGGCGTTCGAGGCGGCTGCCGCATCGTGGCGCGAGTTCTCCGCCGGCAACGGCGGGGGGTGGCAGGTCTACATCGATCGCCGGAGCGGTGTCCCTCTGCTCGTGCAGGGGCCGGGCGTCCGTTGGATGGGCGCCGGCGCGGCGCGCGCCGCGACGGTTGCCGATCTCGAGACGCGCGCGCGCGCCTTCGTCCGCGAGCACGCGGGACTGCTCGGCGTCGACGAGAGCGAGCTCGTGCTCTCCGGCGGGGGCTCCGGCCAGCCTGCCCCCGACCACTGGATCCTTCTCTTCACGCGACGCGTGGACGGTCTGGACGTGGAGGACGAGCGATTTCTCATGGACGTCACCGCGGGGAACTTGACCGTCTTCGGGGCCGACCGATGGGGCGCACCGCAGGATCCCGCCTCACCGCGGATCTCGTCCGACGCGGCGTTCGCAGCGCTCGCGGAGCACGCGGGGTGGACGCGCGGCGACGCGGTCGTCGAGGTGGCGCCGCGCGCCCAGCTTTGGCTCCCGGCTGCGGGAAATGCGCTGGCCGCGGTCCGCCGCTATCGCGGCGCCGTGGGTGCCGGCGTGGTCCTCCGGCCCGCCTGGCGCTTCACGGTTCGCATGGCGACCGAGCCCGGCACGTGGATCGGTTGGGTCGACGCGGTGACAGGCGCCGTCCTGGGCTTCTTCGACGACGATCGCTACGCCCGCGTCAAGGGCGGCGTCTACCCGGTTTCCGACGATCAGCAGTGCCCCGACGGGTGCGAGCAGCCCGGCTTTCCGATGCCGTTCGCGGACGTCACGGTCGGCGGCACGCCCGGCTCCGCGGGATCCTCGGGCCAGTTCACCTGCGCGCCCGCGGGGACGACGGCGACCACGACGCTCTCGGGCCCGTACGTCAGCGTCCAGGATGTCTGCGGCGCGACGCTTCAGTCGGCGACCTGCGACAACGACGTCGACCTTTCCCAGGGCCCGGGGACCGACTGCACGGTGCCCCCGGGGGCGAGCGCCGGCGACACGCATTCCGCCCGCTCGAGCTTCTACCACCTGAACCGCTCGATGGCGAAAGGAAGAGCCTGGCTGCCCTCCAACACCTGGCTGCAGTCACAGCTGACCGACAACGTCGATCTCTACCAGACCTGCAACGCGTACTGGAACGGGTTCTCGGTCAATTTCTTCCAGTCCGGCGGTGGCTGCCGCAACACCGGCGAGATCGCCGGAGTGTTCGTGCACGAGTGGGGCCACGGCCTGGACGAGAACGACGGCGGCGGGTACGACAACCCGTCGGAGGCCTACGCCGACTGCGTGGCGATCCTGGACACCCACGTGTCGTGCGTCGGACGCGGGTTCTACATCGGACAGAACTGCACGGGGTACGGCGACGGTTGCCTCAACTGCACCGGCATCCGCGACATGGACTACGCCCAGCACGTCTCCGGCGCTCCCGCGACGCCGGCCGGCTATCTCGCGGCGTACTGCCCGTCCGGCACCGGCCCGTGCGGAAAGGAAGTTCACTGCGAGTCGTACATCGAATCCGAGGTCCTGTGGGACCTGGCGACCCGGGACCTGCCGGCCTCGGGCATGGACTCGGCGACGGCTTGGCAGCTCGTCGACAAGCTCTTCTTCGAGTCCCGCCTGGGCTCGGGGGGAAACGCGTACAACTGCGCGCTCCCGAGCTCGGACGGGTGCGGCGCCGGGAGCTGGTTCACGAAGTACAGGAACATCGACGATGACGACGGGAACCTCGCCAACGGGACGCCCCACGCCGCGGCGATCTACGCGGCGTTCGCCCGGCACGGCGTGGCGTGCGGGTCGCCGTCCGACCCGTCGAATCAGAGCGCGTCGACGTGCACGGCGGTCGGCGCGGCGACGCTGTCGGGGACGATCGGCACGAACGCCGTGACGCTGAGCTGGACGCCGGTCGCGGGCGCCAACACCTACCTCGTGCAGCGGAACGATCTCTCGTGCGGAGCGGGGCGGACGATCGTCGCCAGGGTGGCGGCTCCGACGACCACGTGGTCCGACACGGGCCTGGCCAACGGCTTCAGCGAGTACTACACGGTGCAGGCGCAGGCGGCGAACACCGCTTGCGAAGGGGCGCTGTCCAACTGCGTCGCGCTCTCACCGGAGCCGCTGGCGGGATCGCTGTCCCTGGACCGGGCCTCGTACGGATGCGCCGCGACCGTCCAGCTGCGCGTCAACGACGCCAACGTCGGCGCCCCGACCACGATCGCGACGATCTGGAGCACGACCGAGAGCGCGCCCGAGACGGTGACATTGACGGAGACGCCCCCGGGGTCGGCGGTGTTCCTGGGATCCATCCCGCTCTCCTCCGGTCCCGCGCAAAGCGGCGACGGGCGGCTTTCGGTGCGGGACGGCGACACCATCACCGCCCGCTACATCGACGCGAACGACGGTCAGGGGGGGACGAACGTGCCGCGCCAGGCGACGGCCGCCGTGGATTGCGTGGCTCCGGTCATCAGCGGCACCACGATCTCGAACGTGTGGATCGACAGCGCCACGGTCTCCTGGTCCACCAACGAACCGGCGACGTCGGCGACCCACTACGGCACGGCGAAGCCTCCCGACGGCTCCATCTCCGACCCGACTCCGGTGACGACTCACTCGGCCAACCTCACAGGGCTCTCGAGCTGCACGACGTACTACGTCTCCGTCGAGAGCCGCGACGCCGCGGGAAACGATGCGGTCGACGACCACTACGGGGCGTACTACCACTTCAGCACGCTGGACCCGTACGGGAATCCGTGCCACGCGGGGACCGTCTCGCTCGACCGTTCGACCTACGGCTGTTCGGATGTCCTCACGATCCAGGTCGGAGACGCCGATCTCAATCTCTCGCCGACGACGATCGACACGGCGACGGTGACGGTCAACTCCACCATCGACAACCCGGGGGAGACGGTCACGCTCACGGAGACCTGGGCGGATTCCTCGACGTTCGTCGGAACGCTGAACACCACGAGCGGTCCCCCGGCGTCGGGCGATCAGCTCCTATCGGTCCGCGACGGCGACCTCATCACGGTCACGTACCACGACGCGAACGACGGGTCGGGAAACCCCGCGGTGTCCACGGCGACCGCGACGGCGCTGTGCAAGCCCCCCGCGGTCTCGGGCCTTTCGGTCGGGAACTTCACCGACATCTCCGCGGACGTGTCGTGGTCGACGGCGGTCGACACCACGGCGGAGCTCGACTGGGGCCTTACGCCGGCGCTCGGAAACGTGCTCACCGACCCGGTCGCGGCCCCGTCGCACGTGTTCACGCTGACGCCGCTGAACTTCTGCGGCACCTACTACTTCCGCGCGCTCTCGACGGACGCGTACGGAAACGTCGCCACGCAGGACGCCGCCGGCACGCCGTACGCGTTCGAGGCCTACCAGGTGCCCGGACGGATCTTCTACGACAGCTTCGAGACGAACACGGGCTGGACGCTTCCGGACGAGTGGCAGATCGCGCCGCCGGAGGGGCTCGGAGGCGGCTCCGGGACCGGCCCCGATCCCAACGCTCCCTACTTCGGCGCGAACGTCCTCGGCGACGATCTGACCGGTCTCGGCGCCGACCCCGGCAACTACGAGACGGGGGTCAGCGATCGCGCGCAGAGCCCGCTCATCAATGCGACGAGCCTCGTCCACGGGCAGCTCCAGTTCTATTTCTGGCTCAATACGCCCGACGCCAACGTCGCGGCGGTCGACGTGGCGGACAAGGACGGGGCCTGGCAGACGGTCTGGAGCTCCGACGACACGGGAGGGTACGCGAGCTACGGGTGGCAGCTGATGACCCTCGACGTCTCGCGGTACTCCGACGGCAACCCCCGGTTCCGCGTGTCCTTCACGCAGAGCTCCTCGTCGAGCGGGGGCGCCTCGGGCTGGAACGTGGACAACCTCATCGTCCGCCGGGGCGACCTGCCGCAGTACGACGCGTGCGGCGGGTGCGGCACCGCGCCGACGTTCGCGGGGCTGTCGAGCGCCGTCGACGTCAATCCCTGCGGCGGAGGGGGAATTCAGCTGCAGTGGACGCCGGCGCCGGCGTGGGGCAGCGGGCACACGGGTACGTACTCGGTCTACCGCGGGACGACGCCCGGATTCACGCCGAGCGCCGCGAACCGCGTGGCGACGGGTCTCGCCACGACCTCCTGGCTCGACGCAGCTCCGCCCGTGAACACCGTGCTCTACTACCTGGTGCGCGCGGAAAACGACGAGACGTGCGGCACCGGCCCGGCCAATCACGGCGTGACGGACTCGAACACGGTGTACCTCGCCTCGGAGGACGCCCTCAGCCAGCCGGCGCCGGGCGCGGTGAGCGCGAGCCTCAGGCTCTCGCCCGAGAACGCGGCGCACGTCCGCCTGACGTGGAGCGCGGCGACGAACGCGGCGACGTACCACGTCCTCCGCGCCGGTGTCCCGCAAGGGCCGTTCACGCTGATCGGGACGACGACGGATCTGTTCTTCGAGGATCAGGGACAGATGCAGGTCCCCGCCGCCGAGTACTACCTCGTTCGCGCGGCGGACGCCTGCGGCAACGAGGGGCCCTGAGGCGCGTCCGCACTTTCGCGTAAACTCCTTCCCGTGAGCGAAGCCGAAGCCCGCTTTGCCGTCTTGCGCCAGTCGGCCGATCCGGCGTCGGTCGCAGCGATCGAGGCCACGGTGCGCGACGGGCCCGATCGCGCGCTGGTCCGCATCAACGCGATCGAGTTCGCCAAGATTCACGGGCTCGACGAGCAACGGGTCATCGGCGCGTTCCTTCACGCCGCGCGGCTGGGGCTCTTCGAGATGTCGTGGAACGTGCTGTGCCCCGGCTGCGGCGGAGTGCTCGATGCCAACGCCACGCTGAAAACCGTGCACGAGACGGAATACGCCTGCGCGCTCTGCGCCGCGGGGTACGAGCCCACGCTCGACGAGATGGTCGAGGTCACGTTCACGGTCGCGACGATGGTGCGGGCGGTCGGCGCGCACCACCCGAACACGCTCAGCTTGCCCGATTACTACAGCCAGGTCTTCTTGAGCTCGGGCATCCTCCTGCCCGAGGAAGGCTTCGAACAGCTGGTCGACGACATCACGATCGAGACGGTGGAGATCCAACCCGGCGACAAGGCGGTGCTGTCGCTCACGCTGCCGGCCGAGTTCGTCATCGTCTTCGATCCCGTGACCCACGCGGCGCAGTTCATCGACGTGAAGGGCGAGCCGACGCGCGAACGACAGACGTTTTCCATGGTCTTCAACCGCGTGCGCGCGCCCACGGGCACGATGGCGATGCGCCCCGGTCCGTTACGGCTGACGCTCGAGAACAAGACCGACGTGCGCGTGCTTCCCGGCGTGTTCATCGCCAACGAGCGCATGCACGAGCTTCTGGGCAAGCGCAAGCCGTTTCTCACGGCCAAGCGCCTGCTCACCAACCAGACCTTCCGCGACATCTACCGGACCGGTGTGCTCGACGTCGACCAGCGGCTCAAGATCACCAGCCTCACGTTCCTGTTCACCGATCTGCGCGGCTCGACCGAGCTGTACGAGCGCGTGGGCGACCTCGCCGCCTACGATCTCGTCAAGGCTCACTTCCGCGTGCTGCAGGAGATCGTGGCGTCCGAGGCCGGCGCGGTGGTGAAGACCATCGGCGATGCGGTCATGGCGACGTTCCCGACGCCGGAGCGCGCCGTCGCGGCGGCGCTGAAGATGCGCGAGGGGATGCGCGCCTTGAATGCCGAGCGCCACCGCGACGACATCCTGCTCAAGATCGGCATCCACGAGGGCCCGTGCCTCGCGGTCATGCTGAACGACCGGCAGGATTACTTCGGCCAGACGGTGAACATCGCCTCGCGCGTGCAGAACCTGGCCGACGCGCACGGTATCCACGTGACGGCCGCGGTGGCTCAAAACGCGCAGACGTCATCGCTTCTGGAGGCGAAGGGGCTCTGCTGCGCCGCCCACAAGGAGGCCCTGCGCGGCCTCGCCGACGAGATGGACGTGTACGTGATCCCATAGGGTCCCCGCCCTCCTTCAGGGACAGCTCAGGTTGCAGATGGTGGTCACGTGCAGGACGCACAAGCTGTCCCAGGCGACCGCCGACGCCGCTCGTTTCTCATCATGGCACCCCCGAGGACTGGCTCATGGCACTGTTTTTACGAGCCTCGGGAGGCCGATCCCATAGAGGGGATCCCGGGTTTTCCACACGTGCGTGGACGCACAGGGCCCGAATCCGAGTCAGATGGACTGGTTCTTATCGGCCGGCGGGTTCGCGCAAGACCGAACTCTGCTCGGACTGAGGGCCCCCGCGACCGATCACGGTGATCTCGACCTGTGCGGTGCCGCGTGCAACTATCCCGAGCTTCCTGGCCGCCTCGTATGACAGATCGATGATCCGGTCGGGGCGGGAAGGGCCCCGATCGTTGATGCGGACGTTCACGGACGTGCCGGTCTTGCGGTCGGTGACCCGCACCATCGTGCCGAACGGCAGCGTGCGGTGTGCGGCGGTCAGCGCGTGCATGTCGAAACGCTCGCCGCTCGCGGTGCTCTCTCCGTGGTGAGCCTTCCCGTACCACGAGGCCTGCCCTGTCTCCGTGTAATGACGCTCGATCGAAGCTTGAGGGGTCGAGGGCGCCTTCCACCGCGCACAAGCGCTACCGGGCACGATCGATAAGAAGACGATCGGGAGCAGCTCGACTCGGATTCTGTCGCTCGCCATCATGTCCTGGCCGGTGCGCCCACCCGCACCGCGTGGGCACCTCATAAACGATGGAGTCCCGGCCCCTGCAAGGCAAGTCCAGCGTGGCACCTTCAGAAAGTGCAGAATGGCGAGGGAACGATCGATCGGATCGCGCCACGTGGGCAGATGAAGATTCTTGCCGTCTCGGGCAGTCTGCAGGCAAAGTCGTGGAACCGGGCACTTCTCGCTTCGGCGGCTGCTCACCGCCCGCAGGGCGTGGACGTGATCCCGTTCGACGGCTTGCGGGATCTGCCGCACTTCAATCCCGATATCGAGCGAGAGGGCGTCCCCGAGAGCGTGACGCGGTGGAGACGCGCGCTGGCGGACAGCGATGCGGTGCTCATCGCGTCCCCCGAGTACGGCTTCAGCTTGCCTGGTGTGTTGAAGAATGCCATCGACTGGGTGATCGGGTCCGGTGAGCTCGAACAAAAGATCGTGGCCATCACCGCTGCGGTCCCTGGGCCGGGCCGCGGGGAGCGCGGCATGCAGGCGCTTCGCCAGACACTCTCCGCCGTGCGCGCCACGATCGTGGGGGGAGAGCCGATTCCGATCGGCCCGGAGTTCGAGCCTCGGATCGAGGCACTCGTGCGAGCCTTGATCGAGACATGGTCGTCCTCGCCACCATCCAGTTGATTCTCCGCGAGGCCCGGACGAACTTGCCGGGCGTCCCGCCGGGCCTCTCTTAGCGAGCCGGCAGAGATCTCACGTAGGCGATCATGTCCGCGATCTCGGCGTCGGTCGTGTCCGGGTATTCCGGCATGCGGCCGCGGCCGCTGCGGATGGCGCGGGCGAAGTCGGGCGCGCGGTCGAGGACGTGGCGCCCCGCGAGGGCGACGCCCATGGTGCCGCCTCGGGCGTCGTCGGCGTGGCACGGCGCGCAGCGATCGGCGTACAGATCGCGGCCCCTCGTCGCGTTGCCGCCGGCAAGCTTGCCGTCCGGCTCTGCGGTGAAGAGCTGCGCCGCCTCGTGGGCCGAGATCGTCTGCGGCACGTACGGTCCGGCGTCGCGCGACGCCACGCGAGCGAGCGAAGCGAGGAGAGGCTGCACCTCGTCGTCCTCTGTGGGCGCTCCCCAGCCGCGCATCTTGTCGACCGACTTCGGCCACTGCTTGTCGGTCAGGCGCTGCTGCGCGACCATGTCGGCCGTGTGACACGCGACGCAGTCGTTCTTCAGAAAGGCGGTGTCGACGGCGCGCGGCGCAGGAGGAGCCGTTTGCGGCACGTGCTGGACCGTCGCCGGGGTGCACGCCGCGACGAGGACGAGCGCGAGCGCTACGGCCGTGGACCTCACACGACCTCCCACTGGACGCGATGCCACGCATTCCAGAAGTAGCCGCTCGGATTCCACGACGGACGCTCGGGCTGGGTGTTCCCCTTTCCGTCGGTGGCGCGCACCATCGCCTGCGCGCGGCCGGGGGCCGCCTTGAACCGATAACGGAAGACCTGCCAGCGGCCGGTCCCCGGATCGCCCTCGAGCGTCGCGCTCTGCCACGTCGTCCCGCCGTCGGTCGAGACCTCGACCTTCGCGACCGGGGCGAACCCCGAGAACGCGACGCCGGCGATCTCCTGCGTCCCACCGTGCGTCGTGCCGCCGTCGGCCGGCCGGGCGATCAGCGACTTCACCGGGAACGTCGTGAGGGTCGTCATGTCCTCGGGCTTCACCGCGGTCCCGGGCTCGACCGGCGACTTCGGGAGCTTGTAGCCCGTCTGCATGTAGAAGCCGGCGGCCTCTGCGGCCTGCGGACGGATGAGACGGAGCCACTTCATCCAGTGGTCGCCCGCCCATCCGGGCACCACGAGGCGGAACGGCGCGCCGTGCGCGTGGGAAAGCCGCTCGCCGTTCATCTTCAGCGCGACGAGCGTCGTCGGATCGACCGCGCGATCGATCGGGATGGATCGGTGAAAGACGGGCGTGCTCGGCTTCGGCGGGACGTCAGCGCCTTCGAGCTGGACGTGCCGCGCGTCTCCCGGAAGGCCTGCACGCTCGAGGAGATCCTTGAGGCGGACGCCCGTCCACGACGCCTGGCCCATCGCGCCGTGACCCCACTGGACCCCCGGCACGCGCGGCTCGATAAGCGAGCGGCCGTTGCCGGCGCACTGGAGCACCGCCACCACCGTCGTCTGGGGCATCGCCTCGAGATCGGACGGCGAGAGGTCCAGCGGCTTCATTCCCTCGATGCGCAGCGTGCGCGCGGCGTCGAGGCGCGGGGCACCGAAGTGGCTCCGCACGAAGAAGACATCGTTCGGGATCACGAGCCGATCGAACCACGCGATCGGCGTCTCGAGATTCTCCGGAAGGAAACTGCGGACGATCAGATCGTGCACCGGCTCCGTCGCCGCGAGGATTCGCGTCGAGCCCACGACGATCGCCCCGATCGCGGCGAGCGTCCCCGTCTCGAGGAACTCCCTTCGGCGCATCATGTCGGCTGGCAAACGCCGGCCCGGCAGACCAGACCCTGGGCGCAGGAGTCCCCGGTACAGCACTGAACCCCGTTGGCGCCGCAAAGCTGGCAAACGTCGTTCACGCACAGGTTGCTGTTGGTCGCACAGCAGCTCCCGCCGCAGTTGACCGACCCCCCCGGACAACACACGCCGGACTGGCAGCTCAGACTCTGGGCACAGGTGTCCCCGGCACAGCACTGAACCCCGTTGGCGCCGCAAAGCTGGCAGACGTCGTTCACGCACAGGTTGCTGTTGGTCGCACAGCAGCTCCCGCCGCAGTTGACCGACCCCCCCGGACAACACACGCCGGACTGGCAGCTGAGACTCTGGGCACAGGCGTTCCCGGCGCAGCACTGAACCCCGTTGGCGCCGCAAAGCTCGCAGACGTCGTTCACGCAGAGGTTGCTGTTGGTCGCGCAGCAGCTCCCGCCGCAGTTGACCGAGCCCCCCGGACAACAAATGCCGGCCTGGCAGCTCAGGCCCTGGGCACAGGTGTTCCCGCTGCAACACGGATCCGTGTTCCCGCCGCAGTGCTCGCAAGCCTGGTTCACACAGACCTGAGTGGTCGTCGAGCAACAAGCCCCGCCACAGCCGTCGAAGCCGGCGTTGCAGGTGTACCCACAGACTCCGGCCGTACATGTCGGCGTCGCATTCTCCGGGGCCGTGCACGAATGGCCGCACGCGCCGCAGTTCGCGACGTCGGTGCTCAGGCTGACGCAGGCATTTCCCGGACAGCAGTTGGGCGTGTTGGCCGGACAGCACTGCGCCGCGGCAGTGCCCACCCCACACACGTCGGGATGCCCGGCAGGAGCGGACGGTCCGCACACGAAGCACGTCCCCGCCCCGCGAGCGGCGTCGCTCGTACACTGCCCACGCGCGCTCTGCGCCGGATACGTCGCGGTGCAGAAGTGTGCGCACGCGGTGTTTCCCGCAAGATCCGCCCACCCAACGGCCGGCACCATCAAGCCCAGCCCAATCCCAGCGACCCAGCCACCCACTCGCAGCAGCACCTTGCTTCGCGGAATCGTCCCGGAGTTCATATGTTCCCTCCCCGACCGACCTTGAGCACAACCCGATAGCAGCGCAGGGGGTCCTCAGGCGGTGGCGCGTGAGATCGCTGCCCCGTTATTGCCACTTGAGTATACGCCCAAGGGCCGAGCTCATTGCCCGTTGGCCGCGATCAGGCGCTCCGCGGCAGCGCGGTCGAAGCGGTACAGCCAGTTGTCGGAGTCCGGAAGCTGGACTTCCGGAATGAAGACGTCCGGCAGCTTTTCCATCCATGCAATTCGCTCGGGAGCGGAGGGCGGAAAGCCCACGACGCGATCGATGCGTGCGTCGACGAGTCGTTGCAACCACACGCGGAGTTGCATGTGCTGGCTCCGCTCATCGAACGGGAGGTCGTCCGCGGCGCTGCCATCGACGGTCGGCGGGACGTAGGTGACGAAGTTCTGCAGCCGACTTCCCATGAGCGGGAACAGGTATGCAGGCCCGATGCCCCACTGGGTAGTGACGGCGATTCTATGGGCTTCGCCGGCGTCGAGTCGCTGCCAGATTGGCCAGGCGGCGCTCGCGGGGCCGTCGAGAGAGTGAAAATCGTACGTCCCGCCGTTCGCTTCCAGAGTGGAGTTCCAAATCGGGTAGCGATACGCAGCACGGACGAGGGGAACTCCGAGCGCCACCGGCATGGTCGCGAGCGTCAGCACCGCGACCGCACGAAGCGGGACACTCTTCCGAGAGAGGGGCGGGATCGACGCCACCAAGATCCCCGCCACGACCCCGGTAAGCGCGAACAGGACGACGGCGCCGAGAGCCACGGCGTCGTTCACCCCCCAGCCCAGCGGCAACGAGAGACAGAGGTTCGACGCCAAGCCGAGGCACCAGACCGGCCATGCGACGCGCGCCGGCACGACGGCGGCCGCCACGAGGACCGCCGCATAGGCCGGCAACAGATGGCGGGACAACACGCTCGCGAACAGCGTGCGCAGCGCGACGGCCTCGGCCGAAAGCGCTCCGGCCGCGACGACCGCGACGACGATCAACGGAAGCGCCAAGAGCCAGCGGCGCTCGCGATCGCGAACGATACGGATCGCTCCCATCCCACCGAGGGCGAGGACCGCGAGAGCACCCGGGCCGAGCCCGGCGAAGTCGGAGCGAGGCCGGCGTATGGGGAGGAAGATCCACCGCAACGGCTCGGTCCACCTGTACTCGGAAAGGTACGGGGCGAGGTCGGCCCCGACCGGGGCTCCGGGAGCCGCGCGAGCGAGCTGGATGCCTCCGAAGGAGAGCGCGAAGGGGTAGACCGGGTTTCCGTGCTCCCAGACTGCGCGGCCGTATTCCACCGCCCCGACGATGAGCGACGGCACGACGAAGCAGGAGAGCGCTGCGATGCGCCTCCGCGGCGGAGCTTTCGAGACGGCGAGCCGGAACGCGACGAGAACGCCGGCGAGGCCGAGCACCGGGAGCACGGTGGTTTTCGTCGCGGCGCCCAGGCCGAGCGCGATCCCCAGCAGCGCCGTCTCGCCAGGCTCGGATCGCGCTGCGCCATCGCGCGACGCCCCGGAGAACACCAGGGCCAAAGTGCAGGCGGCCAGCGACGTGTTGTCGATGTAGGACGCCGTCAGCGCCGAACAGACGGCTGGCGCGGTGCCGAGCACAGCGCCGCAGGCCAGCGCCGGCGCTTGGGGGGCTCCGAACCGGCGAGCGGCGGCGTAGCCACCGAGGACGATCGCAGTCCACACCAACGCGGCGGCGGGAGCGAGCATGCCACCGTCGCGCGAAGAGAGAAGCGCCCAGGACCAGAGACAACTTCCGCCCGCGGGCATGTACTCGTAGTGGCCCCAGGGAATCGGCGCCCGCTGAAAGAAGTTCGTACCCAGCTGGACCCAGCGACCCGCCTTGAACAGGTGGTAGACGAGCGCGTCCCAACCCATGGGCGGCAGAACGAGACCGCGCACCAACCGCGATCCCACGAGCAGCAGCACTCCGATCCCGACCGCCAGCCACGGACCGCGAAGAACCGTGCGAAGGATCAGCGCGCACCGCAGATCGTCCCGACGCAACGCGACCCAACCCTCCCGACCGCCCAGCCTGACGTGAGCTGCCGTCGCGGTGGCGAGCAGCGCCACCAGCGCCACGACCAAGAAGAACGCGTGCAGGAGGAGGAGCGCCCGCAGAAGTGCGTACATCACTCCGTAGGCCAGGATCGTGGAGCCCGACCAACGCATCGACGGCGACGCGTCCGGCAGGACGCGCCGCGTGACGAGGTACCCGATCCACAGGGCGGCGGCGGCAACGGTGCCGAAGATGATGAGCCCCACGCGTTCCGCCCCTCGTTGAGCCGTTCGCGATTGTTCTCGGATCTTACGACGTCAGGAGACTATCCCCCGAGGCCAGTCGACCCGTCGAGCCCTCGCGCTTACCCGGGGCTGGCCGACCGGGTCCACGAATAGACCATTCCGACAAGCGCGGCAATCCATGCCGCGAGCGCGATGGGCAGCGAGACACGCGCGAGCACCGCGAGCGGAGCCATGGGCAAGGCCTCGGACAGTCGCCATGTTGCGGCGACATACATGCCGAGCGGAAAGACCATCGCCCAGTATTGCGGATCGTAGATCAGTGGATTCCGGCGAAACACGTGACGCCAGGCGCCGAGCAGGAGCAGCAGCGGGATCCACCAGCTTCCGGCTGCCCAGAAAAGGAGGGTGAACCCGCGCAGAAACGGACCGAGCTCCGCGATCAGCGGCGAACGGTCGGCCGCGAGCAGCAACGTCGCGCCGGCCAGGGTCGTGATGGCCGCGGCGCCCATGCTGATCCAGTAGGGCGGCGTGAGGGTCGCCGATTCGAGCTCGAGAAACGTGAACCGGTAGAAGATCAAGGTGATGATCGCGAGGTAGAGCGTGCAGCCGATGAGGTAGAAGACGAGGCAGAGAAACAGCGTACTCATCGCGGACCAGCCGAACGGGTCGATGAGGGTCGCTCCGAGGACGGCAACGGACTGCGTGGACACCGTCGCCAAGAGCCATGCGCCGTTGATCCCCTGACCAAGTGTCGGCTTTTGGACTCGGACCACGACGCCGAGGAAGAAGGCGTACATCACGATGGCCCAGAGGATCACTCCCAGGGCAAAGAGGGTCTGCGCGACGCCCCTCCATCCCACCACGCGCAGGCACTGACTCCCCAGGACGTTCGTCGCCGCCACGACCGTGAAGAAGCCGGATCCGCGGGCGTGATCGCCAAGATCCGCGAGGAAGTGCCGGGGAAAAAGCGTTAGCCGGAGGAGTGTCAGCGCGACGAGCACGGCGTAGAAGCCGAGATTGATCGGCAGCAGCGGGCGCGCCATCCCGGGAAAGCCGAGCATGTGACAGGCGATCGAGACGATCCCGGTCGCCATCACCAGCGCGAAGTAGCCCGGGAAGAGATCGGCGACGGCGGAAAGGAATCGCCCGGGAGGTGCCGGTCTCATGCGTTCTTCCTTGGAGCGCAACGCTCAGTTATCGAGCCGGTAGACGTAGCGCAGCAAGCCGAGGATCAGAGCGAAGCACGCCCCGCTGGCAATGGCGGCGGCCGGAGCCACGGCGTGGTCTCCGCCGAGGAAGGCGTTCATCGTCGCGGTGAACAGCCAGAGCTGGAGCACGACGATCACCACCATGACCGAGATGATTCCCGCGAGGATCGGTCCCTTCTGTGCCCGCGACAGGCGCGTTCTCACGAAGCGCTCTCCGTGACACCGGTGGCGAAGATCTGGTCGCCGCGCACCTCGAGCGACACCTTCGGCAGCGGACGGCGCGGTGGCCCGGAGATCGGCCGGCCGGTTGCGAGATCGAAGTTCCCGGCGTGACAGGGGCAATGGAACCGCCCCTGCTCGACCTGCGGGACCACCGGACACGAGAGGTGCGTGCAGCGTTGATCGAACGCCACGAGCTCGCGCTCGCTCAACCGCACCAAGAGTTTCGGCTCGCCGGGGAAGGGATAGTCGAACTGCAGCGCGGTGCCCACCGGCAGGTCCGAGAGGCGCGCCACCGCGCGCTCCGGGAACCCACGGCCCCCGCCGAGCAGGCTCTTTCCGAGGATCCAGACCTGGCCCGCGACGAAAGCGAGGCTGGTCAGCACGAGGAATTTCGCGAACTCGCGACGCGCGACGTAGTGGTCCTGCGGTACGTCGATCGGAAAATCCCGCCGCCACTTCGGCTGCCCGGCCATCGGGCGGCCGTCGGGAGCGCTCGTCAACTCTTCCGGATCGGGGCGCCTCATGCGGGGCTCTCCTCGAAATAGTTCGCCAGGAGCGGGTCGATCGGGGCGTCGGCAACTCTCGCGACACCACTCTCGACCGGCCCGGTGATCTGAAGCAAGTCCTCGGCGAAGCTCCTCGGCACGACCATCTTGACTTTTGTGGTCACCACCTGCGCCCCGAACCGGAACGAATCGATGGCGCGCGAATTGGGGCGTAGCCGCTCGAATTCCTCACGCGTGCCGAAGAAGAGCGCCTGGCTGGGGCACACGGAGGCGCACATCGGCTTCGACCCCCGAGACGTCCTGTCGTAGCACATGTCGCACTTCATCATGAGATTCGCCTCGTCGTGCATCTTGGGCACGCCGAACGGGCAGGCCAAGACGCAGTTGTTGCAGGCGATGCAGCGCGCCTTCCTGGCGGTGAGCACCACGCCGTCCTCGGACTTCTTGATCGCATCCGCGGGACAGACCTCCGCGCAGGTCGGCTGGTCGCAGTGCATGCAGACCACGGGCACGGTCTGAGTCGAGCGTGAGCGGTCGATGAAGTCGAGCTGGATCATCGAGATGCCTTTGTGGGTGTCGCATTCGGAACAGGCCTGGACACAGGCGTTGCAGCCGATGCACCGCGCCAGATCGATGAAGAAACTCTGGTCCGCCGGTACCGGCATCGCTTAGGCGCGCGCCTCGCGCACTTCCTCGTCCGTGGCCGCCCGAAGGCGCGCCGCGCACGCCTTGAATTCCGGGATCTTCGAGATCGGGTCCTGCGCGGCGATCGTCAGCCGATTGACGCTGCGCTTCCCCGGCCAGTGGTACGGCACGAAGATCGTATCGGGCCGGATCGTCGCGACCACCCGGGCCTTGAGAGTCAGACGGCCGCGTCGCGTCTCGGCCGTCGCCCACGTGCCGTTCTCGATCGACAGCTTCTCGGCGAGCCGCGGATGAACCTCGATGAACGGCTCCGGATCCATGTCGAGGAGCGGGCCGATGCGCCGCGTCTGCGTGCCCGAGAGGAACTGGCTGACCACGCGACCGGTCGTGAGGAGGATCGGGTATTCGCCGTCGATGTCCTCGGCGGGGGGCGAGTACTCCGCGACGTTGAAGTGCGCTCGCCCGTCGGGAAAGTAGAACGGGCCCGCGCCCCCGGCGACCGGGTTCCAGGAGCCCGGCTCGAACAGACGTGGCGTCCCCGGATGCTCGTCGCTCGGGCAGGGCCAGAACACACCCTGCTGGCGGTCGATCTTCTCCCAGGTAATGCCGGAGTAGTCTGCGACGCCTCCCTTGGAGGCAACGCGCAGCTCCTCGAAGATCGCGCGCGGTCCGGCGAACGTGAATCCGCGTTCGCGGCCGATGGCGCGCGCGAGGTCCTGGATGATGCGCCAGTCTTCGCGCGCCTCGCCTGGGCAAGCGATCGCCTTGTTGATCTTGATCACCCGCCCCTCGGTGGTCGTCACGGTGCCTTCGTCCTCCTCGTGCAACGAGCCGGGAAAGACTAGATCCGCGTGCCGGGCCGTCTCGCTCAGGAAGAAATCGATGGCGAAATACGAATCGAGCTTCGCGAGCATCCGGCGTACGAAGTCGCTGTCGGGAAGCGATACCACCGGATTGAAACAGATCGAAAGAAGTCCACGGATCTCCCCGCGATCGATCCTGCGGAAGATCTCGTAGGCGTCGACGCCGGGTTGCGGCAGCTCTTCGACGGGCATCCCCCAGACGCCCGCGACGTAGGCGCGGGCCTCGGGGTCGGCGAGCTTGCGGGCGCCGGGAAGCTGGTCGCACTTCTGGCCGTGCTCGCGGCCGCCTTGGCCGTTGCCCTGGCCGGTGATCGTCGAATAACCGCAGAACTCGCGTCCGATCCGCCCCGACGCCAGCACGATGTTGATCGCGCCGAGCACGTTCTGTACACCGTGGCTCGAGTGCTCGATACCGCGCGCATGCATGAGGAAGCTGGTCTTAGCGGTTCCCCACCATTCGGCGGCCTGCCGGATCGACGCCTCGGCGATGCCGGTGACCGTCGCGGTTCTCGATGGAGTCCAAGCCGCCACGTGGCGCACGACTTCGTCGAAGCCGACGGTATTCCGGTCGATGAATTCGCGATCGACCCAACCGTGCTCGATCATCAGGTGAAGGATGCCGTTGAAGAGCGCGACGTCCCGGCCGGGCTTGATCGGCAGGAACAGGTCGCAGGTGCGAGCGAGCGGCGTCAGCCGCGGATCGACGACGACCACCTTGCCACCGCGTTCGCGCGCCTGCCAGATGTAGTCGGTGGTGATCGGAGCGCATTCGGCGACGTTCGCTCCAGAGATCCAGATCAGCTCGGCACCGAGAATGTCGGAAAGCGGATTGGCGGCGCGGTCGATGCCGAACGCCTTGTTGTTCCCGGCGCCGGCCGAAACCATGCAGAGGCGGCCGTTGTAGTCGATGTTCGAGGTCCTGAGCGCCATGTGCGCGAACTTGCCCACGAGGTATGCCTTCTCGGTGGTGAGCGAGGCGCCGGAAAGCACGCCCATGGCGTCCCGGCCGTGGGCCTCCTGAATCCGCCGGATTCTCTCCGCCGCGCGCGCGACCGCGCGCTCGTAGGCGATCGGGCGGAAGCCCCCGGGCACGCTTTCGTCGCGCTCGAGGGCCTGGAGCAGCCGGTCCGGGTGGGCTCCCTGGAGGTACCGCTTGATCCCCTTCGGGCAGAGCATGCCGCGATTGGTCGGGAAGTCGTAGCGCGGCTCGAAGCCGATCACCTGCTCGTCTTTCACCTTGAGGCGAATGCCGCACTGCTGGCCGCAGAAGCAGCAGTGGGTGTCGACGATCCGGTCGGGCTCGACGCCGGTGTCCAGCCGCACTCCCGTCGAATAGGCGGCGTGGGGCCCGAACGGATCGTCCGGGCTCGGGTCGAGCGCCGTTCGCCGCGCAGTCTCATCCATGGAAATTCTCCGCGTCGCCGCGACCGAGCGGCCCCTCGCCCAGACCGCCATTGACGTAGGCCGGTGAGGCTCCCGGCGCTATCAACAACCCGCCGCGTACTCCGCGCCAAGCGGCGCCCTGCGCGGTCGCGAGCAGCGCTCGCCGGCAGGGCGGACAAATCCATTGGTAGTGCTCCGTCTGTCCGGCGACCGTATAGTCGAATCCCAGCCGGTGCTCGACCTCGATGAGATCCTCGGCGTGCATCAGGGACGTGAACCCGTGACCGCAGCGCCGGCATCGCGCCGCTTCCTCCTCTTGGCCCACCACCTTGTAGAAGCGGACCGCGAGCTGCGCGGGGCGTTGAAACACGTGGAAGAACTTGCCGAACGGCAGCCAGAGGAAGGTGAAGATGACGGTCACCGCATGCAGAATGGCGAGGAAGTCGTAGGCGTAACCCCGCATCCATGTGTAGCTCGCGGTGAGCAGGAGCCCGGTCAGACTCACCGCAAGCAGCAGGATCAGAGGCAGGAAGTCCTCGGCGAAGCTCTGCAGCGCCGCAGCACCCTCGTCACGCATGCGACGGCGCATGGCGAGCATCACTCCGGCGATGACCAGGAATGATGCCCAGACCAGGCCGTGGAAGACGGCGAAGCCGAAGATCGACCCGGTCGGGAAGGAGAAGAGTTCGAAGCCGAACACGAACGCTCGGTAGACGTCGGGACGCCCCGGCGCCGAGTCGAAATGGAGCCAGCCGAAGACGAGTGGAAAGGTAATCGCGACCGCGAGCAGACATCCCCAGAGGATCAGGAGGTGGGCCAGGCCGCGCAGCCTGCCGCGCGCCCAGATGAACCGATTCAGGGCGATGTCGGAGATGGCCTGCGAAATGCCGCGCCCTAGATTTCGCAGGCGTCGCGCGCCGGAGCCGCGGCGAAAGACCACCTGCCAGCCACGCCACCAGTAGAGCGCCGTGGGCGGCCGCTCGAGCCACATCGCATAGCGATACGTCAGCCCGAAAGTCGCGAAGAGTATCGAGAAGGTATAGGCGACGAGCACCGCATCGAAGTGCTCGAGGCTTCTCGATCCGGCAACGATGGCGACGCCGACCATCGCCGCGACCGCGGCGCCCCAGGCTCCGGCCCGGATCGATTCGCTCGAAGCTCGTGAGCGCGGGGCACCGTTCGTCATGCTTGGGCGTTGCCTCGCCGCGATCTTACACCCAGCGAGGCCGATCCAACGGCGCGCGGCCCGAAGGCGCAAGTCGCGAGAGGAACGGGAAACGAGCCCGGATTACTTCGAGTCCGAGAAATCGTCGCGACGGTTCTTCGCCCAGGCGACCTCGTCATGACCGGGGTCCACGGGGCGTTCCTTGCCGTAGGAGACGGTCTGGATTCGGGACGGATCGATTCCGAGATTGATCAGGTATCGGCGCGCCGCACTGGCCCGCCGGTCCCCCAGCGCGATGTTGTACCCGATCGTTCCCCGCTCGTCGCAGTTCCCTGCGATGACGATCCGATCCTTGGGGTGCGTCTTCAGCCATGCCGCGTTTTCCTGAAGCCTCCGCCGATCGTCCTCGCGCAGATCCGACTTGTCGAAGTCGAAGTAGATGGTCTCCAGTTTCGTGTTCATCGCCGGAGACACCTCCGACTGGGAGTTGACGGAGGGCGCCGGAAAGGGTTCGGCGACGGCGACTTCTTTCTTGAGCTCGGGCATCGGCGCCGTAACGGCGCTCTCAGCGAATGCGTCCGGAGTCGGAGTCGTGACCGCGGCCTTGTGATGACATCCGGCGACGAGGATGAGAGACGTGACGGCGAGCGAGACATACGATCGGGCTGGAACCGTGTTCATGGGGGCTCCTTTCTCGTAGGACTGACGTGTTCGTGTCGCTGCGATCATGAGCGGGTCGCCCCGGCCTTCTTCAGTCTCGGCACCGCGAGCGGCCCCTTCTCGCGCACCTCCTCCGCCTCGTGGTAACGCTGACGCGCGGCGAGGATGCTTCCCCGTCCGAGGTAGCCGATGACGCGATCGGGTGAGCCCCGATCGACGACGGGCAGCCGGCCGACATCGTGCCGGAGCATCTTCGAGATCGCGTCGTGGAGAGGCTCCTCGGGAAAGGCCACGACCAGGTCGCGCTTGCCCGCCTCGAGTACCGTCATGGCGCCGGTCGGATCGACTCGGAGCGAGCGCACGATGTCACCTCGCGTGACGATCCCGCGTAGTTTTCCCTCGGCGTCGAGGAGAAACGTTCCCTGGCGCTTCGAGATGGGCGGCTCGCCCTTTCCGATTCGCTCGGAAAGCTCGGCGACCGTCGTCAACGCGGAGATCGCCGGCACTTCCTCGTCCATGACGTCGGCGACGCGTGTCAGCTCGAAGAGGTCGACGCTGTATTCACGAGCCACGTGCTGGCCACGCCGGGCGAGCTTTTCCGTCAGGATCGACCGCCGCATCAGGAGCACGGACACCGCCGTCGCGGCCGCGGAGGCGAGAAGCAGCGCGGGCAGGACGCGGACGTCGTTGGTGAGCTCGAGCAGGAACACCGTGCCGGTGAGCGGCGAGCGCATCGTGCCCCCCATCATCGCCGCCATGCCGAGCATCGCACCGAGCCCCGCTCCCACCGCCGGGACTCCCACGCCGAGGAGGGCGCCGAGCGCGCCGCCGATGATCAGGAGGGGCGCGAGCACGCCGCCCGAGGTCCCCGATCCGAGCGCCATCGACCAGACGAGGGCCTTGAGGACCAGGAGCGTGACGAGCGCCGTGCCGAGGACCTCTCCCCGCATGAGCGCGTGGATCGACTCGTAACCGACACCGAGGACCCGCGGGTCGGCCCAGCCACCCAAGCCGACGACGAGCGCTCCGATCGCGGGCCACCACATCCAGTGGATCGGTAGGCGCTCGAACCGGCCTTCGCAGGAGTACACCAGGACGGTCAGCGAGCCCGAGACGAGACCGGCGCCGACGCCGATTCCGAGCGCCAAGCCGAGATCGAGCGCGCCGAGACCGGCATGCGGAACGACCGGGAAGATCGGTCCGGCTCCGAGCAGGGGCACGCGGACCAGGGCGGCGACGACCGACGCGACCGCGACGGGGATGAAGCTCCGGGGCTTCCACTCGAACAGCAGCAGCTCGACGGCGAGCAAGACGGCCGCGACCGGCGTCGCGAAGATCGCCGACATCCCTCCGGCCGCTCCGGCGACGAGAAGTGTCTTCCGCTCGGCCGCCGTGAGATCGAAGAACTGAGCGAAGATCGAGCCAAACGCTCCGCCCGTCATGATGATCGGGCCTTCGGCGCCGAACGGCCCGCCCGTTCCGATCGAGATCGCGGACGACACGGGCTTCAGCAGCGCGACCTTGGGCTCCATGAGGCTGCGTCCCAGGAGGATGGCCTCGAGCGCCTCCGGGATGCCGTGTCCGCGGATCCTGTCCGACCCGTACCGCGCCATCAGCCCGATCGCGAGCGCGCCCAGCACGGGGACCAGGACGACGCCGGCTCCCAGGTGATGCTGCTGCGGACTCACCGCCGCGGTCGACAGACGCTGGAAGAACGCGATGTTCGTGATGAGGGCGATGAGCCAGAGGAGCGCGCGGGCGACCGCCGCGCTCACGGCGCCGATCGGGACGGCGATCACGCACAGGAGCAGGAGGCGTCGGTCAGCCCGGAAGTCCGACTGGCGGTCGGTGCCCGCTGCGCGAATCACGAAGCGCTACCTTTCATATCGCAATACGATATAATGGACGTTGCGGCGACCGTTTGCAAGGTGCGCACCGCCGGCGCTCGGAGGATGGCACGGGAATCACGCGGACGCAGTACGAAAAGCTTGCGGACTTCCGCCATGTCCTTCGGGTCTTCCTGCGCTTCAGCGAGGACGCGGCGGCCGCCGCGGGGCTCGCCCCCCAGCAGCATCAGGCCCTTCTCGCCATCAAGGGGTTTCCCGGCGGCGGCGGAGTCACGATCGGCGCGCTGGCCGAGAGACTGCAGCTGCGGCATCACAGCGTCGTCGGGCTCGTGGATCGCATGGCGAGGAAGCGCCTGGTCGCCCGGCGGCCCGATGCCGCCGACCGTCGCCGCGTCGCCTTGATCGTCACGCGCCGGGGCGAGGCGCTCCTCGAGAAGCTCTCGCTGTCGCACCGGGACGAGCTCCGGCGCCTTGCGCCTCGGTTCGAGCTGCTGCTGGCGGACCTGCGGAAGAAGAACGGGGGTCGGTAGCGCGCCCTACGCCCTCGAGGGAGAGTCGAGAGACAGGAATCTCTCCAGGGCGCTCGCGGCCACCGGCTTCACGAAGTGGGCGTCGAAGCCGGCGGCCTTCGCCCGCACCCGGTCGGTTTCCTGGCCGAAACCGGTCACCGCGATGATCCGCGCCTCGGACAGTCCGCGCTCGCGGGCTCGACGGCAAACCTCGTATCCGTTGATGCCCGGAAGCCCGATGTCGAGGAACACGATCTCGGGACGCTCCTGAAGGGCCATCTCGAGTCCGCTGAAACCGTCGTTGGCGATCGAGACCGTGTGCCCGCCCAGCCGGAGGAGCCTCGCGAGGCTCTCGGCGACGTCCACGTTGTCGTCGATCACCAAGACGCGCTGCGGAAGGCCGCTGAAGCGTGTGGCCGGGTTCTCGAGCAGCGCCGGAGCCGGCAATTTCGCGGCGGCCAGGGCCGGAAGCCGCACGACGAACTCACTCCCCTTCCCGACCCCGTCGCTCTTGGCGACGACGTCCCCCCCGTGAAGCTCGGCGAGCTTGCGCACCAGGGAAAGGCCGATCCCCAGGCCGTCGTCCAGGCCGTGCGACGACGTGCCCGCCTGGGAGAACAGATCGAACACCGTCGGCAGCGCCTCGGGCGCGATCCCGCACCCGCCGTCCCTCACGGTGATGACGACCTGCTTGCCGTCCTGGCGGACGGTCACGTCGATCCACCCCACGTCGTCCTGATACTTCGCCGCATTGCTGAGCAGATTCGCGACGATCTGCGTGAGCCGTGCCGGATCGCCCTGGAGCATCACGGGCAGCTCGGGAAGCGAGACGAGGAGCTCGTGCCGGCGCATGTCGATCGAGGGGCGGCAGCTCTCGACGGCGCTCGCCACGACCGTCGCGATGTCGAGCGTCTCGGGACGCAGCGTGATCGTGCCGCGGGTGATTCGCGAGACGTCGAGCAGGTCGTCGACCAGACGTGTGAGCCGCCCCGCCTGCCGCTCGATGACCTCCAGGCACCAAGAGAGGTCCGGATCGACCCCCACCTTGGGCCGCATGATCCCCGCGGCGTTGATGATGGGGGCGAGCGGATTGCGAAGCTCGTGCCCCAGGAACGCGAGGAACTCGTCCTTCCGCCGGTCGGCGGTGCGCAGCTGCTGGGTCACGTCCTGGAGCTCCGCCGTGCGCTGCGCGACACGCGCTTCGAGCTCTTGATTCAGCTGCTCGATTTCCTGGCGCCTGCGATGCAGCTCGGCGAACACCCGGACCTTCGCGCGCAGGAGCTCCGGAATGACCGGAACCGACACATAGTCCACCGCGCCCGATTGATACCCCTTGAGCCGGTCGGTGTCGGCCAGGCGCACGCCCGAAACGAAGATGATCGCGGTCTTCTGGTAGCGCGGATGCTCCTGGATGATCTCCGCCAGCTCGAACCCGTCGAGATCGGGCATGCTGACGTCCATCAGCACGATCGGGATCTCGGCCTTGAGGAGCTGCCTGAGCGCCTCCCCGCCGGAGCTGGCCTTGATGAGGGTCTCACCGAGCTCGGACAGCATGGCTTCGTAGGCGAGTAGCTTCGCCGGCTGATCGTCGACGAGGAGGATGTTGACGGGCTCTTTCGACATCTCGCCTCCCGAAGTCAGCGGTGCAGCCACATGCGCAGCGCCGACAGAAGCTGCTCGGTGTTGACGGGCTTCGCGAGATAATCCGAGGCCCCCGCCTCGAGACATTTCTCGCGATCGCCTTTCATGGCCTTCGCGGTCAACGCGATGATGGGAAGCCGTCGCAACATGGGCTTTTGACGGATGGCCTGCATCGTCTGATAGCCATCCATCTCCGGCATCATGATGTCCATCAAGACGATCGCCACGTCGCGCTTCTTGTCCAGGGTCTCGATGGCCTCGTGGCCGGTTCCCGCCGTCAGGACCCCCATGCCGCGGCGCTCGAGCACGCTGCTCAGCGCGAAGATGTTTCGCACGTCGTCGTCGACGACGAGAACGGTTTTCCCGACGAGATCCTCGTCGGAGCGGTGCAGGCGGTCGAGCAGGCGCTGTTTCTCGGGCGGCAGCTCCGCGAGGACGCGGTGGAGGAACAACGCGGTTTCGTCGAGAAGCCGCTCGGGCGATTCGACGCCCTTCACGACGACGCTCCGGGCCAGGGTGCGCAGCCTCGCGTCCTCTTCGGGCGTCAGCTCCTTGCCGGTGAACACGACCACCGGCAGATCCGCGAGAGTCTTCTCGTCCCGGATGTGCTCGAGCACCCGGAAGCCCGACATGTCGGGGAGCCTGAGGTCGAGCACGGCGCAGTCGTACGCGCCCTTCTTCAGGGCCTTGAACGCCTCCTTGCCGGTCCCGACCACGTCGATGGCGACGTCATCGTGGCCCAGGAGCTCCGCGATCGAGGTCTGCTCGGCCTTGTTGTCCTCGACGACGAGGAGGCGCCGCAGCCTCGGCTTCGCGTAGTCCTTGATGCGGATCAGGGCGTCGCCCAAGTCTGCCGCCGTCGTCGGCTTCGGGAGGAAATTGAACGCGCCGCGCGCGAGCCCGTGCTGCCGGTCCTCGTCGAGCGTCACGATCTGGACGGGAATGTGACGCAAGCCCGGATCCTGCTTGATCTGGCTCAGGACCGTCCAGCCCAGCATGTCGGGAAGAAAGACGTCGAGCGAGATCGCGGTCGGGCGGAACTGGCGCGCGAGCTCAAGGGCCTCGGTGCCGCGCATCGCGACGAGCACCTTGAAGCCCTTTCCGCGCGCCTCGTCGACGAGGATGCGCGCGTAGACCGGGTCGTCCTCGACGATGAGCAGGACGGTATCGCCTTCCGCGAGGGCGGCGCGGTCGTCCGAGATCTTCTCCGCGGGCCGCTCGGGCATGCGCACGGCCGGGAACGCGGCCCTCGCCCGCTCCACCACCGGCTCGCGGCCGTTCGTGACCTCGACGGCGCCCGCGCCGGCGTACGTCTGCGGGAGATACAGTGTGAAGGTGCTGCCGACGCCGGGCGTGCTGCGCAACTGGATCTCTCCGCCCAGGAGACTCGCGAGCTCGCGGCTGATGGCCAAGCCGAGGCCGGTGCCGCCGTACTTGCGGCTCGTGCCGGCGTCGGCCTGCTGGAACGCCTCGAAGATGATGCGCTGCTTCTCGGGCGGAATGCCGATCCCGCTGTCCCGCACCTCGAACGCCAGGACGGACGACGCACGATTGAGCACCGGGTGGTCCGCGGAGAAGCCGTGGCTGGCTCCGGTCACCGTCAATCTCACGCCTCCGGCCTCGGTGAACTTGAAAGCGTTCGACAGCAAGTTCTTGAGCACCTGCTGCAGGCGCTTGATGTCGGTCGTCATCGTCGGCTGGAGCGCGGCATCCACGTTGACTTCGAGCGCCAGCTCGCGGCTCTCGGCTTCGTGCCGGAACGGCCGCGCGACGCCGTCGATGACGCTCGCGATGAGAACCTCCTCCGCGACGACCGTCACGGTCCCGGACTCGATCTTCGACAGGTCGAGGATGTCGGTGATCAAGTTGAGGAGGTCGGTGCCCGCTCCGTGGATCGTCCTGGCGAATTCGACCTGTTTGGCCGTGAGATTCTGTTCGGAGTTGTCGGAAAGCTGCTGGCCCAATATCAGGATGCTGTTGAGCGGCGTCCGCAGCTCGTGGGACATGTTGGCGAGGAACTCGGACTTGTATTTGGACGTCAGCGCCAGCTCGGTCGCCTTCTCTTCGAGGGCGCGGCGTGCTTGCTCGATTTCCTGATTCTTGCGCTCGACCTCGGCGTTCTGCTCGGCCAGCTGCTGGGCCTTCTGGGCGAGCTGGTCGTTGGTCTGCTGGAGCTCGCGTTGCTGCGCCTGGAGCTCGGCTGCCAGCTGCTGAGACTGGGTCAGGAGGGATTCCGTCTGCATCGTCGCCTCGATGCTGTTGAGCACGATGCCGATGCTCGCGGTGAGCTGGTCCAGGAACGCCAGTTGCGAAGGCGTGAAGGCCGATAGGGACGCCAGCTCGATGACGGCCTTGACCTCGTCTTCGAACAGGACCGGAAGGACGATGACGTTCCTCGGGAGCGCCTGGAACAGGCCCGATCCGATCGGGACGGTCCCCGACGGCAGCTCCTGCAGGAGCATGCGGCGCTTCTCGACGACGCATTGGCCGATCAGCCCCTCGCCGATCCGGATCGAGGGGCGGTGCCCGTTCTGTCCATGATCGGCGAAGCCCGCGACCAGCCGCAGCTCCGGCGGGTCGTCGCCCTCGAGGCGGTAGAGGACTCCCTGGTGCGCGTTGACGAGCACGGTCAGCTCGGACAGCAGCATCCGTCCGACCGCCGACAGATCGCGCTGACCCTGCAGCATGCCGGTGAACCGCGCGAGGTTCGTCTTCAGCCAGTCTTGCTCCGTGTTGCGGTCGGTCGTCAACCGGAGGTTGTCGATCATCGTGTTGATGTTGTCCTTGAGCTCCGCGACCTCGCCTCGCGCCTCGACCTGGATCGAGCGCGTGAGGTCGCCTTGCGTCACCGCGGTCGCGACCTCGGCGATGGCGCGAACCTGCGTCGTCAGGTTGGCGGCGAGGAGGTTCACGTTTCCAGTGAGATCCTTCCACGTCCCCGCGGCGCCGGGCACGTTGGCCTGGCCTCCCAGGCGGCCTTCGACGCCGACCTCGCGTGCGACCGTCGTCACCTGGTCGGCGAACGTCGCGAGCGTCCCGGTCATGTTGTTGATCGTCTCGGCGAGGGCCGCGACCTCCCCCTTGGCGTTGACGGTCAGCTTGGGCTTGAGATCGCCGTTCGCCACGGCGGTGACGACCTTGACGATCCCGCGCACCTGTTCGGTCAGGTTGGCCGCCATGACGTTGACGTTGTCGGTCAGGTCTTTCCAGGTGCCGGCGACTCCGGGCACGGTCGCCTGGCCGCCGAGGGCCCCTTCGGTGCCGACCTCGCGCGCCACGCGCGTGACCTCGGCGGCGAAGGCGTTCAGCTGGTCGACCATCGTGTTGATCGTGATCTTCAGCTCGAGGATCTCGCCTTTGACGTCCACTGTGATCTTGCGGGAGAGGTCGCCGCGGGCGACGGCGGTCGTCACCTCGGCGATGTTGCGGACCTGGGTGGTGAGGTTCGCGGCAAGGAGATTGACGTTGTCGGTCAAATCCTTCCACGTCCCGGCGACCCCGGGGACGACCGCCTGACCGCCCAGCTTGCCTTCGGTGCCGACCTCGCGCGCCACGCGCGTGACCTCGGCGGCGAACGAGCGAAGCTGTTCGACCATCGTGTTGAGCGTCTCTTTGAGGTTGAGGAGCTCCCCTCGGACGTCGACGGTGATTTTCTTCGAAAGGTCGCCGCTGGCGATGGCGGTCGCGACCTCGGCGATGTTGCGCACCTGAGCGGTCAGGTTGCCCGCCATGAAGTTCACGCTGTCGGTGAGATCCTTCCACGTGCCCGCGACACCGGGCACCACCGCCTGGCCGCCCAGCTTGCCGTCGGTTCCGACCTCGCGCGCGACGCGGGTCACCTCGCCCGCGAAGCCGTTCAGCTGATCGACCATCGTGTTGATCGTGTCCTTCAGCTCCAGGATCTCGCCCTTCACGTCCACGGTGATCTTGCGCGAAAGGTCGCCTCGGGCGACCGCGGTCGTGACCTCGGCGATGTTGCGCACCTGGGCGGTCAAGTTCGACGCCATGAAATTCACGTTGTCGGTGAGACCCTTCCACGTGCCGGCGATTCCCGGGACCTGGGCCTGGCCGCCGAGCTTGCCTTCGGTGCCGACCTCGCGCGCGACGCGCGTGACCTCGCCCGCAAAGCCGTTCAGCTGGTCGACCATCGTGTTCAGGGTGTCCTTGAGCTCGAGGATCTCGCCCGAGACGTCGACCGTGATCTTCTTCGACAGGTCGCCGTTGGCGATGGCGGTCGCGACCTCCGCGATGTTGCGCACCTGGGCGGTCAAGTTCGACGCCATGAAATTGACGCTGTCGGTCAGGTCCTTCCACGTGCCGCCGACACCCGGCACGAGCGCCTGGCCGCCGAGGCGCCCGTCGGTTCCGACCTCTCGCGCCACGCGCGTGACCTCGGAGGCGAACGCGTTCAGCTGGTCGACCATCGTATTCAGCGTGACCTTGAGCTCGAGGATCTCGCCCTTGACGTCGACCGTGATCTTGCGCGACAGGTCGCCCCGGGCGACCGCGGTCGCGACTTCGGCGATGTTGCGCACCTGGGCGGTGAGGTTCGAGGCCATCGAGTTGACGCTGTCGGTCAAGTCCTTCCAGGTGCCCGCGACGCCCAGGACCTGGGCCTGTCCGCCGAGCTTGCCTTCGGTGCCGACCTCGCGCGCCACGCGCGTGACCTCGGCCGCGAAGGCGTTCAGCTGATCGACCATCGTGTTGATCGTGACCTTCAGCTCGAGGACCTCGCCTCGCACGTCCACCGTGATCTTGCGGGAGAGATCGCCGCGGGCGACCGCCGTCGTGACCTCGGCGATGTTGCGCACCTGAGTCGTGAGGTTCGCCGCGAGCAGGTTGACGTTGTCGGTCAGATCCTTCCACGTGCCCGCGACGCCGGGAACGGCCGCCTGGCCGCCGAGCCGGCCGTCGGTGCCGACCTCGCGCGCGACGCGCGTCACCTCGGACGCGAAGCCGTTCAGCTGATCGACCATCGTGTTCAGCGTTTCCTTGAGCTGGAGGATCTCGCCGCTCACGCTGACGGTGATCTTCTTGGAGAGATCGCCTCCCGCGATGGCGGTCGCCACCTCGGCGATGTTCCGCACCTGGGCGGTCAGATTCGACGCCATGAAATTGACGTTGTCGGTGAGGTCCTTCCACGTCCCGCCGACGCCGGGTACCTGCGCCTGGCCCCCCAGCTTGCCTTCGGTGCCGACTTCGCGCGCCACGCGGGTGACCTCGCCCGCGAAGCCGTTGAGCTGATCGACCATCGTGTTGATCGTGTCCTTGAGCTCGAGGATCTCGCCGCTGACGTTCACCGTGATCTTTCTCGAGAGGTCGCCGCGGGCGACCGCGGTCGTCACCTCGGCGATGTTGCGGACCTGCGCCGTGAGGTTTCCCGCCATGGCGTTGACGCTGTCGGTCAGGTCCTTCCACGTGCCGGCGACCCCGGGAACGACCGCCTGGCCTCCCAGCTTGCCTTCGGTGCCGACCTCACGCGCCACGCGTGTCACTTCCGAGGCGAACGAGCGGAGCTGGTCGACCATCGTGTTGATGGCCTCCTTGAGCTGGAGGATCTCGCCCCGTACGTCGACGGTGATCTTGCGCGACAGGTCACCGCTGGCGACGGCGATCGTGACCTCGGAGATGTTCCGCACCTGCGCCGTGAGGTTCGACGCCATGGAATTGACGCTGTCGGTCAGATCCTTCCAGACGCCGCTGACGCCCGGAACCTGCGCCTGGCCTCCGAGCTTCCCGTCCGAGCCGACCTCGCGCGCGACGCGCGTCACCTCGGACGTGAAGACGGACAGCTGCTGGATCATCGTGTTCACGATGTTCGCGGAGCGTAGGAACTCGCCCTCGAGCGGCCGGCCGTCGACGTCCAGGCGCATGGTCTGGATGAGATGGCCCTGGGCCACGGACGCGATGGCCGCGGTCACCTCCGTCGTGGGTCGCAACAGGTCATCCACGAGCGTATTGACCGAGCTTTCGATCTCCCCCCACGCGCCCTTCGACGAATCGAACTTCACGCGCTCCCGCGTTCGCCCTTCCTCGCCGACCACCTGTCCGACGCGCTTCATCTCGCGAGCGATGCGCTGATTCGCGGCGACGATCTCGTTGAAGGTCTCGGCGATCTCGCCGTCGATCCCGGACCACGTGACCGGCAGCTGAACGGCGAAATCGCCTCCGCGAACGTGTTGCAGCGCGCGCAGCAGCTGTCTTCGATCGAGCTCGCTCGCAGAAACGCCGTCATCGACCGCCGAGCCGGCGCCTCGGTGGACTCGTTTCATACGGTCCTCTCGCCTTCCGTGCGTGTCACCCGTGCGTGCGGACGAGTGTGAAGATCAAACACCGAGGCAAGGGGGTATTCAAGGTATACCTGTGTATACCGTCCTCGGGTGAATCCCCGGGGCCGCACTAGGGGAAATCTCCTACTTCGCCGCGGTGATGTCGCAATGCCAAGAAGCGTCGCCGCCTACGACATCCGCAGGACGCGAAGGACGCTGGAGTAGTCGTCGGTCCAGAGGAATCGCCGGTCGGGGGGGGCCTCCGGGTGGAGAGGCACCGGGAGCCAAGCGGGGTCGGCGGCGATGGCAGCGAACGAAGCCTCGCTTCGCGCCAGGACGATCCAATGGGAACCGTCCTTCCCCTGCTCCATCTCCTGGATCGAGATCGCGTCGTCGATCTTGGACCGTCCGCGAAGGTGAAGGTCCACGGCGATGGCGTGGAAGACGGGCTCCAGGTCCAGGTGCTGGTTCGTCACGTGCGCCAGCAGGAGGCCCTCGGGAGCCAGCTTCCGGAAGTAGAGCGCGACCGCCTCGCGGGTCATGACGTGGACCGGGATCGCATCGGAGCTGAACGCATCCAGGACGATGACGTCGTACGCGCCGTCGGGAGCCCGGGCGAGCTCGGCGCGGCCGTCACCGATCCTTACCTCGGTCGTCCCGAGGCCGTCGCGAAGATACGTGAACAGCCGTTCGTCTTTGGCAATGGCGACCACCAGAGGGTCGATCTCGTAGAACGTGATCGAACGGCCCGGAAGTCCGTACGCGGCTATCGTTCCGACCCCCAGCCCGACGACCGCGATCCGGTTCAAGCGGCCGGCGGCTCCCAAAACCCGAAAGACCTCCCCCAGGGGGCCGGTGCGATGGTAGTAGCTCGTCGGCTCGGTCCGGAGCGGTCCGGCCGCCGCCTGCGAGCCGTGGCGGGTCGTCCCGTCGTAGAGGTAGTGAAACGGGACCCCCGTGGAGTATTTCTTCCCGCGGACGTCGACTCCCTCGACGCCCGGGCCCGATCGGAGCACCACCTTGTGAACGCCGAAGAAGTCGCGGCGAGCGAGGAGCACGTCGCCGGCGGCGCCGTTCTGGACATGCGCGGCCAGAAGGAGCGCGGCCACGCCCAACGCGAACCGAAGCGGCCGGCGGAGGAACAAGAGCACGAGAATGCAAGGGATCCCAACCTGGACGACCAGTTGGGCCGCGACGCTGCGGACATCGAAGTGTGCCAGCACGCGGGCGAGGATTCCCACGACGAGGAGGAGCGCCACCGGAAGGGCCAGATCCATCAGCCATGGCAAACGTGACCGAGGTTTCGCCGGGTTCGAGCCGAGCGCGGGGCGCAACAAGCAGCCGAGCAGGAGCACGAGCGGATACTCCGCGATGGAATCAAAGCAGGCGGGAGCGACAACCGTGTTGAAGACTCCCCCCATCGCGCCTCCCAGCGCGATCCACACGTAGAACTCCGGCAGTCTCGACGGCGCGGGACGCGTGAGGGCGAGCCGGCCGTGGCAGACCATCCCGAGGAAGAAAAGTGTGAGGGGATGGAGGAGGAACAGGACCCACGGGTAGGGACGGCGAAAGACCCAAAACGAGGCGACCACGCCGGCCACCGTCACCGCGAGTCCCACGCTCGACCATCGGAGAGGCCACTTCCCGGAGAACGCCATGATCATCGTCAGCAGGTAGACGGCCAGTGGAAGGACCCACAGCAGCGGAACGACCGCCACGTCGGTGCTCATGTACAGGGTGACCGCGAGGAATCCACTCGAGGGAACGAACGCCAGAAACGCCCACGTGAGCCGCGCTCGCATCATCGGCGACTCCTCGGGCGCGGGCGGCGACACGGGGATCTCGCCGGTCGATCGTCTCCACGACCGTATCGCGAACGTGGCGATCACGAGGAGGAAGATCAGATAGGCCGCCGACCACGCCCCGGTCTGCCGGCGCAGTGGGAGCCACGGCTCCACGAGCAACGGATAGCTGACCAGGGCGGCGAGGCTGCCCACGTTTCCCCACGCGTAGAGGGGATACGGATCGGCACTGCCCGTCAGCCCCGATCCGTGAAGCCAGTGCTGGATGAGAGGCCCGGTGGTCGACAGAATGAAGAAGGTGAGGCCCACCGAGGACAGGAGCGTCGCGAGGAGCCAGACCACGGGACGGCCGGACGTCGGCAGAGCGTCACCCGCGAGGTGAAGCGGCAGGAACCGGATCGACGCGCCGAGCAAGATCAGGTGAATCAGAACGCGAGCGCCGGGCCGCGACCAGCGCGAGAGAAGATTCACGTAGGCGTAGCCCGCGAGCAAGACCACCTGGAAGAAGAGCATGCACGCGTTCCAAACCGCCGGGGTCCCCCCGAGCACCGGGAGGACCATCCGCGCGACCATGGGCTCTACCAGGAATAGAAGTGCCGCCCCCAGCAACGTCGCAACGATCGCCAACGGGTCGAGCGTTCTCATGGCACGGCAGTGAATGGTCGGGCGCCGTCCCGTGTCAAGGGGCTCGTCGTGGCGGTGACGCTCCCTGGCGCGAGTGACGGGTGGCGCGTATCATCCCGCGCTTCGAGGAGATCCCACCAAATGCACCGAGCTTCGTTCATGACCGCCGCCACGGCGTTCGCCACCCTCGCGATCGTCGCGGCCTGCTCGCGCGCTCAGGAAGCGCCGCCGTCGGCCGCCACGGTGAGCACGCAGATCCTCCCGTTCATGGAAAACGACTACCCCGCCGCGCTCGCGCGCGCGAAGGAGCAGAAGATCCCGCTGTTCGTCGATGTCTGGGCCCCCTGGTGACACACCTGCCGGTTCATGCGCGCGCACGTCTTCACGGACGCCTCGCTCGCTGAACACGCCGGGCGGTTCGCCTGGCTCACCATCGACGTCGACGAAGTGAAGAACGCTGCGTTCCTCGAGAAGTTCCCGTGGGAGGCCGTTCCGACATTCCTGGTCATCGATCCGTCGACCGAGGACGTCGCTTACAAGTGGCTCGGCACGGCCGACGTGAATCAGCTCGTGCAGCGCTTCGGCGAGGCGGAGCGCGCGGTCCGTGGCCAGTCCGGCGACGCGGCGATGACTGCGCTCGCAGAGGCCTACCGCCTCAGCGGTGCGGGCAAGAAGGCCGACGCTGCCGCGGCTTTCCGGCGGGCGATCGACGCCGGCGGCGAGAGCTGGACGGAGCGGCCGCGCGCCGCGGAGGCGATGATCATTGCCCTCGCGCTCTCCGGTGGCGGGCAGCCCTGTGCGAGAGCCGCGTTGGACGAGGCGCCGCACCTGCCGCGAGGAAAGCCGTTCGCTAACCTCGTCCAGATCGGCTTGTCCTGCGCACTGGACGCCGACGCGGCGGAGCCTTGGCGCGCGCCCGCGATCACAACGCTCGAGCCGTTGGTCCGTGAGGCCGTCTCACTGCCGAACTTGCTCGGCGACGACCGATCGAGCGTCTACGAGACGCTCGTCGAGGCGCGAGAAAAGGCCGGCGACAAGGCCGGCCAGAAACAGCTCGCGGAGAAGTGGCTCGATTTCCTGGACAAGGTGACGGCCGAGGCGAAGAGTCCCGAGGAGCGCCTCGCCTACGATACCCACCGTGTTCTAGCGGCGAAGGCGCTCGGCGATCCGGCACGCGCGCTCCCCGGGCTCGAAGCGTCGGCGCGTGCCCTTCCCGACGACTACAACCCCCCCGCGCGCATCGCCGAGGTCCTCGGCGACATCGGTCGCTACGACGAGGCGCTGGCCGCATCCAACCGCGCGCTCGCCCTGGCGTACGGCCCGCGCAAGATCAAGATCTACGAAGCACGCGCGGACATCTATGAGAAGAAAGGGGATTCCGCCGCCGCGAAGAAGACGGTCGAAGACGCGATCGCGTTCGCGAGAACGCTGCCTCCGTCACCTCGCGTCGACAAGGCGCTCCAGAGGCTCGAGAAGCGCCTGTCGTAGACCCTATTTCCGCGCCTGACCTTACGCCAACCGGCGCCCAAGCCTCGTCCTGGCCCATCGCACGAAGACCCATGCGAGCGACGCGATGATCAGCCACGGCAACACGAACCCCGCCACGTAAACCACCGTGGCGACCGACGAGACGAAGGCCGCACGCGCCTCACGGAGCGCCTGGCCGATCGCGGCGAACGGGCCGGGCACGGGCGTGGCATCGAGGGCGGTCAGCTCGACCGCCAGCGTCGCCATTGCGACGCGTGCGTCGTAGTAAGCCTGCTGCCCTTCGATCTCCTCTATCTCGCCGACGACCCGCTCGAGCTCTTTTTCGACGTCGATCACGTCGCCGAGCTTTCCGGTGCGCGACGCGAACAGCCCCTGCAAGCGCTCTTCGGTGCCGCGTTTCACGCGCAGGCGCGTCTGCAGGTCGAAGACCGTCTTCGAGACGTCTTCGGTGGTCAGCGTCTCCTGCGTGACCTTGCCCAGCGCGCGCAGCGATTCCAGCACCGACGGAACGCGCGCGGTGGGGATGCGCATCGACAGCGTCGCATAGAGGTTCCCGGCGGCGTTGCGCCCCGAGACAGCGTTTCCGATGAACCCACCGGCATCGACCGCAACGCGCCCCACATCGCGTGCCGCCGATTCGACGTTCTTGGCTTCGATCTTCAGCGTGCCGTTCATCGCCAGTTTCGGGTCGCGCGAGGCCGCCGTCGTCTGCGTGGGCGCTCCGGCGGAGACGTAGAGCGACGCCAGTCGCGCCTCGGAGCCCTCCTGCGCTTTTTCCGCTCGCAGCGCCAGAGCGGGCATCGAGGCTGTGTGACCGCAGGCGAGCGCGGTGAGGAGCAGAACGACCGAACAGGGAACGAGCCACGTCTTCATGCGAGCCTCCTTCGACGCCGCAGAGGGCTCCGCCAGCGCCGACGACAAGATGTGCGACAACGATTCGAGCGGCGAGTTCCCGGCGGAGGGGCGCCGCGAGGCGAACGTACCGGACCGAAGGGATCCCATCGCACCGTCGCCGCCCGGACAGCGTCCGAGCCGGCCGCCGTCCGGCCGGCTTCGAAGGGGCCCCCACGACAGATTGCCATCGACGCGCCGGCCGCGCGAACGCGGTGGGCGGGTGCTGCGGCACATCTTCAGCAGCTAGTACGACAGACCGGGGGTCTTTCTCAGGTATTCCTGATCAGTGACTTGCTTGAGCATGAAGGCGGCGACGTCGGCGCGTGAGATTCTCGACGGAACGAACCAATGGCCGACGTCGGCGCCGACGCGGTAGGCGTCTCGCCGCGGCCCATTCGTGAGAACTGTCGGACGAACGATCACCCAGTCAAGGCTGCTGTCAGCGATGATCCGCTCCTGCTCCTCCTTGTCGGCGAGGATGTTCCGCAGAAAGAGGGGCATGGCAATTACGTTGTGGACCACTCCGAGTTTCCACTTGCTATCCCCGACGCCGAGGGAAGACTCGCAGACGAATCGCGTGATCCCGGCTCGTTCCATGGCCCGAACGATGTTTCGCGTGCCTTCGGAGAGGACCGTCTTTCGCCGAGACGAGAGCAGGATGGCGAGGATCGGCACGCCCAGTTCGACGAGCAGGGCCGCCGCTCGCGGAAGCGCGACCGTTCGGACGATGATCTGGCAGGCGACGACGATCAGAATCAGGGCCCTGATGGGAAGACGAACGCCGAGCGCGGACAAGACGGCGTCCTGTCCTACGACCGCCGACTCCACCGAGTCCGGGTGCAACACGTCCCCCCGGACGACGTGCAAATTGGCGTGCGCCAAGCGGACTTTCTTGGGCTCGCGCGCAAACGCCGTCACCACATGCCCCTGCTCGAGGGCTTGCTCGACGATCCGGCGACCCGTTCCACCCGTGGCGCCGAAGACGAGGAGCTTCATGACGTCTCCATCTCCCCGGAGCGCCGGTAACGCCGAATCCACCATGTCGCGGCATGGTCCGCCAGGTACTTGAGAGCCCAGCCTGCGACGGCGGCCGCGGGGACCAGCCACCAGCCGAGCAGCTCTCGTGCCCCTGGGGCCCCGCCGCCGGTGGCCAGCGACAACGACCACGGGTCGCCGGGGATACACCAGAGTCCGACACGGGATGGAAATACCAGCTTCTGGATCGCCGCGCTCCAAAGGGTCACGACGTAGACGTAGCCGGTGACGTAGAAGACGGTGGCGGTGAAACGCCCGGCGCGCGTGCGGCCGGCATGCCTCAGCCCCTGCAAAATGGCGAGGGTCGATCCGCTGCACTCTGCTCGGGCGATCAGATTCTCGGCCCTGTACTTCTTCGCCAGATCCACGGGATCGCCGAGCGATCGGATGGCGGCCTCGATGTCGGACCCTTGCGAGGCCGCGAGATCTGCGATGTGGCTGCGGATCTCGCGGAGGATATCGGCGATCTCCCCTTCGGGCATTCCTCGCAGCGCGGCGCGCAGCCGTGCGATGAAGGTCTCGATCCTCGCGTCCATGGGTGCAATGATCGTCATCTAGCGCCTCTCCAGAACAGGGGACAACAACTCTCCGAGGTTGGAAGCGAAGCGCGACCACATGCGTGCCATTTCGGCGGCGCGGCGCCGCCCCGTGGTGGTGAGGCGGTAGTACTTCCGGGGATGGCCGGCGTCGGCCTCCACCCACTCCGCGTCGAGGAGCCCCTCAGCGCGCAGACGAGCCAGAAGCGGATAGACGGTCCCCGCCGAAAGTGCGAGATCGGAGTCACTCTCCAAGCGTCGCAGGATCTCGAGGCCGTAGAGCTTCTCCGGCCAGAGGACCCCCAGGATGGCCAGCTCCAGGCACCCCTTCCGGAGCTGAACCTCCCATCTATCGAGGTGGGGGGTGTGCGCGGTGTCCGGGGTCCCTGACCTCGTCATGCAATATAGTATGCAATACGATATATCGGGCGTCAAGCCAGAACTCGCTCGATTCTTGGCCGCTTGCCGTGTCACGCAGACGTCATTCGGCGTGACACTTTCTCGCCTTGACCCTCCAAGCCCGGGGCCTACGTTCTCACTTGAAACGGGTCAAGCCACAAGATCAAGGAGGATCGTGCAATGAGGAAGGTACTGGTGCTCGGGGTGTTCAGCGCACTCGCCCTTGCGCTCCCGGCGGCGGCGCAGGTCGATCCGGGAAAGGGTGAGATCGGCGCCGGGGTCGGCTACACGAGCTTTGATTCGAACAAGTCCCTCAGCAACACCAACGAGAGTGGAACGGCCCTCGGCGTTCGGGGCGGCTACAACTTCACGAAGTTATTCGAGCTCGAAGGTCAGCTCGGAGATACGACCGCATCCGACCAGGGTGTGGACCTCACGATGAACACGTACATGGTCAACGCGGTGTTCAACTTCCATCCCAAGGACTCCATCGTGCCGTACGTCCTCGGCGGCGTGGGGCGCGCGAATCTGTCCGTCGACGCTCCTGGCGGCAGCATCAGCGACCAATCGAACGCGATCGAGGTGGCTATCGGCAGCCGCTTCTACTTCGGCGCGAAGAAGAATGCGGGGCTGCGCGTCGAGCTCGAGAGCCTGAACGAGAAGACGTTCGACGAGAGCTCGACTCACAACGATATCAACGTCGGCTTCACCTGGAGATTCCGATAGCTCTCGAGTACGCAAGTTCCGATCTCGCGACGGCGCCAGGGACGATTCTCTTCGAGAGCCGGCCCTGGCGCCGTTGTCTTAACCCACCTAGTCCTGCGGCCCGACCGGATACTGGATGAACTGTCCGTGTGAGAAGCAAATGTCCTGGTCGAACCGCGTCGTCAGCGTTCCGATGACGCACCCCGACGGCGCTCCGTCCTTGCCGCTCGAGGAGATCGTATACGCCGTCGCTTCCGAGTCGACGACGAACGGGTGATCCCAGCCGTCTAGCTGCGGCATCACTTTGACGAAGCTCGACGAGCCCGAAATCGTGAGCGCCAGCGTAGAAGCGTCCGACGCGACCGGGTACTTGCTGTTGTCGACCGCGTATGCCTCGACGGCGGTGCCGATGGAACGCAAATCAGCCATCGTCCGCTTCTGCTTGCCCTTGTCGATTGCGGCCATCAGATTCGGAAGCGAAATCGCGGCGATGACTCCGATCACGACGAGCGTGATGAGGAGCTCGATCAAAGAGAACCCCCGAGACTGGTGTCGGCTCATTGCGTCGTCTCCTGGCGTCGTCAACGAGCGCTCAAGGTACGAGGATCCGCTCATGAATCAATCGATTGTTGGATGTCCATTTCGTACTCGTCCGCAGCGTGTGGCGCGAACACGTTGATATCGCCGATTGCCATGACGACGCCTCGATGATGGGCCCATCCGTCAGCGGTCGAATCGCACGTCGTCGACGAGGAATCGGAACTGGCCAGGCGCCGCCACCTCCGCGAACATCACGGCCTGAAGGTCGCTCGCATCGATGCCGAGTTGCGAGAACGTTACGGAGACTACACGCCCAGGACCTTCGACAAGTTCATCGTTGCAGCGCCCGCTTTAGAAACGCGGGAAGCTCCTTTCGCCGCCGTTCCATGAATCGACGTACTTGCTTCGGGCCGAGACCGAGGACGTCGGCGAGCGTCGACCGTGCCGCGAACGGATATAGGCAACTGCCGACCAGTGTGAGGAGAAACTGGTCGGCCGGAACGGGAGCCAACTTTTTCCGCTTCACTTCCTCGTCGATCTGCTCGCGCAGCTTGCTCATCATGCGCCGAGCCGCCCTGCGTCTCTCCGGAGTGTAGAAGCCCTGCACCAAATCGGGGCGTCGCGCCGCCTCGCTCAGGGCAAACACCAGGAGATATGGGTGGCGAGTGAGCCTCTCGTGGTAGGAGTCGACGAACTGATCGATCTTCTCGCCCAGCGGAAGTTCCGACGCCATCATTTCGAAGACCCCAGGAACGAATGACGACGCGATGCGAAGCCAGACCGCCCGCGCCAGCTCTGCCTTCGTTCGGAAATGATAGTGGAGAAGAGCCTTGTTCACGCCTGCGTGGTCGGCGATCTCCTGCATGCGCGCGCCGTCGATGCCCCGCCGTACGAAGACGGCGTCGGCGGCATCCAGGATGCGGACCTTGGCGTCAACCTTTTCTCTTTTACCGGACGGTTTAACCATATGGTCAGGCTATGATCGGCGGCAGCAGGCATTCAATTGTCACACTTGAGTTGATGGGGAGCCGGCGGGGGGACCGATATGCCGTGGAACGTGCAGAGTCCACAACCGCGCTCATCAAACGAATTGTACGCGATCGCCCTAGATTCCAACCGGGTGGCCAGACAGCGATGCAGTTCTCGGCAATTCCTCCACTGCGCCGCAGTGATCCTCGCAACGATGGGGGCCGTTGCATCTTACGCCGCGGAACCGCCGCCGGACACCGAGTCGCCGGCCAAGAAGCGATCCCCCTGGTTGGTGCTTCCCGTGGTGTCATCGAACCCGAAGCTCGGAACCACGGGCGGATTCCTCACGGCCTATCTGCATAATTTCGATGCCGAATCGCGCGTTTCGTTGTTCGGGATAACCGCGCAGTACACGACGACGCATTCCTTGATCGGTTCCCTCTTTGCCCGAACGTCGTTCGGCGCCGACCACCATCGTGTCAACGGCATTGTCGTTTACGGCAACATCAAGAACGATTACGACGACTATCTCGGCACAGGCCAGCCGCTCAAGACGAACGACGATGTCCGCGCGTTCGGCGGGCGCTATATGTACCGATTCAAGGGCGACTGGTTCGCCGGGGGTCAGGCGTTGCTCACGAACTACCAGGTGTTCGGCGATTCGGTCGAAGACGACCTGGTGATCGAGACGCTCGGCGTCAAAGGATTCAAGTCGGGAGGCCTGGGTGCGGTCATGATGCACGACTCCCGGGACAACCAGGACATGCCGACGCGCGGATGGTACGCGAACTTCAACAACGTCGCCTACCGCGAGTGGCTCGGTGGCGACAACGATTTCGACGTCTACAGGCTGGATACCCGCGCCTTCTGGGAGCACGGTGGAGGGCACGTTTTCGGACTGCGCCAGTTCAATCAAATCACCGTCGATGCACCCGGAGCCGCGCAGGCGACGGTACAACTCCGTGGCTACAAGATGGGCCAGTACCTCGCCAAGAACATGTCGTCTCTAGAGGTCGAAGAGCGGTTCCACATCGCGAAACGCTGGGGCGCGACGCTGTTCGTGGGCGGGGCGTGGCTCTACGGGGGTGAGACCACCGCGACGAGCAGCGAGGGGTTCTACCCATCCTATGGGGGCGGCTTTCAATTCATCATCAAGCCGGTGCAACGGATGCTCGCCAATCTCGAATACGCCTACGGGAACTCGGACAATTCTGGCATCTATCTAAAGCTGGGGTATGCGTGGTGACGTGCGTTGGAAGAATGACACCACCCGCACCCCTCAAGTGATCCCGCTCGCCAAGTCGAGGGCGATGCGAGGCGCGTCCGGGTTCTCCTCGTGCTTGATGTACACATAGACGTCCACACCATCCGCCACCCAGGCGCGCGCGCGCTCCCTCCACGATGCCAGGTCCTCAGGAGAGTACGAGGACTTCCGGAGCCGCAGGTACGAAAAGCGGGCCGTCACCACGAGCGGCGTCGTGTGCTCGTCGGCATCTTGGATCACCAGTGCGACGCCGCGGCGCCGCAGCAGTTCGTAGACCTCGTCGGCGAACCAGGAGGCGTGTCGGACCTCCAGGGCGGAGGGGAAGCCTGCGGGCAGGTGTTCGAGGAACTTTTCGAGCCGGTCGGAATCGCACCGGAACCAGGGCGGAAGCTGGAAGAGCACGGTGCCGAGCCGATCCTCGAGGCGCGATACGCTTCGAACGAGGTACGCGAGTGTCTCCGACGGCACCGTGAGCTTCTCGGTGTGGGTGATCTTCTGCGACGCCTTGATCGCGAAACGGAAACCTTCCGGTGTGGCAGCCTTCCAGGCGTCAATCGTCTTCGCGTTGGGCATCCGGTAGAACGTGCGGTCGATCTCGACGGTCGTGAAATGGGATGCGTAGTACTCGAGAAACGCCTCACTCGGAAGCGCCGCAGGATAGAAGGAGGGCTTCCATTCCGGATAGCTGAATCCCGATGTACCGACCCATGCGCGCGCCATATGACCTTTCCATCTTGCGCCGAGTGAGCGATACCCGCGAGTAGCATGGCGGAAGGTAGCGGCGTCGACCGGTCTCTGCCGCCCCCCTCACTTCCCGCTACACTTTCAGCCATGCCCCACGTCTTCGAGCCCGCAGCGACCGGCCGCGCCAAGTGTCGCGCTTGCGGCCAGCCCATCGAGCGGGGGACCCTTCGGTTCGGCGAGCGCGTCCCCAACCCCTACGCCGAGGGAGAGACGACCCTCTGGTACCACCCGCTCTGCGCCGCCTACAAGCGGCCGCAGGCGCTGCTCGAGGCGCTGCCGGCGGCCCCTCCGGAACTGACCGACACCGACTCGCTCGAGCGAGCGGCCAGGGCGACTGCGGCACACGAGCGCCTCCCTCGGATCGGCGGTGCGGAGCGATCTCCCACCGGCCAGGCCAAGTGCCGGCACTGCCACGAAGCGATCGCCAAGGCGAGCTGGCGCATCCGGTTGGTGTACTACGAGGAGGGGCGGTTCGCCCCGAGCGGATTCCTCCACCTTGGCTGCCAGCGCGCCTACTTCGAGGGCCAGGACATCGCACCCGCGCTGCTGCACTTCAGCCTCGAGCTGAGTGAGGCCGATCGACAGGAGCTCATACGCAGCTGCCGCGAGAGCTGAGCTAGCGGCCATGTTGGAGACGAATCGCGGGGGTGGACCCGTTCGCTGGGGTGTGTTCCGGGTTTAGAGCGCCATGCACGCATCCACGGACAGCCAACCGGTGTCAAACTAATCTAGTGAATCTCGCGCCTCGCTCTTGAAAGGAACGTCATGATGGATCGTGCCGGAGCCGCAGTTCGCAACCTTTGGCCCCGCGCCGTGAAGCAGTTTGTCCTCCCCAAGATGCTCGCGGTCATGGCGCTCGCGCTGGTGTCGCTCGCTGGTGCACCGTTCACGACGGCTGCCGCGGATCCTATTGCAGCCAGGATCGACGCCGAGCTCTCGGCCGCGTACCCAGCCGGCGGACCGGGCGCCGCGGCGATCGTCGTGCGCGACGGCAAGCCGATCCTGCGCAAGGGTTACGGCATGGCCAACGTCGAGCTCGGAGTGCCGAACGCTCCGGATACCGTCTTCCGCATCGGCTCCATGACCAAGCAGTTCACCGCGGTAGCGGTGCTCATGCTCGTCCAGGACGGAAAGATCGCATTCGACGATCCGCTCACGAAGTTCCTGCCGAACTATCCGGCTCGCGGCGAGAAGATCACCATCGAGAATCTTCTCACGCACACCTCCGGCATCCGCAGCTACACCGAAATGCCCGACTTCGAGTCCAACATGCGCAACGACTACACCGTCCCCGAGATGATCGATCATTTCGCAAAGGAGCCGCTCGACTTTCCGCCTGGCACCCAGTGGCACTACGACAACTCCGGGTACTTCCTGCTCGGTGCGGTCATCGAGAGGGCGAGCGGGATGGCGTGGGGCGCGTTCCTGCAGCAGCGCATCCTCGATCCCCTGAAAATGAAGGGGACCTACATCGGCAGCAATGATCAGGTCATTCCGCATCGGGCCTCCGGGTACTCGCACGACGAGAACGGCAAGCTCATGAACGCGGCGCTTCTCAGTATGACGCAGCCGTACGCCGCGGGCGTCCTGTTCTCCACGGTCGACGATCTCGCCCGGTGGGACGAGGCGCTCTATACGGACAAGCTGGTGCGGTCCGAGCTGCTCGCCCGCGCGTGGACAGCGTTCCGCCTTCCGACCGGCGCCTCGACGGGCTATGGCTACGGCTGGGAAGTCGGTTCGTGGGATGGACATCGCGTTATCGAGCACGACGGCGGGATCAACGGCTTCAGCAGCGACGGCGTGAGGCTGCCCGACGATCATCTTTTCGTCGCGGTCCTCAGCAACGACGAGGACCACCAGCCGGGCGCCGACACGGTCGCCGAACGGATCGTCACCGAGGCCCTGGGCAAGCCCTACGACGCTCGGCCGCGCATCGAGGTCCCTGAACGCAAGTTGCGCGAATACGTCGGCATCTACAGGATCGACGCCGGTTCGACCCGCAACGTCACATACGATGCCGGCAAGCTCTACACCCAACGGTCGGGCGGGCGGAAGGCCGAGGCGATTCCCACGGCGCCCGATCAGTTCTTCTACGCCGAGACGCTGAACACCCTCCGATTCGATCGTGACAGCGCGGGCAAGGTCGTCGGGATGACGATGTCCTCGTTCGGGCGCGAACCGGAGAAGGCGGTCCTCAGCGACGAGAAACCGGTCGAGCGCACGGCGATCCATCTCGATCCGGCGCGCCTCGACGGGTACGTCGGTCGATTCGAGCTTGCGCCAGGTTTCGTGCTCACGATCACCCGGGACGGCGACCGGCTGTGGGCCCAGGCGACGGGGCAGTCCCGGATCGAGATCCTCCCCGAGTCGGAGCGGATGTTCTTTCTGCGGGAAGTCGATGCCCGGCTCGAGTTCGCGCTCGATGCGCAGGGAGTGGCGACCGGGCTTACGCTCCATCAGGGCGGACAGGATGTGCCGGGAAAGAAGCTGCAATAGCACCGACGGGAGTCACTCGCGTGTCGGTCGCTGGCTCGGATACAGCTCCCACTGGAGCGACTGCATTTGCTCGGGCGCCGTCGCGGCGACGCTCGCACGGGCAGCGTGGCGTAACGTGCGCGCGTCGATCCACGGGTACGAGACGGTTTCGTTCAGCATCTTCCCGTGTCTCAGGTGGTCCCACATGCACAGCAGCGCGATATCGAGGTAGGAGAACTCGACGGCAGGCCAGATCATCGCGGCGTTTCCTTCGATCCACGCGAGGCCGTGCTCGATGACGTCGCGGTACCTCGCGAAATAGAGCCAGCTCGCCTGGTCGGCGAGGCCGCTTCTCTTGGACAGAATCAACTCGACGTCGGCTCCCATGACCGCGGAGAGGATCGATAGCGCGTTCCGCTGGGCGGTGGTCATCGAGAAGAATGCGAACCGGTCGCTGCCGTGGTCGTAGGTCTCGAGCAAATACCGGACGATCTGGTCGGACTCGACGACCCAGCTCGCACCATCCCGCAGCACGGGGACGCGCAGAATCGGGTTTCCTCCGAAATCGGCGGGGTCGGCGGACAGGAGATTCGGCACGTACGATTCATCGCAGGCGAGGCCCAGCTCGCGGAGGACGATCCGGACCTTTCTGGAGAAATGCGAAAGCGGCGTCAGGTAGAGCACGCGACCCGTCGTGTCCGTTTTCATCCGTTGACCCCAAGGCACCGGGAATCTGGCGTAGACTGCCGCGGTGCCCACCGCCAAGCATGCTCTCGCTCTCGGCATCGTGTCGACCACGATGCTCGGCACGGTGGGGGCGGCCGGTCCCGCATCGAGTCCGACTCCCTCTCCCCCCGCGCCGCCGGCGATCAAGAGCATGGCCGACCTCCTCGCCGCGACCAAGCCGACCGACTGGCGGCCGCTCGATCCCGAAAACACGCTCTACGTCGACCTCGCCGCCGGACGCGTCGTGATCGAGCTCGCCCCCGCCTTCGCGCCCAACCACGTCGCGAATGTCAAGGCGCTTGCGCGCGAGGGTTACTTCGACGGACTCGCGATCATCCGCTCGCAGGACAACTACGTGGTCCAGTGGGGCGACCCCAACGGCGACGACGCGAAGAAGAAGAAGCCGATCCAGAAAGCGAAAGCCACGCTCCCTGCCGAGTTCGATCGCGCGATGGCTCCCGATCTGCCGTTCTCCCCTCTCCCGGACGGCGATGTCTACGCGCCGGACGTCGGCCTCTCCGGAGGCTTCCCCGCCGCGCGCGATCCGAAGTCCGGACGGATTTGGCTTGCACACTGCTACGGGATGCTCGGCGCGGGGCGCGACAACGACGCCGCGAGTGGAGGAGGAACCGAGCTGTACGTCGTGATCGGACACTCCCCGCGCCACCTCGACCGCAACGTCACGCTCTTGGGGCGCGTTGTCTCGGGGATGGAGCTGCTCTCGGTGCAACCACGCGGTCCGGCGCCGATGGGCTTCTACGACAAGCCGGAGCTGCAGACGCCGATCAAGAAGATCCGCGTCGCGGCGGACGTGCCGCCGGCCCAGCGCACTTCGCTCGAGGTGCTGCGAACAGACACCCCCGCGTTTGCGACTCTCGTGGACATCCGGCGGACGCGCCGCGAGGAGTGGTTCCTGAATCCGGTGGGCCGCATCGAGCTGTGCAACGTCCCGATACCCGTGCGGCCGGTGACGGCGCTCAAGGCGCCCTGATTGCCGTGTCGCATGTGCGGGTCAACATCCGCCCACGAAGCTCGTTCTTTTCACCAGCAGCTTGGGCTTCGTTCCTCCCCCGAAAAACGACTCGAAGTCGCGGTCGGAGATCGTCACCGTCCGCGATGCGCTTTTCGCTTCGCAGCGAACGGGGATCTCCTTGATCGTGCCCAGCGGCAGACTGCGCTCGCCGTCGATCAGGACGAGCTCGACCGTCACGAGAATCCTGTCCGACGCGCGGAGATCGACCACGACGTCGAAGCCGTGGGCGGTCGATTCGAGTCCGGGAGCTCGCGACCGTGTGAGCGCGACACCTTCGAGCGCGAGACCATCCGGGGCGATTCCGGGGGAGACCGGCATACGCCAGGTGCCTCCGGGAGGCATCTCCCCGAGCGCACCGAGATCCGCTTCAACCGCCGTGGTCACGGGAGCCCGTTGGAGCGCCAGCTCAATCGCCGTGGCGTCGGTCGCGGGACAGAGCGCTTGGGCCGCGGCGTCCCGCGTCCCTGCCACGCTCAGGCCCAAGATCACCATGACGAACATCGTTGTCTGCGGAACTCGTGCGAGCATCGGGACTCCTCCTGACATGGCGGTGCGAACGCCTCAGCCGAGCCGGGCCGGCAGGATCAGACGGAACGCCGCCCCCTGACGGTTTTCGGCATCGAGCACGAGGTCGCCGCCCATGTCCCTCGCGAGGCGGCGCGACAGAGCCAGGCCGAGACCCACCCCGGGAACCGGATCCGATGAATTGCGGCCGCCGCGCTCGAACGGCACGAAGATCGCCTTCGCCTGCGCGCCCGGGACGCCCGGGCCGCGATCGCGAACGGTCAAGGACAGCGAGCCGTCGTGAGCCGAGGCGAGAAGCGAGATTGTCGCCTGCTCCCCACCGCGCGCGTACTTCGCCGCGTTGTCCACGAGGTTGATCAGAATCCGGCCGATGGCGTCGGGATCTACGCGGAGCGGCTCGGCGGACGATGCGTCGATCTGGACCTCGAGCGTCATGCCCGACGATGCTGCGGCGCGATCGAGAGGCGGCCGCACGCGCTCGATCAGGGACGGCAGGCTGTGCGATTCGACGTGGCACGGGCCGCGCCGCTCTTCGAGCTGGGCGTGGGCCAGCACGTTGGCCACCATCACCGAGAGCCGCCTGGACTCGTCTTTCAACGTCTGCAGGTAGACGCGTCGCTGCTCTTCCGTGCGGACCACGCCGTCGGCGAGCATCTCGGTATACATCTGAAACGTGGTCAGCGGCGTGCGCAGCTCGTGCGTCACCGCGGAGACGAAGCGACGCCGTCTCTCGCCGAGGTCGATGCTCGTCCGCAGCGTGGCGCCGACGGCCACCAGGGCGCCGATCACGGCAAGCCACGCAAGACCCAGCGCCGCGCGCACGGCCGTGATGCCCACGCCCACGACCGCTCCCGGGTGCGGCGTGCAGAGCACGACCGGTACGTTGACCAGCCCGAGCCCTCGCGTGTCCGCCATCGCAGCGGTCGTGGGGACGCGCACCAGGTCCGCCTCGGGAAACAGGTCGCGGATCTCGCCGAGCAGCCGCTCACGCAGCCGCGGCCAGTCGAGGACGAACCCCGAGAATCGCTCCTCGCCGTCGGTTTCCAGGCGACGCACGAACGCCAGCCCGGGCTGCGCGGGCGACGCCGCATCGAGCCAGGCGACGACCTGGCGCCCAGCGCCGGCCGCACCTGCCGGCCGCGGGACCGCGCAGGCGACTCGGGCGTCGAACTCGTTGTTCGACTTGACGAGCTGGAGATCGAACCACGGCCGGTCGCCGTCGGGTCGCACCGCGCTCTCCGCCTTCTTGTCCACCGCCACATCGGCAAGACCGACCGCCGCGCGGAGCGACTCCAGCCGAAGCGACGGGAGCGGCCTCGGGAGCTTCGGGGAGGTCGTGACGCCACGCCGGTCGACGTCGAAGCTCAGGAGCACGAGATCGGAATCCACGTCGTGCGCGGGCGGCCCCGCACTTTCGCGCGCGAGGAACAGCGACAGCCAGGAGTCCATGCGCCACATCGCCAGCCGCAGCGATTCCTGGTACTCGGTCTCCGCGCGGGCGCTCAGCTCCGAGCGCTCCAGCCGGATGACGACCGCGCTGGTCCAGACGAGCGCGGCGGCGACGACCAGAACGCACGCGCCGAACACGAGCCACCAGCCGGCCGCCCGCTTCATACGCCGTCTTCCCGCTCGGGATCCGCGAGCATGTAGCCCCGCGCACGAACCGTCACGAGGAGTGTGGGGTTCGCGGGGTCGCGCTCGAGCTTTTCCCGCAGGCGGCGGACGTGCATGTCGATCGTGCGCGTCTCCATCTCGCGTGAGTTCCCGCCCCAGACGCGCTGCAACAGCTCGCGGCGATCGAGCGGGCGCCCGCGATGGGCCGCCAGATAGCGCAGGATGCTCGATTCCAGGCTCGAAAGGCGGCGCTTCTCCCCGCTCGCGAGCGCGATCTCGCCCAGCTCCAGATCCACCGTGCGGTCGCCCAGACGCAGCATGCGCACGCCGCGGGGCCGCTCGGCGGAGCGGCGGAGCACGGCTTCGACGCGCGCGAGAAGCTCGCTGGCGCTGAACGGCTTGACCACGTAATCGTCGGCACCGAGCTTCAGACCACGCACGCGATCGTCCTCGGCGCCGCGGGCCGTCAGCACGATGACGGGGAGCTGCGGATGCGATGCGCGCAGCTCGCGCAAGATCTCGAACCCGTCCTTGCCGGGAAGCAACACGTCGAGCAGCAGCAGATCCGGCGACGACGAGAGCACCCAATCGACGGCCCCGTCGCCGCGGGCGTACTCCCCCACGGCGTAGCCCGCGAACGCCAACGCGTCGCACAGCCCTCTCCGGATCGCCGCGTCGTCCTCAACGACCAGGATCGTCGTTTGCGCCAAGCCCAGGGCTCCCTATCGGCCGGGAACGGCCGTGCGGAGACATTGTGAGTCGGAATGCTCGCTTCGGCCGTAACGGCCCTGTAACAAGCGGCGGGTAGGCGCGGTTCCCGGCTTATTCGGTTTCGACTTCCACGTGCTGCAGCATCTGGTCGCGAGTGACGGTCAACGCGTGGCCCTCACGGGCGTGCTCGATCCCCTGGGTCACGACCTCGTCCTTGTCCGCGCCCTTGATGTCCGTGCCGCAGTCGCAGCGGATGATGTAGTGCATCATGCTTCCTCCTTGTCCGGCGGTTCCGGCCGGCGTGTCTTCTCGTATCTCTCCCACGTCTCGAAATAGTGGTGGATTTCCCCGATCACGCCGGCGCCCTCGCCGACCGACGAGGCGACGCGCTTGATCGACCGTGACCGCACGTCGCCAACGGCGAAAATGCCGGGGACGGAGGTCTCGTGGCGCATGGGCGTCCGGACCAGCGGCCACTCATCAAGCAGCTTCTCGTGGCTGAGATCCGTCCCTGCGATGACGAACCCGTGAGAGTCGACTTTGATCCCCGGAGGCAGCCAGCTCGTACGGGGACGGGCGCCGACGAGCACGAAGAGGGCGTCGGCATCGACGATCTGGGTCGTCCCCGCGGCGTTGTCCTGCAACGTGAGGCTCTCCAGCGCCCGCGAGCCGCTGCCGTCCATGACTCGGGTCTGCAGGCGCACCGAGATGTTCCGGGCCGCAGCGATCTCGTGGATCAGATAGGCCGACATGCTCTTGGCGAGCGAGTCGCCCCGGACGACTAGGGTAACGGCGCGGGCCCACTTCGCGAGGTACAGTGCCGCCTGCCCCGCGGAGTTGCCTGCGCCGACAACGTAGACGCGCTCCCCCTGGACCTGCTTCGCCTCCGCCAGTGACGCGCCGTAGAAGACGCCCCGACCGATCAGCTGTTCCAGCGTCGGTAGTCCGAGCCGGCTGTACGTGACGCCCATCGCCAGTATCACCGCGCGAGCGTGGAGTTGTTCTCCGTCGGTCGTCGTCAGCGTGTGAAACCTCCGGCCGCACTGGAGTCCGGAGATCTCCCGCATCGTCAGGAACCGCGTGCCGAAGACCCACGCCTGCTGATAGGCGCGCTGGGCGAGCTCCGACCCGCTGATCCCGCGGGAGAATCCGAGGTAGTTGCGGATCATCGAGCTCGAGCCCGCCTGCCCTCCGATCGCCTCCCGTTCGATCACGACGGTGTCGAGACCCTCCGAGGAGCCATACACTGCCGCCGCCAGGCCGGCGGGCCCGGCGCCGACGATCGCCACGTCGGCCTCGGTCGAGCCGGTCAAGGCGGTGGCAAAGCCGCAGGCCTCCGAGAGCCGGCGATTGGACGGGTCGATCAGGACCGGTCCGCCGAACACGGTCACGATCGGCTCCCGGCGACCGGCCAGTCCGAGTGCGACCAAACGCGACTCCCCCTCGGCAGAGTCGCTGGGAATGTAGACGTGGGGAAGCCCGTTGCGTGTGAGCAGATCGCGCAACTCGTGGCCGCGCGGCGATTCGCGCGGGGCCAGCAGGACGACTTCCTTTGGAGTGCCTTCGTGGGAGCGGGCCCACTCGTAGAGGAACTCGGCGAGGGTCCGATGGAATACCTCGTCCGGCGTTCTCCACGGTTGCAGCAGGTAGTAGTCGATGCACCCGCTCGCGATGCCCCTGCGAATGGCGTCCGCCGTGTCCTTATGACCCCAGCCACCGAAGGGAATGACGAGGGCTCGCTTGGTCCGCGGATGGATGTCCTTGACCGCGGACAGCATGTGGAGGCCTGTCATTTCCGCCATCCACAGGCTCGCCATCACGACGGCCACCGGCTCGTTGCAGTCCTGCATGCCGCGAAGGGTCGCGAGCGCGGCCGCCGGCGACGATTCGATCACGACCCGGTAGTCGCGGCCGTACCGGCCCATGAGTTCCGCCTGAAGTCGATCACGCGATTCGCGCTGGTCGTCCACCGCCAGGATGACCGATGGTATCCGCGTCGTCGTCATACGCTCTGGGTGTCCTACCCGTTGAAATTGCTCGTTTCGACGATGAGGGCGGCTCCGTCGCGTCCATCCGGTAGCACCGCCGGTCCCTCCCAGGTCCGGCAAGGTTGCTCGGTCAACATCGGCGATCCCTACTGATCTCGAAACGCCCTTAGGATACCGCCGGAGTTCATTCTGTACGGTTGGGTCCGGCCGCAATCTGCCGCTGACCTCGGCGGGTCCGCTCGACATCCTGGGCGGGGTCGGTGCGCATCGCGACTATGCAGCGCTCCTCTTGCGGTCCCGTTACGTCGAGCTCGGGACCTCGACCATGAGGCGCTCGCCGGTCTGCTCTACCCCTCGGCTTCGCCTCAAATGTTCCTCATCTTGTAACTGGTGAGCCGATGCGGGTTCCGCGGAGTTCTCCCCCGCCCGTTTGTTGCCGCCTCCGCGAACCGGCCGGTAGAATCTCCTCCTCCATCGAGGGGATCATGCAAGACAGCGCGGGAGATGGGGGACGCGTCATCCGGTTCGGGGTGTTCGAGGCGGACCTCGATTCGGGCGAGCTGCGGCGCCGCGGCGCCCGGGTGCGCCTGCAGGAGCGCCCGTTCCGCATCCTCGCGACGCTGCTGTCACGCCCGAACGAGGTCGTGACCCGGCAGCAGCTGCGTGAGATGCTCTGGGCCGCGGACACGTTCGTCGACTTCGATCATGGGCTCGACGCCGCCGTGAACAAGCTGCGGGAGGCGCTCGGCGACTCCGCCGCCAACCCGCGCTTCATCGAGACGCTTCCCCGCCGCGGATACCGGTTCCTCGCCCCTCCGAATGCCGCGTCGGTCATCCCCCCGATCGAGGACCGCCGCCGCCGGCTCGCGGTCCTCCCGTTCGCCAACGCAACCGCCGATCCCGCGAATGAGCCGTTCTGCGAGGGCCTCACGCAGGAGATGATCATCCGGCTCGGAAGTCTGCTGCGGAACAGCGTCGGGGTGATCGCGTCGAACTCGGTCGCGCGGTACCGGGACCAAGACCGGAGCGCTGATCGCGTCGGGCGGGAGCTCGGCGTCGACTGGGTGCTCGACGGCACGCTCCGGCGTATGAACGGCCGCGTCCGCATCGGCGCGCAGCTCGTGGAGGTCGCCGGCCGGACGCTGCTCTGGGCGGACACCTGGGAAGGGGACGCGACCGACGAGTTCACGCTCCAGCGCGAGATCGCCATCCAAGCCGCGGGATCGCTCGCCCGCGAGGTCCTTCCGCAGCACGCCGACGCGGCGGTCGTAGCACCGGCGTCCGTGCCGCGCTGCCGCAAGCGGCACTTCGCGATGCAGCACTGGCTCCACGCGCGGACGCACGAGGGATTCCGGAACGCGCTGCTCCATTTTCGGGACGCCGTCCCGGAGAACACCGAGTGCGCCGTTTGCCTCTCGGGACTCGCGCAGATGTACGTCCTCGGGCTCCAGTACGGCCTCTTCCGCCCCGACGAGGCGATTCCCGCCGCGAAGAGGCTGGCGCTGCGCGCGCTCGAGGTCGACCCCATGGTGTCCAACGGGCATCTCATCCTAGGGTTCATCCGGCACCGAACCGAGTACGACTGGGACGGCGCCGAAACGTCGTACCTGTACGCCCGCCAGCTCAACCCGAGCTGCGTCGACACGCTCCACAACTACGCGACGCTGCTCTCTCACCTCGGCCGCAACGACGAGGCGATCGCGGCGATCCGGCTCGCACGCCGACTGAATCCGTACGCGCTCGTCCTCGGCGCGGAGGAGTGCTGCATTCTGGTGAACGCCGGGCGGCCCGCGGAGGGGCTGACGGCCGTGGCCGCCGTCCAAGAAATCGATCCCGAATATCCGATCGCGCACAACTCGCGCGCGCGCGCCCTGCTCGTCCTGGACCGCCCCGCCGAGGCGTTCGACGCGGCGGAACGCGGCCTCGCACGCGGTGCCGACATCCCCGCCATCATCGCCACGCGCGGGGTCGCGGCGGCGCGCTCCGGGCGTCCGGGCATCGCGCGCGACGCCCTGACGGCGCTCGCGTCCAACGACCTCGGCAGCTACGTCTCACGCGTCCACGTCGCGCGGCTCCATGCCGCCCTCGGTGAGACCGATCACGCCGTTGCCCGGCTCGGGGAAGGGTACGAGCGGCGCGATGCCGAAATGACCGAGCTCGCGTGCGAGCCCGAATGGAACGGGATCCGTGCGCACCCCGGGTTCCAGGCGCTCGTCGCGAAGTTGGGGATTACGTGCTGACCTGAGGACCAGTTTCGGTCCCTGGTGTTCAAGACGAGCAGCTAGAGAGCGTTAGGTAGTGGAGGCGGCGGGAATCGCCGTCGCGCGGCCGCGAAGCGCAGCGGAGCGGCCGCTATCAATTGTGAGCGCGCGTAGCGCGCGACAACCGACACCGATGACCGCCGCTTCATGATGGGGGACCGACAGTCCCCGCGCGTTCTTCGCACGGGGACTGTCCGTCCCCTTCATGGTGGAGGCGGCGGGAATCGAACCCGCGTCCGAAAAGGTTCGTACGAGAGCTTCTACACGCTTAGCCGGCTGGCTTTTTTATCTCGCCGCGCTCCCGCTCAGCGGCAAATGGGAGCGAAGCCAGCCCGTGCACCTCGCCCCTCCCTTACGGGCGTCGGGGAGGAGCCATCCCGAATTATCGGCGCCTCGCTAGACCGCCTCGGGAGGGCAACCTAGGAGACGTCGCAGCTTAAGCTGCGAAGGCCAGCGAGTTATCGTTGGCTGTGTTTAGATCCGCCTGGTTTATCGAGGTAGCGGGCCTCGGCGTGCTACTCCCGCCTCTTCCTTTCCGTCGAAACCAAGTTCGCCCCCAACGGCGCTTGGACTCCCAATTGTTGGCATCCGCGCCGGGGGCCGTCAAGTTTCGCCGTTTCGGCCGCCGGATACACTGGCGTCGTGGGCACGCTTCTTCTCTTCATCGACGGCATCGGAATCGGGCGGGACGACCCGGAGCGAAATCCGTTCGCGGTGCCGGGGATCGTGCACTTTGGACCGCTCGCGAGGCGGGCGCCCGCGGATGGCGCAGCGTTCCGCACGCTCGATGCGACTCTCGGGGTGCCGGGATTGCCTCAGTCGGCGACCGGACAGACGACGCTATTCACGGGAACCAACGCCGCGCAGGCGATGGGGCGTCATCATCCCGGACTTCCGGGGCCGACGCTGGTTTCGATCCTGCGGGAGGAGTCGCTGTTCCGGAAGCTCGTCGGTGCCGGCGCGCGTCCGACGTTCGCGAACGTATTCCCCCGGCGCTATCTCGAAGCGCGTCGACGGTTCTTCGGCGCGACGACGCACATGGTGCTGGCGTCGGGAGTGCCCCTGAGGTTGCTCGAGGAAGACGGCGCGACGTCGCTCTCTCACGACTACACCGGGGAGTGGATGGGCAAGCGCGGCGTGGCCGTCCCACGACGGACCGCGCTCGAGGCGGCGTCCGTGCTTCGCGGCCTGGTCGAGGAGTTCGACTACGTCCTGTTCGAGTACTTCCTTACGGACCTCGCGGGCCATCGCGGCGGTCGCGAGGAACGGTTCGAACAGGCCGTGCGTGTGGAGAGTTTGCTGGCCCGCTTGCTCGACACCGTGGAGCTCTCGCGCCACCGCGTCGTCGTCTTCTCGGACCACGGGAACCTCGAGGAGGCCGATCACGACCGGCACACGCTCAATCGAGTTCCGCTGCTCGCCTGGGGGTATCGAGCGGTGGAATTGGTCGGCGCGGTCGATTCAATGGAGGCCCTTACTCCGGCCCTCGTGTCGGGCGCCTAGTCTCCCCGTCGAATGATCTCAACGCGGAGGCTCCGCGGCGCAACGGAATCCGAAATCTCCTTCGCGGTAGCCCGTGTCGGCAAAATTGCGACTCGAAGCGCTCAGCACGGTCGGGCGGGAGTCCCACGAGCCTCCCTTGACGACGCGAGCGCGGCCTGTCTTGGGGCCCGCGGGGTTGTTCGGCGGGCTCGACTTGAAATAGTCGGCGTCCCACCAATCCTCGCAGTACTCCCACATGTTCCCGCCCGTGTCCAGCAGGCCGTAGGGGCTGGCACCCGCCGGCCGGATGGCCACCGCGTCGTTGCCAAGGTCACCCCAGTCGCGGCGGAACACCCCTCGTTCCGGGGTCGGCGGCTCGCTTCCCCACGGCCACATGCGGCCGTCGGTACCGCGCGTCGCCTTCTCCCTCTCCGCCTCGGTCGGAAGACGCCCCCCCGCCCACTCGCAGTAGGCCTTGGCCTCGTCCCACCGGATGAACGCCACGGGAAAGTCGTCGTGCACGCCCCAGTACGGATCAGGAGGGAGCGGGCGACCGGTGTCGAGGGCGAAGCGCTTGTAACGGCCGACCGTCAGCGGGAGCTTGTCCATGAGGACGCTCGAAACGTACGCGGTGTGAGGCAGAGGTGCTCCCTCGGTCTGGAGATTCCCCATGAGGAACTCTCCCTCTGGGATCCGCACCATGATCGCACCGTCGCGCGCACGGCGGTACTCCTCGAACCCCTCCGCGTTCTTGCCCAGGGGAGTGAGGGATGGTCGTGGCGGCGAGCCACTCTCTCCGGCTGCGGGGGCCACGGGAACCGTCCTCCCTCTCACCACCGACACAACACGAAAGACAGCGGGCCCGGACGTCCCGCGGACGCGGACCTCGTGCTGCCCACCGGGAATGTTGGTGAGGAGGAGGCGACCGTCGGTTCCCGCATGGCCAGCGACCCCTCCATCCACGAGAATCTCCGAGCCCGGGGCGGCATCGACGACGGATAGGGCGCCGTATTCGGTGGCTCCTTCGCGGCCCGCCCAGCCGGCCCGGATACGGAGCAGAACGTCCTTCACCCCCAACGCCTCTCGCGTTTGCGCTTCCAGGGGCACGGGGATGAGCAGTTCCTCTCCTGGTTCCAGCCGGGTGGACCGGCGCGCGGTCACGGGATCGCGATAGGTCGGTTTGCCGTCGACGGAAAAGCCAGTCAACTGTCGTGAGTCTATCGTGAGAAAGATCCGGAGCGCTCCGACAGCCCCCGGATCCATGGTCCCGGACTCCCACCCCAGCGTGGCCGAGACCTCCTCGACGAGAACGGGCGCACGGGCCGGCCCGGCTGGCGCCTGAGTGAGATCGGCATGCGACCCGGCCCCACAGCGACTGGCCTTCGGGCTCAGCGCCCCGAACCCGGCTTGTCCCGGTGGCGCGGATTCCGACGGTCCGGCCTCACCGAGCGTGCTCCATGAAACGAAGGAGGGCGAGCCGCTCGCGCTTCGCGCCTGGATTGCCTCGCATGTCGTTCCGGGCGCACCTTCGCGGTTCGCCACGGTCTCGACGCGCAACTCCACGCGCGTCGAGGTCATGGCGTCCGCCTGCGGCGCCCCCCACGCCATAGGCGAAGGCAGCACCGCGGCCATCGAAAACGAAAGGATGACGAGCTTCATTGCACTTCGAACACACGTCCCGAGACCACGGGATCTGCTGATCTGTACTCGCGGACGTTGCCGGCCTTGTCCTCCAGGCGGATCACGCCCACCCTCCAGATCCCTTTGGCGGCGAACTGCGGCACTTCCACGACGCCGGTCCACGGCGCCTTCGGATCGTCGGGATTCGCGGAGCAGCTGAAATGGTTCTTCGGAACCTGACCGCCCTCCGAAACAGGTCCTTCGAACCAGCCGGTCATCGTGGCCGCGCCGCTCCCCACGTCGCTCACGATCGCCGTCACGCGTATCTCGCTCGCGGCGTCGTTCGAGACGATCGTCGGAGAAAGGCTCAGGGCGTCCAGAGTCGGGGGGCTCGAGTCGCAATCGGGTCGAGCGGTGACCTCGAAGCCCACGCCGGCGAGCAGCGGGGCGTCGCCCATGAGAAGGGTCGTATTCCCGGCCTTGTCCTTGACCGATAGTTGCTGGACCCCCCAGTGACCGCAATCGGCGCCCGTAGGAAGGACGACTTCTCCTTCCCAGGCTCCCGATGCCGGGTTCAAGGTGCTGTGGAACCAGATAAGGGCCGACTTGGACGCGCTCTGGCACGCGCCGGTCATTGACGCGATTCCCGAGCCCTCGTCTGTTGCTTCGACCTTGATCACGTTCCTGTTCTCCTCGCCGACCGTTGCTTTGTCGAACCAGACCCGGATCACCTCCGGCGCCGTGGAGTCGGACTCCGAGGAATGGACGAACAGTTTTCCTCCCGGCAGCGCCGTCTCGACCGACAGCGCTTGGTCCAGCGAAGCGTTGTGGGCGGCGTCGGTGAGCGAGATCCACTTGACGAACCAGACTCCGGACTCGGCCGCGCGCGGGATCTGGATCGCAACGGTGAACGTGTCGCCGCCAACGTCCTGAAGCGGGATCGGAAGGGTTGCCAGTCCGCTGGGGCTCTGGATCTCTCCCCTGACCGACTTGACTCCCGACAGATCATCGCTCGCCTGGATCGTGAGCATGGTCACGCCACCTCCTTCGACGGCCGGCGGATCGAAGCGCATTCGCTCGAGGACCGGTGGCGTGCGGTCGGAGGTGCCTTGCGCCGCGTCGACAGAGGTCTTGGGTTCGGAAGCGCGCCCATTCCGGGTGGATGTCGGCTTCGACGCCTCCCCCCCCGTCACCGCGCGCGTGAGGCCGTGCGCCTGCGGATCGGTGGCGCCCGGGGCCGTGTTCGAAGATCCCTTCGACGGCCCGGCGCTCGCCGCGGCTTGCCCGGGAGGGGGCTCTCCCCGCGCGCGAGCAACGTCCCGCTCCGGCGCAGCGCCGCCATCCGCGCCACGCGAACTAACGGGAGAGGCTGGTGGGACTGGCGCCTCGAGCCGCACAGCTGTTCGCGCCGCCGCAACGGACGTCGCGCGTGGCTCACGGTCGATTTCGAATGTTGCCAGAAACACGGCGGCGCTCACCGCGACGGCGCCGAAGACCAAGGCGGCGATCGCCCTGCCGCTCAGTCCCCACGCGCCCGAGATTCCATCCGGTGTCATGAGCGCTCTCCGGGAGATTCGGTCAATGCGGAGGCTCCGCGGCACAGCGGAACCCGAAGTCTCCCTCGCGATAACCAATGAAGGCGAAATTACGTCTCGAGGCGCTCAGGACGACCCATCGGCTGTCCCACGAGCCTCCGCGCTCGACGCGCGCGCGGCCCGTCTTCGCGCCCAAAGGGTCCTTCTTCGGGCTCGATGCGTAATAGTCCGGGTCCCACCAGTCCTCGCAAGACTCCCACATGTTCCCTTCGGCATCCAGCATGCCGTAGGGGCTGGCGCCCCTCGGCCGGACTCCGGCGGCGTCGTTGCCTTCCTCACCCCAGTAGCGCCCGAACACGGCGCGGTCAGGGTCAGGAGGATCGCTTCCCCAGGGAAACATGCGGCCGTCGGTTCCACGCGCCGCCTTCTCCCTCTCGGCCTCGGTCGGAAGCCGCCCCCCGGCCCACTCGCAGTACGCCTTGGCCTCGTCCCACGTCGTGAACGCGACCGGAAAGTCGTCGTGCACTCCCCAGTACGGATCGGGGGGGAGCGGACGCCCCGTGTCCGCGGCGAAGCGCTTGTAGCGAGCGACGGTCAGGGGGAGCTTATCGATCAGAAACGTCGAGACGAACACGGTGTGAGGCAGGGGCGCGCCCTCGATTTGGAGATTCCCCATCAGGAACTCGCCTTCGGGGATCCGCACCATGATCGCCCTGTCGCGCGACCGCCGGTACTCCTGGAACCCCTCCTGATTCTTGCCCGCGGGGGTGAGACAGGGCTGCGGCGGCGAGCCGCTCCCTCCAGGGGCGGGCGTTACGAGAACCGTTTTCCCTCGCAACACCGACACGGTGCGAGAGCCGACTGACCCCGACGCGCCGCGGATACGAACCTCCCGTTGGCCTTCCGGAAGGTTGGCAAGCATGAGGTTTCCGTCGGCTCCCGCATGGCCGGCTACGCCTCCGTCCACGAAGACCTCCGAGCCCGGCGCAGCGTCAAAGACAGAAAGCGAGCCGTACTCGGTCGCTCCCTCGCGGCCGGCCCACCCGGCACGAATGCGGAGCAGGACGTCCTGCACTCCTAGCACCTCTCGTCCGCGAGCATCCAAAGGCACCGGAACCAGCTGCTCTTCTCCTGGCTCGAGGCGGGTCGTCCGGTGTTCCGTTACGGGAATCGTGTAGGCCGGCTTGCCGTCCGCGGAAAACCCGGTCAGCCTCCGCGCTCTCAACGTGAGAAAGATTTGGAGCGCCGCGCCCGGTCCCGGATCCCCTGCCCCCGGCTCCCATCCGGCTTCCGCTGTCAGCTCTTGAACGAGGACGGGCGCGCGGCTCTGCGGGGACGGCGTCGGAGAGGAGCCTGGAAACGTCCCGGCGCCACAGCGGCTCGTTGTGGGGTTCGCCGTCTTGATACTCGCCGCTTCGGATGGTGCTCCTTCCGAAGGTGCCGCCTCGCCCAGCGTGCTCCATGAGGAAAAGGCGAGCGAGGGACTCGCGCTCAGAGCCTGGACGGACTCGCAAGGTGCGACCGGCCCGCTTTCGCGGTTCGCCGTTGTCTCGACGCGCAACTCGACGCGCGTCGAAGCAGGAAGGTCGTCCCGTGACGCCGCCGTCGCGGCGCTCAGGAGCGGCACCGCGACAATGAGCCATGAACCCATCGCCCGCCTCACCTCGGATCCGTCCTCCTGTCGTCTTGGACGCAACGGAACCCCTGCATGGGACCGGACCAGGCAGGCTCCACCCCCAGTCGAGAAGCGATGCGCACGCCGAACGACGAGGTCATCCAGGCGCCGCCGCGCACGGCGCGTCGTGTCCCGGTTTCGGGGCCCTTCGGATTCCCGGCCGGGCTCTTCGCGTAGTAGGTTTCGTCGAACCAGTCCGAGCACCACTCGGAGACGCTTCCCGCGAGATCGAGAACGCCGTAGGGGCTGACGCAGTCGGGATAGGCGGCCGCCGGAGTAGGCGCGTGAGGGCCGCCGTCTCTCGTATTGCACCGCCACGGGTCGAAGTTGCTCCCCCAGGGGTAGGGCTGCGATTCGTCCCCCCTCGCGGCCCGTTCCCATTCCGCTTCGGTCGGGAGCCGCCCCCCGGCCCACTCGCAGAACGCGCGAGCCTCTTCCCATGTGATGCCGGAAGCCGGGAAGGCCTCGGGCATTCCCCATATGGGAGTCTTCGGGGGAGGTTGGCTCGTCGCTGTCTGAAAGAGCTTGTACTGACCCCATGTCACCTCGACCTTGTCGATGAGGAAACCATCGACACGCACCGCGTGACGGGGATGCTCCGAAGGCTCGCCTTCCGTATCTGCGCTTCCCATCTGGTACTCCCCACCTGGGATGCGAACCACGATGGCGCTGTCCTTCTCGCGCCAGAACTCCTCCGCGCCCTGTGGGTTGCGCCCCAGCGGACGGAGCCCGTCCGAGGCGGGCGGGGCGCCCTTCAGCAAAGTGAGCGAGAGGTTCGCCCGGCCTCCCTCCTCGACCTTTGCCACCGCCCGCGCTTCGCGCCCCGAAGCATCGCGAACGACGATCTCCCGCTCGCCCACGCGCACGGCGCCGAGGACGACTGGCCCATCCGCCGACGTCCGCCCGACGAGACCGCCGTCGAGGAATATTTCGGCTCTCGGAATGTCGGCCGCCACCGCGATCGTGCCGTACTCGACTTTCGGTCTGGAGCTCGGAGCACTTGCTCGAAATTTCAGGAACAGCTCGCGAACGCCAAACTCATCCAATTCTCTGGGACTTGCGACCAGGACCGGAATCGCCGCGCTCCCGCCGTCCGGCACCCGCAGGGTGCGCTTCTCGGTTCTCAACTCGTACGCGGGAGCGCCATCCTGGGTGAAACCCGTCAGGGTCCGGAACGACAGCGCGGCCTCGAGGAGCGTCTCGCCGCCCGAAAGGCTGGGCTGACCCACCGTTACGTCCACCGTGAAGTACGGGGAGCCCCGGAGCGACCAGAGAGAGGCCGCCGGGTCGGCTCCCGCCAGCGCGCAACCGCTCGACGGACGGATCGCGGACCACCCCGTGCCGGCGTCGGGGCGCGCCTCTCCGAAGAAAATGCGCCAGCGCGCCGCCTGACCCTTCTCGAGCGTCGCTTCGACCGCGCAACGGTCGTACGGAGGGCCTTCGGCGCTGTTCTCGACGAGCTCCAGTCGCGTCCACACCGCGGACGCGCTGACCGAGCCCCTGGGGATCGCGGCCGAGAACGCGATCAGGGCAAGCGCGGAAGCGAACGCTCGAGCGCTGTGGAGCTGGAATCGACTCGAACGGGATGGCCGTGAGTGGTGTCTCATCTGGGGGTGGTCATCCTCGTCAAAAAGGCCGGGCACTAGGCCCGGCCTCCATCGTACCGGCGATTGCTCCCGCAGCCGAGGGCCGGGCGCGCGGTGGTAGGGGCCCGCGGCCGGCCTTCGGGCGGATGACTGTCGCGAGCGGGTCGACTCGCCTAGTTCTTCGGCACGAAGAAGATCGAGTCCGTTCCGCCGCCCGAGTCCGAGAAGACGTAGTTCTCCTGCGGGTGGCAAGTTCTCGTCACGGCCTGTCCGGTCAGAGAACCGGGTTGGTACTTGATCCCGACGATGATGGGTGTCCCTGGAGCCACGCCGCTCAGCGTCGTGGTGATCGTGCCCGTCGTCGCGTTGTACGTGCTCGACGAGGAGAGGGTCCCGCAACCGGCGCTGTACACGACCACCTGGGACGTGGCCTGGGGAGGCATCGCCTTCCAGGACGCCGCCGAGCACGTCTGTGATGCGTTTGTCTGCGTGAAGGTGAGGATCCCAGAAGAAGGAGCCGTCATGTGGGTGTAGTAGAACATCACACCCGGGTTGACGGAGTTGACGATGTTTGTCTTCGTGTTGTAGCCCCCCGAAACCTCATCCGGGGCTTTCCCGCTCGAGAACAGGCTGCACGAGACCTGGGTCGGAGTGATCTGGGTGCACGTGGGATTGGTGGTGTCGGGCGGGCAGCTGCCCGACGAACCGGTGCAGCTCTCGGCTATGTCGCATGAACCCGTCGAGGGCCGGCAGACCGTGGTCGAGGGCTTGAAGCCGTCCACGCAGTGGCCGGCTCCGTCGCAGGAGTCCGTCCCGTCACACACACCGCCATTCGAGGTGCCCGTGCAGGTTGTCGTACTGGGCTGGAAGCGGTCCGGCGGGCACGCGCCCGAGGTGCCGGTGCAGCTTTCCGCTACGTCGCATTGACCCGTCGAGGGTCGGCAGACCGTGGTCGAGGGCTTGAAGCCGTCCACGCAGTGGCCGGCTCCGTCGCAGGAGTCCGTTCCGTCGCACGCACCACCGTTCGAGGTGCCCGTGCAGGTGGTCGTGCTGGGCTGGAAGCCGTCCGGCGGGCACACGCCCGAGGTGCCGGTGCAAGTCTCGGCCACGTCGCATTGACCCGTCGAGGGACGGCAGACCGTGGTCGACGGCTTGAAGCCATTGTCGTGGCAGACACCGCCCAAACAGGTGTCCTGATTCGTACACGCGGACCCCGCGTCGCCGCAGTTGGTGCCATCTGCGGCGTGGTTCGATTGGCAGTTCCCGGACCCGTCGCAGCTGTCCGGGTTGTCGCACTGTCCACTCGACGGGTCGCCGCACGCCGTTCCGGACGGCTTGAAGCCGTTGTCGTGGCAGACACCCCCGAGGCAGGTGTCCTGATTGACGCACGCACTCCCCGCGTCGCCGCAGTTGCTGCCGTCGGCGGCGTGGTTCGACTGGCAGTGCCCGGATCCGTCGCAGCTGTCCGCTGCATCGCACTGTCCGCTCGACGGATCGCCGCACGCCGTCCCGGCCGGCGGGAAGCCGTTATCGTGGCAGACACCGCCCAAACAGGTGTCCTGGTTCACGCACGCGCTCCCCGCATCACCGCAGAATGTGCCGTCGGTGGCGTGGTTCGCTTGGCAGTGCCCGGATGCGTCGCAGCTGTCCGCTGCGTCGCACTGTCCGCTCGACGGATCGCCGCACGCTGTCCCGGACGGCTTGAAGCCGTTGTCGTGGCAGACACCGCCCAAACAAGTGTCCTGATTCACGCACGCACTCCCCGCGTCGCCGCAGTTGCTGCCGTCGGCGGCGTGGTTCGCTTGGCAGTGCCCGGATCCGTCGCAGCTGTCCGCTGCGTCGCACTGTCCGCTCGACGGATCACCGCACGCGGTTCCGGCTGGCGGGAAGCCGTTGTCGTGGCAGACACCGCCCAAACAGGTGTCCTGGTTCACGCACGCGCTCCCCGCGTCACCGCAGTTGCTGCCGTCAGCAACGTGGTTCGACTGGCAGTTCCCGGAT